>OLCO01000015.1_pt1 | contig 23466 bp, 18 predicted proteins | sample 1607391 | NCBI WGS metagenome assembly OLCO01 (sample SAMN02674597, study PRJEB24791) | human gut metagenome, SKBSTL013 | isolation source: stool | host: Homo sapiens | place: USA
TCTTCGTTTCGCTATCCGTGAAGGTGGACGTACAGTAGGATCAGGTACAGTTGCTTCAATCATCGAGTAATTAATATCTAGATAGATTTAATATCGATACTTAAAATGAAATATGCCCGCAGGACTTCAGTTCTGCGGGTTTTTCTATATATGTGCCTGAAAAAATCCTATTGAAACTCGTCACATTTCTAAGTATAATATCACTGTATTAAGAAATACTTTGAAGAACGTCTGTTAGTGAAGATTCTCTAACAGACGTTTTTGGAGATAATCAAAATCATATGGCTAATGGGAGGAATTTATGGACAAGGCATGTTTAAAGAGGGTAAGTACCGTGGCAAAAGTCATTTTTGGAAACGTTTTCTATGCGTTTGTAATCAAACTTTTTCTTTTACCGGGGAATCTGATGACAGGAGGAACAACCGGTATTGGTCTGGTAGTGAAGCATTTTACGGGAGCATCAATTTCTGGATTTGTCTTAGCATTTAATATTGTGATGCTGATAGTTGGAGTGATTTTTCTTGGTAAGAAATTTGCACTGACGACAATTCTCAGTTCTTTCACATATCCAATTGCATTGGAAGCGGCCAATCATATTTTTGGTGATCTGGTGATTACGGATAATCCAATGCTGAATACGATTTTTGCCGGACTTGGAATCGGGATTGGACTTGGTATTGTAATTCGAACAGGAGCTTCTACCGGAGGTATGGATATTCCACCGTTGATTCTGAATAAGTATTTTCGAATTCCGGTGTCAGTGAGTCTGAATGTATTTGATATATTGATTCTGTTACCGCAGATTCTATATAATCCTCCGGAACGCGTTTTATACGGTATATTACTGGTAATGATCTACACGACAGTGCTGGACAAAGTGTTAGTGATGGGAAATACCAAGACGGAAGTGAAGATTATCAGCAAACAGGTGGAAGAAGTACGTCAGGCAATTCTTGCGCAGGTAGACAGAGGCGTGACGATGCTGTATGGGGAAGGCGGTTACAAACAAGAACAAAAGCAGATTGTGTTGAGTATTGTGTCTAACCGGGAACTTCCGCAGGTTGAGAGACTGATCAGACAGATTGACCCGGAGGCTTTTATGATCATCAGCAGAGTGACAGAAGTACGCGGAAGAGGCTTCTCTTTGAGTAAACATTACGGAGAAGAGGAAGGCTGATGATGCTGCAAAAACAGTACTGTAGATTAAACATTTATAGAATTAAGGAAGAACAGTTGTATGCTAAATAAAAAAGATTTCTTAAAATACGCATCAAAATTAGCCTTTCCGATCATGATTCAAAATTTGATTGGAACATTGGTAAACATTGCCGATACGGTAATGCTTGGATACGTAAGCCAGACGGCGATGTCAGCTTCATCACTTGCGAACCAGTATACGTTTATTCTGTTCTGCTTATATTACGGTATGGCTACAGGAACTTCGGTTCTGTGTGCCCAGTACTGGGGAAAAGGGGATAAAAAGACAGTAGAAAGGATTCTCGGTCTTGCGGAACGGATTTCACTGATCGTCTCGCTTATATTTTTCGTTATTTCCTTTACTATGCCGGTTACGGTTATGAAGATTTTCACAAATAGTCCGGATACGATTGCTGCCGGAAGTGAGTATTTGAAGGTGATTTCATTTTCATTTATGTTTATGGGGTTCTCACAGGTTTTTATGAGCGCTCTTCGAAGTATTGGAAAAATAATGCTGCCTTCTATTACGTACATTGTTTCTCTTTGTGTCAATGTACTTTGTAATGCCACATTTATCTTTGGTCTGTTTGGATTTCCAAAGCTTGGCGTTACAGGTGTTGCACTTGGTACTGTGATTGCCAGAATTACAGAGGTATTAATTTGTCTCATCTATTCATTAAACAGTTCAGATGTCAGATTCCGGATAAAATACTTCTTTGCGAAATCAGGCATTTTGTTTCATGACTTTATGAAAATTGCCACTCCAGCCGTGGTAAATGATGTTGTCTGGAGTTTTGCCACTTCAGCATTTGCAGCAATTCTTGGGCATATCGGAGATGACATGGTTGCCGCAAATGCGGTTGCTGTTATGGTGGTAAATATTGGTGCTATTGCCTGCCGAGGTTTTGCCAACGCTACTACTATCATTATCAGCCAGGAGTTAGGGAAAGATCAAATTGATACAGCCGGAGAATACGGGAAACGGATGCTTAGGATAACACTTGCTGTAAGCCTGATCGGATGCGTTATTATTCTGGCGATTCGTCCTCTGATACTGGACTTCTATCGGGATAAATTGACCGAGACTGCCCTTTCTTATCTTAGCATTTTTATAATTATGACAACCTGGCGTCTTGTGGGAGAAGGGATTAATACCTGCCTTATATGCGGTTGTTTCAGAGGTGGCGGAGATTCCAGATTTGGAATGATCGTAGATTCCATATTTATGTGGCTTGTTGCAGTTCCGGCAACTTTCCTTGCAGCATATGTTTTTAAATTACCGCCTGTCTGGGTTTACTTTGTAATGACTTTAGATGAGTTCGAGAAAATGCCAGTGGTATTTATTCACTATTTCAGAAAGAAATGGCTTACAAATATTACCAGAGATTTTGATTGAGGAGAAGTATGATCATGTCAAAAGATGAATATCTAATTACAGATGCGCCCCTGAAAGCGTTAACTGTTTTTGCAATGCCTATGATCTTAGGCAGTTTTTTTCAGCAGATATATAATATGGCTGATTCGATCATTGTCGGTCAGTTTGTTGGTTCTTCAGCACTTGCGGCTGTCGGTGCCTGTGCTGCACTTACGAATGTTTTCATTTGTGTAGCTCTGGGTGCCGGTGTAGGCGCAGGTGTACTCGTAAGCCGTTATTTTGGAGCCAGAGATTATGGTAAAATGAAAACAATTGTGTCGACATCGCTGATCAGCTTTTTAGTCCTGAGCATACTACTTGGAATCTTTGGTTTTTGCTTTTCACATTCAATGATGAGTTTATTACAAACACCTCCTGATATACTGGATGAAGCAGTACTGTATCTGCGGGTTTATTTTGTGGGATTCCCATTTCTGTTTATGTACAACATCCTTTCAACGATGTTTACTTCCATCGGTGAATCCAGAATTCCGTTGGTTCTTCTGATTTTTTCATCTGTATTAAATATTTTTATGGATCTTTGGATGGTAGCCGGACTTGGTCTCGGCGTATTTGGTGCGGCTCTGGCAACACTTATTGCACAGGGGATTTCCGCGGTCTTTTCATTTCTGATTTTCCTTTATAGAATGAGACGGTATAAATGTCAGTTTGAATGGTTTGACGGACAGGAGTTATATTCGATGCTTCAAATTGCCATACCGTCAGTTCTTCAGCAGTCTACAGTGTCGATTGGTATGATGATCGTACAGGCGGTTGTAAATCCATTTGGCACACAGGCGCTCGCAGGTTATTCGGCAACGATGCGAGTGGAAAATGTTTTTTCACTGATTTTTGTATCCATCGGCAATGCGATTTCGCCGTATATATCCCAGAATCTTGGTGCAAAGAAAATCGAACGGCTCAAAAAAGGCTATCATGCGGCACTGGTGTTAGATATATGTTTCGCACTCCTTGCTTTTCTGGTCATTGAATCACTGCACAATCAGATTTCTTCCTTATTCCTTGGAAAAGATGGAACAGCTTTAGCGTATCAGGTATCCGGTGATTATATGAGATGGTTGGGGTATTTTTTCATCTTCATGGGTATTAAGATGGCAACCGATGGTGTTCTTCGCGGACTTGGAATCATGCGTCCGTTTCTCATTGCGAATATGGTAAATCTTGCGATCCGTTTGTCTGTCGCTTTGATTTGTGCACCGCGGTTCGGAATTGCATTTGTCTGGCTTGCAGTACCGGCCGGATGGCTTGCAAACTTCCTGATTTCTTATGCAGCACTCAGAAAATCATGGCCGAATGAGGAAGATAAAGGAGCAATATCATGCAGAAAATACTGATTGTAGAAGACGATACAAATATTAATAACTTGCTTCAGGAGGCATTATCCAAAGAAGGCTATTCTTGTGAGCAGGCATTTTCCGGGACCGAAGCAAAGCTGCTTTTAAATATGCAGGAGCACGGTTATGCACTCGTGCTGCTGGATCTGATGCTGCCCGGAATTCCAGGTGAGGCAGTTCTGGAGGAAATACGGAAAAAGGGAAATCTTCCGGTTATTGTGTTGACTGCAAAAGACAGCCTGGATGAAAAGGTAGAGGTTTTAACGAGCGGAGCGGATGATTATATAACGAAACCATTTGAAATCAGGGAAGTGCTGGCAAGAGTTCAGGTACAACTCCGTCATAAAGAAGAAAAGGAAGCAGAGGAACAGCATACGCTTTCATTTAAAGATATGGTATTAAACAGAAATACATTTCAGGTTGAAATTGCTGGAAAGATACTTCCGAAGATCACAAAACAGGAGTTTGCGATTTTAGAATTACTGCTCAGGAATCCAAAACAGGTTTTCAGTAAAGAGGATATTTTCGAATATGCCTGGGACGAACTTTATATTGGTGAGACGAAGACATTGGACGTACATATCAGCAACATCCGCAAGAAGATCAAACAAGTGACTTCGGAGGAATACATTGAGACAGTATGGGGAATCGGTTATCGCCTTCATGCGTAATCTTTACTCTTTTTTTACTATTTATTTGCGTTTGATTAGGATTCATCTTTTATGATAAATGCAGATAAGAAAAAGGAGATGAAAAATTTGAGTGAGATGTTATTGGAAACACGAGGACTGACGAAGCGGTATGGACATCATAAAGCTGTGGACAGTGTCAGCATGCATATTAAAAAGGGCGCTATCTATGGATTTATCGGACGAAATGGAGCCGGGAAGACGACTTGCCTGAAGATGATCAGTGGACTTTCCAGGCCGACGAGCGGAGAGATTGAGATCTTCGGATACAAGGGAAAGGATTTACAGAAAGTCCGCTCCCGTGTGGGATGTCTGATTGAAGCACCGGGATTATATGGAAATATGACCGCATATGAAAATCTGAATATCAAATGCAAGCTGTTTGGGATAAAGAAAGCAGGTTACATTGATGAGATATTGAAAACAGTAGGTCTGGAGCATGTGGGACGGAAAAAGACAAAACACTTTTCTCTTGGAATGAAACAGCGTCTGGGAATTGGTCTTGCGTTGGTTGGAGAACCGGATCTGTTAATCCTTGATGAACCAATCAATGGGTTGGATCCACAGGGAATTGCTGAGGTCCGTGACACGATTCAGAGACTTCAGAAAGAAAGGAATATGACAATCTGCATTTCCAGTCATATACTGGAGGAATTATCGAAGATTGCTACCGATTATGGAATCATTCACAATGGAAGTTTATTGCAGGAGCTTACAAGAGAAGAATTAATGCGAAGATGCAGTGAGCGGATGGAATTAACACTGGCTGATCCGAAGCTTGCAATTCCGGTGCTGGATGCTATGGGATTTACGAATTATCAGGTAACAGACAAAGAACATATTCACATTTTTGAACGTCTGAATGAAAGCGCGGCGTTGAATATGGAGCTTGCAAAGGCAGGAATTCCGGTAAAAGGGCTTGCTATAACGAGTGAAGAACTGGAAACGTATTTTCTGAATCTGACAGGAGGTGCCAGCCATGCTTAATATGATAAAAATGGATTTGTACCGGATGTTTCGCACCAAAAGTATGTATGTAGTATGGATCGTGCTGGCTGTGTCAGTACTGTTTACAACATTTATGTGTAAAACAGATTATGATTCATTAAGTAAAGAAGATACCGTGCGGCAGGAGCAGTTTGCGGAACCGACTGCGGAGAATATTAATGTGGGAATGATGGTGACACTGCCGACAGAACCGGGAGAAAAGGTTACGGTGTATGACATTTTCTTTGCAAATTCTCAGGGGAAATTTTATGCGTTGTTTCTGGTGATTTTTGCTGTGATGTTTTCAACAGCGGATATCGGAAGCGGTTATATTAAAAATATTGGCGGCCAGGTTCAAAAAAGAGGAGCACTGATTTTTTCCAAATCCATTGCATTGGCGGTCTTTACGATGCTGACAATGGCAGGAGCATTCTTGCTCCAGGGAGCTGCGAACTATATAGTATTCAAAGAATTGACGTGGGGAAGTTCAAAAGCTGTTCTGTCTTATTTCCTGACGGAGCTGGCACTTCATTATGCACTCGTGTTGATCTGCATGGCGATTGCAATTATTCTGAAAAATAATGTGATCAGCATGGTCATCGCGATTTGTCTTACAATGAATATAATGAGTATCGTATACGGATTAATAAACAGTGCTGTTCGGAAAATGGGAATCCAGAATTTCCAGATTTATAAGTATACGATAACCGGGAAATTATCACTGCTTCCTATGAATCCAAGTGGAAATGAGTGTCTGGTAGCATTCGGCGTGGCGATTGTGTTTGCTGTCATAATGATAGCTGCAAGCAGTGCTGTTTTTCAAAAGAGGGATATTTAGCGGATGTATATCGTAATTGGAATATTAGCAGGAATTATCATTTTACAATTTATTATTATGTGGAAATATCAGCGGCAGGTGAAGGACATCTGCCGCCAATTGGCGTTCTTGATGAAACATGACAGTAACATGTTGATTCAACGCGAGTTTGATTTGGGTGGAATCGGAACGCTTTCAGACAGATTGAATGAACTTCTGGAATTACAAAGAAAAGAGAAGCAGCGTTATCAGGAGAAAGAAGCTTTGATCGCGGATACTTATACGAACCTTTCCCATGATATCCGGACACCGCTGACATCTCTGGATGGATATTTTCAGCTTATGGAAGAATGCGAAAATGTCGAAGACCAGAGACGTTATCTGAATATTATTCATGAAAGAATACACAGTCTGAATGAAATGCTGGAAGAACTTTTCATGTTCACAAAGTTAAAAAATGAATCCTATAGTCTGGAACTGACGCCTTGCTGTATCAACCGGATTCTGAAAGAAACGGTGTTTTCCTATTATGATGACTGGGTAAGAAGGGGAATCCAGCCGGATATTCAGATTACAGAAGAACTGCTATCTATAGCCGGAAATAAACAAGGACTCCACCGTGTTATTCAGAATGTAATTAAAAATGGCCTGGATCATGGAGAAAAGAAGATAAGTATTGTGTTAGAGCGCAAGCAGGAGCATGCAGTATTGCGAATCAGGAATCAGGTGATACATTCGGAGCAGATCGATATAGAACATGTCTTTGACAGATTTTATAAAGCGGATGTGGCAAGGAGCAAAACATCTACCGGATTGGGACTATCTATTGCAAAGGAACTTGTGAAACGTATGAATGGAGAAATCAGCGCAAAGACAGAGAAAAATGAGTTTATTATTGAGATGAGATTTCCGCTTTCTATCTAAAAAATCAGTAAAAATTGCACTTTATTGAGTTACAATGCTGAATTGCGAAAATTTAGATTTACCGAAACACTGAAATATGTTAATATGGTAGCAGTTATTTCAAAACTATAGATCAGATTGAAGGAGGTCTTTACATGATTAAATTGTACGAGAATGGCGTATATCTTCTCAATGGAACAGAGATAGTAGAAGACACAGGAAATGTGCAGGTTCCGCTGACGAAGGAAGAAGCCGCTCAGAACACAATGGCATATGGTATTTTAAAGGCACACAATACATCCGAGAACATGGAGCGTCTGCAGATCCGTTTTGATAAGCTGACATCCCATGATATCACATTTGTTGGAATTATCCAGACAGCACGTGCGTCAGGACTTGAGAAGTTCCCGATGCCGTATGTACTTACAAACTGTCATAACAGTCTTTGTGCAGTTGGTGGAACAATCAACGAAGATGATCATATGTTTGGACTAACTTGTGCGAAGAAGTACGGCGGTATGTATGTACCACCGCATCAGGCAGTTATTCATCAGTTTGCCCGTGAGATGCTTGCAGGCGGAGGAAAGATGATCCTTGGATCTGACAGCCATACACGTTACGGAGCACTCGGAACGATGGCTATGGGTGAAGGTGGACCGGAGCTTGTGAAACAGCTTCTGAACAAGACTTATGATATTAAGATGCCGGGCGTGATCGGAATCTACTTAGACGGAGAGCCGATGAAAGGTGTAGGACCGCAGGACGTTGCTCTTGCAATCATCGGAGCTACATTCAAGAACGGCTATGTGAATAACAAGGTTATGGAGTTTGTTGGACCTGGAGTCAGCAAGCTTAGTGCAGATTTCCGTATCGGAATCGACGTTATGACAACAGAGACAACTTGTCTGTCTTCTATCTGGAAAACAGATGAGAAGATTCAGGAGTTCTATGATATTCACGGAAGAAGTGAAGATTACAAAGAACTGAATCCTGGAGCGGTTACATATTATGACGGTATGGTTTATGTGAACTTAAGCGAGATCAAGCCAATGATCGCAATGCCGTTCCATCCAAGCAATGTTTATACAATTGATGAACTGAACGCAAATCTGGCAGACATCCTTCATGATGTAGAGCAGAAAGCACTTGTAAGTCTTGACGGTGCAGTTGATTACTCTCTGCAGGATAAGATCAGAAACGGTAAGTTCTATGTAGAGCAGGGAATCATCGCAGGATGTGCAGGTGGTGGATTTGAAAATATCTGTGCAGCTGCAGATATCATCAAAGGAAAGAACATCGGAGCAGATGAATTTACATTCAGCGTTTACCCGGCAAGTACACCGATTTATATGGAACTTGTTAAGAATGGTGCAATTGCAGATCTTATGGAAGCAGGAACTGTTGTGAAGACAGCATTCTGTGGACCGTGCTTTGGAGCAGGAGATACTCCGGCAAATAACGCATTCTCTATCCGTCATACAACAAGAAACTTCCCGAACCGTGAAGGAAGTAAGCTGCAGAACGGACAGATCTCTTCTGTAGCACTGATGGATGCTCGTTCTATCGCAGCAACAGCAGCAAACAAGGGATTCTTAACACCGGCAACAGCAATGGATGTAGAGTACAAAGGACAGAAATATCACTTTGATAAGAATATTTATGCAAACCGTGTATTTGACAGCAAGGGCGTTGCTGATCCAAGCGTTGAGATTAAATTTGGACCAAACATTAAGGACTGGCCGGCAATGTCAGCACTTCCACAGAACCTGCTTGTGAAGGTTGTATCTGAGATCCATGATCCTGTTACAACAACAGATGAGCTGATTCCGTCCGGAGAGACATCTTCTTACCGTTCTAATCCACTGGGACTTGCAGAGTTCGCTCTTTCAAGAAAAGATCCTGCATACGTTGGGCGTGCAAAAGAAGTACAGAAAGCTCAGAAAGCAATTGAAGCAGATGAATGTCCGGTAGATGCTCTTGCAGAACTGAAACCGGTGATGGATAAGATCCACGAGACATATCCGGAAGTTGGCAAGGGTAACCTTGGTGTCGGAAGTACAATCTTCGCAGTAAAACCAGGAGACGGATCTGCTCGTGAGCAGGCAGCTTCCTGTCAGAAAGTACTTGGCGGATGGGCAAACATCGCAACAGAGTATGCAACAAAGCGTTACCGTTCTAACCTGATCAACTGGGGAATGCTCCCATTCCTGACAGAAGAAGATCATGAAGCACTTTCCTTCAAGAACGGAGATTACATCTTTGTTCCTAATGTGAGAAAAGCAGTAGAAGAGAAAGCGGATGTGATCAAAGCTTATGTTGTAGGTGATGAACTCAAAGAACTGAACCTTAAGCTGGGAGATCTGACAGACGCAGAGCGTGAGATCATTCTTGACGGATGTCTGATCAATTACTATAGAAATCATTAGTCATCATTGAAAATCATGAATCAATTATTGGATATGATAAAATGAAAGAAAAGCGGCGAGATATGGGAAATGACCTGTATCTCGCTGTTTTTATCTTGCTAATTAAATTTTCACATGCTAGTATTAAAACGAAATAAAATGTAACACGTTAAGGTATAAGAATGAAAAAATCTGCTTATGAAATGTCTGATTTAGTTAGTTGTGCGGAACTTGAGAACCTTGGACATTGGGGCGATGGATGTATTATATGAAGACGGAAAGAATTATTTGTGGTAAAATAAAGCACAAGATTAGAAATATTGAAAACAGGCGGTAAATAAAATGATATTTGATACACATGCGCATTATGATGATGAGCAGTTTGACACAGACAGAGATGAGCTACTAAACAGTATGGCAGCAGGCGGCGTTGGAACAATTGTGGATGCAGCGGCGACAGTAGAGTCCTGGGATAAGATAGTAGAACTCGCAGAGAAATATTCATTTATATATGGATCAGTAGGTGTACATCCGGACGAAGTCGGTGCACTGAATGAAGAGAATTTCGCTCGAATGAGAGAATTATTAAAGAAAGAAAAGATCGTTGCGGTTGGCGAGATCGGACTTGATTATTATTGGGATAAAGAAGGGCATGACCTGCAGAAACGTTGGTTCATCAGACAGCTGGATCTTGCGCGGGAGATGAACAAACCTGTGATGATCCATAGCCGTGAGGCGGCAGCTGATACGATGGAAATTATGAAAGAACATGGAAAAGGACTCAAAGGTGTGATACACTGTTATTCTTACAGCCTTGAGATGGCGCGAGAATATGTAAAGATGGGATATTACATCGGAGTCGGCGGTGTTGTGACATTCAAGAACTCAAAGAAGTTAAAAGAGATTGTAGAAGAAATTCCACTGGAGTCAATTGTTCTTGAGACAGACTGTCCGTATCTGGCACCGACACCGTTCAGAGGGAAGAGAAATTCATCCTTGTACCTGCCATATGTTGTAGAAGCGATTGCAGAGCTAAAAGGCATTTCTGCGGAGCAGGTGATCGAACAGACAGAGAAGAATGCAAGGGATTTATATCAATTATAAGAAATGGAGAGATGAGATGAAAGAACCAACACTTGGAAATCCACAGAATACGATAGAAGTATTACAGAAATATAATTTCGTATTCCAGAAAAAGTTCGGTCAGAACTTTCTGATCGATACACATGTACTGGACAAAATTATTGCGGCAGCAGAGATTACAAAAGATGATTTTGTATTGGAAATCGGACCGGGAATCGGAACGATGACACAGTATCTGGCATGTGCAGCGAGAAAAGTTGTTGCAGTTGAGATTGACAAGGCACTGATTCCGATTCTGGAAGATACGCTTTCAGATTATGACAATGCCCGTGTTATTAACAATGACGTTCTGAAAGTAGATATTGCAAAGCTTGCAGAAGAGGAAAATGGAGGAAAACCGATCAAGGTTGTGGCCAACCTGCCATATTACATTACAACGCCGATCATTATGGGACTTTTTGAGAATCATGTTCCGATCAAGAGTATTACAGTTATGGTCCAGAAAGAAGTTGCAGACCGTATGCAGGTGGGACCGGGAACGAAGGACTATGGTGCACTGTCTCTGGCTGTGCAATATTATGCGAAACCATATATTGTGGCAAATGTACCACCGAACTGCTTTATGCCTCGTCCGAAGGTTGGATCTGCGGTAATCCGTCTGGAACGTTATGAAGAACCACCGGTGAAGGTAAAGGATGAAAAGCTTATGTTCCGTATTATCCGTGCCTCCTTTAACCAGAGAAGAAAGACTTTGGCAAATGGACTGAAGAATTCGGCAGAACTTGACTACACGAAGGAAGAAATCGAGGCAGCGATTGAAGCACTCGGAAGAGGAGCATCTATTCGAGGGGAAGCCCTTACGCTGGAAGAATTTGCAAAACTGGCAGATTTTCTTTATGATTGCAGATAAAATAATATTAAAGGAATTTACAAAGTTGCTGTTTACAAAAATGTAGTGGACAGCAACTTTATTCTTCTTCACTTTTTGATTCATAAAGATTTAATATTCAGTTAATTGTTTACTAGACGGATATCTAGTATAATTAAAAGATAAAAGACATTAGAAGAAACAAGAGAAGGAGGAAGAGCCCATGGCCAAAGATATTAACAGCATATTTTTTGACATCACTCCGGAGATTGAAGAACTTGCTCTGAAATGTGAAACGAACAATGCAATTGACAAAGAACTCTATACCAAATACGAGGTAAAAAGAGGACTTCGAGATCTGAACGGTAAAGGTGTACTTGCCGGATTGACAAATATATCCGATGTGTGTGCAACAAAGATTGTAGACGGTGTATCTGTACCGTGTGCAGGTAATCTTTATTACAGAGGTTACAATATTAAAGATCTTGTAAGCGGGTTCCTTGAGGCGAAACATTTTGGATTTGAGGAGATTGCATATCTGCTTCTTTTTGGAGAGCTTCCGAATCAGAAGGAACTTGAGAATTTTAAGGATATGATAGCTGACCGCCGGATGCTTCCACCGAATTTTGTACGTGACGTGATCATGAAGGCTCCGAGCCGTGATATGATGAACAGTATTACAAGAAGTATTCTTCAGCTTTATTCTTACGATGACAAAGCGGATGATACAAGCATTCCGAATGTACTGCGTCAGAGTCTGAACCTGATCAGCCAGTTCCCAATGCTTATGGTTTATAGCTATCTTGCTTACAATTATAAAATGGGTGAAGACCTGTATATTTATGCACCGAAGAAAGAACTGTCTATGGCAGAGAATATTCTGATGATGCTCAGAGAAGATCGTCAGTATACAGAACTTGAGGCGAAGATCCTTGATATGGCTCTTGTTCTTCATATGGATCATGGCGGTGGTAACAACTCAACATTTACAACGCATGTTGTTACATCTTCAGGAACAGATACTTATTCTACAATTGCAGCAGCTATGGCGTCCTTGAAAGGACCAAAACATGGTGGTGCGAACGTAAAAGTAACACAGATGTTTGAAGATATGAAGACGCAGCTGACAGACTGGCAGGATGATGATCAGATCAGAGCTTACCTTGAGGCACTGCTGGAGAAGAGAGCGTTTGATAAGAGAGGTCTGATCTATGGAATGGGACATGCGATTTATTCTGTATCCGACCCAAGAGCGGAGATCTTCAAGAAGTTTGTAAAGCAGCTTGCATATGAAAAGGGCCACGAGGCAGAATATGTACTGTATGAGAAAGTAGAGAAGATGGCACCGGAGATCATTAGCGAGAGACGTAAGATGTATAAAGGTGTTAATGCGAACGTAGATTTCTACAGTGGACTTGTTTATAGCATGCTTGATCTTCCACCGGCATTATATACTCCAATTTTTGCGGCAGCACGTATCGTTGGATGGAGTGCACACAGACTGGAAGAGTTGAAGAATGTAGATAAGATCATACGTCCGGCTTATAAGCCGCTTGCACCATATCGTGATTATATCAAATTAGATGACAGGTAGTGAATGAACGATGAGAGATGAGTTTTATTTCCCTTCAAAGGATGGCAATACAGAGATCCACACGATTGAGTGGAAACCGGAAGGAGAAGTGAAAGCTGTCCTGCAGTTAAGCCATGGAATGGTGGAATATATTAAGAGATACGATGAATTTGCAGAATTCATGTGTAGTCATGGATATTATGTCGTTGGAAACGATCATTTAGGACATGGAAAATCTGTGCAGAGCAAGTCGGAGTATGGATTTTTTAACGAAAAATATGGAAATGCATGCGTGATCGGAGATATGCATACACTTCGTCAGCGGACGATGAAGAAATATCCGGATGTACCTTACTTTATGTTAGGACATAGCATGGGCTCAAGTCTTTTGCGCCAGTATGTACAGATGTATGGAAATGGGCTGGCGGGAGCAATGTTTATCGGAGTTGTAGCAGATCAGCAGAGAGCGACACTTCAGTTTGGAAGAAGATTGTGTAGGACACTGGCGATGTTCCGTGGCTGGCATTATAAAAGTAAACTGGTGGATAGAATGGCAGTCGGTGCCTATAATAGGAAATTCAAGAATCCAAAGACACGCGCGGACTGGGTAACCAGTGATGAAGAACATCTGGAAAAATATATTTCAGATCCACTGTGCTCCTTTGTCTTTACAGTGAACGCGTATTATAGCATGTTTACCGGGATGCTTATAATGGAGAAAAAAGAAAGTATCTATATGATTCCGAAGCAGCTTCCAATCCTTTTCGCAGCCGGTGCCGAAGATCCGGTTGGAGGATTCGGAAAAGGCGTAAGGAAGGTTTATGAGAAATACAAAGCGGCCGGAATCCAGGACATCAGTCTAAGACTGTATGCCGGTGATCGTCATGAACTGCTCAACGAGACAGATCGGGAGCAGGTATATGAAGATCTTCTCGAGTGGATGGAAGAACGTAGAAAAATAAATTATTAGTTTATATTTTTTCATAATCTGTTTATATTTTTTCGTCTTCTTTAAGAAAACACTCATACTTTTGACACATTTTCTGGATATACTAATATCAAGATAGTTGATAAGAGAAAATCAATTATCTTCCCCCCTCATAAAGTTGTGACACAGGAAAGTGTCAACACTTTACTCTCATTCCTTTAGATAACTATAAACACAACGAAGCCCGTTAGCCGAAAGGTTAGCGGGCTTTCGCGTTGCAGTGATAACTTAGATGCTGCCAGAATATAGGTGGTGTTATATATAAAGGAATCCTGTACGACATCATATGAAAACACAAAAAGTAAGACCCGAGCACCTCACTGTTTCAACAGATCGGCAATCGGGTCTTCTTTTTATTATCTAAAGGAATGAGAGTAAAGTCGACATCCCGGCACACCGGGATGCCATTACTTTATGAGGGGGGAGATAGTTGTTTATCAACTATCTGAGCCTTAGTATAGACAGAAAATGTGTCAAAATTATGTTCAAACATTAAAAGAAAAATAAATTAAATAAACTTAATCCTGAACGCTTACAAACACTTCATAGACCTTCTTGAGTGATTTATGAAGATAAGGTTTGTACTCTTCCATAGAAACAGGTTTCTCATGAAGGATACAGTTGTAACTTGTTGAACTGATCAATTCAATTAGTGTAAAAAGTAAGAGATCCGGATTCTCACAGTTTACGTTATATTTTACAAGTGAATTTCTGTAGTGATCATAAAATTGCCTGGACACTACAGAACCTGTTCCGACAGCATCCTGGAAAACTCCCCAGGAGAGATTCTTTGACAAAAATTTTAACAAGGACTGCTGTTTCTGGAAACGGTCAATAATATAATCTGTTAAAAAAAGAATCTCTTCTTCTAAAGAATTAATCTCAGTTCCTTCAAGCTGCTTGTGTGCATCATCAAAAAGCTGACAGGCTTTGTATGCGATCAATTTATCTCTTAAATCATACTTGTCTTTGAAATAAAGATAGAATGTCCCCTTTGCCAGACCGGCCTGATTCACGATGTCGGATACAGTTGTTTTGGCAAAGCCTTTTCCGGTGAACAGGTCAAATGCAGTCTGGAGCAGTGTATTCATTTTCAGCTTTTTATTATCATCTACTTTTCCCATAATCTCAATGACCTCCTTTGTGTGTCTTTAGTGAGTGTAATATATAATACAAACTTTGCCAATAAGAGGTTTTCATAAAAATACATTCTGTGAAAAATTCCTATTGTCTTTTTACTAGTATGGCACAAAATTCCCAAAAGTCAATAAAAATGACTATTTTTCATTTTTTAACAAAAAAATATTGACTAATGGTCATTTCGAGCTATACTATAAGAGACTTGAGTAGTGAGACAGTATAGGAGATGATACAAATGGTTAAAGTTGGCAAATGGATTGCCAAACACAGAGTTCTGATGTTGATCATCGGATTTCTTCTGATTATCCCGTCGGTCATCGGGATGGCAAAGACACGTGTAAACTATGATTTGCTCAGTTATCTGCCGGAGCATCTGGAGACAGTAAAGGGTCAGGATATTCTGGTGGATGAGTATGGAATGGGCGCGTTCTCCATGGTCGTGGTAGAGAACATGGACATGAAGGATGTTCAGAAGCTTGAAGATCAGTTCAGTGAAGTACCGCATGTAAAAGATGTACTTTGGTATGACGATGTAGCTGATATCAGTCTTCCGGTGGAGATGATCCCAAAGGATTTAAAGGAGGCGTTTTTCAAAGGCGATGCCACGATGATGCTTGTATTGTTTGATAATACAACATCTTCTGATGACGCTATGGATGCTGTCGGACAGATGAGGAAGCTGGCGAATGATCAGTGCTTTATCAGCGGTATGACAGGAGTTGTTACAGATATTAAGAATCTGGCACTTAAAGAACTTCCGGTTTATGTGGTGATTGCAGCACTTTTAAGTCTGGTCGTACTTGAACTGACAAGCGGATCTTTCGTAGTACCGATTTTATTTCTGATCAGTATTGGGCTTGCGATTCTTTACAATCTTGGAAGCAACATTTTTCTTGGAGAGACTTCGTATATCACAAAGGCATTGACTGCGGTATTGCAGCTGGGTGTGACAATGGATTATTCCATTTTCCTCTTGAACAGCTACGAGGAAAACAAGAAGCGTTTTCCGGGAGAGAAAGAACGTGCCATGGGACATGCGATTTCCAATACATTTAAGTCTGTGGCAGGAAGCTCTGTTACGACAGTAGCCGGATTCGTAGCGTTGTGTGTTATGACATTTGCACTTGGCCGAGATCTTGGTATCGTTATGGCAAAAGGCGTATTGATCGGTGTAATCTGTTGCGTAACAGTTTTACCTTCTCTGGTTCTTGTATTTGATAAACCAATTGAGAAGACAAAACATAAACTGTTGTTCAGCAACATGGATAAGCCATCAGCTTTTATTACAAAGCACTATAAAGTATGGATCGTTGTTTTCCTGGTACTTTTATTCCCGGCTATTTATGGAAATAATCACACAAAGATTTACTACAACATTGCAGATTCACTCCCGTCCACACTGGACAGTAATGTGGCGAATGCAGAACTTAAGAAAGACTTCGATATGAGTAATATTCATATGGTTATGTTAGATAGAAGTATGGATGCAAAACAGAAGTCGAAAATGTTCGATGAGATTGATTCTGTGAAGGGTGTCAAGTGGACGATCAGTATGAATTCGCTGATTGGACCGGCAGTGCCGGACTCTATGATACCAAATGATATCAAAGAAATGCTGCAAAGCGATGATTACGAGCTTGCATTTGTATGCTCGGAATATGAATCAGCAACAGAGGAAGTCAATACACAGATTGCATCGATCGATAAGATTGTAAAATCTTATGATAAAAATGCGATGGTAATTGGAGAAGCTCCTTTGATGAAAGACTTGGAGGATGTAACCAATGTGGATCTGGTAAATGTAAATGCACTTTCAATTGCAGCGATATTTATCATTATTATGATTATCTTCAAATCAATATCACTGCCAATCATATTGGTGGCAGTTATTGAATTTGCAATTATGGTTAATATGGCAATCCCGTTTTATCAGGGAACAAGCCTTCCATTTGTTGCAAGTATAGTAATCGGAGCAATTCAGTTGGGAGCAACTGTAGATTATGCAATTCTAATGACGACCCGCTATCAGAAAGAGCGTCAGCGTGGACGAGATAAGATGGAAGCAATCAGTATTGCTCATAAAACCAGTATGCCGTCAATTATCAGCAGTGGATTAAGTTTCTTCGCGGCAACATTTGGAGTAGCCTGCTACTCACAGGTTGAAATGATCGGTTCTATTTGCACTTTGCTTGCGCGAGGCGCGATTATCAGTATGGTTGTTGTAATCCTGATATTGCCGGCGATGTTTATGATATTTGACAAAGTAATATGTAAGACGTCCATCGGATTCCTCGGTGGAAAAAAGTAGAAAGGATGTAAGAATCATGAACAAAAACAGAAAAATCAAACGTGGACTCACAACTTCTCTTGCCGTTGGAATGTCAGTAATGATGGGCGCTGTGCCGGTCTTTGCTGCAGGAACAAGTTCTGACGCAGATGCAGTTTATAAGGAAGAGACAGTTTATGTAAATGCAGACGCAACAGGAACAATTGATGAAGTAACAGTATCTAACTGGCTGAAGAATTCAGGCAGTGTATCAGGAAGTCTGACAGATGCAAGTACTCTGAAAGATATTAAGAATGTAAAAGGTGATGAAACATTCAAAGAATCCGGAGATACATTGACATGGAATACAGATGGTGAAGATATTTATTATCAGGGAACAACAGATCAGGATCTTCCGGTTTCCGTAAAGCTTACTTACTATCTGGACGGAAAAGAAATCAAACCGGCAGATCTGAAAGGAAAAAGCGGACATCTGAAGATTCAGGTGGATTATACAAATAAAGAGAAGAAAACAGTCAGCGTAGATGGAAAACAAGAAGAAGTTTACACACCATTTGTCATGATGACGGGAATGATCCTTCCGAATGAAACATTTAGCAATGTTACGATTGATAACGGAAAAGTTATTTCTGATGGAAGCAAGAATATCGTAGTCGGATTCGGAATGCCTGGTATGAAAGAAAGTTTGAATCTGGACGAAAGCAAAACAGAAGATCTGACAATCCCGGAAAGTCTCTGCGTGGAAGCTGATGTGACGGATTTCACAATGTCTTCTACATTTACAGTGGCACTTACCGATCTTCTTGATGACATTGATTTTGATAATATCGTAGATGTTGATTCGCTGAAGAGTTCCTTAGATGAACTGGAAGATGCAGCACTTCAGTTAGTAAGTGGATCTGACACACTTGCAGACGGAGCCGGAACACTTGCAGACGGTGTCAACAGCTATACAGAAGGTGCGGATACTTTGAATGATGCAATTCAGAAGTACCTTGGAAGCAATGGAGAACTGAACGGAAGCGTGACAGAGTATGTGAATGGTATCAATAAAGTTGTCAAAGGCGTGCAGGATTATACAGACGGAACAAATGCACTGGCTGACGGAGTGACAGCTTATATTGGCGGTGAACAGCAGCTGGCAGCAGGTGCCGCGAAACTGAGCCAGCTCAGCAGCGGACTGAAAACAGTACAGGGAGCGATCAGTCAGCTGAATGCAGCAATTGATGGAGAAGGCAGTGCGACAGAAGATATTCAGTCAGCGTCAAGACAATTGGCAGCAGGTACAGCACAGCTTAAGGCATCCCTTGGAAGCCAGGAAGTGCAGGCACTTTTGGGTCAGGTTGAAAACATGCTTACAACCGGAAATGAAATGATCGAGCAGACAGAGCAGCTTGAAACAGCATTGAATGATGGAATTGCAGTACCGGTTCAGAATATAGCGGGTAATTTACAGAGTCTGAGTCAGCAGCTTGGAGCAATTAATCAGCAGCTTGCTACTTTGGACACAACTTGTCAGAGTGCAGTAGATGATCTGAATGCAAAGATCAGAGATTATAATGATAAGGTTGATACAGCAAAAAATGCAGCAGCAAACAGCAAAGCAACAATTGATTCTGCAGTCAGTGAATTACAGGCGAAGAAAGATCAGACAACAGACGAGACTGCAAAAGCGGATCTTCAGGCAGCAATTGATAAATTAAATGCAGCAAAGAGCGCGGCAGACGGATTGAGCGGACTCGAGAAGGCAAGCGAAGTTAGTGTGACAATTCCAACAATTGATACAACAGCGATCCAGCAGGAGATGGGAGCAATCAGTGTGTCAATGAAAACATTTCAGCAGACAGCACAGACACTGACAGCTCAGCTTCCGGCAATGCAGGAGAAACTTCAGACAATCACAAGTATGAAGGATAAACTTCCGGCGGAAGCAATCGGACAGTTATCAGAATCTGTAGATCAGCTGGATGCAGGAATGCAGGGATTAAATATAGCAATCGGAACATTTTCATCTAACCTTGGTGAGTTAAACAAATCTGTACAGGCACAGTTCCCGGCAGCAGTTACAGGAATTCTTGAACTGAACGGCGGATTCTCACAGCTGAGTGCAAATAATGATGCACTTTTAGCAGGAGCCAACAAACTGAAAGCTAACAGTTCAACACTGGTAGCAGGAGTTCAGACACTTCAGAGCGGAACAAACCAGCTGGCAAGCGGACTGAATACACTGGGAAGCCAGATGTCATCCGGAGCAGCAAAACTTTCAATGAACAGCGCAGCCCTTCGTGAAGGTGCAGCAACTCTTCAGTCAGGAGCAAGAGAACTCGCAGACGGTATGGAGAAGTTCGACCGTGAAGGAACAAGCAAATTAAAGAGCACAGTAGAAGACGAACTCGGTGATGTACTTGACCGTTTCGATGCACTTACATCGGATGATTGTACTTATACAACATTCAGTGGAAAAGACAGCGGAATGGAAGGAAGCGTGAAATTCGTAATCGAGACAGAAGCAATCGAGTAAATCGTATCATCTCTATAATATAGGAAAAACGGAGAAATCCCCGACCAGGATTTCTCCGTTTTGTTACTGTTCACATGATGTGCGATTAGCAACGCATCTCGCCATCACAAGAAAGGATTGCAAAAAATACCATTATATAGTAGTCTGTCTATAGAGATGCATATTGAATGCACAGTAGAATAAGTTGATAATAGAAATTATGGTATGTGAGGAAGAGATGGAAGGAAATTTAACAAAGGGTCCTATTTTAAAGACCTTGACGAAGCTGGCGATACCGATTATGGCATCGTCATTTTTAGGGACATTGTATAATCTTACAGATATGGCATGGATCGGTCTGCTTGGTTCGAAGGCAGTTGCCGGAGTTGGTGTCGGAGGAATGTATACCTGGCTGTCACAGGGACTGGCATCCATGGCTCGAATGGGTGGACAGGTTCAAGTGGCGCAGCATATTGGAAAAGGAAACAGAGACGAGGCGAATAAATATGCGCAGACCGCAGTACAGTTAGCTACATTGATGGGATTAGTATATGCGGCAATTGTATTGCTGTTTTTACATCGACTGATCGGCTTCTTTCATTTGGATGATGCAGAAGCAATTGCGGCTGCACTTTCTTATACAAGAATTGCCTGTGGTTTGATCGTATTTTCATTTCTGACATTTACATTGACAGGTATTTATACTGCACAGGGAGATTCAAAGACTCCATTTATTGCGAATCTGATCGGGCTGGTAATTAATATGATCCTGGATCCGGTACTGATTCTTGGACCGGGGGCACTTCCTGAATTGGGTGTGGCAGGTGCAGCAATTGCGACTGTAACAGCGCAGGGAATTGTAATGAGTGTGATGATTATCGGAATCTTTGTGCAGAAGAAGGATAATGTATTAAAAGGAATTCGTCTGTTTGCAAGAATTCCGATGGAATATGTAAGTGGAATCTGCAAGATCGGAATTCCGACAGCACTTCAGGGAATGGCTTATTGTGTAATCTCAATGGTACTTGCACGTATGGTATCCGTCTTTGGTGCTGAGGCAGTTGCAGTACAGAGAGTCGGTGGTCAGATTGAATCGATCTCATGGAATACGGCGGATGGATTCGCTGCGGCGCTGAATGCATTTGTTGGACAGAACTATGGAGCCAACAAGATGGATCGTGTCAAGAAAGGATACAGAGCATCTTTATGGACAGTTGGTATTTGGGGATTGATAATTACAGCAATATTTGTATTTGTTCCAAAACCAATCGCAAGAATTTTTTTCCATGAAGCAACAGCAATTGAAATCGCAGTGGATTACCTCATAATCGTAGGACTCAGTGAAGCATTTATGTGCGTAGAGCTTATGACGGTTGGGGCATTGTCCGGACTTGGAAAGACACATCTGTGCAGTGTGATTTCAATTATATTTACAGGAGCGAGAATTCCATTGGCAATTCTCCTTTGCAGAACAGCACTCGGACTTAATGGAATCTGGTGTGCAGTTTCATCAACATCCATTGTAAAAGGTATTATCTTTGTAGCAACATTCTTCTGGATTACAAGAAGTTCAAGAATACTTAAGGATAATAGCAGGCTTTGATTAAGAAAAGCCTGCTATTATTCTTTTATAAAAGATGATAGTTCAAGGAAGATATTGGAGGAAAAATGAAAATAGAAAAACAATGGGAAAATAATAGAAGTAAAATGATATCATATATTGTATTTGGAGCATATCTCTTCTTACTGACATGGCTTGTGCTGTTTAAGTTTGCATTTACTATAGAAGAAATCCCACATTTAAGACAACTAAATCTAATCCCATTTCATTACGAAACAAGTGTTGCGTTTATAACACATATGAAAGAGGTTATATACAATATACTGATATTTGTTCCGGCAGGAGTTTACTTCACTGCATTTCTGGGGAAAAGAAAATGGTGGTTGGGGATTGGAGCATCATTTTTTGTGAGCCTGACATTTGAGACAGTACAGTGGATATTCTCTATTGGCGTAAGCGATATTACAGATTTAATCGGAAATACACTTGGCAGTGGGGTGGGAGCAGTGCTCTTTGCATTTCTTGGAAAAATATTGCCAAAGAAGAGAATGAGCATGATCAATGGAATCGGAGCAGTGGTTGAGGTGGTCGGAATTGCATTGCTGAGTATGCTGTTTGTGACAAATAAGTAAGCATGCAATATTCGTAGCATTTGGGAACGCAGTTTACGCATTTGCAACAACCGAAAGAACTGACGTCCTTTCGGTTAAGGGCATTCGCCCTATGTTCCCCAACCCTATCAGCTTACTGCAAGCAAGCTTGCAATAGCTGTTAGTGTTTGGGAACGCAGATGCTAATTTTTCAGAATATTCTGAATTGCATGAAATATATAAAAAACATTGACAATTAAAAACAGCTGTGATAAGATAACCTTCGTCGCTGAGGAACAGCAAAGAAAACAACAGAGGAACGGAAGATAAAAGAAGACGCGGAGGCGGGACATTCTTGATCGGAAGGAAACTGGAAGATTTAAAAATCAATGAAATGATTGAAAAATAAATCAAAAAAGTTGTTGACAAAGAGTTCTGAAAGTGATATCCTAAATAGGCTGTCGCGTGAGACGGCAAAGGAAAGCTCGAAAAGAGCGACAAAGAAAAATAAAAAAGTTCTTGACAAAGACAAAAGCTTTTGATAAAATATAAAAGCTGTCGCTTGAAAAGAACGACACAAACAAAGAACCTTGATAACTGAACAATAGACAACAACAACCCTTGAAAATTTCTTTAAGAGAAGATTTTTAAGAACGGTTTTTAAACAAACCAAAACAACAGTAAAAAGGGAAGAATTAGCTAGTTAGTTGGTTCTGAACTGGATACAAACACTTTTAACGAGAGTTTGATCCTGGCTCAGGATGAACGCTGGCGGCGTGCTTAACACATGCAAGTCGAACGAAGCACCTTGATTTGATTCTTCGGATGAAGATCTTGGTGACTGAGTGGCGGACGGGTGAGTAACGCGTGGGTAACCTGCCTCATACAGGGGGATAACAGTTAGAAATGACTGCTAATACCGCATAAGACCACAGCACCGCATGGTGCAGGGGTAAAAACTCCGGTGGTATGAGATGGACCCGCGTCTGATTAGGTAGTTGGTGGGGTAACGGCCTACCAAGCCGACGATCAGTAGCCGACCTGAGAGGGTGACCGGCCACATTGGGACTGAGACACGGCCCAAACTCCTACGGGAGGCAGCAGTGGGG
>OLCO01000029.1_pt1 | contig 18014 bp, 16 predicted proteins | sample 1607391 | NCBI WGS metagenome assembly OLCO01 (sample SAMN02674597, study PRJEB24791) | human gut metagenome, SKBSTL013 | isolation source: stool | host: Homo sapiens | place: USA
GCCCCGCGCCACCTGATGATCCTGCTGACCGATGCCAGCCCCAACGACAGCCGCCGCATCCCGCCCACGGCACAGAACCCACTGGGCTGCGCCTACGAGGACGCCGCCGGTGTAGCCGACACCGCCGCGCAGGTGCGCACCTTACAGCGGCAGGGCGTGCGGGTGTCTGCTGTTTTTATGGGCGAGGACAGCAGCGCCGGTGCCGCCGCGCAGATCTACGGCAAAAATATGGCACGCATCCGCGGCATGGATCAGCTTGCCCGCGCTGCCGGACGGCTGATCCAGAACGAGATCCGGGAACTTGGCGACTGAAAAAACAAAACGACCCCTGTGGGAGCAGTTCCGGCCTTAGCCGGTATCTCCCGCAGGGGTCATTTTTTACAACCGCACATCTCAGTGCACAACCATACTTTGAACTTTTGTTTGCAATGCGCTGTAGATTTTTGCAAAAATTTGTTGTTTTGAAAAACTTACAGTTGTTTTTCATCCAAAAGTATGCTATACTACGTTCAGAGAAGTTTTATGCAGCCTGACGGCCCGATCACCCGGCTGGCGCTTTTACAACGTTTCGCTGTTTGCTTTTATCGCAAGGCAAGAAATTAGTACAACATTCAAACAGCATATTTGCGATATGCAATTCAACGTTGTTGCTGTTGCATTAAAAAGTTGAATTGCTATAGGAAGGAGATCAATCATGGACGCTTCCCGTTATTTTGACGCCATGCACAACGCCATGTCCACCCAGCACGTCGGTGCACAGTTGCTGCTTACCGTCCGTTTGCAGGATACCTGCGGCAATGACGCCTACCTTGAAGTAAAACAGCTGCCCGGGGAGCAGAGCGCCCTTGTGTGCTACTCTACCATGGGGCGGCGCTGCCTGAATTTCCAGCTGTTCCGCAAGGGCTGGCAGCTGTGCCACAATGCCGATGGGCAGTTGACCGGGCGTTTTCCGTCCAGCGCCGACAGCCTGCTGAGCCAGACCGACTTCCGCGCCTACTGCCGGGAGGATCGGCTGGATGCTGCCCGCACCCAGCGCCTTATTGAGGAGCTGGGGCAGCGCGCCGGGACCAACTATGTTGGCTCCATCCCGCAGAATGCCCGCACCGGTGCACAGATCACAGTGGAAAGTCACCTTGGCTGCGGTGCACGCTGGAGCTACTGGAATCAGGACACTTCTCCCTGCCTGCCGCTGGGCGCAATTTTGTACTGGCTGGCAGATTTTCTGGCCGGGAACGAGCGCCGCGCCCTGCAGTCTGACCCGCAGGCCGCTGCTCTGGCTGCGCAGTGGCTGGCAAGGGACACTGCTGTGTTCTTCTGCCCCTCCCCTGCCCTGACGGTATCCTCTGCGGCCAGCCATACTGCCCCGGCTGGACGGCGCACCCGCCCCGCCCCGGTGCCTGCCGCACGCAGCAAGAGCTGGCAGAGCGTTCTGGCTGCCATGGCTGCGGTATAAGCTGGCACCTTTTCAATCTGGTTTACATATAAAAGACGAGTGCATCGGCAAAACCGAGCACTCGTCTTTTTTTACAAAATAACAGCAAAAAAGCACCCCGCCAACCGTTTCCGGTCAGCGGGGTGCTTAGTGCTTATAGTTTACGGTTCAGCTTACACTGCACAGCACAGGGAGGAAATCACTCCTCGATGTAGCCGTACTGGAAGTACCAGTAGCCGTAGGGGCTGTGCCAGACGCCCTTCAGAGAAGAGCTCTGCAGCCAGAAGTCGTTGTAGTAAGCAACGGGGATGCAGCCCATATCCTCCATCAGGATGTCCTCAGCCTTATGCAGCTGCGCAAAGTGCTCGGCAGGATCAGCAACCTTGGAAGCCTCCATAGCAGCATCGAAGTCAGGGTTGGAGTACTTACCATCATTGTTGCCGTTGTCGGTGCAGAACATCTCGATCATGTTGGAAGGATCGTTGTAGTCCATGACCCAGCCGTTACGGGCAACATCGTACTCGCCGGCACGGCGAGCAGCGGTGAAGGCAGACCACTCCATCTTGCTGATGCTCAAAGTGATGCCCAGATCGCCCCAAGTCTGCTGCAGGTACTCTGCCAGAGGCACATGGTAGCCGGAATCGTTGGTGCTGTACTCGATGGTGGGGAAGCCCTCGCCATTGGGGTAGCCAGCCTCTTCCAGCAGCTTTTTAGCCTCGGCCATATTTGCCTCGTAGTCATCAGCAATGTAGGGAGAACCGCCGTTCGCGTTGTCGTAGAAGTAGCCCTGCTCGTCCACGATGCCAGGGCCGACAATGTTGGAAGCAGCAGAGTAGGTGCCCTGCATGATGGTGTTGGCAACGTAGTCGCGGTCGATGGCCAGAGCCAGAGCCTTGCGGACCTTGGCATCCTGGAAGGCATCGCGCTGCAGGTTCATGCTGACGTAATAGGTGCCCAGAATGGTGTCAACATAGAAGTCGCCGCCGTCCTCTGCCTTGGTCAGGCTGGGGATCTCGTCGGTGGGCACGTCCTTGATCAGGACAGCCTCGCCGCTGTTATAAGCAGCGAAGGAAGCGGAAGAGTCCTCCAGCAGCAGCAGGGTGATGCTGTCGGAAACGATCTTGGAGTTATCCCAGCCGCCAACGTAGTTGGGGTTCTTGGTCAGGACGATACGCTCGGAGGGAGTCCACTCGGTGATCATGTAGGGGCCATTGGAGACGAAGGTCTCAGCGGAGGTGCACCATGCATCGCCGTTGGCCTCAACGGTAGCCTGCTGCACAGGGCTCATGGATGCGAATGCGGCCATCTTGTCGAAGTAGGAGCAGGGGTAGGACAGCACGATGGTCAGGGTCTTGCCGTCATCGCTTGCCTTAACGTTCAGAGCATCGGGGTCGGGCTCTGCAGTGGGGTTGCCGTCTGCATCGGGGAAGCCGGCAGCTGCGTCGTAGCCGTCGATCATGCCCAGGCAGGTCGCTGCATAGGGAGCAGCGGTAGCAGGATCAGCCATACGCTTGAAGCTGTACTCGAAGTCCTTAGCAGTCAGGTCGGTGCCATCGCTCCACTTCAGACCGTCACGCATGGTGAAGGTCCAGGTCAGGCCGTCCTCGCTTTCTTCCCAGCTCTCAGCCTGGCCACCAATAACTTCGTTGTTCTCGTTGATGATCAGCAGGGGCTCGAAGATGGTGATGATGGTGTTGGCGCCATCAACAGCGCTGTTCAAAGAGGGATCCAGAGTCTCGGGGTTGGGGCCGTACTGGACGGTGAAGCCAGCGGTGTTGACACTGCCGGTAGAAGAACCAGCAGCGGAAGAAGCAGTGCCGGAGGTTGCGGTAGAACCGGACTTGCTGCCGCCACAGGCTGCCAGACCCAGAGCAGCGGCACCCACGCCTGCAACCTTGAGAAAATTACGACGAGAAATGCGTTTCATAATAATATCCTTCCCTTATATCAAATTTGAGTGTGCCAGGTTCCCCCAGCCGCCTCTATATTCGATCCGGTGCAAATGTACACCGGAGGAACACGAATGATTATAATGCGTTCTCATGCCGGTTACAAGTCCAAAACTTGGACTGTAACCATTTTGTGACAACATTTCAGCGCTAAGTTGAATTGCTTTCACCTTTTACTGGTGTGAAGTGTTCTCACTTCACGCGGTCAAGGTGATGGCAGGCTGCCCAGTGGCCGGTGGAGACTTCCTTGAACTCGGGCACCTCGTTGGCGCACTGCTCGTCTGCATAGGGGCAGCGGGTGCGGAAACGGCAGCCGGACGGCGGGTTCAGGGGGCTGGGCACATCGCCCTGCAGCACGATACGCTTGGACTGGCGGGCCGTAATGGGGTCTGCCACCGGAATTGCGGAGATCAGGCTGCGGGTGTAGGGGTGGATGCTGTGGGTGATCAGCTCGTAGCTGTCGGCCAGCTCCACCATCTTGCCCAGATACATGACGCCGATGCGGTTGGAGATGTGCTTGACAACGCTCAGGTCATGGGCGATGAACAGGTAGGTCAGACCCATCTCCTGCTGCAGATCCTCGAACATATTGACGACCTGTGCCTGAATGGAAACGTCCAGTGCGGAAACAGGCTCGTCACAAACGATGAACTCGGGGTTCACAGCCAGTGCACGGGCAATGCCCACGCGCTGACGCTGACCGCCGGAGAACTCGTGGCAGTAGCGGTTTGCGTGCTCGCTGTTCAGGCCCACGCGCTCCAGCAGGGCGATGATCTTATCGTGGCGATCCTTGTCGTTCTCGGCCAGGTGATGGATGTCGATGCCCTCACCCACGATGTCACCGATGGTCATGCGGGGGTCCAGGCTTGCGTAGGGGTCCTGGAACACGATCTGCATCCGGCGGCGGTAGGGCAGCATATCCACTGCGATATTCTTTTCCTTATCAAACAGCAGGTTGCCATCATAGTAGATCTTACCGCCGGTGGGCTCGTACAGGCGCAGCAGGGTGCGTCCGGTTGTGGTCTTGCCACAACCGGACTCGCCTACCAGACCAAGGGTCTCACCCTTGCGGATGGCAAAGCTTACGTCATCCACAGCCTGAACGTACTTGCGGTTCTTGCCCACACCGCCGGCGGGGAAATACTGCTGCAGGTGCTGGACTTCGACCAGCGTCTTGTGTTCACTCATTCTGCCTTTTCCCCTTTCTCAAATGCAGCCTTCTGCTGCAGCCAGCAGTAGGTATAGTGGGTATCGCTGAGCTCGGTGCGCGGGGGCATCTTGCTCAGACAAATCTTCATGCAGTTCTTGCAGCGGGGCGCAAAGGGGCAGCCGGCCGGCGGATTCAGCAGATCCACAGGGGTACCCTCGATGGGCACAAGGCGCTCGTGCTCTGCGGTGTTCAGCTTGGGGATGGAGTTGATCAGGCCCTTGGTGTACTCGTGGCCCGGCTGGTAGAAGATCTCGTCGGTGGTGCCGTACTCCACGATGTGGCCGGCGTACATGACGGCGATCTTTTCGCACATGGAAGCCACGACGCCCAGGTCGTGCGTGATCATGATGATGCTCATGCCCAGCTTCTTGCGCAGATCCTGCATCAATTCAAGGATCTGTGCCTGAATGGTCACGTCCAGTGCGGTGGTGGGCTCGTCGGCGATCAGCAGCTTGGGCTCACAGGCCAGTGCAATGGCGATCATCACGCGCTGGCGCATACCGCCGGACAGCTCGTGGGGGTACTGCTTCAGGCGCTTTTCAGGCTCATTGATGCCGACCAGCTCCAGCAGTTCCTTGGCGCGTGCCCATGCATCGGCCTTATTCTTATCGGTGTGCAGGCGGATGACCTCCACGATCTGGTTGCCGATGGTGTACACCGGGTTCAGGCTGGTCATGGGGTCCTGGAAGATGATGGAGACTTCGTTGCCGCGGATCTTGCGGAAGTCCTTCTCCTTCATCTTCTCGATCTCGTGGCCGTTGAACCACACGGTGCCGCCCACCAGCTTGCCGGGGTAGGCGGTCAGGCCCATGACCGAGTAAGCGGTAACGGACTTGCCGGAACCGGACTCGCCCACGATGCCCAGCACGTCGCCCTGGTTCATCGCAAAGGAAACGCCGTTCAGTGCCTTGACCTCACCGGCAGGGGTGAAGAAGGAAAGGCGCTCTTCCTTGATATCAAGAATTTTTTCGCTCATCTTCGTTCACCTCATCAATTCTTCAGCTTCGGGTCAAAGGCATCGCGCAGGCCATCGCCGAACAGGTTGAACACAAGGATCATCACGCTGATCATCAGTGCGGGGGCGATCAGCAGATGGGGATAGGTGTTCATGCCCTTAACAGCATCGGTAGCCAGAGAACCCAGAGAGGGCAGCGGAGCTGCAACACCCAGACCGATGAAGCTCAGGTAGCTCTCGGTGAAGATGGAGGCCGGGATCTGCAGGGTGGTGGTAACAATCAGAGTACCAATGCAGTTGGTAAGCAGATGCTTTTTGATGATACGGCCGCTGGATGCGCCCAGTGCGCGGGCAGCGGTAACATACTCGCTCTCCTTCAGGATCAGGATCTGGCTGCGGACGATACGCGCCATGCCGACCCAGTACAGCAGAGCAAAGATGATGAAGATGGAGATCATGTTGGGGCCCAGGGTCTGCATCCACTTGAAGCCGGGCTTGGTGGCCAGACTTTCCAGGGGCTCCTTCAGGGCCATGCCCAGCAGGATGATCAGCAGAATATCGGGGATGGTGTACAGAATATCTGTAATACGCATCATGATATTATCCACCCAGCCGCCGGCAAAGGCGGAAACTGCGCCGTAGGTAGCGCCGATGATCAGCACCAGCACAGAGGCGATCAGACCGACAGACAGGCTGACGCGGGTGCCCATCATGATACGCACCGCAAAGTCACGGCCCATACGGTCGGTGCCCAGAATGTGCGGGAACACCTTTTCGCCGGCATCGATGCGGGCCTGCTCAGCGGCAGAGTACTCGAACGGTGCCAGATTGTTGCTGCCCTTCACCTGCTCGGAGTAGCTGTAGGGCCACACGGCGGGCAGAATGTAGGCAAAGATAGCAATGGCAATGATGAACACAAAGCTGACCATGGCGATCTTGTTTTTCTTCAGGCGGCGGATACCGTCCTTCCAGAAGTTGACGCTCTCGCGCATGACCACCAGACTCTGCTTTTCCTCATTGCTGGCGGGCAGAAAATCCTCCGCATTGAGCTGCAGGCTGAGCGGATTCTTTTTAATGTTTTCCATGAAAATCGCTCCTCTCTTACTTCAGCTTGATACGCGGGTCGATGATCTTGTACAGGATATCCACGATCACGTTTGCAATAATGACCATGCTGGACAGCAGAATGGTGGTGCCCATGATCATGGTGTAGTCACGGTTGGTGATGGCAGACACGAAGTCGCGGCCCAGACCGGGCACGGAGAAGATCTTTTCCACCACGAAGGAACCGGTCATCAGGCCGGCCAGCATGGGGCCGACGTAGGTGATGACAGGCAGAATGGCGTTGCGCAGTGCGTGCTTGAACAGGATCATGAACTGGGAAACGCCCTTTGCGCGTGCGGTGCGCATATAGTCCTGACCCATAACGTCCAGCAGGCTGGAGCGCATCAGACGGGTGATATAAGCCGAGGGATAGATGGCCAGTGCGGTGACCGGCATGATATAGGCGGCTGCGCTGTTCAGACCAACGGTGGGCAGCACCTTCATGTTCATACCAAACTGGTACAAAAGCAGCACGCTGGAAATAAAGCTGGGGATCGCGATGCCACAGGTTGCAAACACGATAATGAGGTTATCCAGCCACTTACCACGGTTATAGGCCGAAATGCAGCCCAGCGGGATGCCCACGCACAGAGCCACAACCACTGCAATGCCTGCCAGACGGCAGGACACCGGCAGCTTGCTGGCAATGATCTGGTTCACGGTACGTCCGCGCTGACGCAGGCTCAGACCCAGATCGCCGTGCAGAAGGCCCTTCATATAGTTGACGTACTGCACACCCAGCGGCTTATCCAGACCATACTTTTCGGCCAGAGCCTGCTGAGCAGCGGCACTGATGGACTTTTCTGCCACGAACGGGCCACCGGGGACCAAGTTCATGACAAAAAAGGTAACCGTAGCCACAATGAAGATACTGAAGATACCCATTGCGACACGCTTGATGATGTACTTTGCCATCGTTTGATGCCACTCCAATCCTATCAATGAATTACTGTTTTTGCTCTCAGGCCGAGCCACACTTTCCCGCAGTCCGCCAGCCTCACACATAGCGGACGTCTGTCCTTGGCACGCGGACAGAAAAGCGAATAATAAAACGATGGCATCTTGCGGTTGCACAAACACCATCGTCCATACCCGAGAAACACTCTATCTATTATAAGGATAACCACGATTTTTGTCAATTTACATGAAAAGAATTCACTTCATTATAGCAAAGCATGAGTGAAATCTTATACTTTATACAAATTTCCTGTATATTAGTAGGTAAAAGTGCTACTTTTCCGGCCTTTTGGGGGATTGTTCCGTTGGCGCGTACAATCCGCCCTCCCCTGTCGGCGTAAAAGGCAGCGTCTCTGCCGCAGAGTCATCCCTCCATGTCCTTGGCATTTTTCTCCATATTACAGCAAAAAGGCAAAACAAAACCATCCGCAGCCCCTTTCCGGCACAGTCAGTGCCCGGGAGATGTGCTGCGGATGGTCCGTGGTCGTTTTGCGGGTCAGGAGTACAGTTTTGCGGTCAGCCGGGAGTACATGGCGCTCTTCTGTGCCTTATAGGAGGCCATGGCCTGATCCGCCAGTGCGGTGCTCTGGCCGTTGGCGGTCAGAATGGCGCGCATCTGGCTGACGATGCTCTCCACTTCCTTATCATAGGAGGCCTGCATCGCGTACAGTCTGCCGCTTCTGGCCAGCACGATGGAGATCTTGCGCGCCTGTGTCTGCTGAGACTCCGGCAGCGATTTGAACTCTGCCTTTGCTCCGGCAATGCAGCTGTTCAGCTCTGCCTCGGCGCGTGCCTTGACGCTGTACAGCTGCTTCAGCAGCGCCTTAACCTCGGCCTCGTAGGAGGCTTCCCGTTTGCCGGAGGAGGACGACGGTTTTTTTGTACCGGAATTGGCTGTACCGGCAGTCTCCTGCTTGCTGGAGGACGCTGTACTGCTGCTCTCCGTCCGGGAGGCAGATGCCGCCGGAGAAGTATCAGAATTCGCCGGGGAGGAAACCGCACCTGTCTCCTGCTGCGGAGCGCTGGCGGATGCCTCCTGTTCCCCGCTGCCGGACGCGGCGGCTTCATCTGCCAGTTCCTCCAGCGTGATCTCACCACTGAGCAGCTTATCGATCTCATCATCCGTCAGGGTGACCTGTGTGCTGTCCGCCGGGGCATCCGGCAGAGTTTCAGGAATACCGGCTGCCATACTGTGGAGGTAGAACAGCACGCCAAGAACAGCTGCTGCCAGCAGAGCCACCAGCGCGCCCAGCACGATCAACACGATTTTCAGGACCTTATTTTTCTTCATACCAAAATCCGCTGCCCGGGCAGAGTAATTCTCTGCCCGGGCAGTTTTCTCCTTACTTTAGGATCAGACCCACATGCCCAAAAACTTTTTGGGCTGATGCAGGGTCGCCGCGTCCAGTTCCTGATCATGGAACAGTTCATCGCCGTTGCGCACGATGCGGGCAGCAGCTTCCCTGCCCAGCAGCTTTTCCAGCTGCTGCACACCCTGCGCCATGCGGGGCGGGCGCTTGTCCGGGGAATGGGTGTCGGTGGAGATGACATGAACCAATCCCCACTGGATGAACTTACACAACTTTTTGCAGAGCTTAGGCTCCAGCAGTGCTCCTGCGTTGATCTGCGCATAGGCACCGGCGGCTACCCAGTCGTACAGCAGGGTGGGATCCTCCAGCACATAGGGGTAGCGCTCGATATGCGCAATCAGCGGCACGATGCCCTGCTGCTGCAGATTGTACAGGGTCTGCCGGATAAAATGCGGCTTGTGGGTGGTGGGGAATTCCAGCAGCAGATAAGCGGTGTCCCCCATACACAGTGCCCGGGTGTCCAGCTCGCACAGGCCGGGCGAGAAGAACACCTCCGCCCCCAGTTTGAAATCAAACTGCATGGGCTGCCCCTCCAGCGCTGCGGTCAGCTGTTCAAAGGCAGCCTGCCGCTTTACCGTAAAGGCTTCCACTGTGGTACGCTCGCTGTTGAAGTGGCTGGGGAACGCAATATTGCGCACACCGTCCTCGTATTCCCTGCGCAGCAGCTCCAGCGAGACTGCTGTATCCTTTGCGCCGTCATCCATGCCGGGCAGAATGTGACAATGCAGATCGGTCATAGCAGTGCTTCCTTATTATTTACCGGCAGTGGCATCCTGCTTGCCGTAGGCATAGTTGTAGTTGTAAGCATAGCTGTATGCGTAGCTGGAGCCCTTGAGTGCCTTCTTCATGTCGTAGCGGGTCAGCACGCTGCCCAGCACCCGGACACCGGCATCCTGCAGCTTTTTCACTGCGCCGCGCACCGCATCGGCGGGGGCGTAGTCCGAGCGCACAACGAAAACCGCGCCGTCCACATAGCGGCCGATGACGGCTGCATCGGTGACCACGGACACCGGGGGTGCATCAAAGATGACCACATCGAACTTTTCCCGCAGGGTGTTGACCATGGCCTGCATCTGCGGCTGGCTCAGCATCTCGGAGGGGTTCGGCGGCGGGGTACCGGCGGGCAGGAAGGTCAGATTCATTTCCTTCAGTTCATGCAGCGCCTCGTCCAGCGTGCACTGGTTGGACAGCACGTTGGAAACGCCCTTTACGTTGTGACCGGCCTTCAGATAGCGGTGCAGCACCGGCTTGCGCAGGTCGCAATCCACCAGAGCCACCTTTTTGCCGCTTTCGGCCATCGTCATCGCCAGATTGACTGCCACGTTGCTCTTGGACTCTTCCGGCACGGTACTGGTGATGACCAGCGTGTGCACGTCCATGGAGCCCGCCATAAAGTCCAGATTGGTGCGCAGAGACTTGTAAGCCTCCACATAGCCAAAGGGCATCCCCTTATCGGTGATCAGCTGCAAGGTGCGGTGCTCGCCTTCTTTTTTCTTTTTACCAAACAGATTCCACATCGTCTTACACCTCCGGGATCAGGCCCAGCACGGGCAGGCCGAGCTTCTTCTGAACATCTTCGTCATCCACAACGGTGTCATGCAGCAGATGTGCCAGCACCAGCACGCCGCACACCAGAACAGCGCCCAGCAGACCGGCCAGCACAACGTATTTCTTGGTCTGGGGGAACACCTTGTTGGGGTTGATAGACACATCGCTCACCGCCTTGCAGGAACCAGCTTCCACCTTTTCCACCAGCACATCGGGCACGATGTCGGCAATGGTCTGTGCGATCTCGCCTGCGCGCTCTGCATCGGTATCGGTGACCGTGATCTTCATGATCTGGGTAGCGTCCACATCGGCAACATCCACCATGTCGTACAGCTCGGCGTAGGTCATGTCCAGATTCAACTCATCAATGACCTCGTTCAGCACGGTGTTGCCCTTGATGATGACCGCATAGGTGCTGATCAGGTTCTTAGCCGAGTTGAAGTTATCACTGGTAAAGGTGGAGGAGTTATCCTGCCGGGTATTCACGATCATGTTGATAGAAGCCTGATACTTGGGTGTAAGCGCAAACACGCACACCAGCAGGCAAATCAGCGCTGCCGCAACAGCTGCTGCCACGATCTGCACAGCATGCGCCCACAGCAGGCGGGCCAGTTCCATCAGATCAATGGTCTCCTCGTCCTCCGTGCTCCGGAGCGACTGTCCCATAGTTGCTTTTTCGTCCATAATAGCGAAACTCACCTTTCTTGTTTTCCGCAGTGCAAGAAATGTACACCGGGTTCCTATAGATACACATTCGTTTTATAATGATAGCACATCTTGTTGTATTTTACAAGTAAAAATGCCATTTTCTGCCGGCAAATATATGGACAAAATATGCCCTGCCCCGTACAAAAAAGGCATCCGCAGCACATGGATGGCTGCGGATGCCTTCGTTTTACAGATTTTTAGCGAATACGCTTAGCGGGAGCCCTTATCGTAGGGGATACCCTCGGCCTTGGGTGCCATGCTGTTCTTGGAGGTGAAGGCCAGAATGACCATAGAGGCCACAAAGGGCATCATATTATAGATGTTGCTGGACCAGTGCAGCTGCGCAAGGAAGGTAGAGTCTGCAATATTGGCAAGGCTCTTGAACACGGCAAAGAACATGGCCGCGCCAAAGATGTGGAAAGGCTTCCACTGGCCAAAGATCATAACTGCCAGTGCCAGAAAGCCTGCACCGGCCACGCCGACTTCAAAGTTCCAGGTCTGCACCGGGGGCACGATATACGCCAGACCGCCGACGGCGCCCAGCGCACCGGAAAGGATGACACCGGCGTAGCGCATCTTGTAAACGTTGATGCCCACCGAGTCCGCAGCCTGCGGATGCTCGCCGCAGGCACGCAGACGCAGGCCGAAGCGGGTCTTATACAGCACGATGTAGCTGACCACCAGCAAGATCAGCCCCAGCGGCACGAACACGCTGAGTTCCAGCCCGCCGATGCTGAACAGGAAGGGCTTGTTGGAATAGTTCAGCTTGGCGCTGCCGCTCTCGCTGAAGTACTTGGAGATGACCACGGCAATGGCGGTAGCCAGCAGGTTCAGTGCCGTACCGCCAATGGTCTGGTCCGCCTTCAGGTTGATAGAGGCAAAGGCCAACAGCAGGCTGTAGATCACGCCCGCCAGCGCTGCCACCAGAATGGAGATCAGCACCACAAGGAAGGGCGACAGGCTTGCAGGCAGCATGGTCAGGGTAAGCACACCGGCCACGCCGCCGATGACCATGATGCCCTCCAGTGCAATGTTGATGATGCCGGAATGTTCGCTGAACATACCGCCCAGTGCCACCAGCATCAGCACGATGCCGTACAGCAGGGTATATTTGATCAGAAGCAGCATATTACTTGCCCTCCTTTTTGGTCTTTTCTGCGGCAGGCGCAGGCTCTGCGTTCACATTGGTCTTTTCGGCATTCCGGAACAGCAGGCTCTGGATCTTGCCGCGGAACAGCATGGAGAATGCGCACAGGTAGATGATGATGCCGCTGATCAGATCCGAGATCTCAGTGGGGTAAAACTTGGTGGACAGGAAGGAGCCGCCGACCGAGATGTGGGAGATGAACAGCGCAGAGAACACGGTGCCAATGGGGTTGGAGCTTGCCAGCAGTGCAACGGAAATGCCGTTGAAGCCCATTGTCGGCAGGCTGGTGGAGTTCAGCGGGTTCCACTGGGACACATTGGACAGATAGTACAGGCCCGCACCAAAACCGGCCAGCGCACCGGCAATGGCCATGGAGAGGATGATGTTCTTCTTCTCGTTGATGCCGGCGTAGCGTGCAGCGCTCTTGTTCAGGCCCACAGCCTTGAGCTCGTAGCCGAAGGTGGTCTTGTTCAGCACCACCCAGATCAGAACTGCCACTGCTGCCGCCAGGAAGATGGCAATGGTGGTGCTGTTGGTCTGGAACAGCTTGTTCAGGCCGAAATCCGGGATGATGGACTGGGCGTAATCGGCGTTCTTGCTCAGGTTCATGGTACGGGTGTTGCGCACATCGTACATGGGGCCGGTGCCGTTCTGGTAGATGAGCTCATTCACCAGATACAGGCCGATCCAGTTGAACATGATGGAGGTAATGACCTCGTTGATGTTGAAGTAGGCTTTGAAAAAGCCGGGGATCGCACCCCACAGGCCGCCCAGCACTGCTGCTACCAGCAGGCAGACGAACCAGGGCAGCTTGAGCATGATGGCGCAGTACAGCGCACCGTAAGCGCCCAGCGTATACTGACCGGCTGCACCGATGTTGAACAGGCCGGTCTTGAAGGCAAAGGCCACGGACAGACCGGTCATGATCAGGGGTGCGGCATTGGCAAGCTCCTTGCCCACGCCGTAGGGGGCATCGTGGAAACCGCCCTTGATGATGCGCACAAAGCCATCGCCCCATGCGTGTGCGGGGTTGATGGCTACCAGCACCAGAAAGCCCACCAGCAAACCAATCAGGATGCACAGCAGTGCAGCCAGCACGCTGGTAACAGAGCTTTGCAGGCTGCCGCTGCGGGAAAGTTTTTTCTTATTCATGTGTTACTGCTCCTCCTTTCCCTGCTTGCGGGCACCTGCCATATACAGACCCAGCTCCTGCACGGTGGTGGTCTTGGGGTCAAACTCGCCCACGATCTCGCCCTCGTACATTACAAGGATGCGGTCAGAAAGGTTCATCACCTCGTCCAGCTCCAAGCTGACCAGCAGCACGGCCTTGCCCTTATCGCGCTCGGCCACGATCTGGCGGTGGATGTACTCAATGGCACCCACGTCCAGACCACGGGTGGGCTGCACTGCCACCAGCAGCTTGGGGTCGCGGTCGATCTCGCGGGCAATGATGGCCTTCTGCTGGTTGCCGCCGGACATACTACGCACGGTGGTCAGACTGCCCTGACCGCTGCGCACATCGTACTGCTCGATCAGTCTGTCAGAGTACTCGCGCACCTTATCGGCACGGATAAAGCCGCCCTTCTGGAACTCCGGCTGCCAGTAGCGCTGCAGCACGATGTTGTTTTCCAGACTGAAATCCAGCACCAGACCGTGCTTGTGGCGGTCCTCCGGGATGTGACCCATGCCGTCCTTGGAGCGCTGGCGGATGCTCTCGTGGGTGATATCCTTGCCGTCCAGCGTAAGCTTGCCGCTAGACAGCTTGCTCAGGCCGGTCAGGCCGTAGATGAACTCGGTCTGACCGTTGCCCTCGATGCCCGCCAGACAGACGATCTCGCCTGCGTGCACCTTGAAGGACACATCCTTCACCACATCCTTCTTGCGCTGGTCATTGTGGATGGTAACATTCTCCACGTCCAGCACGGTCTCGCCGGGGTGCGCGGGCTGCTTTTCCACCTGCAGCTGCACGTCACGGCCCACCATGCGGCGGGAAAGCTCTTCCTTGGTGGTGTCCTTGATATCCACCGTGCCCATATATTTGCCCTTGCGCAGCACGGTGCAGCGGTCGGCCACAGCCATGATCTCGTTGAGCTTATGGGTGATGAACAGGATGGACTTGCCCTCCTTCTTGAACCCGCGCATAATCTCCATCAGTTCGTCGATCTCCTGCGGGGTCAGCACAGCGGTGGGTTCGTCAAAGATCAGGATCTCGTTGTCGCGGTACAGCATCTTCAGGATCTCCACGCGCTGCTGCATACCCACCGAGATATCGCTGATCAGTGCGTCCGGGTCCACCCGCAGGCCGTACTTTTCGCTCAGCGCCATCACCTTTTTGCGTGCCTCGGCTTTCTGCAAAAAGCCCATCTTGTTGGGTTCCACGCCCAGAATGATGTTGTCCAGCACGCTGAAGCATTCCACCAGTTTGAAGTGCTGGTGCACCATGCCGATGCCCAGTGCGTTGGCATCGTTGGGGTTGCGGATGGCAACCTCCTTGCCGTTTTTCAGGATCTTGCCCTGTTCCGGCTGATACAGGCCGAACAGCACGCTCATCAGCGTACTTTTGCCCGCACCGTTCTCGCCCAGAAGGGCGTGTACCTCGCCCTTGCGCAGTTGCAGGGTGATATCATCGTTTGCCTTGATACCGGGGAATTCCTTGGTAATGTGGAGCATCTCGATCACATAATCCTCTGCCAATCTGCTCACTCTCCTTTCGTGCCGTAACGACACCTTTTTCTATACTACAACCCATTATACCTGATTTTTTGCAGTTTGCACACGGCTTTTTGATTTTTTGTCAAAAAGCACAAGTAAAAGTATTACTTTTGTACGATCTGCATGATTTGCTCCCTGTTTCTCTTACACAGGCATACAAAAAGGGCGGGGTGCCCCTGCATGAGCACCCCGCCCCTATTACGGGAGTAATTCCGGGATAGCGATTACTGGATGTAGTTGACCTTGGTGAACTCGCTGACGGTGGGCTTGGTAGCGTCGTCGGAGCTGTTGTCCACAACGAGCTCGCCGGAAGCGATCTTGCTCTTCAGGGCCTCGTACTCGTCCTTGGTGAAGGTCTTGAAGTTCCAGCTGTCATCAGCAGTGGGCAGACCAACATAGTCGCCATCCTCCAGACCGAAGTTACCGTTGGTAGCAGCGATGTTGCTCCACTCGCCGGCCTCGATGTCGCCCAGAGCGGTGCTGACAGACTCAGACAGGCCCTTCATGGCAGAGGTGATGAACGGGTTGTAAGCGTAGCCGTCCTTCTCAACGCCATTCGCGCCGATGTAGTTCTGGTCAACGTCAACGCCCACAACGTAGCCGTTGTTCTTCAGAGCAGCCTCGACAGCGGAAGTGTAGATGCCGCCGCCGCAGGCAAAGACGATCTGGGTGCCGTTGGCATACCAGCCCTCCATACGGGAGGTGATGTTGGCATCGCCGTAGAACTGGCCGCCGTAGAAGTAGTTGATGTCAATGTTGGTGCCCAGCTCCTTTGCAGCAGCGTCAGCGCCCTGCACGTAGCCGTAGCCGTAACGGATAACGGCGGGCACAGCCATGCCGCCCAAGAAGCCCAGCTTGGTGTAGCCGTCCTTAACAACGGCGTAGCCTGCCAGATAGCCTGCCTGCTCCTCCTTGAAGGTGATGCAGTAGCAGTTGGCGGGGATGCTGTCGGTGCCGATATCGCCCTGGGTCACATCGATAGCGATGAACTTGATGTCGGGGTACTGCTCAGCAGCCCATGCCAGAGATGCGCCGTACAGGTAGCCCACGCAGACGATAACGTCGGCGCCGTCGTTAACAGCCTGACGGATCATGGTCTCGCGATCCTCATCGGAAGCATCGGAATCGGGGATGTAGTACTGGCAGTTGTCGCCCATGTAGCTGGAAACAGCAGCCCAGCAAGCCTGGTTGAAGCTCTCATCATCGATCGTGCCAGTATCGCAGGTCAAAGCGACCTTAGCGATCTTCTCAGCGCCGTCTGCTGCGCCGGAAGCGGCGGCAGAGCTGGCAGCTGCGGAAGAAGCAGTGCTGGTAGAGGAAGCGGAGGAACCGCCGCAGGCGGTCAGAGCAGCGGCAGCGGCAGCAGCACCGGCCACAGCCAGAAAGTTACGACGAGAAATCTTCATAAGAAACTCTCCTTTTATTTTAAAAAATTGCGTCAAATGAATGAAATGTGCACTCTGGCACATCTACTGGCTCAAGTATAGCGGGTGGAAGTGACAGATGCAAGCAATTTCCGATTACAAATTCTTTACAAATCCCTTGTATAATTTATAAAAAAGTAATGCTTATTCACCAAATTTCCCCTGCTTGCGCTGTTTTTCGCAGAAGGACAGTTACTTTCCTTCCACGGCGCTGTTGCCCGCCACGTTGGAGGGGCCAAAGCCGAAGGGCAGCAGCTCGTCCATGCTGCGCTCAATGAAGTCCTCCGGGGTCTTTGCCATAATGACGTTCAGCTCCGGCCCGCCAAACTCGAATAGTGCCTGACGGCACACCCCGCAGGGCGAGGTGATCTGCCGGTTCACTTCGCCCCGGCGGCTGCCCACCACCGCGATATCCGTAAACGCGGTCACGCCTTCCGCCACCGCCTTGAACAGAGCGGTGCGCTCGGCGCAGCTGGTGGGAGTAAAGGCGGCGTTCTCCACGTTGCAGCCGGTAAAGATGCGTCCGTCCGCAGCGCGCAGCGCAGCGCCTACCATAAAATCACTGTAAGGCGCATAGGCCTTTTCCCGTGCGGCCAGTGCCATGCGGATCAGCTGCTGTTTTTCTTCCATGGTCAGTTTTGTCATGCTGTCTCCTCCTTTTACGGGCAAAAACAGCGCGGCTGTGCCTTGGGGCGGCAGCCGCGCTGGAAAGTTATGCGATCAGTACTCTGCGCCCAGAGCGACCTTCATCATGTCGGTAAAGCTCTTCTGGCGCTCCTCGGCGGTGGTAATGCCGGGGGCCACAAAGCTGTCCGAGATGGTCAGCAGGCAGGCGGCGTTCTTGCCCAGCACCTGCGCGTTGGCAAACAGAGCAAAGCTTTCCATCTCCACGCACAGGCAGCCGTCCTCGTCCCGCAGCTTTTCCCAGTAGGTGGGCTTTGCGTCCGAGGGCTGACGGTAGAACACATCCGAGGAATGGATGTTGCCCTCGATCAGGGGAATGCCCTGCTTTGCAGCGGAGGCACGCAGCTTTTCGTTCAGGGCTGCGCTGGGCAGGGTGATGTTTCCAGTAAAGCCGCTCTGCACCCGGGCGTAGTTGCTCTCGCTCACAGCGCCGGTGGCCAGCACGGTGTCGAACAGCTTGGCCTTCTCGGTATAGCTGCCAGCAGAACCGATGCGGACGATATTTTCCACGCCGTAGAAGTTGAACAGCTCGTAGGAGTAGATGCCGATGGAGGGCATACCCATACCGCTGCCCATCACGCTGATGGGGCGGCCTTCGTAGGTGCCGGTAAAGCCCAGCATCCCGCGCACGCCAGTCACCTGCCGGACATCCTGCAAAAAGGTGTCGGCAATAAATTTGGCACGCAGGGGGTCACCCGGCATAAGGACTGTCTTGGCGAAATCGCCCATTTCTGCGCTGATGTGAGGGGTAGACATAGATGATCTCTCCTTTTTATTCATGATACAGCAGAGGGGTTCTCCCCTGCGGAAAAGC
>OLCO01000051.1_pt1 | contig 15556 bp, 9 predicted proteins | sample 1607391 | NCBI WGS metagenome assembly OLCO01 (sample SAMN02674597, study PRJEB24791) | human gut metagenome, SKBSTL013 | isolation source: stool | host: Homo sapiens | place: USA
GTCTGTGGAAAGGAGATTCATGATAACTGTAACAAAAAGGGATTTGATTGAATTAGGCTACGGTCCTTCCTTTGCTGCTGATATTATCAAAAAAGCAAAGGAACTTATGGTAGAAAAGGGGCATACCTATTATCAATCCAGAAAATTAGACAGGGTTCCAAAAGAAGCCGTTGAAGAATTATTAGGGATTACTTTGCCCGATAAGCAAGAATGATCGTGCTTATTGCATTTTAGTAAGGAGTGAAATCATGGCAAAAGATCCAATTAAAAAAGCAGAAAACGGCACTTATTATTTTCGAGCCAACCTCGGATATCATCCTGTAACCGGAAAACAGATTCAAAAATACCGCAGCGGATTCTCAACAAAAAAAGAAGCCCGTGCCGAGTATTCCAAATTGATTCTTGCATCAACGGAAGAATTAGCTGATAAGAAGGAAGACATTACCTTCAAAAAGTTTATTGAAGAAATCTATCTTCCGTGGTACAAAACTCAGGTGAAAGAAAGTACCTACAAGAATCGTTACTCGACCATTCAAAAACACTTTGCCTATTTCTACAAGAAGAAAGTGTCCGAAATAGAAGCGATAAATGTACAGACCTGGCAGCTCAAGTTGGCAAAACAATTCAGTCCAAACTATGTACGCATTGTTCAGGGAATGTTATGTTTAGCTTTTGACCGGGCGATTATCCTCGGACTTGCAAAGAAGAATCCTGCCCGCATGATCGGCAATATCAAATCTAAAAAAGTAAAGATCGACTTCTGGACTTTGGAGGAGTTTCAGAAGGTAATATCCCTGCTGTACAAAGGTGACTACTACGAGCACTATCTCTTCATCTCGTTCTGGCTTTTATTTATGACTGGAATGCGTATTGGAGAGGCTGCCGCCTTACAGTGGGATGATATTGATTTTGAAACAGGTATGCTGATTATTAGTAAAACACTGTACTATAAAACAATGAATGACTACAAATTCGTTGAACCTAAGACGCAGGCAAGCAACCGTACCATTTATATTGATGCTGATACCATCAAGGAATTACAAGAATGGAAGGCGGTCCAGGCAAAGGTTTTACCAAATTGTGGATTCGTACTGAGTTATAACAGTACACCCACCAGCAAAACAACGCTTCCAAGAGCATTAGAGAAATTGGCAAATTTAGCTGGTGTCCACAGAATCAAAATTCATGCCCTGAGACATTCGCATGCTTCCCTGCTTATCAGCATGGGCGAAAATCCACTGCTGATTAAAGAGCGTCTTGGACATGAAAAAATACAGACGACACTAGGAACTTATGGTCATCTGTATCCAAACACCAATATTGAGATTGCAAAGAAGCTGACCGGGGTTCTCAGCTACCAGTCAGCTTCTCAAAGTATTGCTAATTATACCAGTAATCAGCATACTGCAATGTATCACAAAGAAATATAAAAATGCAATGATAATGCAATTTCAAACACCCAAAGCCGCAAAGCCCCGTGGTTACGGGCTTTGTAGCCCAGCGTCAACTATTCAAACTCAATCGTTCCCGGTGGCTTACTCGTCAGATCATAGAATATTCTATTCACCCCGCGAACTTCATTTATAACTCTGCTCATCACTTTATTCAGAACTTCATACGGAATCTCCGCTGCCTCTGCAGTCATGAAATCAATCGTATTAACGGCTCTAAGAGCTACAGCATAATCATAAGTTCTCTCATCACCCATAACACCAACGCTTCTCATATTCGTAAGTGCTGCAAAATACTGACCGATTGTCTTATCAAGTCCGGCATTTTCAATCTCTTCACGATAAATAGCATCTGCATCCTGAACGATACGAACTTTCTCAGCTGTTACTTCGCCGATGATACGTACTCCAAGTCCCGGTCCTGGGAATGGCTGACGGAATACGAGTCTTTCAGGAAGTCCAAGCTCAAGTCCTGCTTTACGAACTTCATCTTTGAAAAGATCACGAAGCGGCTCAATGATTTCTTTGAAATCTACAAAATCCGGAAGTCCTCCTACATTGTGGTGAGATTTGATCACAGCGGATTCTCCGCCAAGACCACTTTCTACCACATCCGGATAAATTGTTCCCTGTGCAAGGAATTCAACAGTACCGATCTTCTTTGCTTCTTCTTCGAAGATACGGATGAATTCTTCACCGATAATCTTACGTTTTGCTTCTGGATCTGTAACGCCTGCAAGTTTGTTATAATATCTTTCCTGTGCATTTACGCGGATAAAGTTCAGATCGAACTGTCCTTCTGGTCCGAAGATTGCTTCAACTTCATCACCTTCATTTTTACGAAGAAGACCATGATCTACGAATACACAAGTAAGCTGTTTTCCAATAGCTTTGGAAAGAAGGCCTGCTGCCACTGAAGAGTCAACCCCACCTGACAGTGCGAGCAATACTCTTCCGTTTCCAACCTTCTCGCGGATCTCTGCAATTGTATTCTCAACAAAAGCATCCATCTTCCAGTCACCCGCACATTCACATACATTTTTTACAAAGTTGTTGATCATCTTTGTTCCTTCTACTGTATGAAGTACTTCTGGATGGAACTGGATTGCATACAGCTTCTCAGCTGCGTTCTCAGCTGCTGCAACCGGACAGTCAGCAGTGTGTGCTGTAATTTCAAATCCCGGAGCAATCTTTGAAATATAATCAAAATGGCTCATCCAACATGTTGTTGTCTCTGAAACACCCTCAAATACTTTGGAGTCTTTTTTATCAATAATAACTTCTGTCTTACCGTATTCTCTTACATCTGCACGCTCAACTTTTCCACCAAGTACATGAGACATCAGCTGTGCGCCATAGCAAAGTCCGAGAACCGGAATTCCAAGCTTGAACAGTTCTTCTGAATAAGTCGGTGAATCCGGCTCATAACAGCTGTTTGGTCCGCCTGTGAGAATGATTCCTTTTGGATTCATCTCTTTGATTTTTTCAATATCTGTCTTATAAGAATAAATTTCACAATATACATTACACTCCCTGACACGTCTTGCGACCAGCTGGTTATACTGTCCACCAAAGTCAAGGACAATCACTAATTCTTTCTTCAAATCTTCCCTCCTGTAAAATCCAATCAAAACTACTTGCTTTATCTATATATCTTTTTCTGTTCTTCATTATAGTAGAGGAATCCTTGATTTACAAGTATTTGTTTATGTAAAATAAAATCTTATCCACAATTTCTATTACTATACACGGTAATTATTCCCCTTCTGATCTATCCAAAACAAAAAAGATGCCGAACAAATGCCCGACATCCCATTTTTATGTTCCATTTTATGCTGCAAATCTTTCTAGCTGTCTTTCAAGTTCTGTGCAATCGTCTGCATACATCTGCAGTTCAATCACGTTATTCAGTCCCAGATTCATGATTCCAAGTAATGACTTCGCATCTACTACTGCCCGTCCTCTTCTCATGTCCATGTTAAAGTCAAATTTACATACTGTTTTCAAGAAATCAATGATCTCATCCGGGTGTTTGAAAGTAATGTTCATTGTGCTCATTCTTTTCACATCTTTCTGCCTTAACGGCTATGAAATCCTTTTCACTTTTCACATATATCATAGCACATTTTTCATATTTAAAAGGGTGAAATTTTTTATAAAAGTGTATTTTTTTAATTAAATATGTCTCTTATTCTCTACTTTTTTCTGTAAGTAATATGAAATTACTCCTGATTATGAAATCCCATTGGAGTTACGTCTGTATTCCGTCGGTAAAATTCCTTCCTCCTCTTTAAACACCTTACTCATATATTTGGGATCAGAGTAACCGACAAGCCCCGCAATCTGATTCATCTTATATTTTGTTGTCCTAAGAAGCTCCTTTATTTTTTCTATCCTGTATTTCCTCACAGTTTCTGTAAAATTATATCCTGTCTCCTTTTTAAACTGAGAACTCAGGTATTCTTCCGATACATAAAGCTGGCTCGCTGCTTCTTCCAATGTAATACCACTGTCATATTCTTTTCTTATAATTTCCATTGCTTTTTGGATAAGCGTACTGTACTGCCCAAATTTATGCTCATATGATATCATCCGTTCCAAGCCTTGAATCGCTTTCTCTATCTGTTTCCAGCTGATGGCATAGGTAATCTGCTGCATAAGACTCAGGATTTTTGTTTTGTCAATCTCCCCGCCATAATTTCTATAATTCAATCCAGCTGCCATGCAAAAACGAATAATACTGTATTTTATTTCTTTTGGAAAATATTTTTCTCTTTTCATTTCCTCACAAACAAGTTGAAATTGTCTGGCAATTCCTTTCTTGTTTTCATCGAAAATCATTTCTCGCATTCGTTGTTCTAATTCTACCGGATAACGCACCGGAACAGCTTCAAATTTCTCAACTGTCTGCTGACAGATTAAAACTCCTCGCGGCTGAAGAAGATTCCATTCCATGAGACTTCCTGCCTGAATCATTGCATCTACCAGCTTTGTCAGCTGTTTTGTCTCTATCCATACACAAATAATTGTCCCCGGAAAATTCCTACATAACCCAGTAACCACATTTTTTTGAAAATATTCTTTCCAGTTCCTTGCTTCACGTACCCGGTAAATGATCAGATACACCTGTTTCCATCGATCCGAACATATAACAGATGCCGAAAATCCACACTCACGTCTACAGATTTCTTCGAGAAATCCACGTATATTTTCCTTCTGCTCCTCGTATTCGTCTGCCATTGAAACCGTAAATAAATATCCCGGATCATCCACTGTAAAACCATATTTCCGGATAGTCATTTCATTTAACTTCTGATTCGATATAATTTCTCCATATCTACAGCTTAACAGAACATTTTCAACAGTAAAAGAAGCCTGCATCCAATATTCATTCCTGATTTTTTCATGAATACGGCTTAATGCCTTCTTAAGCTCCATCGGCCGGAACGGCTGTACTAAATATCCGTCCACCCCCAGATCGATTGCCTGCTTTGCCTGTTGAAAATCTTCATCCTTTGTTATAATAATCACACGGAACTCACGTCCTTCCGTGCGTAATTTTCTCAAAAGATTTAACCCATTCATCCGCGGAAGCCCAATGTCCATGATAACAAGATTTGGCTGCATAACTGTTATCATCTCATATGCAGACTGTCCATTCCCTGCAATCCCCGCCAACTCGTAATTCGGATCTACGCGTTTTAAACCTTTTTTCAGTTCTTCTAATACTTTTTCATCCCTTTCAACGATTGCCACCCGCATTTGAACAGTCTCCTCTCAATGTCCGTGTTTCTGATTGAATATCCTCTTTTATTGTAACATTAACTTCAATAATTGGAAGCATGCAAGTGTAAATATTTTTCTCTGGTAGCGAGCCCTCCCCGGATGTGACGTTCTGATTTGTTGGTGTCTAAAACCTTACGTGTTTCATGAGCCAGTGATGGATTGATCTGAAGCAAGCGTTCTGTAACATCCTTATGCACCGTACTCTTACTAATCCGGAACTGTTTTGCTGTCTGTCTCACTGTCGCATTATTTTCTATAATATAATTTGCAATTTCCACTGCACGCTCCTCAATATATTCTCTCATAGAAAAGCCCCTGCATAGTTTGTTTTTTACAATCTATGCAGGGGCAAATTAATGTATGTCTAATTCCTATTCCATCTATTCGTGGAAAACATTATACTATACAACTTAATACTCAAATACTGCCACACCATATCCCGGAAGAGGATATGCAAAGGAATATTTCTGACCATCACATTCCTGTTTCTCTGGCTTGTAAACCAATGGGCGTTCTTCTCCTGATCCACCGTATTTTGTCTCATCACTGTTAAGAACAAGCTTACACTGCTTTCTTCTCGGAACACCAACACGGTAATCTGGTCTGTCTACCGGTGTAAAATTGCATACAAAGAGCAGATTTTTCTTACCATCCTTTGAATGTCTTGTGAAACTGAAAATACTCCGGAAGATATCATCCTTATTGATCCAGTCAAATCCCTTCGGATCATTATCCAACTCATACAATGCCTTATTCTTCTTATAAAGATGAAGCAAATCTTTATACCAGTTCTGAATCTGCTGATGTGGTTCTTCTGCAAGAAGGAACCAATCCAGTTCTCTCTCTTCACTCCACTCACGAAGCTGTGCGAACTCCTGTCCCATAAAGAGAAGCTTCTTTCCAGGATGTCCCATCATAAATGCATATGCCGCTTTCAGGTTGCGGAACTTATCCCATCCTTCTCCCGGCATCTTATTCAACATGGAGCATTTCAGATGAACAACCTCATCATGAGAAAGTACAAGAATATAGTTCTCTGAATATGCATATTCCATAGAAAATGTCATCATATGATGTGCATTCTTTCTGAAATAAGGATCCAGTTTCATGTATTCTGTAAAGTCATGCATCCATCCCATATTCCACTTCAAAGTAAATCCAAGTCCGTCATCCTCAGGAGATCCTGTCACCTTCGGCCATGCTGTGGACTCTTCTGCGATCATCATAACGCCTTTATTTCTTCCGCAAACTACAGAATTCAGATGTTTAAAGAATGCAATCGCCTCAAGATTCTCATTTCCGCCAAATTTATTCGGAATCCACTGTCCATCTTCTCTTCCGTAGTCCAGATACAGCATAGATGCCACTGCATCTACACGAAGTCCGTCTACATGATAATGTTCAACCCAGAACAACGCATTCGCCAGAAGGAAGTTGGAAACTTCCGGTTTTTCATAATTGAAAACCTTCGTTCCCCAATCAGGATGCTCACCCTTTCTCGGATCTGGATATTCGAATGTCGGTGTTCCGTCAAAATCTGCCAGACCATGTGCATCTTTCGGGAAATGCGCCGGTACCCAGTCAAGAATAACACCGATATTATTCTTATGAAGATAATTTACCATATATGCAAAATCTTCCGGTGTTCCATAGCGTGAAGTTGGTGCATAATATCCGGTTACCTGATATCCCCAGGAACCGTCAAACGGATGCTCTGCGATTCCCATCAACTCAACATGAGTATATCCCATCTCTTTTACATACTTTGTAATTGCTTCTGCAAACTCACGATATGTATAAAATCCTTCATCTTCTCTTCCGGGATGTCTCATCCAGGAACCCATATGCACTTCGTAAATAGACACTGGTTCTTCTTTGTTATCCCACTTCTCACGAGCTGTCATCCACTTACTGTCTGACCAGTTCAGATTAGAAATGTCTGTAATTCTGGATGCTGTTCCCGGTCGGAGCTCTGCATAATTAGCAAATGGATCTGCTTTATAGATCTTCTCACCTGCCTGTGTCTCTATACAGAACTTATACAAATCCCCTTTCTTCGCCTCCGGAACGAAGCATGTGTATATTCCGAGAGGCTCTCCTCTCTTCATCTTATCTTTCGTCTCATCCCAGTCATTAAACTCTCCGATTACAGAAACGTTTACTGCATGAGGAGCCCATACCGCAAAATATACTCCTCTTTTTCCGTTCTTTGTCACCTCATGGGCACCCATCTTTTTATAAATCTCATAATGATTTCCCTGCCCAAAAAGATAATGGTCAAGTTCTCCGATCTCATAAGGCTGCACTTTCGTCTTCGTGCTGTTTTTCTTAACCATAAAGCCACCTCACTGCTCAAATATATTCCTGATTGTAATGATTTAAAAACCATACAATTTCTTATAGATCAAGGCACATTACCGAATCTTTCAATTGGTAACAAAGTTTCATTCTCCCCTTGAACACTATAGTTTTATTATACTTGATACTGTATAAAAAAGAAAGAGAAAATGTATTATTGCACAAAAATAGACAGTCGTTTTACTGACTGTCTATTAATTCTTAACAAATATATGTCATTAAATGTTGAAATCTTTCTCTGAAAGCAGAATCCTGTCGGAAGAATCTGTATTCTTTCCAAATACTCTCTTCACAAGCTTCTTTGCAGAAGCTTTCTGTGAATGAGCGATCGCATCATCCATCACTTCTTTCACTTCTGCTACTGTTACTGCATGATCTTCTCTCTGTAAAGAATCAATCTTACTGTACAGTGCAAGAATTCCCATCTCATCGATTCTGTAACCATTCTCCTGAGCATAAGTCTGTCCAAATGTTACAAGCTCATCATTAATAAAGATCGGCACTTCAAGTCTGGAAGTAAATTTTCTTCTGAATTCTCTGTTGGAAGAAAGAAGTCTGTCCAGTGGTTTTCTCTGCTCTTCAAGAACTACTAAAAGTTCTCCTGTATCCTGCTCCATTGCTTTGTTCAGCTTGGCGAGTGTTTTTTCGTTCATCTGTCCGGCTTTTTCAATGATCAGTGCACCGCCGTACAGTTTACGGAAAATGTCTCCGATTCTCTTCTTATTCAGTGACTCTCCTGTCACAATTGCAACCTTGCCCTGACGGATGTCACGCTGCTTCTGAATTGCCTTTACAACATCAACAGCAAGGACTGTCTTTCCATTTCCTTTATTTCCAATAATCAGAAGGTTTCCTGTTCTGGAAGTTCCTTTGCGGTTTGTACAGTTCTTATCCTGCTCAAGTACATCTACCAGCTGCTCACTCATACCACGCACAGGTACGAAATAAGAGAAGAGTTTCTTCTGTTCCTCTGTAAGTCCTGCTCTTGTACCAATTCCGCTCTGTGTTTCAAGATCATAACGACCATGCACGATAAATCCTGTATCAGACATTGCATCTGCAATCTCATCTAATGGCAATGGTGATGTCTTACCTGTTGCGATCAATTTTGCAGTCTCTTTACGGCTCAATGGTGTCGTCGCAGACATGATATCAATTCCGTCATCTTCATCCGGAATCTCTCTGTCATCCGGTTCCTCACTATGCGCTGGATTCACGCTGAATTCATCTTCGAAATTTGGCACTTCTTCATAAGAATTCAGACCAAGAAGATCATCATCTGAAATCTTATCTTCTGCTGTGAAAAGATCTCTTGGATTGATTACTTCATCATCCTCATCGTCTTCTTCATAACCATAGGCATCCAGATCATCATATCCTTCTTCCTCACCGAACAGATCATCATCAGCGTCTTCATAATCATCCGGCAGATCGTCTTCAGACTCTTCATAATCATCCAACAAATCGTCATCAGACTCTTCATAATCATCTAAAATATCGTCTTCGTCAAACTCTTCTGCATCATCCCAGTCATACGCATCATAATCTTCGTACTCATCCTCACCGAGTCTGAGATCATCCGCAAGCTCTCCCATATTTTCATGTGGTTCTTCTTCTACCTCAAGAACTTCTTCTGAACTTACTGTTGCATCTACTTCTTCCTCTTCCGGAATAACACCTTCAATCTCATCAATCAGTTTCTGTATCTCTGGTGATAAAATTGGTTCTTCATTATTTTTATTGTCCATAGTCTCTCTTACTGCTGCTCCTTCTGAATCATCTTCATCATTGACAACTTCAGTTTCTGAGATCAGTTCCTCCACCCCAGACAAATCTTCTGATTCATCTGTCAGATCTTCTGACTCAGCTGCATCTATTTCAAGAATTTCTTCCTCTTCCGGTTCTGCTTCTCCTGCTTCAAGGATTTCTTCCTCTTCTGGTTCTGCTTCTTCTACTTCAAGGATTTCTTCCTCTTCCGGTTCTGCCTCTTCTACTTCAAGAATTTCTTCCTCTTCCGGTTCTGCCTCTTCTACTTCAAGAACTTCTTCCGGTTCTGCTTCTCCTGCTTCTATAGTAACTGCATCTTCTGGGACATCTTCTGAAGTCTCCTCCACTGCCTGTTCTATAAGCTCTTCTTCTGTCTCCGGTTCCGGTATCAGTTCTTTCATCCCTGAAGGAACTACTCGTTCTTTACTGGCTTCCTCAGCTTTCTTCTCTTCTGTCAGTTGATTCACGATCTCAAGATCTTCTACATCCTCAATTGCTGCAATATCCTCTTCCAGATCTGTCATATCCGGTTCGACTTCTTCTCCCGGTTCTGCCTGAACTTCCGGTTTCGGATTGAGTAATTGCTGCAGAGCTTCATCTAACCGCATCGTATCTCCAAGTTTCTTCTTGACTGGTTTTACCGGATTCTTACTGACAATCGGTATGGAAGCAGTATCTTTGCTAAGTGTTCTCTTATCTCCACTTGTCTCTACCGTTGCCGGCTGAACTTCTGACTCATCCTCGGAAACTTCTATAACTTCTGCTGTTTCTACTCCTGCTTCTTCCGGATTTTCTACTTCGGCATCCGGCTCTTCTGTTGCTTCCAAAGTAACCGCATCCGTGTCAATCACATCGGAAGTACTGTCGTTCTCCATCACCGGCTGTTCTGTCAGCCCGATTGATCTTGTATCTCCAAGTGCTTCAGCTCCTTCTGACGCAGAATCTTTTTCCTCGTCTTCTCCTAAATAGGAAGCCAGATCCGGTATTTCTTCTGTCTCTGAAGAAAGCTTCTCATATCTGTGATCATATTTCTGCTGCTGCGATGGTGACAATGGCTTATACTGCATCTTCAGTTCCATTGCCTTATAAACATACTTACCCTCGCTGAACCAGAGGATCAGATCATCACACTCTTCCAGACATTCTGTCATCATACCTGCTTCGCGATAAAGCTTCGCCAGTTCATAAGCCCACTCTTCAATATATTCTGCCTTCTTAAATTCCTCCAGAGCCTCAATCTGCTGTTCGATCGGCGCTCTCTGCGCTCTTAAGATCTGATATCTAAGGATATGCCTGTTCGGATCTTTCGGTGCAATCTGGATAAATTCGTCATAATAGTCGATTGCTTCATCTATATTCTTTGTCTTAATTGCAAGAGAACATAACTTATAGATCACCTTGCGGCTTCCTTCAGAACGGCGATATGCAAGATTCATCACATCATAGCTCTTCTGATACTCTTTTGTTTTTTCATAAATATCACTGACATTCATCAGCATCCCTGCGTTACGGACACGCTTCCAGTCAATCAGATCTGCTGCTGCCGCTGCTTTTCTGTATTCTCCATCTTCCATAAGTTCCAGCATCTCTTCTGTCTTTAACTTATATTCATACTTATCCACTGTACTCACCTCATTGTCATTGAAATATTAGTTTTGCTCTGAATGTGTCCATTAGGCACTAGCCGATACTCTTTCATTATTCTACCATATGAGGTCTGTAATGTCAAAAAAATGCACCTTCAATTCCTTTTGAAAGTGCATTTTTAGTGTTATTTAATTGTATTATTATTATAATTTTATATTTTGTATCGGAGATTATTCGCGATTCTACGTTCCTGTGAGACCTTTGTCGTCTGTTATTTTATCACCTGAATGATTTTCATATCCATTCAATACTTTATGTATTAAATCTTCTGTCAAGTCATTCCTGCTTTTATAACAAATCTGAGATTATAACATATCCTTTCAATGTTTCTTTACACATTTTTCATTCTATGTTATATGCGGTATTTTTATTCAATACATCTATGAGTGATTCATCTTTTTCTCTTTGCTTCCAGTTTCCGTACTCTCCGATCTTTGATCTTCTTTTCTTTCTACTGGACTTTTACGCTTGGCAAAGATCTCTTTCTTCACAGGAACCTTCACTCATCATACCACTGACATATTGATAAAAATCTGAAACTATACTGTCCATGGGACTGACCTCCTGTTGAACTTGTATTTTTAATCTAATCCGGCGTCTGTTACTTTTGCCTTCTTAGTTAAATATCTTTGGGAGATTTCTTTCTCTCTTTGATGGTTATATAATAACATTCGGCGTCTAATTTGTCAATATATTCATTTGATTTTTTTATATTTTTTATTTATTATCTGCTTTGGTTGTAATTGTCTGAATTTTCAAATATTTCAATTAACAGATTTCTGCTCCAGCCGGCATTTCTTTTTCCGGTGTCATCAGTGCAAGGTTACCTTCTGCATCTTCTGCACAAAGCAGCATCCCCTCTGAAAGTACGCCTGCCAGCTTCGCAGGTTTCAAGTTTACAAGAACCATAACTTTCTTACCAACCATTTCTTCCGGTGTGTAATGTGCTTTGATTCCGGATACGATCTGTTTTACCTGGCTTCCAACTTTTACCTGAGAGCAGAGAAGCTTTTTGGATTTCTTTACAGCCTCACATGCAATGATCTCTCCAACCTGGAACTGCATTGCTCCGAACTGCTCAAATGTGATCTCATCTTTCGGCTCAATGTCGATAACAGCTTCTTCCTCTTTCTTTTCTTCTACCTTCGGATGAAGTTCTTCAACTTTCTTCATAACCTCTTCGAGATCCATTCGCTGGAACAGGATCTCCGGTTTCTCTGTTACATGTCCGTTACCAAGCTGCTCAAGGATCTTCTTACTTGTAGAAGGCATAAAGGATTCAAGAAGTCTTGCACCTTCAGAAATGCTCTGGATCAGATTCCAAAGTACTGTAGAAAGGCGATCCTTCTTGGATTCATCTTTTCCGAGTACCCAAGGAGTTGTCTCATCAATATATTTATTGCAGCGTTTGAACAGATTGAAGATTTCTGTAATCGCATCGGCAACGCGGAGGTCTGCCATCTTAGCATCAACTGCTTTAGAAGCATTCTCTACAACTGCTTTCAGTTCTGCATCTACATCTTCTACAACACCCTTATCTTCTACTGTTCCGCCGAAGTATTTGTTTGTCATAGAAACAGTTCTGTTTACAAGGTTTCCAAGTGTATTGGCAAGGTCGGAGTTCAAACGCTCTACCATCAGTTCCCAGGAAATAACACCGTCATTCTCGAATGGCATTTCATGCAGTACAAAGTAACGAACTGCATCTACACCGAAGAAATCAACGAGTTCATCTGCATAGAGAACATTTCCCTTGGATTTGCTCATCTTACCGTCTCCCTGAAGCAGCCAAGGATGTCCGAATACCTGTTTCGGAAGTGGAAGATCAAGTGCCATAAGGAAGATTGGCCAGTAAATTGTATGGAAACGGATGATATCTTTTCCGATCAGATGAAGGTCTGCCGGCCACAGCTTGTTGAACTGCTCTGTACTGTTTCCGTCTGCATCATATCCGATTCCTGTGATATAGTTTGTAAGAGCATCAAGCCATACATATACAACGTGCTTTGGATCGAAATCTACCGGAATTCCCCACTTGAAGGATGTTCTGGATACACACAGATCCTGAAGTCCCGGAAGAAGGAAGTTGTTCATCATCTCGTTCTTACGTGCTACCGGCTGAATAAATTCCGGATGTGTATTGATATGCTCGATCAGACGATCTGCATATTTGCTCATTTTGAAGAAATATGCCTCTTCTTTTGCAGGCTGAACCGGGCGTCCACAGTCAGGACATTTTCCATCTACAAGCTGAGACTCTGTGAAGAAAGACTCACATGGTGTACAGTACATTCCTTCATAATGTCCCTTGTAAATATCTCCCTTGTCGTAAAGTTTCTTGAAAATCTTCTTAACCTGTTTCTCATGATCTTCATCTGTTGTACGGATGAATTTGTCATAAGATGTATCCATCAGATCCCAGATTCTTTTGATTTCTGTTGATACATTATCTACGAATTCCTTTGGTGTGATTCCAGCCTCCTCGGCTTTGAGCTCGATCTTCTGTCCGTGCTCATCTGTTCCTGTCTGGAAGAATACATCATATCCCTGGCTTCTCTTGTAACGTGCGATTGCATCTGCAAGCACGATCTCGTATGTGTTTCCGATATGCGGTTTACCTGATGTATAGGCAATCGCTGTTGTTATATAATATTTTGGTTTTTCTGACATTTGTCTGCCTCCTTTTCCCACAATGTGGGATTCTTTTCTCAAATTCCAGTGACTACTATTACGACTTTCTGCTGGATCTTTCGCGAAAAAAGAATGTGCCAAGGCACATTCTTGCACTTGCGGCGGTCGCTTGCGACACCTACTTTGTACGCCGCAGCGCATATCCCTAGCGGAGCGTTTTTAATATATTAGGAAAGAACCTAATATATTAAAAAACGCCCTCCCAGGGACTTGCATCCCTGAGAAGACGAATCCTACTTCCGTGTTACCACTTCTCTTCGTTCCTTCCTCGCGGAAAGAAACCTCTATGAGTATCTGCACTTTCGTTAGTAAAAACTGCTTTGTTAATCAAAACCACTTTGAATACTACGGCATTTCTCACTGTTGATACTCTTCGCTATAAAGGGCGAATCCCTTCACAGACTAACCCGGATCTTTTTATTCAAGATTGCTGCTTAAACAACTCACTTGCTCACTCTGTTCAGGCTCATCTGCGCTGCTCAGAAGCCATCTTCATCTGTCTTCCATCCATCCCTCTCAACATCCGGCCTGACAGCCTTCAGGACTTTTCTGTAGAATCTGTTACAGACTACTCTCTTCCTCATCGCGTTTCGCTTATCACTGCTTTTCATTCCTTAAAAAGGGTAGCATAACGCGAATAGAATGTCAAGATACACCGCTTGATGATTTCTCTGCTAATTCCTCTGTTACCCCGGCAGCATTTCCTTTTGCTTTCACTCTTGGAAATGTAATATCTACCCGGAACAAATCTCCGTCCAGATACAGATCAAATGTGCCGCCCTGCATCGTTGTAAGGCTCTTCGCAATGGAAAGTCCCAATCCACTTCCCTCCGTACTTCTGGAAATATCCCCGCGAATAAAACGTTCTGTCAGTTCTTCAGCCTGAATATTCAACTGATGCTCGGAAACATTTTTCAATGAAAATTTCACCTTTGTATCATCTGTTTTCAGAGTCGCATAGACTCTTGTTCCAGGCATTGCGTACTTGGCTGCATTTCCGTAAATATTTTCCAGGACACGCCACATTCTTCTTCCATCGACATGCACAACAGCCGGTTCTGCCGGAAGATCTGTGACGATTGCCAGATTTCTCGCCTCGAATTTTTCTTCGAGTTCACCCTGCGTCTGCTGGATCATTTCTGACAGATCAAGATCCATATATTCTAGGGAAATATTCCCGCTGCTGACTTTCGATGCTTCTACTACATCTTCTGTCAATGTCTTCAGTCTCTGTGCTTTCTCTTCCAGAATATTCAGATAATCCTGAACTTTCGGATCCGCCGGATCTGTTTGTCTTAAGATACCGACATAGTTCAAAATAGAAGTCAGTGGTGTCTTAATATCATGAGAAACATTTGTGATCAAATCTGTCTTAAGACGTTCGTTTTTCATTGCCTCGGCAACTGCTTTGTTAAGTCCGGTTCCGATCCCGTTGATCATCAATGCAAGTTTCTTGTTCTCCCCATGCAGTCCGTCGATTGGAATCTGATAACTCATATTTCCGGCAGCGATCTCCTGAATTCCTTTTCTCAATCGATTCTTCTCCATCACATTTGCAACCATGTAATAGAATAGCACTGCATCAGCAATCAGCAGCAGAATCACCAGGAAGAAATCTCCACCCCAGAGCACGAAAAGCTGAAACAGGAAATAAAGAATCAAAAGTCCTGCTGTTTTCTTTGTAAGCTTCATGTCTCGTAATATTTTCCCGATAAATATACCGAAGCTTCGAAGCAGACTGTTCTCCCACAGACTCTTTGCTTTAATTCTTCTTACCAGACTGAGGTAACCGGCAAAGAAACAAGTAAATGTGAACACTCCATAGGAAAATACAGATCGGAAGAGCGTCGTGTAGG
>OLCO01000052.1_pt1 | contig 15494 bp, 9 predicted proteins | sample 1607391 | NCBI WGS metagenome assembly OLCO01 (sample SAMN02674597, study PRJEB24791) | human gut metagenome, SKBSTL013 | isolation source: stool | host: Homo sapiens | place: USA
GAACATAGGGCGAATGCCCTTAACCGAAAGGACGTCAGTTCTTTCGGTTGTTGCAGATGCGTAACATAATCAGCTTAATCTTCGAATCAGTTTCAGGATTCTGTTTGCACAAAGACGGATTTCTTTTTCTGTAAGTTTTCCTTCTTTATACGCATCACGAATGTTTTTATCATCATCCGGATTTCCCGGCATAATAATATCATTTCCTGCTGCCACACAAACCCACGGAATGCTTCCATCCTCCGGTACTGTTGTATTCCAGTCAGACATGATAACTCCGTCAAACCCCCACTCTTCACGTGCAATTCTTGTACAAAGGTCCTTGCTGTTTGCTGCATGCACACCATTGATCAGATTATAGGAAGACATGATCGCAGTTGGTGCACCCTCTTTCACTGCAATTTCAAAACCTCTGAGATAAATTTCTCTCAATGTTCTTTCTGATATGTGTGCATCAACACCCATTCTGTTATCTTCCTGATTATTGCATGCAAAATGCTTGATTGTAACACCACATCCCGGTCTGCTCTGAACTCCTCTGGTCACTGCTGCTGCCAGTGTGCCTGCAAGGAATGGATCTTCTGAATAATATTCAAAGTTTCTTCCACACAGCGGATTTCTGTGAATATTCAATCCTGGTGCAAGCCAGAGATTAATATGAAATTCTTCCATCTCTGCCGCAACCTTCCGTCCAAACTGTTCCATCAGTTTTTTGTTCCAGGACTGTGCAAGTGCTGTTCCTACCGGAAATGCAGTACAATACTGATAGTAACGTTCTGCGCCCTCATGGTCTTTTCTTCCAACAAGATAACCATTTTCAAGTGAACCAAGCACACCTGTTCCATAAACTGTATCTTTCTCACGGTCTACTTCATAAGTTTGCTGCAGGCGGATTCCGGCCGGTCCGTCTGCCATGATCAAAGATTGGATTCCGTATTGATCAAGCAGTGCTTCACTCGTCTCTCCTGCTGTTCCCGGCACTTTAATTCCAGATGCTCCAAGTGTACTTCTGATTTCAGACATATTTCCATACATAAGTGGAATCAAATCTTCTACAGGAATCTCCGTTTCTTCTGGAAATCTGCATACTTTCTTTTCTTCTGCCTCTGGTTCAAATGATACGTTCGGAAGTTCCTCAAGCAGTGCTGTCCATTCTTCTGCGCGTCTGCATAATTCTTCTGCACAGTCTTTGATTTCAACAACTTCACTATGATCTTCCAGTTTCTTTGTTTTCTCCATCATTACATCAGCAGATACCTTTACCCCCGCTGAAAGTTTTGCCTCTGACAAGCTGTTTCCAATCCATATTCCATAAGCACCTGCCTGGATTCTCCACTCCTGCTGCTCTTCCAAAAAGCTTGCGAACGCCTTTGCAGGAAGAACAATATTCAGCATCTCTTTCTCTCCCGGTTTCAGTTCTTCTGTCTTTTCATATCCGACCAGACGACGGAATTCTTTTCTGCTTCCATCCTGAGGAAGAGAAGCATAAATCTGCACAACTTCTTTTCCGCTGTATGTTGTTCCTATGTTTTCTACCTCAACAGTTACTGTCACACCTTTCGAATCAGTATTTATACCGCAAAGTCGAATGTCAAATTCTGTATAAGACAGACCATAACCAAATGAAAATAATGGTTCAATTCCAAAGCTGTCAAAATAGCGGTATCCAACATAGATTCCTTCCGCATATTCTTCCGTCTCAAGATTTCCGTTCAAATAGCTGAACTCCTCTGCTGCCGGACAATCATCGTAGCGTTTTGTCCATGTTGTTGTCAGCTTTCCACTCGGTGTAAATTCTCCAAACAATATATCAGCAACTGCATTTCCACCTTCCTGTCCAAGCTGGGAAATATTCAGGATCGCACATATATTTTCTGTTCCAGCCAGCAGGTCTGTAAGTTCTACCGGTCCACCTGCATTAATGATCAATACAGTTGGGATTTTCTGCTCATTCAGGAAATACAGATCTTTTTCTTCCTGGTCACTCAGATAATAATCCCCTTTTCTTTTTCTTCTGTCCTTTCCTTCGCCGGAAATACGGCTTATAACATAAACCGCTGCTTCTGCAGCCTTGATATCTTCATTTGTCACCGCACGGCCATCCGGCATGGCAAATGGATTGGCAGCATAGGCATCAAACGGATTGTCTACATGTTTTGCAGCTTCTAAGATCTGCTCCTTCCATTCTGCTCTCGCCTGCTCATAGCGGTTGTGATAATCTTTCAGCCACTCCTCGCTTACAATACCCGCGTTTTTCTCTTTCATTCCGGCATATATAGATACACTTTCTCTGTTATTTACATCTCCGGAACCAGTACCACCTTTAATCGTCTTCTCTGCCCCAATCCCCAAAAGTGCAATCTTTGTATCTTTTTTTAATGGAAGCAGTCCTTCGTTTTTCAACAGAACAATTCCTTCTTCTGCTGCCTCACGTGCAAACACAGCATGATCTATTTCACGCTGGCAAACTTCTGTACTTCTTGTTCCACTATGTTTCAAATTCTTTTCCATTTACACATCTCCTTAATTCAAGTCGAACAACTGTAAGAAAAAAGCTGCCCACTAAATGACAGCTTTCCTCCAACAACTTAATTCTTATTATTCTTTTACTCCACCAAGAGTAACTCCTGCAATGATATATTTAGACAACAGCAGGTATACAATAATGATCGGCACGATTGCTACCGTGATCATCATGTAAATTTTACCCATATCAAAGTTCATATAGTCCGCTCCACGAAGTGTTGCGATCAGGATCGGGACTGTCATCTTATTCTTTGACTGAATGATCAAAGCCGGAACGAAGTAATTGTTCCAGGAACCTACGAAAGTAAAGATTGCCTGAACTGCAATTGCCGGCTTCATGATTGGAAGAACAATGTGGTTAAATGTCTTAAATTCTCCAGATCCATCTATTCTTGCCGCTTCTACAAGAGAAATCGGAAGGGAAGACTGCAGATAACTGTACATGAAATAAAATACAGCCGGTGATGCAATTGATGGAATGATCAATGGAAGCAGAGAATCATACATTCCCATGTTCGTAACCAATTTCAGGAATCCCATTGCTGTAACCTGTGTAGGCATAACAAGGATTGCCATAATAAATGTAAATGCTACTTTTTTCCCTTTAAAATCATAAGCATAAAGTCCATATGCTGTCAGAGCTGAAAAATAGGTACATAATGCTGCTGAACACCCTGATACGATCAAACTGTTCAAAATACCACGGAACATCGGGAAGCTTCCGTCATTCGCTACATTTTTTAGATTTGTAAAGAAATATTTTCCCGGCAGTGCTGAGAATCCCTTCTGTAGCTCTGCATGAGAACGTGTTGCATTTATAATCAATACATAGAAGAAAAACAGACACATAAAAGATAACAGAATCAATACGGTATGTGCCAGTATGCTACGTCCACGACTTGACTTTGTTTTTGATTTCATTATCTCTTTCTCCTTTCTGCTTTTGCTCTTTTCTTAGCTGCTTTCTTAGAACCATCCGGATCGTTATCATTTGTCATACGATATACAAAGAAACAGAGGATTGCACTTACGATAAACAGATATACAGAAAGTGCACCGGCCATTCCATAGTTTTTGCTCTTCAGATGACTGTTCAGGAACATGATCAGAGTCATGGATGTTCTGTTCGGGTTACCCTGTCCATTTGTCAGGATCTGAGGAACATCGAACATCTGAAGTCCGCCAATAATGGATGTGATCAATGTATATGCCAAAATTGGACGAATCAAAGGCAGTGTAATATAGAAGAATCTCTGGATACTGTTACATCCATCCAGGTCAGATGCCTCGAAGACGTCCTGACTGATTCCCATGATTGCTGCCATCAACATAATAGTTGTATTTCCAAACCACATCAGGAAGTTCATAAATCCGATCAACGATCTTGTTCCAATTACAGATCCAAGGAAATCGACCGGTTTTTTCAGAATTCCGATTGACATCAGAATTGAGTTAATCGGTCCATTTGTTGAGAACATTGTAAAGAATAACAATGCAAATGCAGATGCCATAATCAGGTTTGGAAGATAAATGACAACTTTGAAAAACTGCTGCCCTCTAATCTTTAATCGGACATCAGTGAACCACGCTGCAAGTACCAGCGCGATCACAATCTGAGGTATAAATCCGATCACCCACAGAATTAAAGTATTCACTCCATATTTCAGCATATCTGAATGAAGAAGACTCACATAGTTTGCCATTCCTATAAAATTCGGTCCAACCTCTTTAATTCCTGATCGGTAATATTCAAAGAAACTATACCTTACTGTATCGATCAACGGTATCAATGAGAAAATAATGTATGCTACGAAAAAAGGAAGAATAAATATATATCCCCATTTTCCATAATCAATACTTTTTTTCTTTTTCTTCATAATGGTTCTTCCTTTCCACAATATCTTCTAACAGAACAGAGGCTCTGCTGTCACAGAGCTCCCTGCGTTAGTAGCTGTTCATTCCAGACATTATTCTGGCCAAACAACCTCTGTAATGTCAGGATAACGTTCTTTAATTGCTGTTTCAAAGTTTGATTTTGCTTTCTCAAAGTCAACTTTGCCCTGGAAGTAATCGCTGAATGCGTTCTGGATCAACTCCACACATCCCTGATCGTAAGCGGAAAGTGGTGCGATCTTGATGTTTTCAGCAACTGGTGCAAAGTACTGGAATGGGTTCTGTCCGCCAAGGAATTCTGAACCATATGTAGCATCATCGTTTGCTGCTTCCTGCATACCGGATTTTGTATTTGTAAAGTCTGAGTAATTCTGGGAGATCTTTAACAGATTATCTTTTTTTGCTGTCATAGCAAGGATAATGTCTTTTGCATGTTCCGGATTATCTGTACCTGTTGCAACATGGATGTAAGATCCTCCCCAGTTGTATTCCTGCGGTGGGTTTGTTACTGCCCATACACCATCTTCTCCATCCCAGTTCGGTTTCAGTGTGAAATCAATCCCCCATGCCGGGAAGAGGAATGCAAATACTTTGGACTGACTTCCCATTGCTTTGTTCCAGTCATCATTCCACTGACCTTTTACTGTCGGGTTTAAGTAACCTGCATCCAGCCATTCTTTTGAATCTTTAATCCACTGCATGATCATTGGATCAACTGTAACCTTTGTGTCTCCATCTTTTACCCATGAATTAGAAATGTTGTTTCCATAGAGACGGAATGTATCAGCATAAGAAGCAAATGCATAATATCCTTTCTGCTTCAATTCTTCTGCTGTCTGTTTCATAGCAGCCCAGTCTTTTACTTTTTCACCTACAGCAGTCGGATCGTCTGTTCCGAATACCTCTTTTGCAATATCACGACGGTAAACCATTGTTCCCGGGCAGCACTGCCATGTAGATCCTCTCTGAACCCCGTCTGCATCAGATGCTGTTGTTTTTGTGAAGTCGTACTGATCTGCAAGATCTTTATCCGGATCAATTCCAAGGTCCTTCAGTGGTACTGCAGTGTCTGCTTCAGCATCTGTATATTTGTATACATAATCTGTCTCTGACAGGAAGATATCTACTTTATCATCTGTATCAACATCTGCCTGTTTCATAAGTGCCTCATCAAGTTTCTGCTGATAAACTCCATCCTGGTTTGGATTGATGATCCAGTGGATCTCTGTTCCATCTTTCAATGTTGTAACAGTTCCATCTTTGGATGTTGACTCAACTTCAGGATATATAGCTTCCAGTCTCTCACGGAACTCATCATTCCAAGAATAAATGTTAATTACCTTTCCTTCTTCTGTACTGGCCTCTCCGCCATTTCCACCTTTGCTTCCACAGCCGGCAAGTGATCCAACAGCAACTACTGTTGCCATAAGAATCGCAACAACTCTCTTTTTCATTTATAAATCCTCCTTTATCTAAGCACTCTGCTATGCTTTTCTTGTTGTTGAACTAAATATACCATCTTTTTTCCTCCGATTATATTATTTATCTTAACAAAATGTCAAATTCATGTCATAATATAAAAAAGGAGGTTTTTTATGACTTTATCTAATGAATGGTACAATACAGAACTCGAAAACAGCGAATTAGAAACGCTTCACAGATCACCAACTGTAGAATATTCTTTCTATAATGCTGTACGCTCCGGCGACATGGAAGCAGTCATTAAAAACTGTTCCGAAGATGAATTTATTCGCCTGGAGGGAACGGGTGTTCTATCCCGTAATGCGCTTACTAATATAAAATATCATTTTGTTGTCACCACTGCAATGTTGACCCGTTATTGTATCGACGGTGGGCTCGAACCAGAGCAGGCTTACAGACTCAGTGACTTCTATATTCTGAAGATGGATTCCTGCAAAACAATCCGTCAGGTTGCAGATCTTCACCATGAGATGGCAAAGGATTTTACAGGTAAGATGATTCTTCAGAAAAAAAGTTCCATTTTATCAAAACCCGTTATGCAATGTGTTGATTATATTTACAGTCACATCAAAGAAAGAATCACGATTCAGGTTCTTGCTGACCACACCGGACTTTCCACGAATTATCTTTCACGCATTTTCAAGCAGAATCTGGGAGTCTCTGTCAGCGATTATATCCGTGAACAGAAGATAGAAAAAGCAACTCATCTGCTGCGATACTCAAACAAATCAATTGTAGATATCGCAAATTATCTTGCATTTTCTTCACAGAGTCACTTCATCCAGACATTCGAGAACTTTACCGGGCTCACTCCAAAGAAGTACCGGGACAAATACTATAAAAGCATGTGGTAAAATCAGATTTCTTCAAAGAAGAATCCGCAGATTTTCCCACAAAAAATACTGTCAGAAAGCAATTCTCTTTCTGACAGTATTTTTATCTTTTTTTAATCTGTCGATTATACTAATTCAATTTCAATCTTATGTGTCTCTTTCACTGAAAGCATCTGAATCTCTCTCTTTGAAAGTATTGTACACCTTTCAGCTGTTATTTCTAATGCTTTTCCATCGCAAGCTGCTTTCTGGATCTTCAACTGATCAAATTCTTTCTTTTCTTTATTATAGAATATAATCTCAAAGTTCCTTCCGGCAAATGTCATCTTAAGTACTGCTTTTCCATCCTGATTATACTGTTCCGGCATAAGTGCAGGTGCGATCTTCAAATCACCGCAATCTCCTTTCACCCCAAACACTTCTGTGATCATGGTAAGCATATACCAGCTTGCAGCGCCCGTCAGATATGCATAGAGGCCTCTTCCCTGATTATCAAAATATTCCGGAAGTCCAGGATACATCTTACTGTTATCAAATTCCATTGCTGCATCTAAAAGTGCCTGAAGTACTTTATTTCCTTCTTTTGCAAATCCTCTCTGGTACAATGCATTTGAGTACATAACAGCCATATGTGAGAACACTGCTCCATTCTCTTTCTCGCCATAAGCAAATCCAAACATTCTTCCAAGATCAAATTTTTCCTCATGGAAGTTTGTGTTCAAACGGTATCCGCCGGCTTTCTGATCATAAAGATACTTGTCTGCACTCCTGCAGATAGATTCCACCTGATCTTCTGTTGCCGTTCCACTCATAATGGCAAATACTTGTCCGGTCAGCATCATTCTCACGCTTTCATCCATAACGCCTTCTACTTTTCTTCCATGGTTATCATAATAGCCATTAAACCAGCCATCTTCTCCATCCTTCACCCATTCGTTGGCACGGATGTTTTTCATCATCCAGTCTGCTTTTTCCTCAAGATTAGCCGCAAGTTGATCCAATCTTACAACAATTGTGTCTCCACTGATATTATGTTCACATTTCTTTGCGTATCCTGCAAGGAGTGCCTGCTTACGTGCTGCATCTTCATACAGTTCCACGCTTCCTGCAAGAAGATCTTCCATCTCATGTGCAATTTCAATCTTGCTGCTTCCACTGATTTCTTCCAACTGACGGAGTGTTTTTGCAATATTTCTCAAATTTCCGGCATAAGCACAGGTAAATGCAACACTTTCACCCTTCTCCCATGCCATGTCCAGTGCATCATTCCAGTCGGCACCATGAAGACGCATTTCATTATGCTCTCCTACATCATAGAACGCACACAGATTCTGTAAAAGAATATGCTCCAAAACTGTTCCGAAATAAATGTGGTCTCTTTCTGTTTTCTGCTTCTGTCCATATTCGCTGTTCCAAAGCTTATCATGTGCAGTACCTCTCATAGACTGCAAATCTTTAAAATACGGAACCTTTTCAAACAGAACATCCATATCTCCTGTCTGATCCAGATACAGACGAGTCGTTACAAATGGCCAGAATGCATGATCCATCCAGACACGTGTAATATTGTTTCTGTCTGCAATAAACTCACCCTGCTTATTTCCGATGATTGTCGCATTTGTTCCATCAATTCTTACTCCGCCATAATTATCCACGATCATCTGACGGACGTTTGAGGGATCCATAATCAGAAGTGCAAGGCAATCCTGCCAGAGATCTCTCCAGCCTCTTCCTCCTTTTCCATAATCGTGATATGGAAGGAAGGAACATCCATAAATTCTTCTTAAAATTGGCTGGAAGCAAATCCACTTCAGATAATTGTCTGTAGCTTCATCACCGGTTTCAAACTCTACATTTACTTTTTCTGTCCAATACTTTTTCACTTTGGCAAGCTCGTTTTCCGCCTGCTCCTTCGTACCAAATGAAGTACAGATTTTTGAAATGGAAGCCTTTTCTCCCGTTGCTCCGGCAAGAACAACATACTCTATTGATTCATTTGCTTTTAATTTTCTGCGTTCAAACCTGAATGCCCCAACAGCCTCTTTCCCCTCCAGATGGCAGCCTGCGGTACATCCCGTTTTTTCTACACGTACTGCTTCCGGAATCAGGAAAGAACCTCCCTCTCCAATAAAGCTTTCAACAGTCGGATAAAACTCCTTCGGGGCATTTCCTTCTGCTGTAAAACCATATACAAAATAAGTCGTATCATTTTTCTGATGTCCACGCTCATCAAAGGATAATACTGGTGTAACTTCTACGCCACATTCTTTCGTGTCGATTCTGTGAAGAAGTGATGTGACATGTCTGTGGTCGCGAATATTATCTGCGCTTCTTCCATAAACCGGAATGGCAACAATCGGTGTTACTTCCTGTTCTTCTTCCGAAAGATTTGTAATCTTGATCAACTGGATCTCTGTTGTGCCATCAATAGAAACAAAGGATGTGATTTCTGACCGAAGATCATATTTTTTTGAAGTTCTTGTCAACTTCTGCCACATCATTCCTGCTTCCAGAGTACTTTCATCCTGTCTGTCTGTATATTTATCAAACTCCTGCTCCGCTGAAACTCCACATGCTGACCAGTAGCCTTTTCCTTCTACCCGACACCAGAAATTTCTGGTGCCACGGTTATTGTGAAGGTTTTCAATGCTGACAGGTTCGAGAAGGAAATGATTCTGGTCCGTTTTACTATCTCCCCCCAAAGTTGGTGTAATACTGGATTTCAGACCTTCTTCTCCTGCCAGTGGTAAGTAAAGTCCACTATAATTTTCCGGATTTGTAATCGTAAATGTTCCGTTTTTATCTGTAAAATTGATTTTTCTCATGTCCAGTCCCTCGTCATTTCATTTAAGAAAGGAATAATTCTACCTCTGTTGTCTTTGTTAACTTCTCCTGTGGAATATAATTATCTTTCATTTGTTCTCCATTTACGAAAAGTTTTTCACATCCTGACTCTGCATGCCCCGGATTTTTCACAACGATATGTAAATGTGAACCTCTGAAATCTTTTTCGATTTCAAATTCCTCCCACTCTTTCGGTACTGACGGAGCAATCTTCAGTCCATAGAAGTCTGGCCGCATTCCGAGAATTCCTTCTACACATCCCACCATAACCGTAGATGCTGTTCCTGTCAGCCAGTGTACATGAGAACGGCCGAAGTTCGGGCTGTGTTTTCCTTCTGTAAACTGTCCATAGCAGTATGGTTCAAGTCTTCTGATCTCTGCACGATTATTCTGTGCAGCCGGTGCATTTTCAATAAAATAGTTAAATGCTCTCTCTCCGTGTCCACGAAGCGCCTCTGCAAGAATGATCCATCCCTGAGACTGTGAGAAAATTCCTGCATTTTCCTTTGTTCCGGCATTGTAGATCACAGCCAGTGCACCTTCAAATGCATGTGCATGATACGGAGGATCCATCAGGATTGCACCATATTCTGTATTCAGTTTGTCATATACATTCTGAAGTGCAAGATCTGCCTGCGCTTCATTTGCAAGCCCACTGATCACAGACCAGCTCTGTGGGTTCAGCCACATATTTGCCTCCGGATCTGTGCGCTGTCCGATCACTTCACCATCCTCTGTGAAGCCACGGATAAAGCGGTCTTCGTTCCAACAGAGATCCTGGATCAGTTTTTCCAGCTTCTTCTGACTTTCCTCCAGATAATTCAGATATTCTGTGTCTTTCTTATACTCAGCAAATTCCTTCAAAATTGTCATTGCATAGTAGAACTGTAATGCAACGAAGGTTGACTCTCCATCTTTTCCGAGTCTTAAGCAGTCATTCCAGTCAGCATAAAGGCCTGCCGGCATACCATGCTTTCCAAGATGATTCATGGAGAAATCTACTGCACGTTTCAAATGCTCGTACACGGTACCTTCTTCTTTATTTGCAAACGGAATCACTTCATCGATAAATTCCAGATTTCCCGTCTCGGAAATGTATTTGTATACTGTTGGGAACAGCCACAGCGCATCATCTGCACGATAAGCCGGGTGTCCTGTCTCCTGCACATAAGAAGCATCATCCGGTGTATCCTCATGTCCCGGATTGTGTGTAAATTTTACAAGTGGAAGCCCTCCACCATTATTTACTTGTGCAGAAAGCATGAAGCGGATCTTCTCTACTGCCATCTCCGGTGCCAGATGGATCACACCCTGGATATCCTGTACTGTGTCACGATAACCGTATCCATTTCTCAGTCCACAATATGTAAAGGATGCAGCACGTGACCAGATAAATGTCATAAAGCAGTTATATGCATTCCATGTATTGATCATTGTATTAAATTCTTCGCTTGGTGTCTTCACCTGGAAATGGGACAGATGTCCATGCCAGTACTGGATCAGTTCTTCCAGTTCATTTCTGCAGATTGCTTCACAATTCTCATAACGAGACATGATTGTTTCTGCATCAGCATCTTCTTTCATACCAACAATAAATGCTATTTCTTTTGTCTCTCCCGGATATAAAGTCAGGATTGTAGCTAATGCTCCACATCCATTTTCATTATAATTTCCTTCACAATTTAAAATACCATCTTCCACTCCGACCGGATTGTTGTATCCATGATATCTTCCAAGGAAACCTTCCCTGCTTCCACACCAGGAATCAACCTTTGCACCTGCAAGTCCGAAGAAACGGTCAACAACGATCTTGTCATCCACATCTTTTCCATCTTCCAGCTGATCCAGATTGGCATGGATCAGCTGCCGCACACGGTTTCCACGGAACACTGTTCTTGTAATAAACTGAGAGTACTGAAGATTTACCTGATCCTGCTCGTAATTGCTGTTGTTTGTAAATTCTGCATAGCCTGTTACATTGATCTTGCGCATGCGATCTGAGGTATTTGTCACTGCAAGATTCCATACTTCATAAGACTGATTCAGCGGAACATAGTATCTTACTTCTGAATGGATCTGGCTATAATCAGCCATCATCTTTGTGTATGCTGTACCATGATGACATTCGCTCTTATAAGAATTCAGATCTTTTCCTACCGGCTGCCAGGAAGCTGACCAATAATCTTCACTCTCCTGATCTCTTAAGTAGATATATCTTCCCGGCTGGTCAAACTGATTGAAGATATATCTTAAAATTCTTCCGTTCGCTCCTGATTTTGCAAAGCTATATCCACCTGCATTATTAGAAATAATTGCTCCATATTCTGGAGATCCAAGATAGTTCACCCAAGGTGCCGGTGTATCCGGTCTTGTGATCACATATTCTTTTTTCGATTCGTCAAAAAAACCATATTTCATACTTCACATTCTCCTATCACACTTATTATAAACAAATTGCAGCTATTCCTACTATCTGCAATTCTATCTTTACTGTGATAAAAGAATATCAAATCAGAACACATTAATATACAAAATAAGAACTCAAAATATCAAATTCGTGACATGACAAAAAGGACTTATTTTACTCCCGTATCAGCGCGCTTGTATAATATACTCATTTCATGTTAAGATAGTATCAGCTTTATATATGAAAGGATTTTCTCATGCCTGGTTTTATTTTACATTTAACTGCAGCCCAGATGCTGCGAAGCCATCTTCACAAGTACCCTGATTTTCCTTATCCGATTCAATCTGTAAATGATTTTCTGATTGGGAATCTTCTACCGGATGCGACAGACCAAAAAGAGCTTTCACATTTCCGGAATCCTGTTTATCGTGATAAGATGATGGTATTTCCGGATTTAACACGTTTTACTGCTAAATACGCCTCTCTTCTTTCTGATTCCAGTGTTTTGGGCTACTATTTTCATTTATATATCGACCGTCGGTTTTTCAAGGATTTTATTCCGGAGATTGTTGATTTTTATGATGAAACCGGACAGATTACAGATATAAAAGAAGAGATTGCGACCGTTTATATCAGAAATTTCCAGACTTATATCCCTTTTGAAAAATATCTTACTGAGGAATATTATTATGGGGACTATACAAAGATGAATACTTATCTTGTAAACCGCTATCAGATTCCACTTGATCTGAACGCACAGATAATAAATCCCGGGATTAATGAAATTCAGTATGGAAATGTACAGCAAGTCCTGGATTCATTGCATGGATATCTCAGTGTTACCGAAGATGCGGTAAATGATCTTAAAGTATTTCCACTTGATAAGCTTCTTGCTTCACTTGAACAATATACGATTGAATTTTTAGCTAATCCTTTATAGAAAAAACTCTATTATCCCTGCCATATTCTAATCTGGAAGAGATAATAGAGTTTCTTATTATTTTACGCGATCTCTGTCGTACTTTCGAACTGAGAATTATACAGATCTGCATAGAAACCGCCTCTTGCAAGAAGTTCCTCATGATTTCCCTGCTCAATGATATCTCCGTCCTTCATAACAAGGATCAGATCTGCATCACGGATCGTTGATAATCTGTGGGCAATAACAAAGCTTGTTCTTCCCTTCATCAGATTGTCCATCGCTTTCTGGATCATTTCTTCTGTACGGGTATCAACTGAACTTGTCGCCTCATCCAAAATCAGGATCTTCGGATCTGCAAGGATTGCCCTTGCGATTGTGAGGAGCTGTTTCTGTCCCTGGGATACATTACTAGCTTCTTCATTCAGTTCCATATTGTATCCACCCGGAAGTGTCTGGATGAAACGATGCACATGTGCCGCCTTCGCTGCCTGAATCACTTCTTCCTCTGTCGCATTCAGTTTTCCGTAACGGATATTGTCACTGATCGTACCATGGAACAGCCAGGTATCCTGCAGAACCATTCCGAACATTTCACGGAGTTCACTTCTATTGAAGTCCCGGACATCGTGTCCGTCAATCTTGATCGAACCTCCATTCACATCATAAAAACGCATGAGCAATTTGATCATTGTTGTCTTTCCGGCTCCTGTCGGACCAACAATTGCGATCTTCTGACCTTCTTTCACATCCGCTGAGAAGTCATTAATGATGATCTTATCTTCATTATATCCAAAACGTACATGCTCAAATTCAACATTTCCCTGAAGATTCTCTACAGAAACCGGATTCTCTACTGTCTGATCTTCTTCCGGTCCTTCCAGGAACTCGAAGACACGCTCTGATGCTGCAGCTGTTGACTGAAGCATATTCGCCACCTGTGCGATCTGCTGCAATGGCTGTGTAAAGTTACGTACATACTGAATAAAGGACTGGATATCTCCAACCTCGATCACATCCTTAATTGTCAGATATCCCCCAAGGATTGCCACTGCCACGTAACCCAAGTTTCCTACAAACTGCATTACAGGCATCATCAAACCGGAAAAGAACTGGGATTTCCATGCGGAATCATACAGCTTATCATTTGTTTCATTGAATACTTCGATTACTTCCTCTTCTTTATTAAATGCTTTGATGATGTTATGACCGCCATAGATTTCTTCTACCTGTCCATTCACATTTCCAAGGTATGTCTGCTGCCCTACGAAATATTTCTGTGAATGTTTCATTACGAATCCGATCAATCCGGCAGAAAGCGGAAGAATCAAAACTGCGATCACTGTCATCAGCGGGCTGATTGACAACATCATGATAAACACACCGATCAGAGTTGTAACCGATGTGATCATCTGAGTCGCACTCTGGTTCAGGCTCTGTCCAAGTGTGTCAACATCATTTGTCACACGGGAAAGCACTTCACCTACCGGCTTTGTGTCAAAATAGCTCATCGGCATACGGTTGATCTTCTCGGAGATTTCTCTTCTCAAACGGTAGGTTGTCTTCTGAGACACCCCCGTCATCAAATATCCCTGCACAAAACTGCAGATTGCGCTGATCACATACAGGCAAAAAACAGTCAGCAGAATCTGTCCGATTTTACCGAAATTCATTCCGTCTCCACCGGAAACTTTACTTACAAGTCCATTGAAAATCTCTGTCGTTGCTTTTCCTAAAATCTTCGGTCCGACAATATTGAATATTGTTCCACAGATAGCAAACACGGCTACGAAAAATACTTGTACTTTGTAAATTGCCATGTGGCGGATCAGTTTCTTCATTGTTCCTTTGAAGTCTTTTGCTTTTTCATTCGGTCTTCGACCGCCATGCATTCTAGCCATGAATCTGATCCTCCTTTCCATCTGTCTGCTCATTTAACGCTGCTTCTAACTCTTTCCTGGACAGCTGGGATTCTGCGATTTCACGGTATACCGGACAGTTCTTGAGAAGCTCCGCATGAGTTCCCTTACCTGCCACTTTGCCTTCGTCCAATACTATAATTTGCTCTGCATGCAGGATCGTGCTGATTCTCTGTGCAACGATCAGCACCGTACTTCCGCTTGTCTTTTCAGCCAACGCACGGCGGAGTGTTACATCCGTCTTATAGTCAAGGGCAGAAAAACTGTCGTCAAAAATAAATACCTGCGGGTGCTTCGCGATTGCTCTTGCAATAGAAAGTCTCTGCTTCTGTCCACCGGATACATTCGAACCTCCTTGTGAAATCGGGCTCTTATATTTCTCCGGTTTTGTGTCAATAAATTCTGTTGCCTGTGCAATCTCTGCCGCCTCGATCATCTCATCATCACTTCCATGTGAATTACCAAACATGATATTAGATGCGATATCTCCCGAGAACAGAACTCCCTTCTGCGGAACATATCCAAGCTTCTCACGAAGTTCATGCTGTTTCACTTCACGGATATCTACACCATCCAGCGTAATATCTCCGGATGTCACATCATAGAAACGTGGAATCAGATTTACCAGCGTAGACTTACCACTTCCGGTACTTCCAATGATTGCTGTTGTC
>OLCO01000053.1_pt1 | contig 15445 bp, 15 predicted proteins | sample 1607391 | NCBI WGS metagenome assembly OLCO01 (sample SAMN02674597, study PRJEB24791) | human gut metagenome, SKBSTL013 | isolation source: stool | host: Homo sapiens | place: USA
GTACAGGAATTTCAACCTGTTATCCATCGACTACGTCTTTCGACCTCGCCTTAGGCCCCGACTTACCCAGAGCAGATCAGCTTTACTCTGGAAACCTTAGATATTCGGCCGGAAGGATTCCCACCTTCCTCTCGCTACTCATTCCGGCATTCTCTCTTCTTAAAAGTCCACAGCTCCTTACGGTACTGCTTCGTCCCTTTAAGAATGCTCCTCTACCAATTGAATTCTCAATTCCAAAGCTTCGGCAGTGTGTTTTAGCCCCGGACATTTTCGGCGCAGGACCTCTCGACTAGTGAGCTATTACGCACTCTTTGAATGAATGGCTGCTTCTGAGCCAACATCCTAGTTGTCTTCGAAATCCCACATCCTTTTCCACTTAACACACATTTTGGGGCCTTAGCTGTTGGTCTGGGCTCTTTCCCTTTTGACCACCCAACTTATCTCGGATCGTCTGACTCCCATACATCATCTACACGGCATTCGGAGTTTGATATCCCTTAGTAAGCTTTGACGCCCCCTTAGGAATTCAGTGCTCTACCTCCGCAAGACTCGTATGAGGCTAGCCCTAAAGCTATTTCGAGGAGAACCAGCTATCTCCGGGTTCGATTGGAATTTCTCCCCTATCCACACCTCATCCCCACCCTTTTCAACGGATGTGGGTTCGGTCCTCCATTGCCTTTTACGGCAACTTCAACCTGGACATGGATAGATCACCCGGTTTCGGGTCTACTCCGACTGACTATGCGCCCTATTCAGACTTGGTTTCCCTTCGGCTCCGGACCTTTAGTCCTTAACCTCGCCAGCCAGCGTAACTCGCCGGACCGTTCTACAAAAAGTACGCGGTTGAGCATATAAAGCTCTTCCACAGCTTGTAAACATATGGTTTCAGGTTCTTTTTCACTCCCCTCCCGGGGTCCTTTTCACCTTTCCTTCACAGTACTATGCGCTATCGGTCACTAAGTAGTATTTAGCCTTACGGGGTGGTCCCCGCATCTTCCCACAAGGTTCCACGTGTCTCGTGGTACTCTGGATCCCGCCATGTCAACTCGTCTTTCGCTTACGGGGCTTTCACCCTCTCTGGCCGGCTTTCCCAAAACCGTTCTGCTAAACTCGTTGAATCAATTCCGCGGTCCGAACCCCAGCATGCACGCACGCTGGTTTGGGCTCTTCCGTTTTCGCTCGCCGCTACTCACAGAATCACATGTTGTTTTCTCTTCCTCCGGCTACTTAGATGTTTCAGTTCACCGGGTTCCCTTCCTTAAGTTATGTATTGGCTTAAGGATACTTGAGGTTTGCTCAAGTAGGTTTCCCCATTCAGAAATCTCCGGATCAAAGGATATTTGCTCCTCCCCGAAGCTTTTCGCAGCTTATCACGTCTTTCATCGGCTCTTAGTGCCAAGGCATCCACCATACGCTCTTTCTAGCATGACCAACTTGTTCTCATCCACGGGAATGGATGATCACTACACCGATATAGCGTTATCGGCGTTGGCTTAAGGTCAATTTTATTTACGTCTGTTTTCTTCAGACAGTAATTATTACTCTGTTTATAACAATTACCTCGGATGTCTTGATTAAGATATTTAAAAATCTTATCATTTCTATTTCTTATATGCAATTTTCAAGGTACATAGATGATAATGAAGATTCATTATCAAGTGGAGAATACGAGATTCGAACTCGTGACCTCCTGCTTGCAAGGCAGGCGCTCTCCCAACTGAGCTAATCCCCCATATGTATGTCCTCAACAGAACTTCTATATGATATCATAGCTTATCGAGAGTGTCAACCCTATTTTTAATATTTTTCTTTTATTTTTCCTACCGGAATCCAAGTAACCAGATCAACAGCGGATTATGGTTGTACAAAAACGTCAAGATCGCGCTCTGCTCAACCATCGCATAACACGTTGTTCCAATCTCTGTCGTATAAATCAGAGTCAGCACAAGGAATGCGATCCATACGATAATAAATCCCAGACCAATTCCAAGCACTCCTCCCGCCAGATGATTGATCGCACCAAGTAACGGAAGTTCACCAATAATATTCACTGCATACATCAATGCGCTTACAAGAATGATCGCAATCAAAAATGTCACAAGAAATGACACAACATTGAGGAGCATTCGTGAAATATAGGCCGCAACATATTCTGGGAAAGTTGTAACATCCAGTTCTTCATAAATCGCAGTATTATTATTTTCCAGCAATGCATCTTTCAAAAACTGTGGCAGCATTGAATTCTCAATCTCACGGATCTGTGTATCCTTTGGAAGATCTCCGACCACTTTCAGGATATCCTGTGCAGTTATCCCCAGTTTGTCCCATCCAGATTCGCTTAATGATTTAATCTGGTCTACCGTTAAATTCTCCAGAGGTGTTCCACTGAGATTCGCTTTCAACAGATCATCTGCTGAAAGCTCTGGCATAAATGCTTCCACTATCTTCTTCTCCAGTACGTCCTGCGCCGGTGTATGCTTCATCAGCGCATCCGACACGTATGGGGAAAGGAATGACACCAGTACCAGTGTCAATATTGTTGACAGAAGGGATAAACCAATTCTGAGAAATCCCTTCACAAAGCCGGCAATCATGCAGACTAAAAACACAATCCCGACTGCAAGTAACAACCAATTCTCCATATATCTCTCCTATTTTGTCAAATAAACAATTCGCAGTTCATTATCACTCATCACATAGTATCTGTTCAGGCCAAATGCATCAAAGATTTCCTGCGCATCTGCTCCCAGGTCTCCCTTAAACTTCAGGATTCCTGTCGTTGTATAAATACAGCACTTACTTCCATCATACAGAATGATATTGTCTCCATCCATCTTTACATGACTATAATCTCCCTGTATTTCTCTACTGAACACAGTATCTCCTGATTGATTATACATTCTCAACTCATACCCTGACTTCTCCTGATTAAGCAGGACAAATCCAAAATAAGAATCCGAATGGAAAACACTTTTTATCTCTTGATTCACTTTCACTTCTTTTGTCTGCTTTGGAGTATCTTTTCCTGTATAAATCTCAAATCCATTATCTCCAACTGCAACAGATCTGTCATTTCCCATAAAGAAAATCTCGCCGATCAGCATATCTTCATAAGTATCTGCTGTCACTTTGTTATCTGCCTTCTCTTTGCCGGCAGCATCAAAATTATAATATCCGATCCTGCTCTGCACCTGTGTTCCTTTGGTATAAAGATAAGAAACTGCCAGAACCTTTCCATCATCAGACAAATCCAATGCGATCGGATATCCTGTATTTCCAATCGTAATCTGCTGCTCTACCAGAATATTTCCTGCCGCATCATAGGATATGATCTTCGGTGAAGTCTCATCTTTCAAAATTGCACTGACAATTCCCTGATTCGATACTGCGATTCTCTCAATCGGTAATGTCGTCTGAATCTCACCTTTCAACCCATTTTTTGTAAATACGAGAATACTGTTGCCTCCGCTGTCAGCAACCGCAAACACATCGTCTTTCACAACAATCACCGGTGTCTGAAGCTGTGTTGGCTGAATCCACTTTTCCTCATTCTTCTTATTTAGAAATACCACACCGTCATGATTATAACGCACAATTCCATCTGCAAACTGAACGTAATTATTCCTGTCCGAAAGGTCTTTCGCGTAACTGTCTGCCTTGCGGACTGTGCCATAAGTCTTACTATCTAAAAGGAGGTATGTTCCGCAGATTGCCATCGCAATCAGGATGATATAGGTAAGAAGTTCTTTTCTTCTCCGGCGTTTGATCCTTCTTTCCCTTTGTCTCAGCGCTTTTCTATCATCCTGCGTTTTTACCACCTGTAAATTCGACATTTTCTTTCGCGCCATATTGCTCCCCTTATCGTTTGTCCAGTGCACCTTTTTCTGTTGATACACTTTTAGCTTTCACTTGTCTTTCACAGTATAACACGGATTTATGGCAATATCAATTTTTGTCCAATATAGATCAAGTTCCCATTCTGCAATCCATTCATCCGGCTGATCGCATCTACATGACTAACATCTCCATACATTTTTTTACTGATAATTGCAAGGGTATCTCCTTTTTCCACCACATAAATATCATCATTTTCATCTGCTGCAACGGCAGTCCCGGAAACCGGAACACTTTCTGTATTCTTATCTTCCGTCTGTTCTTCCCCTTCATTTTCTTCCGTTATCTCTGCGGATTCCTTTTCTGTATCTGCTGCTTCCTGATTTTTCTCCACAGTAGCTGCTGCTCCACTCGTCTCTTTCACATCAGGTGAGGATGTTTGCTTTTCCCCCTCGGCAACCACATTTATCTTATTCTGGAGGGATTTCATTTTGCTGAAATTATTCATCATAGAAACACCCATCACGATCAGGACCAGTACAAGGCATGTACTGATTCCATACATCAGACTGCCTGTCCTTCTTTCTCTTTTCTGACCGCCCCGTTCACGTACCAGAGAACGAAAGCTTTGTGCAGCCGTATCTTCCACATTTTCTGTCTGAACTGCCCCATTTTTTTTTCGACTTGCAATCATATAATTCTGCATGCACGGATTCTTCTCGTAATAAGTATAATGTCCTCCAATTTCCATCAGATCTCCCAGCTTATGTACAAAAAATACATCTTCCTGGTTTGTCGAATCTTTCATAACAAGAACGGTATTTTTCTTTGGAAATAATTTTTTATGCAGCTTTACGTTGATAGAACCCGGAGCCAGCTGTAAATCATGCTCTGTCACAAACCAGCCTATGATTTCTCCTTCTTCAAAATACTGGCTGCATTCTTCGCAACCACATTTCCATATCTTGTCATTGATCAGGTATTCACCGCCCTCCTTTTTTAACTCTTTTATTTTTATCGCACCATAAATATAAATATATTCTTCATTGTCCTGCTTCTGCATTTCACCAATCAGAAAGGCTCCTTCTGGTTGTTTTTCTTTCTCGCTTTTTTCACTTAACTGAAGAAAAAAAGTATCTACATAATCTTCCACATAGATTTTTGGACTATCACTCACATTTCCTATCTGACGCACATTTTTTGGAATCTGTCTCTCCATTTTATACTCACCTTTCTATCACTTTTATTTAATTTCCCGGGGATTGCCCTTAACATAGCACAAGGAAATCGGGAGATTTTATCAATTAGTGTCAGGTAAGTTCGACAAATATTACTTTTCGTGCACGGCATTTTCTTAATATCTCCAAACATCAAAAAACGCTCCGGTACTCTCTGATTGCAGATATTCTGTAAACAGAAAGCGCGAAGCGTTCTTTTTGTTAATTATGTAACTGATTATTTTGCAAATGCTTTGATTTTCTCGTAGATGCTGTCTGTATCAAGACCATACTTCTTCAGAAGCTCAAGTGCCGGACCAGACTCACCGAATGTATCATTCACACCGATCTTCATAACCTGTGTCGGAGCTTTCTCTGAAAGTACATCACATACAGCACTTCCAAGTCCACCGATAACGGAATGCTCTTCAACTGTAACAACTTTTCCTGTCTCTTTTGCAGCTGCTACAACAAGTTCCTCATCGAGAGGTTTGATCGTATGAATGTTGATCACTTTCGCATCAATTCCGTCTGCTGCAAGCTTCTCAGCTGCTTCCAGACAGTTACTTACAGGAAGTCCTGTTGCGATGATCGTCAGGTCTTTTCCTTCTCTTAACACAACACCTTTTCCAAGCTCAAACTTGTAGTCCGGTCTGTCATTGATCACCGGCACTGCGAGACGGCCAAATCTCAGATATACCGGTCCCTGATGCTCGTAAGCAGCACGTACAGCTGCTCTTGCCTCTACATCATCAGCTGGGTTAATTACAACCATTCCCGGAATTGTACGCATCAGAGCGATATCCTCATTACACTGATGTGTTGCTCCATCTTCTCCTACAGAGATTCCGGCATGTGTTGCACCAATCTTTACATTCAGGTGTGGATATCCAACAGAGTTTCTTACCTGCTCAAATGCACGTCCTGCTGCGAACATTGCGAAAGAACTTGCAAATGGAACTTTTCCTGTTGTTGCAAGACCTGCTGCAACACCGATCATATTAGACTCAGCAATACCACAATCGATAAAACGATCCGGATGTGCTTTCTTGAATACACCTGTCTTTGTAGCTGCTGCCAGATCGGCATCAAGTACTACAACGTTATCATGTTCTGTTCCGAGTTCAGCCAAAGCATTACCGTAGCTGTCTCTTGTTGCGATCTTCTTTACTTCTGACATAATGCTTCACCTGCTTTCTCTAATTCTTCCATTGCAATCTTGTACTCTTCATCGTTCGGAGCTTTTCCGTGCCATCCTACCTGATTCTCCATGAAGGATACACCTTTTCCTTTTACTGTCTTAGCAATAATAGCTGTCGGCTGTCCTTTGACTGTCTTTGCTTCTTTGAATGCAGCATCGATCTGATCAAAGTCATTTCCATCAATATTGATTACATGGAAATTAAATGCCTCAAACTTCTTATCGATTGGGTATGGAGAGTTAACTTCTGTAATTTCTCCGTCAATCTGAAGATTGTTATTATCAACGATAACAACAAGATTATCCAGTTTTCTGTGTGCTGCCAGCATAGAAGCCTCCCATACCTGACCTTCCTGGATCTCACCGTCTCCGAGCAGTGTGTATACTCTGTAGTCTGCATTGTCAAGCTTTCCTGCGATTGCCATACCTACAGCTGCTGAAATTCCCTGTCCAAGAGATCCTGAAGACATATCAACACCTGGAATGTGTTTCATGTCCGGATGTCCCTGCAGATAAGATCCTGTATGACGAAGTGTCACGAGATCTTCCTTCGGGAAGAATCCTTTCTGCGCAAGTGTAGAATATAATCCCGGAGCTGTGTGTCCTTTAGAAAGAACGAAACGATCGCGATCCGCTTTCTTTGGATCTTTCGGGTCTACGTTCATCTCTTCAAAATAAAGGTATGTAAAAATCTCTGTTGCTGAGAGAGATCCACCTGGATGTCCAGCCTTTGCGCTATGCAGTGCTGTTACAATCCCTTTCCGGATCTCATTCGCAGTTTTCATAAGCTCTAACTTGTTCATGATATCTCCTTTTTAATTTCCATTCTGATTCCATTTTCAGTCTTAACGTTATTTCCCGGATTACTCACCAAAAACAGCAATATAATCCTTTTTAAACTTCTCGATACCTGCATCTGTCAGTGGGTGATGTGTCATCTGCTCGATTACCTTGTAAGGTACTGTTGCAATATCTGCTCCTGCCAGTGCACATTCTGTTACATGGATTGGATTACGTACACTTGCTGCGATAATCTCTGTCTCAATTCCTGCTACTTCGAACATCTCTACGATCTCTGCAATGAGGTCAACTCCCTTTGTAGAAATGTCATCCAGACGTCCAAGGAACGGAGAAACATAAGTAGCTCCTGCTCTTGCTGCAAGAAGTGCCTGGTTTGCTGTGAAGATCAGAGTTACATTTGTCTTGATTCCCTCTGCTGTAAGAACTTTAACAGCCTTCAGGCCTTCTACTGTCATAGGAATCTTAACTACCATGTTCGGATGGATCTTTGCAATCTCACGTCCTTCTGCGATCATGCCTTCTGCATCTGTTGTTGTAGCCTTAACCTCTCCACTGATCGGTCCGTCTACGATAGATGCGATCTCAGCGATAACTTCTTCAAAAACACGTCCTTCTTTTGCAATCAGAGACGGGTTTGTTGTAACTCCGCAGATCACTCCCATGTCATTTGCTTTCTTGATATCCTCTACATTAGCTGTGTCGATAAAAAATTTCATTTTTAAGTCCTCCTATACATGAATCTTCCTCTTACCACTGATACAACTCACTGTTTTTCCAGCAGTAATTCGTTTGTTTATGAGCTGATTATATAGCTTCCAAAACCTGAGGTCAACTGTCTGAAAAATTATTAATAGTCATTTTTCACTTAATAATCCGACATATTAACCGTTTTTATTAATATTAGTTAATATCAATTGTTTCTCTTCTGTATAAAAGTCTTTATTTTAAAGGCTTTATCAACATTTTCTAAAATCAGAATCGTTTGTTTTTGTTGTTTTTATTAGTAATAATTTTATTATTTTTTATTAATTTTAAATAATCCAGCGTCTATACATCAACTATTTTGTCTTCGCATAAGACGTTGTTCCACGAACCACGATCTGTGGCTCATATTCCACATGATAAATACTGACCGGTTCAAATTCCGTATACTTCCAGTCCCTTGAACTGATCTTTTTCATGATGATATCACAGGCATCCATTCCTTTGTGAACCACAAAATGCTCGATCGTTGTAAGTGACACTTTCTTAACTTTGGAAAATAAAGTATTATCACATCCCATAACCGAGACATCTCCGGGAACTTTATACTTCATATCCTGGAGTGCATCCATAATCCCAAATGCGATCATATCATTCAGCCCCACGATTGCAGTGAGATCTTTTTCTGTCCTGAGCAGTTCTTTTGTCAGATCATATCCGATGCGGTACTCTGAATCGATTCCCGGAACATTCCGGTCAAATTCTTCATCTGCTTCTTTTACAATCACCTGATCGCCATATCCGGCTTTCCTGAATTCATCCAGAAAACCTTCCACCCGGCGGAATCTCTGCTTCTGTCTCGCAGTTAATGGCGGTGTAATGTATGCCACATGCTGATGCCCCAGTTCCAGAAGATGTCTGCCCATTAATCTTCCAAGCTTTGTATTGTCCAACTCCACTGCATCTACATCCAAATGCTTCTCCTGGTTATTGATCACAACAACCGGAATCCTTTCAGACATTTCTTTGAGCTGTCCGAGAAAGCATTTCCCCGGATTGCACATATAGATAATTCCCTGTGCATTCAGAGTCGAGATCATTTTCAGATAACGCTCTTCCAATTTTAAATCTCTCTGTGTATTACAGACAAAGATTCCGAACCCCTGCTCTGTTGCCCTTGATTCAATTCCTTGCAAAAGCATTACATAGTATGGGTTTGTCAGGTTCGGGCTGATGACAACGAGCAGTTTTTCTCGTCGCTCTCCACGCTGTGTTCTGCGTTTCGGAAGTTCATACCCCAGTTCTTCCGCCGCTGCCTCCACTTTCTGGATTACTTCTTTTGAAAAAGAGACGTTATACTTCTTATTGAGTACCATCGAGACCGTTGCCTGTGAAACTCCCGCGCGCTTTGCCACATCTGAAGATGTAACTTTTTTCTTCGCCATAGCCAGTCCTTCCTGCCGGTGTCTCAAATGCTTTTACAATTCTGTTCTTCCTTCCAATGCCCGGAGCAGTGTTACCTCATCAATGTATTCCAGATCACCACCAACCGGAACACCACTGGCAATCCTGCTCACCTTGATTCCGACCGGTTTGATAAGTTTACTGATATACATTGCTGTTGTCTCGCCTTCCAGACTAGAATTCGTCGCAATGATCACTTCATCCACATCTCCCTGCAGACGCTCCATCAATTCTTTCAGACGGATATCCCCGGGACCGATTCCAAGCATTGGAGAAATTGCTCCATGAAGTACATGATAGACTCCGTTGTACTTTCCGGTCTTCTCATACGCTGCCAGATCACGCGGTGTCTCCACTACCATGATTGTCTTATGATCTCTGTCCGGATTGCTGCAGATTGGGCAGATATCCTTATCCGTCAACGTACAGCACTCCTTACAGTAACGGACATTCTTGCGGGCATCTACGATTGCATTCGCAAGTCCTTCTACCTGCTCTACCGGCATATTGATCACATGAAATGCAAGTCTTTGTGCTGATTTATTCCCGATTCCCGGAAGTCTCGAGAACTCCTCGATCAGACGGCTGATCTGATTACTGTAGTAATCCATTAGAACATTCCGCCTCCAAGACCGCCAAATCCGCCTGTCATCTTAGATACTGCTGCATTTGTCTCCTGCTCAACCTGACGCAGTGCTTCATTTGTCGCTGCTACGATCAGGTCTTCCAGCATCTCAATGTCGTCCGGATCTACAACTTCTTCTGCAAGTTTTACTTTTGTTACTTCTCTTTTGCCGGATACAGTTACTTCTACTGCTCCGCCACCTGCAGCTGCTGTGAACTCTTTTGTCTCAAGTTCTTTCTGCTGCTCTTCCATCTGACGCTGCATCTTCTGTGCCTGCTTCATCAGATTCGCCATATTTCCCGGCATTCCGCCGCCTGGAAATCCTCCACGCTTTGCCATGTCTAATCCTCCACTGTTATTTCCATATTTATTTTCTGTTCTATGTCCACAAATGTATCCTCAAAGTGTCTGCCCTCTTCTACATGACGGACATCCACCTCGACTTTCTTTCCAATCTTCTCTTCAATGAGCTGTTCAAGTTCCTGCACATGATCTTCTCTGCCAACCATATCTGCCGACATAGCATCTGGCAGTACAATCAGCAAGCGATTGTCACCACCAAGACTCAGTCTTGCTTTTTTAAGAAAGCCTCTGATCATACCTGACGCTTCATCTGCGATAGAACGGAAATTCTTCACCACCTCCTGCACATCCTCCGGAATTGCATTCGGCAGCTCCGGTTTCGCCTTCCTGCTTCCCGCAACGCCTGATCCGGATGATGACGCATCATCTCCATTCACGTAAACAACTCGCTGCGGCATATCTGCGGCTGCAGCAAGTCCTTTCTCTACTTTTTCTTCTACCGCACGGATTCTGTCCAGAAGTGCATCCTGACCAGTCTCCATCGCCGGAGTACAAAGCTTGATCAGTGCAACTTCCAGAAGCACTCTCTTCTGCGTCGCATACTTCAGCTGACCGGAAAGTTCTGAAAATATACGGATATAACGCAACAGCATATCAAGTTCGATCATCTTTGATTCTTCCTTGAGCTGCAGCATATTTTCCGTAGACACATCCAGCACGTCCTCTATATTATCAGAAGTTTTAACCAAAAGCAAATTTCTCAGATACCATGTAAAATCTGCGGCCAGCTGGGTCAGTTCACGTCCCTGCATAACCAGATCTTCCACGATATCAAGAACTCCGGCAACATCTCTTTCCAATACTTTCCGAAGCAGGCGGCTGAACACATCCGTATCCACCGCACCAAGTACTTCAAGCACATGATCATACGTCAGCTTCTGTCCCAGATAAAATGCAATACACTGATCCAGCAGACTGAGTGCATCACGCATAGATCCGTCTGCCGCCTTTGCGATATAGCGAAGTGCTTTTTCTTCCACTTCTACCTGTTCTGTCTGCATCAGATCACGCATACGGTCTGTAATTGTCTCAATGCTGATTCTCTTGAAATCATAGTGCTGACATCTGGAAAGAATCGTAATTGGGATTTTATGCACTTCTGTCGTCGCCAGAATAAAAATAACATACTCCGGCGGCTCCTCAAGTGTCTTAAGCAATGCGTTAAATGCTCCGATGGAAAGCATATGCACCTCGTCGATAATGTATACTTTATACTTACCTTCTGTCGGTCGATATGTCACTTCCTCCCGGATCTCACGGATATTATCAACACCATTGTTCGATGCAGCATCGATCTCAATCACATTCATTGAAGTACCGGCAGCGATAGATTTACACATCTCACACTCTCCGCATGGACTTCCATTTACCGGGTGCTCACAGTTTACTGCCTTCGCAAATATTTTCGCAACCGTTGTCTTACCGGTTCCTCGCGTTCCGCAAAACAGATACGCATGTCCGATCCTGTTCGCCTTAATCTGGTTCTGAAGCGTTGTAACAATATGATCCTGTCCTTTTACATCTTCGAATTCAGAAGGACGGAACTTTCTGTATAGCGCCGTATATGACATGAATTACACCTCGTCTCCGAAGCTGATACCGATTGTTCTCGCTTCTTGGATCAGACCACAGTTCGGATCAACATATTTCAGCTTTCCTGCAACCTCTTCCAACGGAACTTTCACTGTCTCACCATTTCTCATGGCTACCATATATCCGTATTCTTCATTCAGGATCAATTCTGCTGCCTTCGCTCCGACTCTTGTTGCAAATACACGGTCATAAGAACAAGGTGTGCCACCTCTCTGTGTGTGTCCGGGAACTGTGATACGAACTTCCTTGTCTGTCTCTTTTCCAATCTGTTCTGCCAGTTCGTAAGCAATAGAAGGATATTTTCTGTTCGCCAGCTTCTCTTTGTACTCTTTCTTTTTCAGTTTTGCATCTTCTTTGGAAATCGCACCCTCTGCAACAGCAAGGATTGTAAATCTCTTACCTGCCTGTGTACGTTTGTCGATCACATTCTTGATTGCTTTAATATCATATGGGATCTCCGGAAGAAGAATTACGTCTGCTCCGCCTGCAATTCCGGCATGCAGAGTTACATGACCTACTTTGTGACCCATAACCTCGATAATAAATACACGGCTGTGGGAAGTTGCTGTTGTATGGATTCTGTCAATCGTATCTGTTGCGATATCAACTGCACTCTGGAATCCAAATGTCATGTCTGTTCCCCACAGATCGTTATCAATCGTCTTCGGCAGTGTCACTACATTAAGTCCTTCCTCACGAAGAAGATTTGCTGTCTTATGAGTTCCATTTCCTCCAAGAATAACGAGACAATCCAGATGAAGCTTATGATATGTGTGCTTCATTGCCTCCACCTTGTCTATTCCATCCTTATCCGGCACACGCATCAGTTTGAACGGCTGACGGGATGTACCAAGAATTGTTCCACCCTGTGTCAGAATTCCCGAGAAATCCTTTGATGTCAACATATTGAAATCCGAATAGATCAGACCTTTGTATCCATCTTTAAATCCATAGATTTCTACATCTTTGCGCTTGTTGCAAATTCCTTTTACAACACCGCGCATTGCTGCGTTAAGTGCCTGGCAGTCTCCACCGCTGGTCAACATTCCTATTCTTAACATAGCAACTCCTCCTATTACTCTTTGCACCTGTCTTAATCAGTTACTTTCTTTTCTTGTTTATAAGCCCTAAAAAAGCAGTTGGTTCTTCTTTCCCTGCCGCCATTCCTGATATTCCATGACCGGCGGCTACCAACTGCTTTTTATTATACCTTATTTACAAATGCTGCTCAAGAAATTTTAGTTTTCGTTATGTTAAAAATTCTTCCAATATCTGACGAATCGCCGCTTCTCTTTCTGCATTTCTTCCTGAATCTCGCTCCGAATCTCTATCTACGTCTCTCTCTGAATTTCCTTTCGGATTCCTTGCCGGCTCTACCGATCTTGCTTCTCCCTCGATATTGATCGGCAGCTCCGTCCTCTCTGCTTTTGTTTTATTTCCATTCTGTACGTTGTCTTCTCTGTGAATCTCTCTTTCCCCTTTCTTTTCTTCCCACTCCTGCTTTCCGGTATTCTCCGCAGCAATCACATTCAATTCTTCTTTATCCGTCGTCCGCTGTCTCTTTATGTGAAATACACAATTATTCTCAAGATAATCCACCATATACATCCTGACAGCATTAAGCTTGTACTGTTCGTCTGAAAGATGACTGATAACAAAAAGGAGTACCATCTCCGCTAATCCTGTTTCTATATATTGATACGCCGCATCTGAAAATCCATAAGTAATATAACATTCGAATGCACCAAGAGCTGCAAGAATTCCAACAAACCACACTGTCAGCAATTCCATCTGTCTCCAGGTATGAATCCCAAACAAAAATCCTCTATATTCATAAATATATTTCTCCACAAATGCATTCGTATTCTCTACACTGTCATGCACCATACATGCATGTTCGTATTTTGCTCTTACGAGTTTTATCAGTCGGTGTGTACTCTTGGACATATTCCCTGCCGCCTTCAGCATCTGATTCAATGTCTGCTGATTCACTGCTTTTGCCAGCACTCCGATTATGCCCAGAAGTGCCATCAGATAATAGATGACTCTCGTGTTCACTGCCAGTTCTCTTAACATAGCAACCCCTCCTGGTTTTAAAAATATTGCGCAACTGTTCGGGCCTCCCCTTCGTTACGTTTGTAGATATTATAAACCTGATTTTATATTCTGTCCGCATAAATCGTTCTACAGATTTCTACAGCAAAAATCAAAATTGTCGTATTGAGGAAAATCATGATGAAAGATGTGAAAAGAAAAATTGTTTTTTTATATTTGATTTGCTATAATTCAAAAGGTAACTAAAAGATCTAAAATTTCAAAAGAAAGGATATCTAGATATGGATTATAGAACAAAAGGTGTCTGTTCCCAGAGCATTCACTTTGATATCGAAGATAACAAGATTCATAATGTTTCCTTCGTTGGCGGATGTAACGGTAACCTGCAAGGAATTTCCCACCTGGTTGAAGGAATGGATGTAGATGAGGCCATCTCACGCCTGGAAGGAATCCAGTGTGGATTCAAGAAAACTTCCTGTCCGGATCAGCTTGCTCAGGCACTGAAAGAAGCAACAGGAAAATAGCTTAAAAAATGGCAAACTAATAGGGAAGGATTGCTACTCTTGATTCAATCCTTCCCTTCTGCCCTACTAGTCCATGGACTGATTAACAGCCGCTTCTAGTGATTATATGCTCATTTATTTAATTGTGGTGTATCAAGGAACAAGGCTCTCACTTTTATCTATTAGAATCTAATTTGTGAGTGTCCGAGCGAACCACCGCGCAGCGGCTGTTAGGCCAGCCCACGGGCTGCATCTTCTGCCGTTGGTGTGGGAGAAAGATGCTTATGGGACTAGGATGCCGTTGGTGTAAGAAAATGTTTCCTCTGCTGGCTGTTCCCCCATTCTTACAAAATGATCTGCATGCACTCTGTAATAGTATCCCCGGTCAACTTGAATTGACTTCGATGCAGCAACATAATAATCATTTTCTATTTTCTTGGAATAAGCGTCAATCTGATGCCATTTTCCATCTTTTTCATTATATCTATCCACATATACAATTACAGCTATTGCATCAACCGTATGGTTTGCTGTCGTTGCTCCATATGTATAAATCCGTTTGGTTCCTGCTTTTGTAATTGAGCATTCCCCATCCATCAGATGTTCGCCACGCTCATCACTCTTCGGCGTATAACCTGTTGATGAATCTGCTGAAGTTAAATAAGATCCATCGACAACTTTAACTTCACTATCATCTGCTTTAACACCTGTCACTGATGCACACACCATAAGACCAAACACCATAGTACTTGCTACAATTGACATTATTTTCTTACTTATCATAGAACTATCTTCCCCCTTTTGTTATTGTCCTCTGATAAGTAAACAACTGAGATTGAAAAAACTTACGCATTTTTACACAAAAAATAAATTTTTTAAAATTTTTTCAAATTCATCTTTTTCCATAATCCCCTTCAACTGATATTGGACATCTTTATATTCAAATTCTGCTATATACCTTTTTTCTTTTGTATTTTTCACTTCATATTCTTTCACTTGGATTTGCTTCTCTCCATTTTCAACTTTATATTCATTTATTAGATTGTCAACTGTTTTCTGCCCCAATGAAGAATCTTTGGAATTAGTG
>OLCO01000065.1_pt1 | contig 14024 bp, 10 predicted proteins | sample 1607391 | NCBI WGS metagenome assembly OLCO01 (sample SAMN02674597, study PRJEB24791) | human gut metagenome, SKBSTL013 | isolation source: stool | host: Homo sapiens | place: USA
GTCATTGGGTAATGAAGCCGGTGACGGCCCCAACTTCGAACAATGCTATAAATGGATTAAAGCAGAAGACCCCAGCCGTGCCTGCCAATATGAACAAGCACGCCAGAAAGAACATACCGATATCTTCTGTCCGATGTACTATGATTATAACGGCATGGAAAAATATGGTCAACGTACCGATGCTACCAAACCATTGATTCAGTGTGAATATGCCCATGCAATGGGTAACTCGCAGGGTGGTTTCAAAGAATATTGGGATTTGATCCGTAAATATCCGAATCTGCAAGGTGGATTTATCTGGGATTTCGTTGACCAGTCCTGCCGCTGGAAAGGAAAAGACGGCGTGATGATCTATGCTTACGGAGGAGATTTCAACCGTTTTGACGCTTCTGACAATAACTTCTGTGACAATGGTTTGATCAGCCCCGACCGTGTTCCTAATCCGCACATGTATGAAGTAGGTCACTTTTACCAAAATATCTGGACTACTCCCGCCGATTTAAGCAAAGGGGAAGTAAATGTATTCAATGAGAACTTCTTCCGTGACCTGTCCGCCTACTATATGGAATGGCAAGTACTGAAAGATGGAAAAGTAATCCGCACCGGACGCGTGGATGATTTAAAAGTCGCTCCTCAGGAAACAGCCAAGATTACGTTGAATATCGGCAAGACCTGCACCTGCAAGGAATGGTTGCTGAACGTTTCCTACAAACTGAAAAACCGCGAAGGTTTGCTGCCCGCAGGTTTCACCGTCGCCAAGAATCAGTTGACACTGAATGATTACAAAGCACCGTCTATGGATTTGAAGAACGTGGAAACGACCAATGTAGCCACCGTTGTTCCGCAAATCATCGACAACCAATATCATTATCTGATCGTAAAAGGCAATAACTTCGTAGCCGAGTTCAACAAACAGAACGGTTACTTAAGCAAATATGCAGTGGACGGAACGGAAATGCTGAAAGAAGGCGCAGCCCTGACCCCTAACTTCTGGCGTGCCCCGACAGACAATGATATGGGAGCCGGCCTGCAAAACAGATATGCCGCATGGAAAAACCCGGGATTGAAACTGGTTTCCTTGAATTCCAAGACAGAAAATGACCAGATAGTAGTGAATGCGGAATATGACATGAAGAATGTTTCCGCCAAATTATATCTGACTTATGTCATCAACAACGAAGGAGCCATCAAAGTGACCCAAAAGATGACAGCCGACAAGAATGCCAAAGTATCTCCGATGTTCCGCTTCGGTATGCAAATGCAGATGTCTAAATGTTTTGAAACCGTAGAATATTATGGTCGTGGTCCGGTAGAAAACTACAGTGACCGCAACCACAGCACCGACTTGGGTATTTATCGCCAGAGTGTGGATGAACAATTCTACTCCTATATCCGTCCGCAGGAAACAGGAACCAAGACCGATATCCGCTGGTGGAAGCAACTGAATGCCGGCGGTAACGGACTGAAGGTAGTAGGTGATGCTCCATTCTCTGCATCCGCTTTGCATTATACCATCTGTTCACTGGATGATGGCGAACAAAAAGACCAGCGTCACTCGCCCGAAGTACAGAAAGCAGACCTGACCAACCTGATCATCGACAAGGCTCAGATGGGATTAGGTTGTGTAAACAGCTGGGGAGCTCTGCCGTTGCCTCAATATATGTTGCCCTACGGTGATTATGAATTTACTTTCATCCTGACTCCGGTAAAACATAGCGTCGAGATAGAATAAAACACAGGTTAAACAATAAAAACAAGGTGGCTGGATTTGTTTTCAGTCACCTTGTTTTTATTCCCTCTGTTCTTCATAGCTACTGCCATCTACAATTTTCATAAAACAAGTATCACACAAGTATCTGCCCCAACCATCTCTTCAAAACACATTTTCCACCTTTTTTCCTTCAAATTCTTCATACGCGGACAATGTTTTGAACCTCAAGCCATTACAATGAACCATTCTTATTCCAATCCTTCATAAATTCTTCATAAAGTTATATCCGTTCCCTTCGCATGAACCAACCACGGGAATCCATTCCGGCAACCCATCGAATCTTTTTCCTTATTTTACCGTACCCGATTACAAACCTCGGTTGTATTACTCATAAAGAACAATTAAACACTAGTAAAATGAGACCAGACGGCTATTTGAAAACAGCGTGGATCATGACCGTATTATTCAGCATCATCCTTCCGCTTCATTCACAAACACCCCGGCAATTCTCTATAGAATTAAAGGACAAACCACTTCCCGCCGCCCTTAAACTAATCGAAAGGAAGGCGGAAAGAATATTATCTTCTCCTATAACGAAACAGAAAGCTACCGGGTTACAGCCTCCATCCGGCAAAAAACCGAACTTGAAGCCATCGGCACTGTCCTGAACGGCATTCCTTTCATTTGTAAAGAACGGGAAGAATACTTCGCCATACAGAAAAAGGGAAGAGACATACGCATTACCGAAATACGAGGACAAGTAACCAATGAAAAGAATGAACCGCTGCCCTACTCCAATGTACTCTTATTGACTCCCGGCGACTCCACCTTTGTAAACGGATGTGTCACCCGTGAAGACGGAAGTTTCCTGATGATAGCGGAAGAAGGGATACCTTACTTGATACGGGTTTCTTATATAGGCTATAAGACGGAAGTGCAACCTTGCCACCCTACTCTTACGTTTCACCTGCTTCCCGACACCCAACTGATGCAGGAAGTAACCATCAGCGCCCGACGCCCCATGATAGAAGTGGGTCCCAACGGACTAAAAGCCAACGTGGCAGGAACTTCCCTAGCCCGAATGGGGTCTGCCGCAGAAATGTTGCCCCATCTTCCTTTCGTCACCGGCCATAACGGCGAATACAATGTAATGGGATGCGGTTCTCCTGTAATCTATATAAATAATAAGAAAGTACGTGACATGACAGAACTGGACCGTATCCGGGCCAACGAAATCTTATCCGCAGAAGTCATCACCACTCCCGGAGCCGAATATGCCTCGGACGTAGCAGCCGTCATCCGCCTCCGCACCATCCGCCGGCGCGGACAAGGGTTGAGCGGCCACTTCAATACGACTTATTCACAAGGACATTCCGCCAACGCCAACGAATATATGGCATTAAATTATCGCACCGGCGGTCTGGATCTCTTTGTAAAGGGATATATGGCACAGCAAAACTCGTATGGAAAAACCACAAATATGAACCGCATCAAGGGTTCCGCCATTTGGCAAACCAACAAAAATGATGTGCAGACCCATAAGAGCCAACGTTTTTCCGGTGAGCTGGGATTCAATTATGAACCGGATGAACACCATTCTTTCGGTCTGCGCTATATGCCCGAAACCGGAATAGGGAATGCAGACAGAAATTCATCCGGTAAAACCGTCACCAGACGTAACGATGAAGAAACCGACCGGATAAACTTTACTACAGCAGAACAAATACATACAGGTTGGGATCACGCGGCAAACGCCTACTACGCAGGAGAACTGGGCAAATGGAATATTGACTTCAACGCCGATTACCTGTTCAAACGCTCGCATTCCGACCAGAACGCCATGAATAATGACGATGCAACCGTGCAAGCAGACAGTCGCATGCGCAGCTCCCTCTATGCCGCCAAGCTGGTAGTCAGTGCCCCTTTATGGAACGGACGTTTTTCATTCGGTACGGAAGAAACTTTTACCAACCGCCATGATATCTTTACCCAAAACGGTTTCTCTGCTGATGCCGACGACCACATCAAACAATCCGTATATGCCGCATTTGCTGACTATTCAAGATCCATCCGCCATTGGAAACTGAATATGGGAATACGTTATGAACATCAACAAACAGATTATTATGAAAAAGGGATAAGGATAGATGCACAAAGCCCTACCTATAATGATATTATTCCTGTATTGGCCGCCAGTTGGTCACACAATGGCAAAAGTTTCAGCCTCTCTTACCGGTTACGTAAAAATAACCCCGATTATAGCCTATTGACCAATTCCATCCGCTATCGCAGCAAATATGAGTATTCTCAAGGAAACCCTTTGCTGAAAACCCAAAAGACGCATCGCTTTTCGGCCGGCGCCTCTTGGAATTGGCTCTATTTCTCAGCCTATTTCAGCCGTATTCTCAATATGTATACCAATATAATTATGCCCTACAAGGAAGATACACATCCGGGCGTCCTCTTATTTGCCACACAGACCATTCCTACAACCCATAATTACGGCATTAGTTTCAACGCCTCTCCCAAACTGGGGTGTTGGGAACCACAACTCAATGTGAATATGGCTTTTTTGGACATGAATGCGAATAAAATAGGAATCACCGAACACCGGAACCAACCCCGTTTCTATATCAGTCTGGACAACAACTTCAACCTTCCCAAAGGCTGGTTCTTCAATATGGAAGGATATCTCTCCACCGCTTCCCGGCAAGGATTTTTTGTAACGCGCACGGAAGGACAAATCAATGCACGCCTTTCCAAATCCTTTTTAAAAGAGACACTCACCATAACATTCACCGCCAATGATATTCTTAGAACAGGGTATTTCCATTTTGATTTATACGGCATAGATGCCTATATGGAAAATCGGATTTACCGGGATTTCCAACGCTTCGGCCTCCAAGTATCCTATAAATTCAATGCCACCAAGAGCAAATATAAAGGAACCGGAGCCGGACAAAGCGAAAAGAATCGTCTGTAACCCCAGCGGAGAAAAGGAAATTTCCGTACCTTTGTTCACGGAAGACAAGGAAACATGCAGATTTTATTCAGGAGAAGAAACCATAAAGAAGAGCACTTCGAACGACTGTTCGCAGAAATGTACCCACGCCTCGTCCGCTTTGCTACCACCCTGATGAGCAATACGGAAGAAGCCAAGGACATAGTAAGCGAAACCATGGAACAAGCCTGGAAGGAGTTCGACCAACTAAAGGAAAACACCCGTAGCGCCTGGCTCTATGCCACCGTGCGTAACGGATGCCTCAACCGCTTGAAGCATTTGAATGTGGAACAGCAACACATAGACCGCCTCATCGAAGCCACCCGTGCGGAAATGAATCAGGGTTACCGCGCACACGAGGCACTGTTGCAGCAAGCGGAAAACATAGCCCGCAGTTTGCCCGAACCGACTTGCACCATCTTGCGAAGCTGCTATTGGGAGAAAAAAACATATCAACAGGTAGCCGACGAATTGGGAATCAGCCCCGACACCGTGAAAAAACATATATCAAAAGCATTGCGGACTCTGCGCGAAGCGATACTGAAAAAGGAGGATAAACAATGAAAAAGGAGTTTTCAACAAATGACCACATCCATCCGGACAACGGAAAGAATCCCCATAACCAAGACTCCCCCCAAAACGGAACTTGGAATGACCATCAATTGGAACAACTCTTTGGTGAAGCATTGGGGGATATTCCCACCGCAGACGAAACCCGGAAAGCCTGGCAGACATTCATCCGTCGTCACCGTATCAGACACCAATCTATCCGACGGATAACGATACCAGGTATAGCCGCCGCTGTCATCGCCTTGGTACTTGTATTCCAGCCTTTACTGCAACCTGAGCCGCAGGAAGTGGAAGTCTTCACTTCACTGGAAGTTCCTGAGGAAATTACTTTTCGGGAAGAAGGGAAAAGGATAATTGTAAGCACCCCGCCCGCTACCATTACCTCCGTTCAATTAAGCGACGGAAGCAAGGTATTGCTCAGCGCAAACAGCCGTCTGGAGTATCTAAAGGAGTTTACAGATACCATTCGCAGTGTCAAACTAAGCGGAGAGGCCCGTTTTGAAGTAGCCAAAGACGCTTCCCGCCCCTTTATAGTATGCACCGAGCAACTACAAACACGAGTACTGGGAACGGTGTTCGATGTGAAAGCCTATCCCCGTTACTCGCCGGATGTCATCCTCTATCAAGGACGAGTGAATGTAAGTCATACCAAGCGCAATCAAAGTAAGGAAATGCACCCGGGGGAACAAATATCCTTGGATAAACAAGGAAAACTCCAATTGAAAAGAGTTGATACGGAGAAGAGAAAAGGATGGGCGGAGAATGAATTTTCTTTTGACAATACCGACTTGAGGCAAGTCATGCAAGATATAGGTTCATGGTATAACATCAGCATCGTATTCCGTTCACGTCCGTTACTGGACGAACGCATCTATTTCCATATCAACCGCCAACTTCCGGTGAATACCGTACTGGACGCCTTGAATGATTTGAAAATCGCACAGTTCACCATGAAAGAAGGAAAAATAATAGTGGAAACACCACAAGACAAGAAACGATAACATCAATGGGAGTTCAATAAACAAGCCTGTATTTTCACCTGGAGATTAACATATCAGCGTTCTTTTCATCTTCAGGTGAGAACCATTCAGTTTATCCCCCCTGTGCTAAAGAACTGACAGCACTATCTCTCTTTCCAGTTCCCTCGTGTGAAATCGGGAATCTCCACCGGTACACTGCCCTGTCGCACGGAGCGCTCGCTCAGTTCCGTAATGCAGGACCATTCGGCAGCGTCATACACATCCTGATCCAACGGCAAACCGTTCCTCAAACAATGAATAAGCCGGTAGTCCATGATATAATTCATCTCATTCGGCATATTCTTCCGCCGCGCCTCCTCGCCGATAACTGCCGTAAAAGGATGTTTATACTGCTCCATCATCCGCTCAAACTGCTCACCGGACAAAGGTTCCTTGCCATATTCATCGAGCAGAAGACAGGGAACAGGATATTTCTGCATGAATCCCTTCGTGCCGCACACCGTCTGATGGCGGCTGTACGGGCGAGGAGTGGTCACATCATATTGCAACAAGATAGTTCTTCCTTTTGCGGTATGAATCAGCGTGGTATTCACATCCCCCATCTCATAACTCTGCGCCGCTTCTTCGGAGGATGCGCCAAACACCTGTCCGGCATAAGCAGACAGACCGGCCTGACGCGAGGACATGGAAACCAGATACTCCATACGGTCTCCCCGATGAATATTCATCCATTGGCAGACAGGACCCAAGCCGTGAGTAGGATAAGGATTCCCCGTATGCTGCTGGCTGTAAAGCTTTATCCAGTGATTGTGATACCCACCCGCTTTTTCGTCTGCAAAATAATGCTTGCGCAAGTCATGGATGTATGCCCCCTCGGCATGAGTGATTTCGCCCAACACCCCCTGCTGCACCATGTTCAATGTAGTCAGGGCAAATGCATCGTAACAACAGTTCTCCAGCATCATGCAGTGACGGCGGGTTTCTTCGGCTGTATCCACCAAACGCCAGCAATCGGCCACACTCATGGCGGCAGGAACCTCCAACGCCACGTGACGGCCCTGCTGCAAGGCATAAACGGCAATATCAGTATGAGTCAGCCAGTCCGTACAAATATAAATGAGGTCTATCTCCTTGCATTCGCACATCTTGCGCCACATCCCTTCTTCCGAATAGTTCTCGGCTTCGGGACGGCCGAACTCCCGTAAGATATGCTCTGCACGCTCTATATTCTCTTTCCGCAAATCACAAAGTGCTTTCACCTCAATGCCTTCCAGGTGCATATATCTCTCAAGTGCAAGAATGCCCCTGTTTCCTAATCCGACAAAACCGATCCGAACTACGGGGATGGCAGGGCAGGTTAAATTAAGTACGTTGGGTCGTTTCATGGACTGCTTTATTTTTCCGGCAAAGATAAAGAGAAAAATCGAGAGGCGGAGGACTGCCTGTGAATAATTTGCCGGTATACCGGTCTGATATCTTTCCGTATCGGAACCTAACCTCTTTCAACAGCAAACATAAGCCTTTTTCTCCATACAACTAAGGTCTTTATTCCTATTATCTTCTATAGTCTTCCGGTGCAGACCGTACAGTCCACTGTAGCAGACCGTACAGTCCATTACGGCAGACTCTACAGTCCATTGCAATGGACTGTAGAAGGTTTCAGTATAAAAGCCCTTAATCATCCGGAAGAAAACGCTTAGCCAAAGAGAAGACAGCACTTAAAAGCCGCTTTATAACCAGACAGTCCCCTTTCCCGGAAAAAGACAAAGAGGATGTGTCCGGACCGAAGTGACAGCCACAGGACACATCCTCTGTTTTCGAATGAGAACAGTACAAACGGTGCTTAAATAATAGAAGTACGTTTGGTAAATTCTATAATTTCGGGAATATAACCGAATGCCAGACCGGTCACCGTGTCGGCACAACCATAATAAACGGCCACCCGTCCCGTTGCCGGATCATGCAAAGCCGCACAAGGGAAGCATACATTGGGCACATCACCCATGCATTCGTAAGGTTCACGCGGAGAGATAAGATAAGGTCCCGAACGGAATTTCACCTTCCAGGGCTCGTCCAAGTCAAGCAATGCCGATCCAAAGGCATAGACATAACCGTTGCAGGAGCGAAGCACACCGTGATAGAACAGCAACCAGCCCTCACTGGTTTCGATGGGAATGGGGCCGGCGCCAATCTTCAGGCACTGCCATGCACTTACTTCAAAAGGCGCGGGTGACATGACGTGACGATGGTGTCCCCAAAACTCCAAGTCGGGCGACTCGCTATAATAAATATCTCCGAAAGGAGTATGCCCGTTATCACTGGGACGGCTCAACATGGCAAACTTACCATTGATCTTGCGGGGAAACAGCACGCCATTACGGTTGAAAGGCAGGAAAGCATTCTCCACTTGATGGAATGTCTTGAAATCCGTAGTCCATGCCACGCCGATGGTGGGCTGGCCCTTATATCCGTTACACCAGGTCACATAGTAACGGTCGTCGATAAAGCAGACACGCGGGTCATAACCGTACACCCATTCACCAATCTCAGGAATATCACACTGGAACTGCAACTTCTCCGGATTGATGTCCCAATGAACGGCGTCCTTGCTGAATCCCACATGAAGCGCCATCCGGCGGTTTGTATCATCACAACGGAACACTCCGGCATACCCTTCGCCGAAAGGTACTACCGCACTATTGAATATACTATTGGATGTAGGCAGCAAATCACGGGGAATGATGGGATTCGCGCTACATCTCCACATTACATTTTTACAACCTTCGGGACGTTCCTCCCACGGCATACCGGGCAACGGATTGCCCGCAATCTTCAATTCACTCATATTCTCTTTTTTGTTAGGTTAATAGTTTTTCTCTATTTCTTGTCTTCGTGCGTGAAGGGTACAAACCAAGTCATCAGGAATGCCGGAATGGCAGCCACCAGCACAAAGATGAAAAACAGTTTATAGCCCAGCCAGTCGCTGACATATCCGGACATCATACCGGGCAACATGACACCCAGGTTCATGATACCCGATGCAAAAGCATAATGCGCCATCTGATGAGGGCCGGCAGCCACCTGTTGCATCATGAACAAGGTAAGTCCCACAAAGCCGAAGCCATATCCGAAATACTCCAGCACAATGGCTCCGCCGATAAGAGGCGCACTCTGCGGTTGGAAAATGGCAAGCAGCGTGTAAGCCATAAAAGGCAGATTGAATACACAACACAAGGAGAACAAAGTCTTTTTCAATCCACGTGCGGAAATATAATATCCGCCCAGCAATGAACCGAGTACGAAAGCTGCCGCTCCGAAGGTTCCGTAATAAATGCCAATCTCCTGTTCTGTCAATCCCAAACCGCCCACATCACGACCGGCTTTCAGGAACAAAGGTACAATTTTCATCACAAACCCTTCGGCAAAACGATATAAAATAATAAAGCAGATGTAATAAACGATATGCTTTTTAGTAAAGAAGTTCCGGATGACATTCCATAACTCGGCCATACTCTGCGAAAAAGAGGTGACCGAATGGGCATGCTTGCCCGAAGGCAGCATACGGGTATGATAAAGTCCCAAAGCGAACATCACTCCTCCGAGGACAATCATAATGACCGTCCAGGAATAGAGTACCGCATCTTCGGCAGGACCTTCGTATTCATCTTTCAAGAAACCGGCCAGATAAACCAGCAGACCTGTACCGATAATCTTGGCTACGTTATAAAAAGCACCTTGCCAACCTATATACTTAGCCTGTTCCTGTGCATTCAACTCGTCCATATATACCCCGTCACAGGCCACATCGTGCGTTGCCCCGCTAAAGGCGACAATGGCGAACAAGGCGATAGTGATTGCAAAAAAGGACGGAAGATGAAGCGACAAGGCAATCAACCCGAAAGTGACTCCCGACACCATCTGGGTGAGGACGACAAAGAATTTCTTGGTACGGTACATTTCGAGTAGCGGGCTCCAAAGGGGTTTCAATGTCCAGGGAAGCATGATAAGGGAGGTCCAGAAGGCTATTTTCGCATCACTGACTCCCAGACCTTTGTACATCAGTACAGCTACCATATTGAGGACAACAAAAGGGAGCCCCATACCAAAATAAGCGGTGGGAACCCAAAAAATAGGACTACGGCGTCTGGCCGGAGTTGGGGTTTCGGTTGTTTTCATTTATATCTAAGTATTAAGGTTGTTGAATTCGGCTATAACCGAAGATAACTTCATCCCCTTTCAGAAGGAGATGAAGTTACCTTTCGGAATCTATAAACGCAATAGGACGAAGCATTTGGTAAATCAGTCAGTTATAGGAATAAAGCTCACCGCTTGTCCACCACCTTTTGCCATGACTACAGACAAGGTATCGGCTGCTGTCACCTCTTTGTCCTTAATCTGATACGAAGTAGGATTCGTTTTCCAGTCGGCATCTTCTCCATCAGCATAAATCACGGCATGGTATTTTTTATCTTTCTCCAGGAAATCCAATGGAATGGTGAGTGTACGCGACTCTTCATTCGTGGTGGCTCCCAGGAAATATTTATCTTTCGCTTTCCGCACCACAGCTACAAACTCTCCCGGTTCGCCCTGCAAGGCTTCGGACCAGTCACAGTCCGCATCAAAATCCCGGAAGAACTGGAAGGCAGGATGCCCTTCATAGTTCTCAATCATATCCGAAGCCATCTGCAACGGAGAATAAATGACAACCCAATTGGCTATCTGCTTTGCCAAGGTGGTATTCACACGGCTGTTTCCTTTATCCAAGTCATTCCACTTCTTGCGGCGTGGGGAATTGCGTGTCTTTTCATAAAGAATATCAAAAGTACCCGGTGTATAATCCATCGGACCGCCCAGCAAGCGGGTAAACGGCAATAACTCGTGATGTTCGGGGGGATTACCTTCACTCCATCCGTTCCACTCCATGCCGCGGGCGCCTTCGCGCGTCATCATATTGGGGTAAGTACGACGAATTCCTGTATCTTTGATAGGTTCGTGGACATTAACGGTTGTATGATAACCGGCGGCAGTCTGCACCACCTTGCGGTAATGGCGTACATTGAACTGTCCATGATGGCTGTGACCGCCCGGCAGTCCTCCGGCATAACCGGTCTTCACGCTGTGCACTCCCAGGTCTGCATACCATTTGTAAGCATTGTCCAGCTGGCGTTCGTAATTAAAGATATTGCCACCCGTTTCGTGGTGACCGATTATTTCAATCCCTTTCTCCTTGGCATAACGTGCCACCTCTGCCATATCGAAATCGGCATAAGGCTTGGTATAGTCAAAAGTCTGCATACCGCCCCAACTTTCCCAGCCTTCATTCCAGCCCTCGAACATCACCGCTTCTATGTTATTGGCAGCAGCAAAATCTATATATCGTTTGGCATTAGCGGTGGTAGCGCCGTGGCGTTCATCCATCGTCCACGTTTCAACCCCCAGATGCATTCCCCACCAAATACCTACGTATTTCATAGGACGTATCCAGCTCAAATCACCCTCCAGCGCACAAGGTTCATTCAGATTCAGTATCAGGCCGGAGTTTATCAGACCTACCGCTTTGGGAGCTATCTGGATACTGCGCCACGGAGTAACGAAAGTTCCTCCGGCAAAACGGGCTTTTACCCCATCGGGCCAGGAGGCCAGTTCCGATTTGAAGTGACAACCTTCGGTATGCTTCAAAGTCATTTCGGGGAAATCGGTCAAAGCCGCTTCGTGAATACTGGCATATACCCCGTTATCTGTTTTGAAAGTCATCGGGGTGTTGGCATTATCCACCTTGCTGACGGGCAGGGTACGATACAGCAACTCGTAGGTTTCAAAACTGGCGGGAATAGACCATGACTTGCCATCCTGCGCCAGATTGAATGAAGTGAGCTCGTCCATCACGAACACACTGTCCACTTGGGGTACTTGATATTCATAACGAAAGCCCAGACCGTCGTCGAACACGCGGAAACGGAGGGTCAGCCGTGTATTCGCCGGATCTTTCAGGCGCACAGCCATCTCGTTATAATGGTTCCGGATAGATTTATTCTCCCCCCAAGGCTGGGTCCAGGTTTCATCCTTTGTGGTAAACTCAGTATTTTCTATCTGAAAATCTTTGGAGAGATTGAGCCCGTCACGGCCTTCAAAGCCCATAACAGAAGGAGTGATGAACGGTTTTCCTCCTACAGAAACTCCATAGGTCATCGCTCCTGCCTCATTCAGGTTGAATACTAATTTTATATTGCCATCCGGCGATGTTAATTCCGTGGGACGGGAACATCCGCAAAACACAACTAACAAAAATAATACATAGTAACTGTATGTCTTCATACTATTAAATTGGATTAATGATACAAATATAGAACAATTAAGTAAGGTATCACACTTATCGAAGGAGGAAAATTATTTTAAATGGGAGAAGATTACATATAATGAGAAGTATCAACAGAATAAAATAACAAACGCCGATAAAGCCCTTTTAAAGACTCTACCGGCGTAAGTTCACCTATTTAAAAAATCAGAATTCCAAGTCAGCCAACTGAGGATTATGGTCGGAAAGTAAAGCTTCCGGTACTTCAGCCGGTATTTCACAACTCTTCACCAGAACTTGCGGAGTGACAAAGATGAAATCAATCTTTTCACAATCCTCGGCCGGGATACGGGCAAAATCATGAAAAGTATAATCAACGCCGGTCACACGGGCAGCCGTCTTATAAGCATCCTTCATCACAAACTCGTTGGTGGTGATTGTTTCGTATGCATCGCTCGCATCGGTCACATTAAAGTCGCCCGTAACCACTGCGGGACGTTCGCCTACGATCTCTTTTATCTTACGGATAATGAGCAATGCGCTTTGACGGCGGGCCTCTTCACCCACATGGTCAAAATGAGTATTGACAGCCATGAATATCTTTCCGGTAGCCTTGTCCTTAAATTTTGCCCAAGTGGCGATACGGACACAAACCGCATCCCATCCCATCATTCCTACGCTATCGGGATTTTCGGCCAACCAGAAAGTATTGGAGTCCAACACCTCATATTTGTCCTTACGATAGAAAAGCGGCGCATATTCACCTGCTGTCTTCCCGTCATCACGTCCCACACCGATACCATCGTATTCGGGCAAGCCTGCGCGAAGATCCTGAAACTGGTTATGCAAGACTTCCTGCATACCGACAATATCCAGCTCATGGTCCTTAATAAACTGGCACACACGGTCTTTCCGATATTGCCAATTGTTCAAACTGTCCTGCGGATTGTCGTAACGGATATTGAAAGTAGCCCAACGAACGTCGGTCTTCTTCTCTTCCGCACAGCCGCCCAATAACAGGACGGCTGCCAATAAAAATAGAATTTGCTTCATTTTGTTTCTTTTTATGTTCCCTAGGATACAAAGATAGCAATTTCTAGCGGAAATTATTCGGAGTATGCCACTGACCTCTATCATTCATCGTATCGGTCACATCCCACCATACACGGCTACCCTGGTTCACATTGCCCGGTTTATTGGGGTTACGGGACTCGCTGTTAGGATAGTTGATGCGTTTGATAAGCTTGCCGGACGCCACTTCTCCATTGGAATTGTTTCCATTGACCGGAGCCAGCAGATAACGCGGATAGTCGGTACGGCGCACTTCCGCCCATCCTTCATTTCCATTCGGGAAAACGGCAATCCACTTCTGAGTAATAATCTGTTCCAACTGTTCTTCCTTGCTACCACCGGCAAATGCTTTTACGCCATCCAGATGACTGATGTATTCATTGGCCTTGTCCGCAT
>OLCO01000073.1_pt1 | contig 13667 bp, 12 predicted proteins | sample 1607391 | NCBI WGS metagenome assembly OLCO01 (sample SAMN02674597, study PRJEB24791) | human gut metagenome, SKBSTL013 | isolation source: stool | host: Homo sapiens | place: USA
CCTTGCAGAACTGCAAGCCAAGGGCTTGCGCCCGCTCCATGGTCAGGCCGTTCTCCACTGCGTCCTTCGGGTCGAAGCTGATGATATAATGGTGGGTCTTCACGTCCTCCCGCCTGCCGTTCTTGCCGTACTTGCGATTGGCAATCAGGCAGGCCATAGCGAACGAAGATTCGCCGCACTCAAGGGTGTCGAGCAGGTACGAATCCCGCAGCTTAGGTCTGCCCTTCTCGTCCAGAATGGGCAGACCAGTGTACTCGTTGTGCTGAAAGGTGAGATAGCTTTCGGCGGCGGCATAGTTAGAGTTTTTCGAGGTCAAATGCTTGATGGTTGCCATACAGTTCACCAACCGTTTCTTCGGCTTTCAGCCGAAAGTTCGTGAGTGCGGACAGTTCCTCCAGAATTTGCGCCCGGAGCTGCTCGGTGTCTTTGCCGCCGGAGTTGAAGTGCCGTGCAAGCTGGTTGAGGTTGCTGCCCACCTTGCTGCACTGGGCAGACAAGGCGGCAAGCGCCGCCAGTGCATCCTCGCCGCCCTGCGCCACCACAACGGTGTGCTTGACGTTCACGCCGTACAGGACGCGGCGGACGAGTTCGGATTGGGTGAGGTGGAGTTCTTTGCAGGCGTATGCGATCCGCAGTTTTTCTTCTGCGGTCACCCTGACTTTGATGATGTGTGTCTTTCGTTTTCGCGGCGTGTCATTGCGGTTCTTCTTTGCGTGTACGTTCGGACTTTTCATTTCAGCCATATTCGACCTCCTGTGAAAATGATAAATGCCCGCTCCGGGATGGAGAGGGCTATGTAATGCGACACGCCGCATTCGCACCAACGGTGCGAAGCTAGAGCAGGGTTTGGGGAAGGCACTCCCCAACAAGGATGACTGAGTGGACAGCAATTTTTCAAGCATTGAAAATTTGTGGCCACAGGTCGATACTTGCTTTCGCCCTTTCCGTGCAACACTGAAAATTTCAGAAGTCGAACCGCAATGCACGTTGAAAATTTTGCAGAGCAAAACGTGTGAAAAGGCAAAGCCCCTGCTCATGGTCACCGTTCACACCGAACGCAGTTCCTACCCCTGTTTTGCAGCGGCGTTGTCCGGCTCGCCCACAGAAAGTGTGAGGTCATGGCGCAGTATCTCGTTCAGACGGCTTATGTAAGATTCAAGGTACAGTATGAAGAAAGCCGGGCGCAGTGCGGACACTACAACCTGCTTCTTTCAAGCACAAGAATAACACTTTGCGGTTGTGCAGTCAACAACCAAAAACAAATTTTGGAAGATTGAACAACTACATAAGATTTTATTTGTGAAAAAGAAAAATACCGCCCACGCAGCGCAGCGATGATTTTGTCGGGTGAAACGGCGGCAAAATAGATCGGGTGTGTTGCGGGGCGGTAAAAATCTTCATGGGGAATAAATCCTCGCCGTTCTGTACTTTTCTACATAAATGGTGGGATTTGCGATAAAGGGTATCATGGATTGCGGAGCACGTCAAGATGGTTTTGAAAATTTTATTGCAGTAAAGCAGCGATAGTAGGACTTATATTTAACACACGGCAAGAAACAATTTCCGTTTCGCACATTGTAATGTTCGCAGAAAAAACTTATAATGCTTTTGAACCTGTAGGACACATAAAACGCAGAAAAGAGAGGGAATCATGAGAAAACTGTTCCTTTTGGAAGATGATCTGAGCCTGATCAGTGGGCTGACCTTTGCATTCAAGAAACAGGGCTTTGCACTGGATACAGCCCGGACACTGGCAGAAGCCGAGGTGCTGTGGTCAGACAGAAAATATGACCTGCTGGTGCTGGATGTTTCCCTGCCGGATGGCTCTGGCTTTGATTTCTGCCAGAAAGTGCGGCGCACATCCAACGTGCCGATTCTGTTCCTGACCGCTTCGGATGAGGAAATGAACATCATCATGGGACTGGAACTGGGCGGGGATGATTACCTGACCAAGCCGTTCAAGCTGGGTGTCCTGTTGTCGCGGGTCAATGCACTGCTTCGCCGTGCAAATGCGTCCAGCGCAGGAGAACCCGTACTGGAATCGGGCAGCATCACCGTCCGGCTGTTGCAGGGGCAGGCATACAAAAACGGAATCTTGCTGGAACTGACCGGCGCAGAGTACAAGCTGCTCTGCTTCTTTATGCAGCATCCGAATGCCGTGCTATCCAAGGAACAAATTCTGGATGCACTGTGGGACTGCGATGGGGATTACATTGACAGCAGTGCCTTAACAGTGTATATCCGGCGGCTGCGGATGAAGATTGAGGACAACCCCGGCAAACCGCAGATGCTGCTGACTGTCCGCGGCATGGGCTATAAATGGAATGGGTAAAGGTGCCGTATGAAAGTATTCGCAAACCGGGAGATCCGAAATTTGTTCCAAGCCGTGCTGGCGGTCTGGGCGGTGGCATTGGCTCTCACGCAGGGCATCGTATGGCATACGACGCACGCATTCTCTTTCGCATTACTGTTGGTTTTTCTTCTGATGGGCGGCTGCCTCTGGGGCGTGCTTTTTCGCTATTTCCAAAGGCAGAGCGCGCTTCTGGAACAGGCAGTCCAGCAAATCCAAAGCTGTCTGGATGGCAACCCGGATGCACGACTGGACTGCGACCGGGAGGGAGAATTTTACCGTCTGTTTCACTCCGTTAATGCATTGGCGGCAGTTCTGAGCGCACACGCAGACAACGAGCAGCGGGAGAAGCGTTTTTTGAAAAATACCATTGCAGATATTTCGCACCAGCTCAAAACACCGCTGGCGGCGTTGAATATCTACAACGGTCTGCTTCAGGACGAAGCTGTTTCGCCGTCGGAGGTCAAAGAGTTTGCAGACCTGTCCGAACAGGAGTTGGACCGCATCGAAACGCTGGTGCAGAATCTGCTCAAAATCACCCGGCTGGATGCCGGTTCGGTCGTCTTGGAGAAGAAAAACGAAAATGTTGCTGAAATGGTGCAGGACATCGCGCGGCAGTATAACTATCGTGCAGAGCAGGAACAGAAAAAGCTTGTTCTGTCCGGCTCAGAGGCGGTTACACTTTGGTGCGACCGTGACTGGATGCAGGAAGCTGTGGACAATCTTGTAAAGAATGCCCTTGACCACACAAAGAGCGGAGATACGATTCAGGTAGAGTGGAATGCACTGCCGTCCATGGTTCAGATCAAAGTGCGCGACAACGGCAGCGGCATCCACCCGGAAGATTTGTACCATATCTTCAAACGGTTTTATCGCAGCCGCTTTTCACAGGATACACAGGGCATCGGGCTGGGTCTGCCGCTGGCAAAAGCCATTGTGGAAGCCCATCACGGCACCATTGAAGTAGACAGCGAGCTGGGAAAGGGCACGACCTTTACTCTGAATTTTCCGATTCCTACAAAATTGTAGGCTGCGTGTAGGCTTGCAGTAAGGTTGACGTGTTATCCTTTTCTGCACAGACAGAGATCATCCGTCTGAATCGAAGGAACCTGCAAAGTGAGGGATACACTATGGAACTATTAGAAGTCAACCATCTCTGCAAGACCTACGGCAGCGGAGAAACCGCTGTCCATGCGCTGAAAGATGTTAGCTTTTCAGTGCCGAAAGGCGAATATGTGGCGGTCGTTGGCGAATCCGGCTCCGGCAAAAGCACCCTGCTCAACCTGATTGGCGGACTGGATACGCCGACTTCCGGCAAGGTGCTGATTGATGGCAAGGATGTTTTTGCCATGAAAGACCGGGAGCTGACGATCTTCCGCCGCCGCAATATCGGTTTTATCTTTCAGGCATTCAACCTCATCCCGGAACTGACCGTAGAACAGAACATCCTGTTCCCGGTGCTGCTGGACTACCAAAAGCCGGACAGGGCATATCTGGAAGAACTGCTGACCGTGCTGAATTTGAAAGACCGTCGGAAGCATCTGCCAAGTCAGCTTTCCGGTGGGCAGCAGCAACGGGTAGCCATTGGCCGCGCCCTGATGACCCGCCCTTCCCTGATTTTGGCGGATGAGCCGACCGGCAATCTGGACACCCAGAACACCAGCGAGGTCATTGCCCTGCTAAAAGAAACATCCCGGAAATACGAGCAGACCATCCTGATGATCACCCACAACCGCAGCATTGCGCAGACGGCAGACCGGGTGTTGCAGGTATCGGACGGCTGCCTGACCGATTTTGGGAGGTGCCGGGAATGAGCAGCACAGAAATGAAAAGCTATCTGAGCCTGATCCCGATTTCTGCCAAGGTACGCAGACGGCAGAACCGCATGACCATCCTGTGTATCGTCCTTGCGGTGTTTCTGGTCACGGCGGTGTTCAGTATGGCAGATATGGCGATTCGGATGGAAACCTCAAACCAGCTGAACAAAAACGGGAACTGGCATATCATGGTAAAGGACATCTCCCCTGAAACAGCCGCAGAGCTTGCCGCACAGGAGGATGTTGCTGCATTTTCGGCGTATAGCGACATCAACGCTTCCCTTACGGAAAACTACTTTGCCGGAGATAAACGTGCCGCACTGGTAGGAGCAGATGACGCAATCCTTCAAATCTTTCCGGGAATGCAGTGTAGCACTGCCCCGGCGGATGGCGAAGTGCTCGTGACAGCAAACATCCGGGATTGGCTGGATGTTACGGTCGGTACAGCGATTCCGCTGACGCTCCCGGATGGACAGACCATTTCGCTTACTGTCGCAGGTTTCAATGAGGATACCTCCGATGCGAACCAGTATGATGCTGTTGTGCTGGTGATGAACCGCAGTACATTTTCTCAGATTGCCGCACAGGTAGAAGAATCCTTTGAAACACAGTATTTCATCCAGTTCAAGCCACGTACCAATTTGCGGCAGTCCATTGTGAACATCGAAAACAAGTACGGAATTTCAGAAGAAAAAATCTCCGAAAACACTTACCTGATGGCGTTGAACGCAAGCAGCAACAACGATTATATTGTAGGCTTATATGCGGTAGCGGCTGTGTTGGCTGGCATGGTCGTCCTTGCCGGAATTTTTATGATCACAGGCAGCATCAACAGCAATGTAGCGCAGCGTACCAGCTATTATGGAATGCTGCGTTGTCTTGGGGCAGGAAAAAATCAGGTTCGGATGCTTGTCCGGCTGGAAGCTCTTTTCTGGTGTAAAACTGCTGTTCCAGCAGGATGTGTGCTGGGAATCGTTTCCACATGGGGATTGTGTTCCTTCCTGCGTGGATTTATTGGCGAGGAGTTCAGCTCTTTACCAGTGCTTGGCATCAGCCCGGTCGGTATTATCTGTGGTTCCGCGCTGGGACTTATCACGGTTTGGTTCGCGGCATCTTCTCCGGCACGGCGGGCGGCAAAAGCTTCTCCGATCACAGCAGCAACTGGGAATGCGGTGGAAAATGCAGCGGATTCTCCGTGTCATGCTCGGTTGGTTGGAAGTCGTGCAGAGCTTTCTTTGGGCGTGAGCCATGCAATCTCGTCCAAAAAGAACTTGCTTCTGATGACAGGTTCCTTTGCGTTAAGCATTCTCCTGTTTTTGAGCTTTTCGGTTTTGCTTCGATGGGTTGGATTTGCGCTGAATCCGTTGCAGCCCTACACACCGGACTTATCGGTGGCTGAAACATCCGGGCAAAATGTCCTTGACCCGGTGCTGGTGGAGCAGCTGGATGCTCTGCCGGAAGTCAAACACGCATTCGGGCGGATGTATTGCCCGCTCCCGGCGGAATATCAGGGAAAACAGGGGTCCATCGACCTGATTTCATACGATACGATACAGTTTGGCTGGGCGAAAAAAGACCTGATTGGGGGAACCCTTCCGCAGGAGCCGGAGGATGGCACATACCCTGTGCTGACGGTATTCGACAAAAGCAACTCCCTGACCGTGGGTGATACCATTCAGCTGGAGGATGCAAAGCTCACAGTCGTGGGTGTATTGAACGACAGCCCGTTCAGTAGTACTGATTCCCCGATTGTTATCTGCACCGAAGAAACCTTCCATCAGCTGACCGGGCAAAACCGCTATGCGGTGATCGATATTCAACTAAAAGATACCACAGCAGACGCAGCCATTGCACAAATACACACCCTGCTGAGCGACACGTTAAACAAGCAGGTTGTTTTTTCCAACCGAATCGAAGGAAATCGGATGATACAAAGCACCTACTGGGCGTTCCATCTGGTGGTCTATGCGTTTCTCATCGTGATTGCAGGAATCACCATTCTGAACATCGTCAACAGCATTTCCATGAGCGTGTCGGCACGAATGAAGCAGTATGGCATCCTGCGTGCCATCGGGATGGATGATGCACAGCTGAAACGCATGATCTCTGCCGAAGCTGGCACCTATGCGGTGTCCGGTCTTGTGGTGGGCATTGCGCTGGGTCTTGTGCTGAATCGGAAGCTGTATATCCTGCTCATCACCCATTATTTCGGTGCAGCGTGGCAGATGCCGTGGGGCTGTCTTGCCGTGATTGTCGTAGTCGTGCTGGCGGCTGTGGTGCTGGCAGTATATAACCCGGTCAGGCGAATCCTCATGCAGCCCATTACTGCAACCATCAGTGAATTATAAGCCAGAACAACAGATGCCCACCAGCTTATGGCGAAAACCATAGGTCGGTGGGCATCGTGTTCTTTATAAGGGCTTAATCTTTCAGTCTGCCGTGGTCACAGCCAAGCGACAGATAACGCTCCATCTCCCCTCTCAGCACCATCTGGACGTACTCCAAGGGCTTGTTATAGAGCAGCCAGTCCAGCTCTGCCCGCTGTGCCGGGGTGTTGCCGTACTCGGCCTCGACGGCGATGCAGTCGATGGCAAGAGTGGTGTATGACGTTCGCAAACGTAGCAATGGCCAAACCCCTTTAGCATATAATATGATTGAGTGTTTTTAAATTTAAGCGCTTGAACTTACGTCCTTTTGTGGTATAATAAAGCTAGAGGATAGCGGCATTGACCAGCTATCGGTGGCGATGAAGCAGTGGACTGGTTCGGTATCAGCCGATTGTGGAGCCAGACCGTGGGTTGAGCGTGAACCACAAGCCGAATAGATTCGATGAATCGAAAGAAAACGCTTAATAGGAGCCTTGCCTTTCGGCAGGGCTTCTATTTTTTTGAGGGAAGGTGAAAATGTGCAGGACGAACAGCAGGATATTTTGTATCGGGCAGCAGAAGTCTGGAAAGAACTGACCGAGTACCACTATGTTTTCACCTACGGCTATAAGGGTGAACTGCACGAGATCAAGCTGACATTTTCACCAGAGGACTTCCCTCACCTTGCTGGGTTCCACTACCTGAAAGACATCGCCTTGCCCCGGTATAGTCCACGCAAGACGGTGGATATGATTCTGTCTGATAAGATTACCTACGACAAAGTAAAGAAAGGCACACTCTATCAGGAGTATGTGAAACCGCGTCTGCTGGCACTGGTGCGGCTAAAAGAAATACTGGAGCAGGAGTTCGATTTGTTCTCCTATATGCCCCAGTTCTATCCGTTTGTGACCAAAATCAAAGCGGATTACCTGATTTCCAGCCAGATTGAACCAACTGCCTTTGTGTTCATTATCCGGGAATCCCCCTCTGGCAATGCGGTATGTGACTTTCTGTGCTGCTCTGCTTTTGAAGAAAGCGGCCGTGACTACCGTGCAAACCAACGTTCTCGAACGCTCCTGAAGAAAGAGCGTGTACATATCGAAACGCAAGACACGGTGGTTCTGTATGACCGCTTGCCGAAAAATCTCGATTAACAAAACGATGCCCACTCACTCATGGAAAAACCATGGGCGGGTGGGTATCATTTTCTTTGCAAATAAAAAGGACATCTACAACACCGTGGTGCTGTCCAATGTCCCTTGCGACTGATTTTATCGTTGTCCGCCAACCTCAGGCTCCTATGTCCTGCATCGCTTTCGGGTTTTATCGCTGCCCGCCAGCCTCAAGCCCTTACGTCTTGCATCAGATCGGATTTTAGGTGTCAGCCACACCAGCGGAGTGACGTCCGCTCTCCTGTTTATAGTATATTCGATTGGTACTCAAATGGCAATGGCCTTTCAAAGTAATCAATCTTTCAGTCTGCCGTGGTCACATCCCAGCGACAGATAATGCTCCACCTCCCCACCCAGCACAAGCTGGGCGCACTCCAAGGGCTTATTATACAGCAGCCAGTCCAGCTCTGCCCGCTGTGCCGGGGTGCTGCCGTACTCGTCCTCCACGGCGATGCAGTCGATGGCAAGAGTGGTGCCATCCTCGAACCGGGCTTCCACCCGGTTGGTGTCCATATTGAAGCAGCAGGAAAGCAGTTTGTTCATGGTGAACCTCATTTCTATATCAAACGGTGTCTGTTCGGATGTCCTAAACCCTGCCATAAAACCGGTGGTTGATTTGTCCATTGGGCTTTGTTTTGCCCGTCTGCACATTTTTGCACACTTTTTGCACACCTGAATAGCTGGATAACGGTTGCAAAGTATTACACTGTATGCAAACAATGCGGTGTGTGCAAAGGCGTGTTTTGCGATGATGCGATAAAAATAACGCTTCTTCGAACTTTTGAAATTTGACGAATGATGCACCTTGGATTCTTTTAATCAGAGGGCCAGGGATTCGAGTTCCCTCGAGCGCACCAAAATCCCACGAAGAATCGTAAGATTCCTCGTGGGATTTTCCATTTTCTGGGGCTCTGCACACTTTTGCACACTTTTTGCACACCGGCGGGAAAGCCGTGTTTTTCCTTGCATTGTCTGCCTTACTGGAGTTTTCACTCTCCAGAACGGCCCGGTGGGCGGGCATTCTTTTGCTCCTTGGCGGTGCATTGCACGGCGGCACTCGTCTTTGATTCGGTCTTATTTACACCACTTGGCAAATTCTTCATCCGTGCACTTGACGTAGTGGCTGCCCTCCACATGGTGGCTGGTGCCCTTGGAATAGTCGATGCCGGAAGTGGCATAGTCATAAGTCTCAGCCACGCGGCGCTTTTCCACCACCGGGTTCGGCAGCGGAATGGCCGACAGCAGGCTCCGGGTGTAGGGGTGGATGGGGTGCTCGAAGATCTCCTCGGTGGTGCCGGTCTCCAGCAGATGCCCCAGATGCAGCACACCGATGCGGTCGGAGATGTACTTGACCATGGACAGGTCGTGGGCGATGAACAGATAGGCCGTGCCGGTCTCCTGCTGGATATCCTTCATCAGGTTGACTACCTGTGCCTGAATGGACACATCCAGCGCCGAGATGCACTCATCCGCGATGATGAGCTTGGGGTTCATGATGAGGGCGCGGGCAATGCCCACGCGCTGACGCTGACCGCCGGAGAACTGGTGGGGGTAGCGCTCGGCGTGCTCCGGGGCAAGGCCGACCTTAGCAAGGATCTTTTCCACCTTTTCGCGGCGCTCTGCCTGCGTTTTGCACAGATGGTGGATATCCAGACCCTCGCCGATGATGTCCTCCACCTTTTTGCGGGGGTTCAGGGATGCCATGGGGTCCTGGAACACCATGGCGATGCGCTTGCCGTTGATGTGGCGGCGGATCCACTTTTTGTCCTTTTGCAGCAGGTCTACGGTCTCCGGGCTGCCGTCGGCGTGGTGGTAGCTGAACCGGATGCTGCCGCTGTTCACGGTGGCATTCTTGGCCAGAATGCCCATGGCGGCTTTCATGGTGACGGACTTGCCGGAACCGGACTCGCCCACCAGCGCGACCGTCTCGCCCTTGTACAGGTCGATGTTCACGCCGCGGATGGCGTGCACCGGGCCTGCGGTGGTCTTAAAGGTGATATCAAGGTCTCGCACCGACAAGACCTGTTCTTTTTTTGCTTCAGGCATGGGGTGTTCCTCCTTACATACTCTTCATCTTGGGGTCCAGCGCCTCGCGCAGACCATCCGCCACGAGGTTGAAGCTGAGCATCAGCAGGCTCATGACCACAATGGGCGGGATGATCTGATAGGGGTGGGTGGTGAAGCTGTTGTACAGCTCGCTGATCAGAGAGCCCAGCGAGCACTGCGGCACCGGGATGCCCAGACCCACGAAGGAGAGGAACGCCTCGGTGAAGATAGCGGTCGGGATACTGAACATGACCTGCGTGATGATGGGTCCGATGATGTTGGGCAGCACTTCCTTGAAGATGATGAAAAAGCTGCCTGCACCCAGCGTGCGGGAGGCCAGAACGAACTCCTGATCCTTCAGTTTGAGCATCTCCGCGCGGGCGATGCGGCTCATGCCCACCCATTCGGTCAGCATCAGGGCAAAGATGATGGTCACCATGCCGGGCTGCAGCACCAGCAGCAGCAGCGTGACGATGACCAGCCGGGGGATGCCGTTGGCTACCTCCAGAAAGCGCTGCATCACCATATCCACTCTGCCGCCGAAGTAGCCCGAGATCAGGCCGTAGCTCATGCCGATGACCATATCAATGATGGCCGCCGCCACCGCGATGATCAGGGAGACCCGGGCACCTTCCCATGTACGGGTCCAGATGTCGCGGCCGTACAGATCGCTGCCGAACCAGTAGTAGACGTCCAGCTTGTCTTTTTCCTGATAGGCGTTGGTCACCTTGGTGCCGGTGGTGGTGCTCATCTTCTCGCTGCCGTCCAGAATGCCGAACTGCTCAATGCCCGGCACGCGGGGCGCAAAGTTTTTCTGGCTCAGATCCTGCCCGGAGTAGGTGTAGCTGTTCATGCCCGGGCCCAAAACGGCCAGCAGCATATAATCCGAATCCAGCACCTCGATCATCTCACTGCGGGTAAAGCGGGCAATGGACGCCATGGTGAACATGGAAAGCGAGATACTGGGCAGCACGCTGGAGCCAAAAATGTCCTTGGCGGAAAACAGCATGGGGAACCAGCGGAACTTAAAGCCGAAGGTGTAGCTCAGCGCCAGCGCGAACACATAGGACGGCACCGATACGCCGATGACCGAGATGATGGTGGCGATGGAGTCCACCACGGTATCCCGCTTCAAAGCGGCAAGAATGCCCAGCACCAGACCTGCGATGGCACCCAGCGTGACCGCCATGCCGCCCACCTGAATGGAGATGGGCAGACGGGACTGGATGAGCTGGGAGATGGGCGTATTTTTGGAGATATTGTAGCTGACACCCAGATCGCCCCGGAGCATATTGCCCACATAGCGGAAGAACTGGATATAGATGGGCTGGTCAAGGCCGTACTTTGCATACAGGGCTGCCCGCATATCGGGCGTCAGCTTTTCATCATTGAAGGGCGAACCGGGCATCAGCTGCATCAGGATGAACAGCACCAGCAGAATTGCCAGCAGCGTGAACAGCGAGGTCAGGATTCGCTTGAGCGTATATTTTTTCACGTCGGGTGGACCCCCTTTTTCCTTCCGGGATCTCGCGGTCAGTCGTTTGTCTGCCGCGGACAGGCACAATGTCAAAAAGGCGCACAGTGGCTTTTTGCGGGCCACTGTGCGGCCTTGTTCAGTGTGCTTTCAGTTTTACTCGCTCTTAGCGGCGTTCTTGTACACGCGGTTCAGTGCCACGGGGTGGAACGCTACACCGGTAACGGAAGAGGAGACCATCTCGGCATTGCACTGACCGTACAGGGGGAAGATGACCGCCTGCTCCAGAACGATCTGCTCTGCCTCGTACAGGGCAGCCCAGCGGCCCTCGGGGTCATCCTTGACCTGATCCACCTGCTCGCCGTTCAGCAGAGTCATGTCCAGAGCACCGGTCTGGTAGCTCATCAGTGCCTGCTGGCTGTCCTTGATGACCTGATAGGCCAGACCGTCCAGAGCGATCTTGCCGGCATCGTAGTAATCGGGGTTCTTTTCCAGCGTAAAGGCGGTTGCGGCAGGCTGGTAGTCGGTCAGCTTGAACGCACCGTTGGACAGCACCGTGTCGGGGCTGGTGCCGAAGGTGTCCTTGCAGGTGTTGTAGAACGCCTCGTTGACCGGATAGAAGGTGGGGAAGTACATCAGGCTCAAAAAGTAGCTGACGGGAACGTTCAGCTGGACTTCCAGCGTCTTGTCGTCCACAGCAGTCACGCCCAGATCGGTGACGGGCTTCTCGCCTGCAATGATCTCGGCAGCGTTGACCACCTGACCGATATCCGACAGCATATAGGAATACTCGGAAGCGGTGGCGGGGTCTACGGCGCGCTGCCAGCCGAACACGAAGTCGGCAGCGGTAACGGCTTCGCCGTTGGACCACTTGGCATCCCGCAGGTGGAAGGTGTAGGTCTTGCCGTCCTCACTGATGTCGTAGGTTTCGGCAATGGCGGGAACTGCTGCGCCGTCTGCATCCATCTGCATCAGACCGTCGGTGTAGTCTGCGATGACCTCAAAGGAGGTGCCATCGGTGGCTACCTGCGGGTCCAGCGACTGAACCTCGGTCTCCAGCATGATATTCAGGGTGCCGCGCTGTGCGTTCATTTCTGCGGTTTGTCTAACGTAACGCCCAAAAAATCCCATGATTTTTGTACAATTTCAGTCCATGAGCATATTTCACTTTTAAACAAACATACTTGAACAATCGTGTTATTCCTTTTTTATCTCTTGCTTTTGAACGATTTTATTTATTTTATAAATCAAGTCGCACGTTTTTCTTTTCGATATAAAATGCAGACAAAACGCAGACTTTCATTTCGCTGTTGTCCTTGTGCAGAGGACAGTTATAGAGGCAAAAAGAAGCCGCCGCACAGTGTTTTGTGCGGCGGCTTTAAAAATCGAATTCGTACTGCTGTAAAAAGCGCTTACTTGCCCAGCATCTCGTGGGCAGTCTTGCAGATGGTGGCTGCGTCCAGACCGTACTTCTTCAGCAGGTCCCATGCGGGGCCGGAGCAGCCGAACACGTCCTGCACGCCTACGCGGCGCACAGGGGTGGGCAGCTTCTCGCTCAGGACGGCGCAGACGGCTTCGCCCAGACCGCCGATGATGCTGTGCTCCTCGGCAGTAACAACAGCCTTGCACTTATTGGCATAGGCCAGTGCAGTCTCGGTATCAAAGGGTTTGATGGTGTGGAAGTTGACAACAGCGGTGCTGATGCCCTTGGCCTCCAGCGCATCCGCTGCCTTCAAAGCTTCCGGGATCATCAGTCCGGTAGCAAAGATCGCCACATCAGAGCCATCCTTCATCACGTTGGCCTTGCCGGGGATAAAGGGGGTGGCCTCCTCGGTGTACACATCGGACACCGGACGTGCCACGCGGATGTACACAGGACCCTTGATGTCGATCGCTGCCTTAACCGCCTTACGGGTCTCAATGGGGTCGCAGGGTACCAGAATGGTCATGTTGGGCACAACGCGCATCAGGGCAATGTCTTCCACGGTCTGATGGCTGCCGCCGTCCTCGCCCACGCACAATCCGCTGTGGCTGCACGCCACCTTGACGTTGGCATTGACATAGGCAATGCTGTTGCGGATCTGCTCGTAGGCGCGGCCGGTACCAAACAGTGCAAAAGTGCTGATGAAGGGGATCAAACCGCTGTGTGCCATGCCTGCTGCAGCACAGGTCATGTTGGCTTCGGCAATGCCGAAGTTGAAGAACCGCTCGGGATACTTCTCGGCAAAGATGTTGGTCATGGTAGCGTGTGCAAGGTCTGCATCACAGACGACGACCTTCTCATTCAGACCACCAATATCACGCAATGCCTCGCCGTAGGCGACGCGCATAGATTTACTTTCAGCCATCTACTTCTACCCCCAGTTCTTTCATAGCCTTGATGTACTCTTCCTTATTGGGTGCCTTGCCGTGCCAGCCGACCACATTTTCCATAAAGGAAAC
>OLCO01000081.1_pt1 | contig 13344 bp, 8 predicted proteins | sample 1607391 | NCBI WGS metagenome assembly OLCO01 (sample SAMN02674597, study PRJEB24791) | human gut metagenome, SKBSTL013 | isolation source: stool | host: Homo sapiens | place: USA
ACACGCATCCTCCGTGTCAATCAGCGGAGTGATTGACACGGGAGTGAACAGTAACTTCCGAAGTTTTCTTTAGATGTAGAATACCACACTGCCATTCTTTTTTAAACCGTTATTTTCCACTACATCTGTCGTTCATAATTTGTTCATTTATCATTTAAAAATCTTTCATCTTCTTATCACTTTTTCTTCATTTCTCTCACATATACTATAAGTATCAAAGGAAAAAACAAAAAACTTTGAATAAACTTTTTCATAATACATGCCGGGAACCAGTAAATGGTTACCCGGCATCCTCCCTTTTATGGAGACTTTTTTCTTATTCCGGAACAACCGGATCATTTATCACTTCTTGTTTCGTTTCCTGTTGTATTTCCTCTTCTACAGATTTTTCCGCAGTTTCCTCTGTTTGCTGTTCTGTCGTTTGCTCTGTTTCTTCCTTGTTTTCCCCGTTATTCTCTTCTTTCGTCGTTTCTTCTATCTTCTTTTCACATGCTTTGACCGATTCCAGAATCTCCTGAACCCGTTCCTCCATCTCTTTCTTCCATTTCATATCTTCCAATGCTTTTTTTCTTTCCTGTTCAGTTTCACTATGTTCTTCTGGTATTGTTTTTACATCGTCTGCTTTCTGAGCTTGCACTGCCGTTTCACTTTTCCCAACTGTATTGTTGCTTTCTCTTCCCCGGCTCATCCCAATTCCTGCTGCCGCAATTACTGCCCCGGCAGCAAATAAAAGAACCGCCAGTTTGACATTCCGAAGTTTTACTTTCTGTTCCAAATTCCATTCCTCGCGTTCCTCCGGAAGATCACGTATCACCTGGCTGATCTTGTCATAATGCCGTCTTCCGCCACCGGTACAACGTTCAATGATCCGCTCCAGTCTGCGTTCTTCACTTCTGCTAAGTTCCGGGATCTGCTCTGTATATGCCAGTAAAAACTGCAAAATTTTACCATATCCGAACAAATCTACGGAACAATTTTTCTTGCTGCCTGACGCTGTCGGGCGGATAAAATGACTTCTCACCGCTTTCTGCTGCATCTTCTTCATAACAAATTCATTTTCCTGTGCATCCGGATTTAAAAGCAGCAATTCTCCTTCTTCTGTCACAACAATACTATATGGGGTCAGACAACGATAATTCTGCCCACGTCTCGACTGCTGATACTTTCTTATTTCTCCGGCAATTTGTCGGAACCATTCAAATAACACCGCTTTATCTAACTGTGTATTATCCCGCAGATAATAAATCAAAAGTTCTCCCTGCAGGCAATCGACACTTGGCTGGCATTCGGTTCCTTTTTCCACGAAGCGAAGTACTTCATACATTTTTTCCATATTTAATTCTACTGCAATCTGTCATCTAAACGTGTGCGGCCCCACACCGCACACGATACAATACCTGTCCAATTGAAAATTATCAGAATCTGATACGAACTACTCTTCAGAATCTTTCCTGATTCTTCAGTCAGAACGACTGAAGTGTGACTCTCATATTAATTGAATTCTTCCAGTCTGTCAAGAGCTGCGGCAACAACTTTATCCATGTCATAATATTTATAATCTCCCAGTCGTCCGCCAAAGATTACATTTTCTTCCTTTTCTGCAAGCTTCTTGTATTCTTCAAACAATGCATTATTCTTCTCATCATTTACCGGATAGTATGGTTCCATGCCGACACTCCATTCTGATGAATACTCTCTGGAAATAACTGTCTTCTCCTGCTTGCCAAACTCAAAATGCTTATGCTCGATAATTCTTGTATACGGGACTTCACGCTCTGTGTAATTGACAACAGCATTTCCCTGATAGTTCTCACAATCAAGAACTTCTGTCTCAAATCTGACAGAACGATACTCCAATGCTCCCAGCTGATATCCAAAATATTCATCGATCATTCCTGTAAAAATAATCTTCTCTGCAATCTCCGGATTCTCTTTTCTGAATTCAAAGAAATCAATCCCTGTGCGAACTTCTGTCCCTTCCAGCATCTTCTCAACGATTGCTGTATAACCGCCAACCGGAATTCCCTGATATCTGTCATTGAAATAGTTATTATCGTAAACAAAGCGGAATGGCAGACGTTTGATAATAAATGCCGGAAGTTCTGTACACTTTCTTCCCCACTGTTTCTCTGTATAACCCTTGATCAGTTTCTCATAGATATCTCTTCCGCCAAGAAAAAGTGCCTGTTCCTCCAGATTCTGTGGATCTGTGATTCCTGTCTCTTTGCGCTGTTTTTCAATAATCTCTTTTGCTTCCTGTGGTGTGCGGATATTCCACATCTTACTGAATGTATTCATATTAAATGGCAGGTTATAAAGTTCATCTTTATAAACTGCTACCGGTGAATTGATGTAATTATTAAATTCCGCGAACTGATTCATGTAATCCCATATCTTTTTATCAGACGTATGGAAAATATGTGCACCATATTTATGTACATGGATTCCTTCTATGTCCTCACAGTAAATATTTCCTGCAATATGATCTCTTCGGTCAATCACAAGACATTTCTTCCCTTTTTTCTTTAATTCATGTGCCATGACAGCTCCATAAAGACCTGCTCCGACAATCAGATAATCGTATTCTTTCATTTACTCCTTCTTTCCGCAGAACGATTATCTGGATCCGGTAAAATTCAGAGATTAACCTTTCTGCCTTCTTTCTTTTCATGTTATGGTGTGTTTATGATAACACATTTTCTAATAAATTTGAATCTCTATCAAAAATACGGTATACTTAACAGCAAAAGGAGGATGAATTATGCTTATAAAAAATGGTTTTCTAATTGATCCTGCATCTGATACAGAACGTCTTGTCGACCTTCGCATCACAGGCGGTCTGATCCAGACACTCGCAGATGCCGGAACTCTGACACCTGAAAATGGAGAGGATGAGCTTGATGCTGCAGGACTTATGATTTCTCCAGGACTTGTTGACACACACATTCATTTCCGTGATCCCGGATTTACTTATAAAGAAGATCTCCATACCGGATCTCTAGCAGCTGCTGCCGGTGGATTTACTTCCGTGATCTGTATGGCAAATACTTCACCGGTCATCGATTCTGTTCCGGTTCTCAAAGAACTGATGGAACGGGAGGCTTTGGAAGACATCCATATTTTCCAGGCTGCTGCTGTCTCCTGCGGACTCAAGGGTGAAGAGATGACTTCTATGAAGGAACTTGCCGCTGCCGGTGCCTGTGGATTCACAGATGACGGAATCCCTCTTAAGAATGCTGCCTTTCTCTATAAGGCAATGGAAGAGGCGAAGGCTCTTGACCTTCCGATCAGTCTTCATGAAGAAGATCCTGCATTTATTGAAACAAACGGAATCAATCACGGACCTGTATCTGATGCGCTGGGCATCTACGGATCTCCTTCGATTGCTGAAGAATCTCTTGTTGCCAGAGATTGTCTGCTGGCGCTTCGTTCCGGTGCACAGGTCGTGATCCAGCATATCAGCTCCGGACAGTCCGTTGAACTGGTACGTACCTTTAAAGCTATGGGAGCAAATCTGCATGCAGAGGCAACTCCGCATCATTTCACTTTGACAGATGAAGCTGTATTAAAATACGGCGCACTTGCCAAGATGAACCCACCGCTTCGTACAGAAAATGACCGCCTTGCTATCATCGAAGGTCTCAAAGACGGTACGATCGATCTGATTGCTACAGACCACGCGCCACACAGTACGGAAGAGAAATCCCGTCCTATCACACAAACACCAAGCGGTATTATTGGTCTTGAGACTTCCCTTGCTCTCGGAATCACTTCCCTTGTACGTCCGGGACACCTGACATTAAGCCAGCTGATCGAGAAGATGACGATCAATCCTGCCAGCCTGTATCACCTTCCGTGCGGTTCTGTCGCAGAAGGAAAATCAGCTGATCTTGTACTGTTTGATCCGAATGAGAAATGGATTCCTGAGACTTATGCCTCTAAGTCTTCTAATTCTCCATTTACCGGATGGGAATTGTATGGAAAAGTAAAATATACAATCTGTGATGGAAAGATTGTATACAAGGATTAATCCAAAAGGTCCCCTGCAGAATCTTTCATTTCCGCAGGGGACCTCTTCTTTGCTCATTAATCCTCGATCGCTGTTACTGTATAATCTTTGTCTTCGACTGTCTTTTTCAGCACTTCATTACTGATTTCGGAATTCAGTGTTACAACTGCTGTTCCGTCCTCATGGCTGACTTCTGCTGTATCAACCTGCTCAAGTGCCTCGAGAGCTTTCTTCACAGCCGCCTCACAGTGTCCACACATCATTCCTTCGATTTTCATTGTCTTTGTCATCTTTGTCTCCTCCTTGTTTTCTGACTCATTTTTGTCTGCTAAGACAATATCTGAAACAGTATTTTCTGCTGTTTCTACCTTTTTCATCTTTCTTTTTCTGTCTTTGCTGGCATCGTGCATTTTAAACAGATTCAGTCTCAATGCATTTGTTACTACACAGAAACTGGACAGGCTCATTGCCGCCGCTCCGAACATCGGATTTAATTTCCAACCAAAGACCGGGATCCAGATTCCTGCTGCCAGTGGAATTCCTATCGCATTATAGAAAAATGCCCAGAACAGATTCTCATGAATGTTGCGCAATGTTGCACGGCTCATACGGATTGCCGCCGGCACGTCACTTAACCGGCTCTTCATCAGCACAACATCCGCTGCATCGATTGCAATATCTGTCCCCGCTCCAATGGCAATTCCCATATCTGCCCTGGTCAGTGCCGGTGCGTCATTGATACCGTCACCTACCATCGCAACCTTTCCTTTTTCTTTCAGCTTGCGGATCACCTGTTCTTTTCCTTCCGGAAGAACACCTGCGATCACTTCATCCACACCTGCCTGCTCACCAATTGCCTTCGCTGTGCGCTCATTATCTCCGGTCAGCATAACAACATGGATTCCCATATTCTGAAGTTCTTTCACTGCCTGTGGACTATCTTCCTTGATCACATCCGCAACTGCGATCATGCCAAGGAACTGCTCATTCCTTCCAAAGAACAGCGGTGTCTTTCCTTGCTGTGCCAACTGTTCCGCCTGTTCTTTTATGCTGGCAGAAATCTTCATTTTGTCAGAAATGAATTTAAAATTGCCTCCGTACAGCCAGTCCTCTCCAAGTTTTCCTGACAGACCATTTCCCGGAACTGCCTGAAACTGTGTGATTTCACTTTTCTGCTCTGCTTCCCCATTTTCTTCTGCCTTTGCAAGAATTGCCCGGGCAAGCGGATGCTCACTTTTCTTCTCCAATGCATTTGCAAAAAATAATAATTCATGTTCTGTCATTCCGTCCGCAGGGAGCAGATCCGTCACCTTCGGTTCTCCACTTGTGATTGTTCCTGTCTTATCCAGTGCGACAATCTCCGTCTGTCCTGTCTCTTCCAGCGAAACAGCTGTCTTAAACATGATTCCATTCTTCGCGCCCATTCCATTTCCAACCATAATTGCAACCGGAGTGGCCAGACCTAATGCACACGGACAGCTGATCACCAGAACAGAAATTCCCCTTGCAAGTGCAAATCCAACAGGCTCTCCGACAAGCAGCCATACGATCATTGTGACAACTGCAATAGAAATAACTGCCGGAACAAATACTCCTGAAACTTTATCTGCCACTTTGGCAATTGGCGCTTTTGTTGCTGCCGCATCACTTACCATCTGAATGATCTGTGATAATGTCGTATCCTCGCCAACTCTTGTCGCCTCGCAGCGCAGAAAACCTGACTGATTCATCGTAGCCGCAGACACTTTATCCCCTTCTGCTTTATCTACCGGTATACTCTCTCCGGTCAGGGCAGCTTCATCTACTGCACTGTTTCCTTCCAGAACAATTCCATCCACCGGAATATTCTCCCCAGGTCTTACAACAAACTGATCTCCTCTTCTCACCTGGTCAATCGAAACTTCCTGTTCTTTTCCATCACGCAGGAGCGTTGCTGTCTTTGGTGCCAGCTTCATGAGGCTTTTTAATGCATCTGTTGTCTTTCCCTTTGAATGCGCTTCAAGCATCTTTCCGACTGTGATCAACGTTAAAATCATTGCTGCTGATTCAAAATAAAATTCATGCATCAGCTCCATCACATGATCCATATCGCCTGCCGTCTGCGCTGCTGTCATAGCGAATAATGCATACACGCTATATCCATAAGATGCACCTGCACCAAGTGCAACCAGCGTATCCATATTTGGTGCTCTATGAATCATGCCTTTCCATCCACTGATAAAAAACTTCTGATTGATCACCATAACGATTGTCGTTAGCAGGAGCTGCGCCAGCCCCATCGCCACATGATTTCCTTCCAGAAATACCGGAAGTGGCCAGCCCCACATCATATGCCCCATTGACAGATACATGAGCGGAATCAAAAAACACAAAGAAGCGATCAGACGCCTTTTCATCTTCGGTGTCTCCCTATCTTTCAACGCATCTTCCGCACAGTTCTGCTCACTTTGATTCATCCCATACCTTTCATTCTTTGCAGATTTCAACGTTGCCCCATATCCAGCTTCCTCAACAGCCGCAATGACCGCATCTACTGTTGCTGTGCCTTCCACTCCCATGGAATTCGTCAGAAGACTGACTGAACATTTCTCAACTCCGGGGACTTTCCCAACTGCCTTCTCAACACGGGCACTGCAGGCTGCACAGCTCATTCCCGTCACATTATATTGTTCCATCTTACTCCTCCTTCAAGTTGTGATCCGGACTTTTTGTGCCAGATCTCTCTTCAGATCTTTTATCGCATCAATTTCTGAAGTGTTGTCACGAGCTCGTCAATCGTTTCATCTTTTCCATCCCGGATATCATCTGCCACACATGTCCGGATATGGTTTGCCAAAAGCACTTTATTGAAACTATTCAGAGCCGCATTCACCGCAGATACCTGAATCAGAATATCCGGACAATACGCGCCTTCTTCAACCATCCTTCGAACTCCCCTGACTTGTCCTTCAATTCTACTCAGACGATTCATCAGATCTTTATATTCTTTTTCCGGTCGATCCTTTGTCTTGTGACAACATCCCGGACAGACTTTCTTTTCTTCCATTGTATTTCTCCTGTCGTATAACCCCCAGGGGGTATATTTTCTAATTATTAATATATACCCCCTACAGGTATATTTCAAGTGCTTTTTAACAAAAAGTTACTGTTCATGCTACGTGCGGTTGCTGCTTACGCTATATGCGGCCGTCAACAACAAAGAAGCTGTCATGGAACATTTCACAATTATATCTATGTTCCATGCAGCTTCTCTGCAATCCATTATTATGTTCGTTATTATATTTCCTGACAAATCTGTCTTATTCTACACTCTTGAGTGATTCAACCATGTTAATCTTCTTTAACTTAAAATACATCACTCCATTGACAAACAAGGAAAAGGCCACTGTCAGCAGAAAGGCATACAGGAAACTTGGTGGATCGATATTTCGTCCAAACATAACCGAATCAATCTCCACTGTCTCAACAATAAAGCGGTGCAGAATTTTTCCGATCAACAATCCCGCCAGTGCCCCAATCAAGGTCAGCAGGATATTCTCTCTGTAAACATAAGAAGAAACTTCCTTGTCATAAAATCCAAGTACCTTTAATGTTGCCAGTTCTCTCTTGCGCTCTGTAATGTTAATATTATTCAGATTATACAGCACTACAAACGCCAGCATTCCTGCTGAAATAATCAATACAATAATCACGATATCCAGACTCTCCAGCATATGATCCACCTGCTTTTTCAGGCTTGTCGTATAGCTGATGCTAAGTGTTCCATCACACTTCATTATATTTTCGCCGACATCCTTTGCCTCCTCTGTTGTACGGTCCTGAGTTCTATAATAAATTGAATTATAGACCGGAGCCTCACCGAATGTCTTTTCATAGACTTCAGATGTCATATAGAGATAATGTCCCATATAGTTCTCACAGATTGCACTGATCAAGACCGTTTTCTCTCCATCATCTGTATCAATCGTTAATTTATCACCGACATTGATTTCCAGCAGTTTCGCTACTTTTTCAGTCAGGATTGCTCCTTTATCATCCAATGAATAAATTTCTTTTGTTTTCCGATCCCGGATCACGACAAACTTTTTGAATGCTTCCACATCTTTTGGTACATCTAAATAAACTTCCTGAGAAGACTCTCCTGAACTAATCTCAATATTTTTCAAAAGATTTTCTGCAGTCACTGATACCTTCTTATCCGTATCCAGTTCTTTCTGAACCTCATTTCTCTCTTCTTCTGTCACATCTTCCTTTAAAATAACGTCTCCATCATAAAGCTGAATCTGTTCGTATTGAAGCGGAACGATTGCTGAAATAGAATCTTTTAATCCAAAACCAAACAACATCATGCCCATACAACCGCCAATTCCAAATACTGTCATGAAGAAGCGTTTTTTATACCGCACCAAATTACGCACGGTCGATTTCCATGTAAAATTCAGATTTTTCCAGATAAACGGAACTCGTTCCAGAAATACTCGTTTTCCCTGTTTTGGTGTCGGCGGACGCATCAATTCTGCTGCCTGCTCTCGTAATTCTTTCATACATGAGAACAGTGTTGCGATTACTGTACATGCAAGTGCCGCTGCACATGCTGTTACAGCATAATACAAATTATACGGGATCACAATATCTTGCATATGACGATACAGGATCTTATATGCAGTGATAATGATATATGGAATTATCTTTTCTCCAATCAGAATTCCGAAAACACCACCGGTTAATGTCGCAAGGATCGCATACCAGAGATATTTTCCAACAATTGAAGCATTTCCATATCCGAGAGCCTTCAAAGTACCGATCTGCGTTCTCTCCTCCTCTACCATTCGTGTCATTGTTGTCAGACTGATCAATGCTGCAACAAGGAAGAAAATGAGTGGGAACACTTTACCGATTGCCCGCATACGGTCTGCATTATCTCCGTATCCACTGTATTCTGTCAAATTGTTCCGATCATAAACATACCACTTTGGCTTTTCAAGATCATCAATCTTCTGCTGTGCTTTCGCAAGCTCTTCTCTTGCTTCTGTAATCTGCCGCTCTCCATCTTCAATCTTCTTCTGAGCTTCTATACGACCTTCCTCATACACTGCCCAACCGTCTTCCAGCTCCTTTGTTCCGCTGCTTAACTGCTGCTGTGCCTCCTCAATCTTCTTCTGTCCCTCACTGATCTGCTGCCATCCGCTGTCAATCTGCTGCTGACCGGATGTAATCTGCGACTTTGCCTGATCTATCTGCCGACTTGCGGTAAGGATTGCAGCATCTCCCTGTGTCAACACATCCGTCAGTTTCTGTATATTATCCTGCAATACCGGAATACCTTCTTCAATCTGAGCTATCCCGGCTTCAACTGCTGGAAGCCCTTCGTTAATCTGCGTCAATCCGGCTTCGATCTTTGTCTGGTTTTTCTGAATCTCCGCTTCGGCAGCTTTCGCCTCCAGTTCCATTTTATCCAGATTTGCTTTCAATTCAGTCAACTTCTCTTCCATTGCTGTTTTTTCAGCTTCCAACTGTTCTAACTGAGCCTTTAATTCCGGATCTTCTTCTCCTGCTTCCTGCTTCCGGTCGTATTCTTCTTTCAGTGCCTCATAGTTCTGTAAAAGAAGTTCATACTGTGTATTTAGTTCTTCATAAGACTTTTTCAACGGCTGATAAATCTGCTGATACGCAGACTGATAGTCTTCTGCCTGTTGCTGCAATTCTTCCTTTGCTTTCAGAAGCTCGTCTTTCTTTTGCTGCATCTGTGTCTGTTGCGCTAAAAGTTCTTGTCTCTGATCTTCCAGACTTTCTTCCTGCTCTTTCAGTTGTGCCAGCTGATTTCTTAATGTTGTAAGTGCAATCTGTTTTTCGCTAAGTTCCTGTGCTCCCTGCTCAACTTGTGCTTTTGACTGATTCAGCTCCTTTTGCTTTGATATCAGAAGATTTCTCGACTGCTCCAGTTCAAGCTTCGAAGCTGCCAGCTGATTTCTTCCTCGTTCAAGTTCTTTCTGCGCTGCATCAAGTTTCTCTCTTGCACTTGCAAGTTCTTCTTCCGCCTCTTCTTTTCCATCCGCCAGATCCTGCTCTGCCTGAGCTAACTCTTCTTGTGCTTCATCCACTTTTTCCTGCGCTGTCGAAGTAATCTCATCATATCTGGCCTGTTCTCTTTCCGCTTTAATTGCCTGAACCTTTTTCAGCACAGAATCCACGTGTTCTTCATATTCTTTCGTAAATGCAGTCGCTTCCTTTGCACCTTCAACCTGCACTGTAATCTCTGTATACACATCTAATGAAAATGCTTTCTCCGGAACGCAAAGAAAGGCACTGACACTTCCATTTCCGATTGTTGTACTGCCTCTGTGAAATGCAATATACTCCGGACTGCTGACCGTACCAACAATGGTAAATGTATCTGTCTTAAGTGTATCTTCCAAAGAATCCGAAGTCCCACTCGATAATGTGATCTTATCCCTAATCTTCAGATTCTTTCCATCCAGATAATCTGCATCTATTACACATTCATTTTCCTTTTCCGGAAGCCTGCCATCTTCTAACTGAACTTGATTCATCTTATCCTGGAGCGCCATAACATGAACTGCTACCTGGTTTCCCCGAATCGTACAAAGTACATCTGTTGCATAGCTTCCTTCTGCATCCAATACACCATCCACAGCACGAATTGCATCCAGATCATCTTTTGTCAGTCCCATTGTACTCATTACCTGAATATCCATCAGGTTCTTCTCATCGAAATATGCATCTCCTGAATATCTCATATCCGGCTCTGATGCACGGATTCCGGAAAAGAATGCACATCCTATCGCAACAATAAAGAAAATGGATAAAAAACGTCCAAGGCTATGACGGATCTCCATATAAAAGTTTTTTCGTAATGCTTTCTTCATCCACATCCCCTACCATTCAATTTCATCAATCGAAGTCGGATTCTCATTAGATTCCATTCTTGCTACCTGTCCATTTTTTATATGAATCAATCGATCTGCCATCGGCGCAAGTGCCTGATTATGTGTAATGATAATAACTGTCATTCCCTTTTCTCTACACATATTCTGAAGTAATTTCAAAATTGATTTTCCTGTATTGTAATCCAATGCACCTGTTGGCTCATCACAAAGCAAAAGCTTTGGGTTCTTCGCTAATGCTCTCGCGATTGAAACTCGCTGCTGCTCACCGCCGGAAAGCTGTGCCGGAAAATTATTCTTCCGTTCCCCCAGACCAACTTCCTCCAAAACTGCCTGTGCATCCAACGGATCCTTACTGATCTGCAACGCAAGCTCAACATTTTCCAATGCGGTCAGATTCGGCACAAGATTATAAAACTGAAAAACAAATCCGATGTCATCTCTGCGGTATCCTGTCAGCTGTTTGGAATTATAAGCTGTAATATCTTTTCCATCTACATACAGCTTCCCGCTTGTTGCCGTATCCATTCCGCCGAGAATATTAAGCACAGTTGTCTTACCTGCACCACTTGGTCCAACGATTACAACAAGTTCTCCCTGCTCAATCGAAAAGCTGATGTGATCCACTGCATGAATCTCAACTTCACCCATTTTATAAGTTTTCGTGATATCCTGCACTTTAACGAATTCCTTCATCTACATTCTCCTGACTCTTTTTCTCTTCTTCTGCATCTCTCCTGGCAAGCAGTCTGTTGCTCTTTTCTTCGATTCTCTACAGGCGCAGTTTCTCCCACTCTTCTCCTGCACCAAATGTTTCATGAAAACGTTCCGGAAGCGGTGTATCCTGGAATAATTTCTTCTGATACTGTACGATCAAACTCGCAGCTAACGGCACTGCACCTGAATATTGCCGTTTCAAAACCTTACAATATTTCTGACATAACGGATCTGGCTTTACACTCATCACTATGTCATGCAATGAATCGTATTTTCCCACTGCCTTCATCCCAAGAAACAACGCTTTTCGCTTTCCAGATGTCGGTGCCAGAAACAGCTTATGATAAAAAACCATCCCTTTTAATGCCTTATAGATCTGCTCGGCTGTTACATCTTTGAAAAATGGTGCGATCACTTCCGCATACTCCATCTTAGGATGAATATGCTTCGCTGTCAGATAGCGCAAAGGATCATGATAATCTTCCGTCAGCATCATTCGATCCAGTTCCATCTCAATCTCATTATGTGAAACTCTTCCGACCTGCATAATTTTTTCAACATAAGGATGGCATTCACTGTCTAAAGCAAAATGACAGATAAATCCATAAATATATGCACGCGCCGCTGCCGGATCTTTTGCTTTCTCAATCACTTCAACAGCATGATGGAAAAACTCATCGGCAAATTGTTCATGAAGTGTATGCCCCTGTTCATTCACCGGATCTTTCTTTAATGCATTATAATAAAATAAGATATCCGGTCCATGTAACCCAATATCAAACAACTCTCTATGCGCTTCTATAGAATTCTGAAGGGGTCTTGGAAGTGCGCTGAGCACCTCTTTTCCGAATTTATAATGTGCGTATGTTGTTGGCATAAGAAACCTCTCCTTTTTCCGAATTTTCTTGTTAAGATTTATAATTACTCATATTATTATATTAACACATTCTTCCCTGTCTGACAGTAATTATCTTTATAAAAAATATGTGAAATGACATTAAAAATGCTAAATTTTTACTGCTTTTTCACTTCTTTTAACGCAATAATCACTTGACATTTATATTTCTTTTTACTATATTAGTATGTACAGCACACAAGAGAATGTGTCTGTTACAGTAGAGAGTATTTATTACTCTACCCTGATCAGGGCTTGTACTGGTTTCGACAGGGATCTCGAAGATGGAGAAGCTATCCGTAGGCTGATGCGTTAAATCGCAAACTTAAAATTAAACGCTAACGATAATTTCGAATTAGCTGCAGCCTAAATGCTGCATGTCAGCCCTGAAGCACTCACACTTTAGGAATCTGGCACCGACTATGTGAGAAACGATGACGGCAAAGCTTTGAGCCGTCAGGCGTATTATGAAGCTACTGAACCCGTAAGGATGTTAGTTTTCGTACGGCAGAGGGAATGTCAAATAACTGACTATGATAGTAGAAGTACATGGGACAGGTTTTTGGACGCGGGTTCGATTCCCGCCAGGTCCACTTTTAATGAAAGTGTGAAGACTTTAAAATAACGGCATTGTATCTCGTAAGATGAGATGCAATGCCGTTATTTTTTGAATAATATCCTTACCTCCAAATGGAATGCATAAAACAAAAAACTCTGAGATTCTTGCAAATATTAACTTCACAAAAATCTCAGAGAAAAAATAATGCCGCAGACCGGAATCGAACCGGTACGGGTATCACTACCCACGGGATTTTAAG
>OLCO01000105.1_pt1 | contig 12165 bp, 8 predicted proteins | sample 1607391 | NCBI WGS metagenome assembly OLCO01 (sample SAMN02674597, study PRJEB24791) | human gut metagenome, SKBSTL013 | isolation source: stool | host: Homo sapiens | place: USA
GGCGTGAGGTAAGCGGTGCGGAGATTCGCGCCTGGCATACGAACCCCGTCTCAAAGGGCGGCCGCGGCTGGAAGCAGGTCGGATATACCGACCTGTTCCATCTGAACGGCGGAGTGGAACGCCTGGTGAACAATAACGAGGACGCGAATGTGGACCCGTGGGAAGTGACCAACGGCGTGGCCGGTTACAATTCCGTGAGCCGCCATATCGTCTATGCCGGCGGGTGTGCAAAGGATGGTAAAACGCCTGCGGACACCCGTACCTCCTGGCAGAAAAAGGCGCTTGAGAAGTACGTGAAGGATTTCCATCGTCGTTTTCCCGATGTGAGAATCGTCGGTCACAATGAACTGGCGGCCAAAGCCTGCCCCAGTTTTGATGTACAGAGATGGCTTAAACAAATAGGTATAACTCAATAAATCAACAACAACATGAAAAGATTTCTTTTATTCTTTGTGCTGATACTCGGATTCGTGTCAGCAACTTTTGCCCAGACCGGTACAGTACCGGAAGTCGATTATAGCGCGATGATCACCACCTTTGCCGGTTTTGTCGGTGGCGTGGTGTTGCTCACGGAAGGGATCAAGGCTCTGTTTCCAAAAATGCAGGGCTTGGCGACACAGATTGTCAGCTGGTGTGTGGGCATTGTGGCCGCCATGCTTTTATGGTGGCTGGATGCGGGCTTTGTCGCTGATGCCACGTGGTATATCGCGTTGTGTTACGGGTTCGGTGCGTCCCTTGTGTCCAATGGTGTTGCCGATACGGGATTTGTCCAGTGGCTCATCGGACTGTTTGCGGGTAAGGATGCCGGTAAATAGGCTTTGACCTGAAAGACCAGTGTGCGTATGGACTTCAGTGCTGTCATGAATCTGGTGCTGGGCGGTGGTCTGGTAGCCACGATAATAGCCATCATCACCCTGAAATCAACGGTCAGGGAAGCGAGGGCGAAAGCGGAGAAGGCTACCGCCGAAGCCGAGACGGTACGGATTGACAATACCGAACATGCCACCCGTATCCTGATCGAGAATATTGTAGAACCCTTAAAAGAGGAACTGAATGAAAACAGGAAAGCTTTGCAGGCGACCCGGCGTGAAATGGCACGCCTCCGGAAAGCCATTGATACTGCCAACAGTTGCAGGCATCATGATGATTGTCCTGTTCTTTACGGGATGCGCGAGTACTCGAAAGAGCAGGACGGAGGTGAACCGGAACAGCAGCCTGTCGTCAAGCGCCGACAACGTGTCAAACGTGAGGCGGGGGTTGTTGATGGCGGGGATTCCGAAATCGGCGGTGAGCCTGACGATCCCTCCGGACAGCCTCCGTAAACTTCCCTCCGGTTCGTCCTACCATTCCAGGAACGGGCAGGCGGGCCTGACGGTGAAGAGCGATGCGGCCGGCAATATCATAGCGGAGGCATCCTGCGACAGCCTCCAGCGGCTGGTACTGTGTTATGAGGAGGAACTGACCCGTATCCGTAATGAGACACATGAGGACTCATTCACAGTTGAAACGGAATTTGAACGTCGCTTTAGTCCCGTTAAAATAGCGCTGGCCGCTTTTATAACCGGATGTGTTGCCGGCATAGTATTAACTTTCAAAATCAAGAAACAATGAATAAGAATTTCATGTACGGCGTCGGTGCCGTGAAATACAAGGACTTTGTGGTGGGTTACATAGAGAAGAATTCGTTTGACATGGGCGGGCAGAAACCCGAATCCGCCAAAATCGAGGCGGAGCAGGTGCCGGGAACCCCGGTGCTTATCATTCCCCAGTCGAATGGCAGCATCGCCCCCACGTTCAACGTTATCCAGCTGAACTACGAAAACCTGCATAGCTTGCTGGGTGGTACCATGCACTACAAGGAAGAGGACTCGGAAAAGAAAACCCCGATTGGTTGGACGGCCCCGACGGCAGCCGTGTTGCTGACCGGTCCGTGGGAAATAGCCCTTGTTTCGGGGCAGAGCATCCTGATTCCCAATGGCACGCTACTTTCCAATCTCGGCGGCAAGCTGACCCTGACAGAAACGGCGAAAATCGAATGCACGCTGGAAGTGGCCATGCCGGAAGACGGCTCCCAGCCCCATGGCGTATTCAATACGGATTCTATCCCGGAAGAGTGGAAACAGTATAAACTGCCTCCTGCTGAATCTGCCGCTGCTGCTTCCACTAACCTGGCCGAGGAGTAGCGTATGGACGAAGCTGTCATCAAGCAGATCCAGCGTGAGGGTGCGGACGCGCTGCTGGATATCGGTGTGAGCGTCCCGCTGAAAGCGTTTCATATCCCTTTCAGGAAATCCCCGCTGGAGCTGCGCGTGACCATGAGGCGGCCTTATATGTCCGGTCAGATTCTTTTTGCCCGGACATATTTGTCGATGGGGATCACCAGTGAGGAGATGTGGGGGTTCAGCAAGGAGGAGGAAATGCAGTTTCTGGCCTCTCACGGCAAGGCGGTGAGCCGTATGGTGGCCTATACCCTTTGTCGTGGCCCTTTCAGCCGCCGCGTGCTTTTGCGCCCGGTGGCATGGCTCATAAGGAACTTCATGGAACAGCGTTATCTGGTGGGTGCGATCAAGCGTTTTGTCAGCCTGATGGGTACCGACCCTTTTATACCTATTATCAGATCAGCCGAGCGGACGAATCCGATGAGCTTGAGACTGAGCCAAAGAAAGAAGGGGAGTTAAAGAGCCGTTATGAAGGCTCCCATAGCCCTTTCGGTTTTGTGTGGCAGATTGCCAGTGCCACCGGCTGGAGCGTGGACTATATACTGAACAAGGTGAATTACCAGACCCTGATCATGATGCTTAGTGACGCTCCCCGGTATGTCCGTGACAAGTCCGGATCTTCCGGTCCTGCGGATGAGCGGAGCGCCGAGGATGAAGCGGATGGAATAGTAGGATTTTTTCAAAGCAAGCTAAAATAGATGAAACCGGTACAAATAGAATTCCTTATGGTGGACCATTTGAGCGCCCGTCTTGACAAGGCCGTGGGCAAGATCGAGCGGATGTCCCAGCAGGCATCGTCCGCCAACAGACAGATCCGGGAACTTGACAGGAGCGGTTCCCTGTTGAACAACACCGTCGGCAAGCTGGCGGCCGCCTTTACTATCAAGGAGCTGGTGTCGAACATCACCAAGGTACGCGGCGAGTTCCAGCAGCTGGAGGTGTCGTTTCAGACCATGCTCGGCAGTGCGGAGAAGGCCGACACCCTGATGCAGCAGTTGGTACATACGGCCGCGACCACTCCTTTCGGCCTGGAGGATGTCGCGCAGGGTGCCAAGCAGCTTCTTGCCTACGGGTTTGGAGCGGAGAAAGTGAACGAGACGCTGATCCGCTTGGGTGACATCGCTGCCGGACTTTCCATCCCTTTGAACGATCTGGTCTATCTTTACGGCACCACCATGTCCCAGGGACGGCTTTATACACAGGACCTGAACTAGTTCACCGGCCGGGGCATCCCTATGATCGCCGAACTGGCCAAGCAGTTCGGCGTGGCTGAAAGCAAGGTGAAGGAGCTTGTGGAGGAAGGCAAGGTCGGTTTTCCCGAAGTGCAGAAGGTCATAGAGAGCCTGACGGACGAGGGCGGAAAATTCAGTGGTCTGATGGAGGCACAATCCAAAACGATAACCGGACAGATCTCCAATATAGAGGATGCCGTTTCAATGATGTTCAATGAAATCGGGCAACAGTCGGAAGGTGTCATCAACACCACGCTTTCCGGTGTTTCCTACATGGTGGAGCATTACGAACGTTTCGGCCGTATCCTGCTCGGGCTTGTCGGTACGTATGGTGTGTACCGGACCGCCGTCATGACAGTCACGGCCGTGAAAGGCTGGGCGGTGGCTGCGGAGGCGTTGCATTACAACTGGCTCCTGCTGGTTGAGAAAGCGCAGAAAATGCTCAACCGGACCATGCTTTCCAATCCCTATGTGCTGGTTGCGACCCTGCTTGCCGGTGTTGCCGTGGCACTGATCTCCATGAAGACGGAAACCGAACGTTTGCAGGAATCCGAGGAAAGGTATCAGCAGCAGAAGCAGAAAACCATAGAGGCCGAGGAAGAGCACAGGCGCAAAATAGAGGAACTGTGTTCCATTGCCGGGGATGAAGCCGTGTCCACGGATGCCCGGCGTGAGGCGCTAAACAAGCTGGAACAGAAATATCCGGATATATTCTCCAAATACGACACCGAGTATGAGAAACTGAAGAATATCAAGAAAATCAAGGAAGAGATAGCCCGATTGGAAGCCGGTGAGTCCATATCCAATCCCGCCAATGAATTGAAACGTGTGGATGACAGGATAAAAGAACTTGAAGGCAAGACCCGGTTGGCAACCGAATATTACCAGGACAGCTACGGGCGGCAAAGAGCCCGATATGTCCGGAAATCCGCACGTTCAAGGGATGAGGAGGCAGAGCTTCAGAATCTGTACGGAAAACGCAAGAGCCTGAACGGACAAATCCGCAAGGACGAGGTAAATGCCTATTTCGAAAACCTGACCGGTGTGAGTAACGAGACCCTTGCACAGCAGATAAAGCAGCGTAGAACCCTGCTTGCCCGGATGTCTGTCCAGGAGAAGGAATACGGAAAGATTACGCAGGGTGACGAAAATCTTACCGGAACTTATTCCCGTGACGAACTGAAGTATCAGCTGAACAAACTGGTTTCGGAACAAAACCGGCGTAACCTGCCCACGGATTCAAGCACTGACTGGGTGGCTGCGGCAAAAGAGAAATACCAGGATGCGCTCAAGGCTTATAACGCCTTTCTTCAGGAAACGTCCAACAGCCTTTCCCGTGAGGAGTTTGAGAAGAAGGCGAAAGAACTGAAGGATGCCGTCGATACCGCCAAAAAGGAGTACGACAAGGTCAAGCCCGGTGAGGATAAGGATTCCGAGGCCGAACGGAAGAAGGCGGACAAGGCGGAGAAAGAAGCCCAACGCCGCAAACAGGTTTCTGAAAAGCTGGGCCAGGAACTCGCCGGGCTGCAAAGGAAGAATGACGAGGCGGAGATTGAGATGATGACCGAGGGGCTGGAGAAGAAGCTGCGCCAGATAGACAATGAATACCAGGCACGCAAGGATGAAATAGCCAGGCAGGAAGCCGGTTGGAAACGTGACAACGCGAAAGCGGGGCAGTCCGGTTCGCTGTCGGAAGATCAGCAGTCCGAAATAGACAAGGCCCGTGAGCTGAACGAGTCCGGCCGACAGAAGAAAATAGCGGAAGCTTATCGGGAAGAGTTCGGAGTGATGCAGGAATATTTGCAGGCCTACGGCACCTTCCAGCAGCAGAAACTCGCCATCGCGACCGAATATGCGGAAAAGATACAAAAGACGACGTCCGGCAGCGAGAAGCTCTCTCTCGGTGTTGAACGTGACAGCAAACTTGCCGGCATCGAAGTGCAGGAACTGAAAGCCCGTATTGACTGGGGTACTGTCTTCGGTGAATTCGGCGGGATGTTTTCCGATATGATAAAGCCTGTATTGGCGGATGCCAGAAAATACATGCTCACTGACGAGTTCCGAAATGCCGACCATGCCAGCCAGGACGCGCTTGTCTCTGCCGTCCAGCAGATGGAGAGGGCTTTGGGCGGTTCCGGCAAGGTCAGTTTCAAGAAACTGGGTGCCGAGGTTACTGCCTACCAGAAAGCCCTTTCAGACCTGAAGGAGGCACAGGCGGTGTATGCGGACACCTATACGGCACTCATTGCCGCCCAGAAATCATACATTGAGGCGCAACAGTCCGGAACCGAACAGGAGAAGGAGTCCGCCCGGCAAGCCCTGGAAACGGCGCAGGCTAATGCCGATGCCGCGAGTGAGAATATAAACGCCTTGCAGGAAACGGCTGACAGTGCCCGGCAGTCCCTCTCGAATACTGCCTCCGGTCTGAAGACCAGTATGGAGAATGTGAGGGACGGATTGCAGCAGATTGCCTCCGGCAGTATCAGCGGGGCGTATAATGGCCTGATCACACTCGGCAAAGGTGCCAAGGAAGTGGACGGCAAACTGGGCGAGGCTTTCGGAAAGGTTTCCGAAACACTTGAGGATGTGCCTGTTGTCGGCTGGATTGTAAGTATTATAGACCTTTTCAAAGATGGTTTGAGTGTGGTCATCGGTGGCCTGCTCGACGCGGTGTTCAATGCCGTGAGCGGTATTCTTGACGATGTGCTTTCCGGTGATCTTTTTGTGACTATCGGAAAATCGCTGCTTTCCGGTGTGGGCAAGATATTCGACGCATTGACCTGGGGCGGATTTTCCTCCTGGACGACTTCAAGCAATGCCAAAGAGGTCCAGGAAACCATCGACCGGCTGACCGAGCGCAACGAGACCTTGCAGACGGCTATCGAGGACCTGACGGAGGAGATCAAGGCGAGCAAGGGTACAAAGTCCGTGGCCGCCTACCGGGATGCCTACAGGCTCCAGCAGGAGACGAACTCGAACTATCTGGACATGGCCATGTCGCAGGCCGGCTATCACGGTTCGCATCACAGCTGGAATTATTACTGGGGCGGTTTCTCACAGGAACAGATTGACCGTTTGAGCGGTCAGATCGGGCGTAGCTGGAACGGTGACATCTGGAACCTAAGTCCGGAGGAGATGAAGAAGTTGCGCAGTAACGTGGACATGTGGACGCAGATCCAGGATACCGGCAAGGGCGGATATGGAGGTCGTCTGACCGAGAAGCTGGATGACTATATCGACCAGGCGGGCAAGCTGGAGGAACTTACCGACCAGCTGTATGAAGGTCTCACCGGTATTTCCTTCGACAGCATGTACAGCAGTTTCGTGGATAACCTGATGGATATGAAGTATGATGCCGCAGCCGCGGCGGAGGACATATCCGAGTATTTCATGCGTGCGATGCTGTCAAACAAGATCGGTGAGCTGTATTCCGACAAGCTGAAAGGCTGGTGGGAGAAATTCGGCAAGGCGATGGAAGACAATGACCTTACAGAAGCCGAGCGTAAGGCCCTCCAGGACGAGTACATGAAGTATGTCGAGGAAGCCATCGCTCTTCGTGACAATCTTGCCGCGGCCACCGGGTACGATAACTCGGGCGGTACGAGCCAGAGCGCCAAAACCGGCGGTTTTTCAGCCATGACACAGGACCAGGGTACAAAACTGGACGGCATGTTCACCAGCGGGTTGCAACACTGGTCGAGCATCGATGAGAAGATGGAGAGCGTCATCGACAAGATGAACACCGCCGAGGGGCATCTTGCCCGTATCGAGGAGAACACCGGCACGAGCGCGTCGCACCTTGGCAAAATAGAGGAAGAGATTCGTAAAATCAATCGTGACGGAGTAAAATGCAAATGATATGGAAAAGATATTAGGCGGTCTGGTACTTGTCAACGGTACCGACATCTGGAGTACATACGGGGTGTTCCTCGTTGAGGACAAGCGCGGCGGGATGGATAACCTGACCGCCATCCTGACCCCGAGCAAGACGAAAACGGACACGGCTGTGAATATCCGGGAGGAGGACGGGGAGAAATATTCCTCCGTGCTGACGCCCAGGAACGAGGCCCGTGACGTGACGCTTCATTTCGCCCTGTTTGGCAAAACGCAGGCCGGCTGGCTGAAGAAGTATTTCGAGTTCATCAATTTCCTGAAGAAAGGCCGTGACGGGTGGCTTGAGATTTCCTTTCCCCAACTTGCCCTGACTCTCCGTGTGAAATATACGGATTGCAGCAAGTTCCAGCCTCTGACCTATCTCTGGAAGGAAGGCGTGCACGCCGGCAAGTTCAAGGTGAAGTTCCGGGAACCTGTCCCGGTCATATAAATGTGATTCAAACCCTATTCAAACGACGTTTAAACAAGATACAGACATGCTGACCATCTATGACAGCAACGGCAACAGACGGACCGATATCGAGGCGGGCGACAGCTCCACCCAGGTGAAGGAGGTGCAGGGTGACAATGTCCTGACACTCTCTTTCACGCATTACGAATATATCGCCCTGGACGTGAATGACCGGGTGGACTTTGAGGGTGAGCGCTACTGGCTGACCGAACGGTACATCCCGAAGCAGAAGAGCGGCCAGGAGTGGGTATATGATTTGAAGTTTTACGGTATCGAGAGCCTGGTGAGACGTTTTCTTGTGCTGGAGACCACCGACGGGAACACCGAGCCTGTGTTCACGCTGACAGCGACTCCGCGTGAACACGTGGCCATGATCGTGAAGTGTATCAATGACGGAATGAACCACACCACCGACTGGAAAGTGGGGCGGGTGGACGGTACGGACCTTATCGTCATCGATTACGAGGGGAAGTACTGCAACGAAGCCCTGAAAGAGATAGCCGAAGCGGTCGGCGGGCAGGCTGAATGGTGGGTGGAAGGCCAGACCGTGAACGTGTGCCGGTGTGAGCATGGCGAGGAAATAACGCTGGGCTACGGGAAGGGACTGACCGGAATCGAACGCGACACGACGGGTACCGACAATTTTTATACCCGGTTGTTCCCGGTAGGCAGCACGCGGAACATAGATCCGTCAAAATACGGGCATAGCCGCCTGATGCTTCCGGGGGGCAGGCAATATGTCGAGATACATACGGAGGAGTACGGCATCTATGACCGTTACGAGCAAGACGCCTTCAGCGGCATTTATCCCCGCAGGATCGGGGCTGTCAGCAGTGTGCGCAGCGAAGATGTGAAAGATGACGACGGCAACCCTTTCACGGTCTATTATTTCAGGGACGACAGCCTGAATTTCGATCCGAACGATTACGAGCTGCCCGACGAGACCAAACGTGTATCGTTCCAGGACGGTGACCTTTCCGGACTGGGGCAGGGTGAGGACCACTATTTCGAGGTGAATTTCAACAGTGCCACCCGTGAGTTCGAGATTATTACGATATGGCCCTATGATGATGACACGCAACTCCCCGGCGGCAAACTTATTCCGAAATCCGGTGACCGTTATATTCTCTGGAATATCCGTATGCCGGACGAATATTACCCGCTTGCCGAGGAGGAGTTTCTTACGGCGGTGGAACAGTTCAATACCGAATGCTGGCAGGATCTTGCCGTTTACAAGGCCCCGACCGACCATGTGTGGATTGAGGAGAACGGTGTTTCCCTGTCCGTAGGCCGCCGTGTGAGACTTGAAAGCGAGGAGTATTTCCCCGAAACCGGTTATCGCAGCAGCCGCATCACGAAAATTACCCGGAAGGTGAACCAACCCGGGGAGATGGACATCGAGATCAGCGATGCCCTGCATAGTGGTGCGTTTGAACGGGTGAATGACAGTATCGGGGAACTGAAAAACTATACGAAGTCAAAGGCGGAGGGTGCCGCGCTTCCTGACATTATCCGTAGCTGGGACAAGACACTGCCTACGGACAACAATCTTTTTTCCGCGCGGAGAAGTCAGGCGGAACACATCAGCAAAAAAAAGAATGACCGTGCAAAGGGGAAGATCACCTTCGAAGCGGGAGCCTCTTTCGGACAGGAGGATAATGCGGGTATTGATGACAAGGGCAATGCCGAGTTGCTGACCCTTGTCGTGCGTGAGTTCCTTCGCAGCCCGAAATTCGTGGACGGTCTTTTCGGTGAGGGGTGGCGGCTGTGGATGGAGGACGCTTTGTCCCATCTTACCATCGACAAGCTGACGGTACGCCAGGTCATGGTAGTATTGGAGCTGCTTATCGAGAAGGTACGCAGCGTTGGCGGCCAGCTGTGCGTCAGCGCCGCCAACGGGAAAATAAAGACCGCCGTACTTGAGGACGGTTACTGGAGGATCACTTTCGAGCAGGACAACAGTTTCCAGGCCCATGACCTGATGCGCTGCGCCACGTTCAGCGGCGGGAACCTGAAAGGGTACTGGGTGGAGGTGGCCGGCGTGGAGGGTGACTCCATTCTCGTAAGTGAGGATGAATTTTCAGGTTCCCTTCCGGAGGCCGGTGACGAGTGCGTGCTGATGGGCAACACGGAGAACCCGCTGCGTCAGAACCTGATCCTGATCTCCGCCACCGAGGACGGTCAGCCCCGCGTGGACGTGATGGACGGGGTGAAGGCGAAGAACTTCACCGGCTGCCTTCGTGCGCGCCTGGGCAACCTGGACGGCATCAGCGATGACTGGTTCCCGGCTGACAACCAGCCGCACGGCAACGGCCTTTACAGCGACAACGCCTACCTGCGCGGGACTTTCCTTCTGGTGACCGGTGAGGACATCAAGACCAAGTTCGAGATCGTGGAGGGGCGCATCACCAGCGCGGTGACCGCCCTAAGGAACGACTTCGCCACGGAGAAGGGCTACCTGAACAACCCCGCCTTCGATGACGGGCTGGAGAAATGGAACACGGAGAACGAGACGGTGTTCTTCCTGGCAGGTAACAAATGGATCTGGGCGAACAACAACGTACTGACCAGAAAGGGCGACGGGGCGAGCGTGACGGTGGATGACGGGCGGACGGTGGTGCACATCCGTAACAAGTACATCCTCCAGAAACGGGCGAATTTGAAAAGCATCCTCTCCATGCCTGTGAACGGTGACGGGGAGAAGGAGGCCGTGCCGGTGTACCTTTCCTTCTTCTACCGCTGCGCAACCAAAGGGACTCTAAGAGTCCAGTTCCTGGACGTTGACAAGACGGGTTTCGCGAACTTCAACAGCCTGGAGGTGGAGGAGGAACTGTCTGCAACTGATGGTTACGTGCAGTACACCTGTAGCGGCCTCTGGAACGGTACCGGTGATTTCAAACTGTCCTTTACCGGTGACATCTACCTGTATATGCTCGTGCTGTCCACTGACAAGGTGGAGAGCCTTGCACACCGCTACCGGACGCTTTTCGAGCAGTCGGAGCGTCTGGTGAAGATAACGGCCGCCGTCTTTGACCGTGACGAGAATATGCTGGAAGAGACGGGGCTTGTGGTGAAGCCTGAAGGCGCGGGCATCTACGCCCAGGACGCGGACGGGAAACTGGCGCTTATCGGCGTGAGTGTGGACGGGACGGACGCTGACGGCAACAAGATCAGCGTGGTGAAGCTGACCGGTGACCGCGTCAAGCTGGAGGGCCTCGTGACGGCCAACGATAATTTCAAGATCCTGGAGGACGGGAGCATCGAGGCGAACGCGGGCACGTTCTCCGGGCATATCCGCACGAACTTCCACCTTGTGGAGTCGAGCGACGCCGTCCTGACCTCCTGCTCGGGCCGCGGCGAGGCCGGCTACCTGATCGGCCGCGAGCTGAGCCTGAAGGTGGACATGGCCGGTTCGTCGAACGGTGCGGACATCATCCTTCCGAACGACGTGCGTTATATCGGCTCGCGCGTAACCCTTTACAACGGCTGCCACCCTCCCTATACGCGTACGGTGGGCTCTATCCGCTACAGCTCCGTCCGTGTGGACGACGGCACGCTGCTCCGCGGTTCCAACGTGAACCTTAGCAGTGATTCGCTGCTTTCCTATTCCGACCCCTACAGGATCGACTGGATCAGCGGGATCATCGAGCTGGTCGGTACCCCCGAGCTGAACGGGAGAATCCTTGCGGACCTGGTTTCGTGGCGGGGAGCGTCGGCCGGTCCCCCCGCTTCCCCCTCGAGCGGATGGCTTTACTACGACACGAAAAGGAACCGCAACTACCTTTACTGGTACGGCGCGTGGGTGGAGTTCCCCGTTTACGGCGGCGCTTCCGATGATCTCCGCATCACGTGGAAGGGAGAGCTTTCTTCCGCTCCGGAGAACCCGGAGAGGAACTGGCTGTACGTCACCTCCGTGAACCGCTTCCTCCTGCTCTACACGGGCGAGGATTGGGAGGAGCCCGCCATCATTAACAGCCTGAACAAGTGCGGCTGGTGCATCCTTGGCTTCAGCGCGCTTTCATACCATTATTACAATGACTGACAACAATAAAAAAGGAGGAATAACTTATGGCACTTACAGAATCGGAGAAAACGGAACTTAAGAACGACATCCTGAACGCTATCAAGGCCGAGAGCCAGAGCGTTGATGAACTTGTGGAGGTCAGCTCCCTTGACAATATCAAAAGTCTCCCCGCCCTTCGCGGCAATGAGCTGGTGAGTGCTCCGCTCACCCTTTTGCGTAAACCGGCCGATGATGCCGCTGCCACGGCGAATGCGTCTGCCACGAAAGCGGATAATGCTGCGGCTTTGGCGAATAAAGCTGCGGGTATGGCGTCTGATGCGGCCGGTACCGCCAATCAGGCTGCTG
>OLCO01000117.1_pt1 | contig 11738 bp, 9 predicted proteins | sample 1607391 | NCBI WGS metagenome assembly OLCO01 (sample SAMN02674597, study PRJEB24791) | human gut metagenome, SKBSTL013 | isolation source: stool | host: Homo sapiens | place: USA
GAACTTGTCCGAGCGCCGGATCGTGATGATCTCCTTGGTGAGCATTTTGAATACGTCGGCGAAGACCTGGAGAGTACCCCAGGGCCCGACGCGCATGGGACCCAGACGGCATTGGAACGCAGCGCAGACCTTGCGTTCCATGAAGATCATCAGGATCGCCACCACTACGTACATCAACAGGATGCAGAGCCCGACGATCACGCATTCGATGAAAATCGCCAGTCCGAGCGGCATGAAAGAAGTGAGCAGTTCATGTACCCAACTTGTTACTATGCTGAAATCAAACATATTGATCTGTTTTATCTGATCTGTTAATTTAACGGTCTATATCCGGAACCACGTAGTCGAGCGTACCTCCGATGGCAATCAGGTCGGCGATCTTCGCACCCCGCGTAATGGTGTCCATACACGAAACGAGCGGCAGGCCCGTCGAACGGAATTTCAGGCGGTACGGCGATTTGTCGCCCCGGCTTTCGAGATAGACGCCGAATTCTCCGCGGCTGCCTTCTACGGCTGCATAGTAACTTCCTTCGGGAACACGTATTACGGGTTTCATCTTAAGTTGATATTCACCCTCGGGGATATTGTCGATAAGCTGCTCGATGATGCGCAGGCTTTCCAGGATCTCCTCCATGCGGACCATATAGCGGGCGAAGCAGTCGCCCTCGGTGAAGAGTACCTCACGGAAATCCACTTTGCCGTACATGGCATAGGGATGCCGCTTGCGCACGTCGCAGGCCCAGCCCGATGCACGGCCCGTGCCGCCCGTAGCACCGAACGAAACGGCGTCTTCGCGCGTCAGCACGCCCGTGCCTTTGAGTCGTTGCTGGGCGATGACGTTGCCGGTGAAGATTTCGTGATACTCCTTCAGGACGGGACGCAGGTATTTGATCAGTTCTTTGACCTTTTTTACGAACTCCGGATGGATGTCCGCCTGTACGCCGCCGATGGTGTTGTAGGCCTGGATCAGGCGTCCGCCAGTGGTTTGTTCGAGGATGTCGAGCACCTTCTCGCGGTCGCGGAAACCGTAGAAGAAGGCCGTCAGCGCACCCATATCCATACAGAGACAGGAGAAGAAAAGCAAGTGAGAATCTATACGTTGCAATTCGTCCATAATGGTACGAATGTATTGTACCCGTTCGCTTACTTCTACGCCCATTGCCTGTTCAATGCACATACAGAGAGCATGGCGGTTTTGGTGCGCACCTAAATAATCCAAACGGTCGGTCAGGGCCAAGGTTTGGGGATAGGTAAGACTTTCGCACATTTTTTCGATACCTCGATGGATGTATCCGCAGTGCACATCCAGTTTTTTGATAATCTCACCTTCCAGTGAAACACGAAAACGAAGTACACCGTGGGTTGCCGGATGTTGAGGACCTATGTTAATGATATATTCGTCCTCATCAAAAATGGTTTCGCGTTTTTCTATTACACTGCCATCATGTTGTACTTCTATATATTGTGTCGTGTCTACAGGTTCCTCATTGGTCATACGGAGTGGGTTGAGGCTTTCATCGTAGTCCTTACGCAATGGATAGCCTACCCAGTCATCACGCAGGAACAAACGGCGCATATCAGGATGTCCTATAAAGCGGATACCATAATAGTCGTACACTTCGCGTTCATTGAATTCAGCACCTTTCCAAATATCACTTACACTAGGAAGTTCCGGCTTTTCTCGGTTGGTTGTGCGAGTGCTGACCATTATATTTTCTCTTGTATTCGTATCTTCCAGATGATAGACTACACCTAGTCCTTCTTCGCCCCAGTCCATTCCGGTAAGGCTGCGTAGAAAATCCATATGTTTACCCTGCCGCAATTTCAGCATTTCTTCATGTAGCTTTTCGGCAGGTATTTCTATTCTTTCACTCATGCTTGTTCGGGATTTTGTGGTTCATTTTCTTTGCGGTTCACTCCGCCGAAGAATTTTTCCAGTTTTACTTTACGTTGCAATTGTATCATGCCGTACAACAAGGCTTCAGGTCGGGGCGGACATCCGGGAATATATACGTCAACGGGAAGAATTTTGTCTACTCCGTTCAATACGTGATATGATTTTTTAAAAGGACCACCGCTAATGGCGCATCCGCCTACTGCAATGACGTATTTAGGATCCGCCATCTGGTCATACAAACGTTTTAGTACCGGAGCCATCTTGTGTGTGATAGTTCCTGCTACCATGATCATATCTGCCTGGCGCGGACTGGCACGGGCTACTTCAAACCCAAAGCGGGCGAAATCATACCGGGCAGCACCCACTGCCATAAACTCGATTCCACAACAACTGGTTGCAAATGTAAGCGGCCACAACGAATTGCTGCGTCCCCAGTTGATAAGGTCATCCAAACAGCCCACCAGTACTTTGGTACCGCCTTCATTGAGCTGCTTGACCATGTTTTCCAAATACTCATTGTCTTTGAAGTCTTCATAAGGAATAGACTTTATGGTTGGTTTCTTTACTTCCATTCCAACGCTCCTTTCTTCCAGGCATATGCCAGACCTAAAACTAATATAACTAAAAAGAAAAGGATGCTAAACAGACCGTACACTCCTAGGTCTTGTACCACTACAGCCCAGGGAAATAAAAATACTGTTTCCACATCTAACATCAGGAAGAGGATAGCAAATAGATAATAACCTACTTTGAATTGCATCCACGACCGTCCCCGCGTAGGAATACCACATTCGTAAGCTTCTCCCTTTTGTGAGTTGTATGAACGGGGAGAAATGGCACGGGCAATTCCCAATGCTACGGCAACTAATGCGATTGCCGTCAGGATAACGACAACTAATAATGTAAAATACATATCTAAACTTTTTTTGATTAGACAAACGGATAGAAAAATTTTCCTTATAAGACGTTTGTTATAAGGATTTCTACTCAGCAAAATGCTGAAAAAAGATTAAAAATTAAATGATGATCCGCCGGAGTGCATAGATATAATAATCTACTGCATCGGTGTAAAGCGAATGAAAAGTGTGGCAAACTATATGGTTTGTTTGTAGCTCCTGCTTTTTAAGTTCGTTCAATGCTGCTAAAATGCGGACTATACATTTGAACTTTGATGTGGAAGGGTTGTCAAGTGATATGGCTATTTGTGGCATATCTGCAAAATTGTTGGTAAACAGGAAGTCCACTGTTCTTTTGCAGGGGTCTTGTTGTTGCTGGTAACAAGAGGTCTGTGGGGGTAAATCTGTTGTCTCAACCGTATGATAATCCTGATCTACTGTTATCGTAAACAGTAGAAATAATAGGATATATACAATGTATCTCAACATATTATTCATCTTGTTACCCTTTAAATGAGGGTGCAAAGATAGCCAATATTTGAAGCTTCATTGAGATTTTTTGAATTATTTATGTATAAAAATGGTTATAGGACGTAAATGTCAATGCTTTTTCCAAAAACTCGGCATGAAGAGCAGAAGTACGGTAAATAATTCCAAACGCCCTATCAGCATCAATATTGCACTTATCCATTTTGCTGCATCCGGTAACCCGTTCCATGAATAGGAAGGGCCGCATTTTCCAATACCTGGTCCTACATTGCCCAAACTGGAAATGACTACGCTATAAGCTTCTTCAAACCCTACTCCAAACAGCATAAGAACCAGCCATCCAATAAAAATAATAGCCATATATAGAAAAATGAATGCAAGTACTGCTGACTTGGTTGTTGATGAAATAACTTGGCGGTTGATACGTACAGGAAGTATAGCATTGGGATGAATGATATGTTTGAATTCATTTTTAGAAACACGGCTCATAATGGCTATGCGTATACATTTTATTCCTCCTGTGGTGGATCCGGCACAAGCTCCAAACAGCATGATGATGCACATTAATGTCCAAAGTACAGGTACCCAAGTCATATAATCTGCAGAAATGAATCCGGTAGTGGTTTGTAAGGAAACAACCTGAAATATGGCTTTACGGAAAGATTCTTCAATACTGAACGGACTGGTGAAAATAAGAGTGACGGTAGTGAAAAGGGTAAAAAATCCCACAGTTCCCAAATACCAGTGGAGTTCTGTATTTTGGAATAAGCGTTTGAAATTTCCTTTTAAGAACAGTAGATATAGTAAGGTGAAATTGATACCTGCCAAAAACATGAATAGCGTAATTATATATTCTATGTAAGGAGAGTTGAAGGCGGCAATGCTATTTTGTTTGGTTGAATATCCTCCTGTGGCGGTAGTAGTCAGAGAATGACATACACTGTCGAAAAAGTTCATGCCTCCAGCAACCAGCAGAATAATCTCTGTAATGGTCAGCCCCAAATAGATAGTCCAAATCCATTTGGCCGTAACTCCAATACGCGGATGTACTTTATCATGGGTGGGACCGGTGGCTTCCGCTGCAAATAATTGTACACTGCCTACTCCGAAAATCGGTAATACGGCAATAGTAAAAAAGACAATTCCTAATCCTCCGATCCATTGTGTCATACTTCGCCAGAACAAAAGCCCGTGTGGCAATGACTCTATATTGTCCAAAATACTTGCTCCGGTGGTGGTGAATCCTGACATGGTTTCAAAAAAAGCATCCGTTATAGTGGGAATATATCCGCTTAGATAGAATGGAAGCATACCGAATAAAGAAAAAAACACCCAGGCAAGGGTTACAATAACGTATCCATCGCGGCGGCTGATTCTCTTTTCTGCATTTTTCCCTGCTAAAGCGGCTATGCTACCTGCTCCGGCTGTTATTGCGGCAGAATATAGGAAAGCTGAAATATCTGATTCATTATAATAGACAGCGAGAAACGAGCATAGAATAAGAAACCCCGCTTCGATGAAGAATAACGCCCCCATAATCCGGGCTATCATTTTTGCATTTATCATCAATTGAAGAATTTTTCTATTTTCTTAATCATCATACCTAGACAGAATACTACGACATGGTCGTTAGGTTGGATGACGGTATTACCTGTCACCAGTATCCCTTCACCGTTGCGAATCAGTCCGCCAATGGTGGCACCTTTGGGAAGGCCGGCATCTTTGACAGCGCATTTGGTTATACGTGAACCGTTTTTAACCGTAAATTCGGCTACATCAGCATTGGCAAAAGTCAGACATTTTACGTTGGAAACATCTGCATCCAGCATCATTTGATAGATATGGCTGGCGGCAATCATTTTTTTATTGATAACCGTACCGATATCCAGGCTTTCTGCCATGCTGATATAATCGATATTTTCTACTTCTGCCACAGTTTTGGTTACTCCCATACGTTTGGCGGCAAGACAAGCCAGAATGTTTGTTTCAGAATTGTCCGTCAGAGCGACAAATGCTTCCGTGTTTTTTAACCCTTCTTCCATGAGCAGATCCATATCCCGTCCATCTCCGTTGATAATCATTACTTTGTCATCTACCACTTCGGTCAGCCGGTTACATCTGTTGATGTCATTTTCAATAATCTTGACCTGCATGTAATCCGGTACATATTGTGTGGTGCGAACAGCTATGCGGCTGCCGCCCATAATCATCACATTGCGTACATCGGGATAATTTTCTTTTCCTGTAATCTTGCGGATATAGGGAATGTATTTCTTTGTTGTTGTGAAATAAACAATATCATGCAGTTTGATAACATCATCTCCCCGGGGGATGATTGTTTCATTTCCCCGTTTGATAGCTACAATGTGGAATGGAATATTACGTCCTCCCAGTTCATGAAGGGGAACGTTCAGAATTTCTGCCGTTTCGCGCATTTTGGTACCTATCAGGACCAATGCACCACCGCAAAATTCCCACCATTGGCGTATCCAGCTCATTTTGATGGCATCTACTATATCTTTGGCGGCCAGCATTTCCGGATAAATCAGTGAGTGTACTCCTAGTTGGGAAAAGAATTCTTTATGTTTAGGAAGTAAATATTCGTAATTGTCAATCCGGGCTACAGTCTTTTTTGCCCCCATATTGGTAGCCAACATACAGGCCGTCATATTGCGGCTTTCTTCCGGCATGACCCCGATAAATAAATCCGCGCCTGCCACTCCTGCATTCTTAAGGCCGGAAATGGAGGTGGGGGATGCATTGACAGTCATTAAATCGAAGTTGGAATCAAGTTTGCTCAACTTTTCTTCGTTTTCATCCATCAAAATGATGTCTTGCTTTTCATCCGATAATAATTTCGCCAGATGGGTGCCTACTGCTCCTGCTCCTGCAATAATGATTTTCATTGTTCGTCTCTCTTAGAATGATATCAAAACTTTGTAAATACCTTCTTCGTCCATGCCGCAAATATGATATAGTTCTTTTACTGAACCATGCTGGACAAATTGATCCGGTAGTCCGATACGTTTTATTTGCGGATTATACTCATTGTCTGCCATAAATTCCAGTATGGCACTGCCCATTCCACCTTTTAGCACACCGTCTTCAACAGTGACCACTTGCTTGAATCTCTTGCCTATTTCGTGTAACATACTTTCATCTAACGGCTTTAAGAAACGCAAATCATAGTGAGCAATGCTTTTTCCTGTTTCCTGTTCGGCATGTGTGATAGCCTTTTCTGCTTGAACGCCAATGGGCCCCAGCGTAATGACCGCTATGTCTTTTCCTTCTTTCAATTTTCTTCCTTTTCCTATCTCAATCTCTTGCATTGGACATTTCCAGTCTACCAATGAACCTCTTCCACGTGGATAACGGATGACAAAAGGACCTTTGTCAGGTAACTGGGCGGTATACATCAAACAACGCAGTTCATGTTCGTTGTAAGGGGAGGCCACAATGAGATTGGGTATCGGTCTCATATAAGCCAGATCGAATGCTCCGTGATGAGTAGGACCGTCTTCTCCTACCAATCCAGCGCGGTCCAGGCACAATACTACATTGAGTTTTTGTATCGCTATATCGTGAATCACATTGTCATAGGCACGTTGCATGAAAGACGAATAGATATTGCAGAAAGGCAATAGACCATCTTTTGCCATTCCTCCTGAAAAGGTAACGGCATGTCCTTCGGCAATTCCCACATCAAAACCTCTTTCGGGCATGGCTTTCATTAATATGTTCATAGAGCACCCTGAGGGCATTGCGGGAGTGACTCCTACGATTTTATCATTTGTTTGGGCCAGTTCCAATAGGGTATTTCCAAAAACATCCTGAAACAAAGGGGGCATTCCTTTGGTATCGACAACGATACGCTCTCCGGTTTCCTTGTCGAATATGCCCGGAGCATGCCAGATGGTGGCAGCTTTTTCTGCCGGACCGAAACCTTTTCCTTTGGTGGTATGTATATGGAGCAGTTTAGGTCCTTGCATATCTTTAATCTCTTTTAATACACGTGCCAAATTGTTGACATCGTGTCCATCAATAGGCCCGAAATAACGGATATTCATGCCTTCAAATACGTTTTGCTGTTGTACCAGCATGGATTTCAGGCTGTTGTTAAATCGTATCAGGCTTTTCCGGCGTTCTTCGTTCAGGATACCCCATCGATGGAACATTTGTGATATTTTATAGCGTATCCGGTTGTATCCTTCAGACATTTGCAGGTTCAACAGATATTGTTTCATGCCTCCTACACTACGGTCTATAGCCATGTTGTTGTCATTCAGGATAATCAGAAGGTTATTAGGAGTTGCCGAGGCATTGTTCAGCCCTTCGAAAGCCAGCCCTCCACTCATGGAACCGTCACCAATTACAGCAACGACATGCCGGTTATTCTCTCCGTGCTTTTTGGCTGCTACAGCCATACCTAAAGCTGCGGAAATAGAATTTGACGCATGCCCGCAAGTAAATGTGTCATATTCACTTTCGGATGGAGAAGGAAAAGGACGTATGCCATTCAGTTTACGGTTGGTACAGAACGCATCCCGGCGTCCGGTTAAAATTTTATGCCCGTAAGCTTGATGCCCTACATCCCATACAATGCGGTCATAGGGTGTGTTGAATACATAATGTAAGGCGACGGTCAGTTCTATTACGCCCAAACTGGAACCGAAATGCCCCGGATTACATGAGAGCTCATCTATAATCTTTTGCCTTAGCTCTTTACACACTTCGGGCAGTTTGTCTGCGCTTAAATGGCGCAAATCATCCGGAGTATCTATGCTTTGCAGTAAGTTATATAAATTATCCTGTTCCATTCCTATGATATGATAAATATCGTGCAAAAATAGCATAAATATGTGTATTATGATTACATTTGCCCTTAAATTTTAAAAGCTTTCCTTATCGTATGAATTTCAGAACGCAAGTAGAATTACCTAAAAGGGAAACAGAAATCCGGCATTCGGACCGAATCATGCTATTTGGTTCTTGTTTTGCAGAAAACATCGGAAATTTGTTGTTGGCAAATAAGTTCCGTTGTGATGTAAATCCTTTTGGAATCCTCTATAATCCTTTATCCATTGTGGAAGCTCTTTGGCAAATTCTATCCCATCAAACATATACGGAGGAGGATTTGTTCTATGCCGGAGGCTGTTGGCACAGTTGGATGCATCATAGCGTTTTTTCAGCCTCTACGGCAGCATCTTGTTTGTCTTCTATAAATACGCGGCTGGAACAGGCTTCAGCCGGACTTCCTCAGCTTGATTGGCTGGTTATTACTTGGGGGACTGCATTTGCTTATTGGCTGAAGGAAAGGACCATGGTGGTAGGAAATTGCCACAAACAGCCCGACAGCCTTTTTACCCGACAACTTCTTACGGTAGAGGAAATTGTCACTGAATGGGAATGTGTGTTGGTGGAATTGAGAAAAGTAAATCCGTTCTTGAAGATACTTTTCACTGTCAGCCCCATACGGCATAGCAAAGATGGTATGCATGGTAATCAGATAAGTAAGTCCACTTTGCTTCTTGCGGTGGATGAATTGTGCCGCCGCTGGTCTGATTGTTACTATTTCCCTTCTTATGAAATCATGATGGATGAACTTCGTGATTATCGTTTTTATGCAGATGACATGTTGCATCCTTCTCCTGTTGCTGTATCTTATTTATGGGAATGTTTTACAGAATGTTATTTTAGTAAAGAAACGGATAGAATAATGAAAGAGTGGGAGGATATCCGGAAGGCTTTAGCTCACAAACCGTTTAATGCCCAATCTGAAACATATCGCAAATTTTTAACTCAAATAGTGTTAAAGATAGAGCGACTTAAAGAAAAGTTCCCGTATTTTGACCTTCAAAAAGAATTAGAACAATGTCAAGCTCGATTGAAAATATAGAAAAAGTTCTGGGAGCAAAGCGGTTTGGGGACCGTAGTGCACAGATTGATTGGATTTTAACTGATAGCCGTTCATTGTGCTTTCCGGAAGAAACATTATTTTTTGCTTTAAAAACCAAACGGAATGACGGGCATAAATATCTTCCGGAATTGTATGAACGTGGAGTCCGTAATTTTGTAGTGGGCGAATTGCCGGCCGATATGAAATCTTTTCAAGATGCGAATTTCCTGCAGTTGGCCAATCCTCTGAAAGGATTACAGAAATTGGCGGAAAAGCATCGGGAGCAGTTTCAGATTCCGGTTATAGGAATTACAGGCAGCAATGGAAAAACCATTGTGAAGGAATGGTTGTATCAATTGCTGAGCCCGGACCGTGTGGTAACCCGTTCGCCACGTAGCTATAATTCACAGATAGGTGTACCACTTTCGGTATGGTTGATGAATGAACGCACTGAGTTGGCTATTTTTGAAGCGGGTATTTCCGAAATGGGGGAAATGGAGGCGTTGCAGACTATCATTAAACCTACTGTGGGGATTTTGACTAATATTGGTGGTGCGCACCAAGAGAACTTTTTCTCTTTACAGGATAAATGTATGGAGAAGCTTACTTTGTTCAAAGATTGTGACGTCATCATTTATGATGGCGATAACGAACTGATCAGTTCGTGTGTGGCAAAATCTCTTTTTACCTCGCGTGAGATTGCTTGGTCGAAAAAGGACAATGAACGTCCGTTGTTTATTGAGTCCATTCAAAAAGGGGAACATGCTACCACTATTAAATACCGTTATCTGGGGATGCCGAATGAATTTAGTATTCCTTTTATAGATGACGCTTCTATTGAGAATTCGCTGCATTGTCTGGCTGTGGCTTTGTATATGATGGTTTCCCCTGAACAAATAACCGAGCGCATGGCGCGTTTGGAACAGATTGCTATGCGTCTGGAGGTAAAAGAGGGCAAGAATGGCTGTGTGTTGATCAATGATAGTTATAATTCGGATTTGGCTTCTTTGGATATTGCTCTTGACTTTATGTCGCGTCGTTCTGATGATAAAGAAAAAAAACGGACACTTATCCTCTCGGATATGCTTGAAACAGGACAGAGCGGCAAACTGCTTTATCGTCAGGTAGCCGAATTGGTACATAGCCGGGGAGTAGAGAAGATTATCGGGGTAGGAGAGGAAATTCGGACTGCTGCTGCCCGTTTTGAGATAGAAAAGTATTTTTTCCGTACTACAGAAGAACTGTTGGAGTCGGATTTGCTGGCTGGGCTGCGTAATGAGGTGATTTTAGTAAAAGGTTCGCGGGCTTTTCATTTTGACCGGATTTCAGATCGTTTGGAACTGAAAGTGCATGAAACCATTTTGGAGATCAATTTGAATGCTTTGGTTGATAACTTGAATTATTATCGCAGCAAACTGAAACCGGAAACAAAAATGGTATGTATGGTGAAGGCTTCTGCATACGGTGCCGGTTCATACGAGATAGCTAAGACACTGCAAGATCATCGTGTGGATTACTTGGCAGTAGCTGTGGCTGATGAAGGTTCGGATCTGAGGAAAGCGGGAATTACCTGTTCCATTATGATTATGAATCCTGAGTTGACAGCATTCAAGACCATGTTTGATTATAAATTGGAACCCGAGGTTTACAGTTTCCATTTATTGAATGAACTGATTAAAGCTGCCGAAAAAGAAGGGGTAACGAATTTCCCCATTCATATTAAATTGGATACGGGAATGCACCGTTTGGGTTTTGCACCCGAAGAGATTCCGGAACTGATAGACCGTCTGAAGAAACAGACAGCTGTTATTCCACGTTCTGTATTCTCCCATTTGGTAGGCAGTGACGGGGCTCAGTTTGATTCGTTTACGCGCAGACAGATAGAAATGTTTGAAGCTGCTTCTGAATGTTTGCAGGAGGCTTTTCAGCATAAGATATTGCGTCATATCTGTAATACAGCCGGGATAGAACGTTATCCGGGTGCCCAGTTCGATATGGTGCGTTTGGGAATCGGTCTTTATGGAATTGATCCGTTTACCAATCAGATCATCCATAATGTAAGTACATTAAAAACCACTATTCTTCAGATTCATGAGGTTCCTAAGGAGGAAACAGTGGGGTATAGTCGTAAAGGACATTTGGAAAGGGATTCCCGCATTGCCGCTATTCCTATCGGCTATGCCGACGGGCTGAACCGACGTTTGGGAAATGGACATGCCTACTGTTTGGTGAATGGGCAGAAAGCGCCATACGTGGGTAATATCTGTATGGATGTATGCATGATTGATGTGACGGATATTGATTGTAAGGAAGGGGATAAAGCTATCATTTTCGGAGATGATTTACCGGTCACTGTCCTGTCAGAGATTCTGGAAACTATTCCATACGAGATCTTGACCAGTGTGTCTAATAGGGTAAAACGAGTTTATTACCAGAATTAACGAAAAAAAGAACGAAAGAAAAAGACTTGAAAAGGATGAACATACGTTACTTTTGCGTATCTTTAGGAAGTTACTAAAAATAGATAGCTATGAAACGTATATTCTTAGATCGGAAGAGC
>OLCO01000125.1_pt1 | contig 11525 bp, 8 predicted proteins | sample 1607391 | NCBI WGS metagenome assembly OLCO01 (sample SAMN02674597, study PRJEB24791) | human gut metagenome, SKBSTL013 | isolation source: stool | host: Homo sapiens | place: USA
CTTCCGATCTTTCGCAGAGAGCAAAACCTTACAAGAAATTCAAAAAATTTTTTTGGTCTGCAACTAATAAAAACGGCGGGAGCTATTCCGCCGTTTTATCTTCTTTGTGGTTATCGGATATGGACTTTGCCCGTTCTTCAAGTTCCAACATATACCTGTCAAAATCAGACATAAAAAGTCTGTCTTGAATGATACGGTATTTTTCAAATTCCGTCTCGGCGTGGAGCTTGGCTTGCTCTGCGCTGATTTTACCGGCTCCGGTTAAAATCTCCGTGCCGTTAAATTCGAGAAATCCGTCAAGGCGTTTTGCCCAATCTTCCATACTCATCGGGATATGGCGCTCTGCCTGCAACTCAGCGTAATCGAGATAGAGCGAAACAATCCTTTCCAAAAAGGACAGTTCGCTTTCCGTAAGATAGTTCTTGGCTATTGACACATCGCTCTTAACGATTTTTCCGTCAGGCGCATTTTCCCAAGAGGTGAGACCCATATGTTCTTTTTGTGCGTCGGCTCTTTCGGCAATGAGTTCGGCAGCCGTATGTCTGTGAGTGGCATAGTGCAGCTTGTTTTGAACGGTTTGAAAAAAGAGTTTGGTGGTGCTTGCGTCCTTGTCGTAGTCGATGGCGTTGACATCGGGGATATAGGTGAAGTTCTTGTCCTTGCTGGAAGCAACGATCTTCACCTCGCCGAACTTGGCGGCCTCCTTGGCAGCCAGACCCGAGAAGTTGCCGGACACGATGTAGTCTGCCTTGCCGGTGGTCATAAAGTTCAGCGGCACCATGGCGAACTGCTGGGTAGCACCGCCCTGAAAGAAGCCCACCTTGTAGTTATCGGGAATGTTCATCACCCGGCGCAGGGAAGCTTCGGTGTCCTTGATGATGGCATCGAACCACTTGCTGCGGTGGCTCATCTCCATGACGCTCTGACCGCTGTCGCCGTATTCCAGCAGCTCGGCCTGCGCCTGCCGCAGCACCTTTTCGGGCAGCATGCTGGGGCCTGCGCTGAAGTTATATACTCGTGCCATAATGAACCTCTCCTTTTCCTGTGGTATACCTATCACGCAGCACCGCCGTTTTGCGGTGCGTCTGTTACTTTCTGTAGCCGTAGTATACCGGTTTTCCCATGCCGAAAACAAGAGCATCTTTGCACAAAGATATGGCCCCTGCACCCCGCATGAGAGCACAAAGCATACAAATGTACGCCGTGCGGAGACAAAATATAAGACAATTGTAAAAGAAGCGTACGATCCCCTGATTCCATGCGGATTTTCCGCCCTTGCACCTTTGGCAGAAATGCGGTATACTGGGAAAAATAAGACAAATGTAAAAGAAAAACGAAGCCCAAACTGTGAAAGTGCGTTTGGAGCGGCCCGCAGGCCGCGACAAACGCGAAATAAAATAGTCATTCCGCTGAAAATGGTCAGAGCGAAGCGGAGACCATTCTAAATCGCCCCACCGCAAAAAACGGTGACTAAGGGGAATTGAATCATTCAAGGAGGTACAACAGATGTACGGCTTACCAGATACCCTGCGGCCGCTTTCGGCGGCGGAAGAACAGGTGATGCTTGCGGTGTGGGCGTGCCCGGGCGCAGCGGCGCGGCGGGACATCAGCCAGAAGCTCAAGGCCACCGGCTGGGCAGCAGCCACGGTGCTGAATTTTCTCTACCGGTTGGAGGAAAAAGGCTGGGTCAGGTCGGCAAAACAGGGCAACTGCAACGTGTATGTGCCGCTGGTCACCCGGCGGGCTTACGGCGTGTACTGTATGCGGCAGCGGCTGGATACCCTGTTTGACGGCGACCTTGCCGCCGCCGTCCATGCGCTGGTAAGCGAGAGCGGCTGCTCCCAGAGCGCCTTGGAGCAGGCCATCCGGGTGTTGGAGGAGAAGCATCAGGAGACGGAGGAGTACGATTTGTACGACCCCTACGGCTGAATTGTTTCATATTTTTTTACAAAATGTTGGTTGACAGCGAAATATCCGTTCTGTAATATAAAAGCTATTAAAAAATGAGAAACTGATATGGACGAACAGGAAAGGAGCAGTCAGACACATGGATCATTTGCAGAATGTATTAAGCTACTTCGACCAGCAGCAGCCCCTTTGCGCAGAGCATGACCGCATCCCCAAGGACCTCTACCGGGAGTTCGGGGTCAAGGCCGGTTTACGCGACGAGACCGGCAAGGGCGTACTGGCAGGTCTGACCAACATCTCGGACATCCGGGCGTTCCAGTATGTGGACGGGGTCAAGCACCCGGCAGACGGTCAGCTGCTGTACCGCGGCTATGACGTAAAAGACCTCATCAACGGCAGCCGCGGCAGCCGCTTTGCCTTTGAGGAGGCGGGCTATCTGCTGCTGTTTGGTCAGCTGCCCACCCCGGAGCAGCTGGAACAGTTCTGTGCGGTGCTGGGCGAGTGCCGCACCATGCCCACCAACTTTACCCGCGATGTCATTATGAAGGCACCCAGCCACGATATCATGAACAGCATGGCGCGCAGCGTGCTGACGCTGGCTTCCTACGACCCCAAGGCGGCAGATTTGGACACCGCCAACGTGCTGCGCCAGAGCATCCAGCTGGCGGGCATCTTCCCCATGCTGGCGGTATACAGCTACCACGCCTATAATCACTACGAAAAAGACGCCAGTATGTATATCCACCGCCCGGACCCCAGCCTTTCCACCGCAGAGAATTTTTTGCGGATGCTGCGCCCGGATATGCAGTACACCCCGCTGGAAGCCCGCGTACTGGACGTGGCGCTGCTGTTGCACGCCGAGCACGGCGGCGGCAACAACTCCACCTTTACCACCCGCGTGGTCACCTCCTCCGGCACCGACACCTACTCGGCCATGGCGGCGGCGCTGTGCTCCCTCAAGGGCCCGCGCCACGGCGGTGCCAACCTGATGGTGATGCAGATGATGCAGAACATCCGCGAGAATCTGCACGACCAGGAGGACGACGAGGAGCTGGAAGCCTACCTGAAAAAGCTGCTCCACGGCGAGGCCTTTGACCGCAAGGGTCTGATCTACGGCATGGGTCACGCCGTCTACTCCCTGAGCGACCCGCGCGAGGTGGTGTTCAAGGGCTATGTGGAGCAGCTGGCCCACGAAAAGGGCCGGGATAAGGATCTTTCCCTCTACACCCGCATCGAGCGGATGGCACCGCAGCTGATCGCGCAGGAGCGCAAGATCTTCAAGGGCGTCAGCCCCAATGTGGACTTTTACAGCGGTTTTGTGTACGAGATGCTGGGCATCCCCATGGAGCTGTACACCCCGCTGTTTGCCGTGGCGCGCGTCATGGGCTGGAGCGCCCACCGCATCGAGGAGCTGCTCAGCGCCAACAAGATCATCCGCCCGGCCTACAAGAGCCTTGGCGGCACCCACGATTATATCCCGCGCAGCCAGCGGGCATAAAGGGAGGGCATCAGCATGGAAGAAATGCAGCAGCATCAGGGGGAATGGTTCTTCCTCCACGAGCTTAACGTGGATAAGGTGTTCAGCACCATCCAGCGGGCAGATTATCTCATCCTGTATTATATCAAGGTAGAGCAGGAGGAACACCCCGGCGAAAAGCTCTATCTTGCCGACCTTGCCGCCGCCATGGGGCTGCGGGTGACCGAGCTTTCCAAGGGCATCGAGAAGCTGCAGGACAGCGGCTTTGTGACGTGGAAAACCGACCGCGAGGCCGGGCGCACCTATGTGGAACTTTCCAGCAAGGCGGTGGAGCTGATGGCGGAGGAGCAGGCGCTTTTGCAGCGCTGCTACCGCCGGATGCGCACGGAGCTTGGAGACGAAGAGTTGCGCCGCGCCGCTGCCACCATGCAGCGCGCCACCGCTATCCTGAAGGAAGAGCGGGAGAAGGAGTTCCCGGCAGGGAAGTAACAGCTTTTAGAAAACGATTGGGAATGCGCGCCGCTGTGCTTTGCGCATATTCAGCGGAAAATTTGGGGTTCTGAAAAGCCTGCGGGCTTATCAGAACCCCTTTTTCACGGGGAGGAGTTTGGGAACGAACTCCCTCAGTCATCCCCAAGGGGCTGCCCGGTGTAAAAAGAAACACCGGAGCATCCGCAGACACTCCGGTATTTTGAAAGCAAAGCTTTATTTGATGCAGCTTGCGCAGGGGGTATAGCCTGCGGCAATGGCTTCATCGTAGCTGGAAAAGAGGACTTGGTTCTTTTCCGCAGGCAGGTTGGGACAGGTGGGCAGGTGGAACTTTTTGCTGTTCACGTTGCCAATGTACGCCTGCTGCGCAGTGCTGGAGGACGACGGGTCGGTGGGGTTCAGTTGGCTGTCCGGCACAAAGCGCTCGGTGCCCACGGTGAAGTTCTGGCCGTCGCTGCCGATAGTGATGGTGCCCTGCAGGTCGGTGCGGTAGACGTCCACCTTTGCGTCCCGCAGGATGCTTAACGTTTCCTCGTGGGGGTGGCCGTACTTGTTGCCTGCGCCGCAGGAGATGACGCCCATTTCCGGCAGAACAGCGTTCAGAAACAGGTATCCGGTGCTGGTGCTGGAGCCGTGGTGCCCTACCTGTAAAACATCGGCCTTCAGGTTGGCACCGCTGTTCACAAGGTCGGTCTCGGCGGTCTTTTCCATGTCACCGGTCAGCAGAAAGCTGGTGCTGCCGTAGTCGATGCGCAGCACCAGAGAGGTGTTGTTGGTCTCGCTGTACTGCGTTACCGGGCCCAGCAGGGTAACGGTGGCGCTGCCCAGCGGCCAGACGGTGCCCACGGAGGGCACTTCCAGCTGCAAGCCCTGCTGCTGCGTATACTTGACAAAATCGTTGAAGCATTTGGTGCTGCCCTCGGTTACGGGGCTGTAAGCGTGCCCCGCCGGGAACTTTGCCATTACGGCGGCAAGTCCGCCTACATGGTCCTCGTGGGCGTGAGAGCAGAACACATATTGCAGCTGCTCCACCCCCTGCTTTTGCAGGTAGGATACCACCAGACTGCCGTCGTCTACGTTGCCGCCGTCGTAGAGCATGAACTGTCCGTCACACTCTACCAATACGCTCAACGCCTGCCCTACGTCAATGAAGTGCATCTCAAAGGGCTGGCTTGACCCGGTGGAGGGCTTGACGATGTGTCCGCCGCTGCCGGGCAGGCTGTCACAGGCGGTAAGCCCCAGCGCCAGCACAGCGGCCAGCGCCAGCGCAGCCAGCCGCAGGAACAGGCGGCGGGGGAGCAGGGTTATTTTTTCTTCTTTCCAGTTTTCCACGTTGCGTTCTCTTTCTGTTGATTATTCTTGGGTTTGTGGCCGGGCGCAGAGTTGGGCGCAAAGCGTGCGCCCGGGCTGGGCTGACGGCCTGCCGGGGCAGCGGCGCGGGCATTTTTTCCGGTGCTGCGTCCCTTCTGGCTGGGGTGTACGGTATAGGTGCCGTCGTTGTGGATGGTCACCTCGGCGCTCTCTGCCCGGCGGGCGGTGCGCTGCACGGCGCGGCGGCCGACGGCGGGCACCAGCAGGGGAATCAGGTCCTCCCGGTGGGTCAGCTGCAAGGCCTTGACCACCTTTTCGGCGTTGCGGGGTTCGTAGTATTGCAGCAGTGCGCGCTGCAATGCCTTGCCCTCGGGGGTCTTTTCCACAAACACCGGCTTGAGGGTGTAGGGGTCAAGCCCAGTATAGAACATACAGGTGCTCACGGTGCCGGGGGTGGGGTAGAAGTCCTGCACCTGCTCCGGGCGCATGTGGTTCTTGTAAAGGTACTCGGCCAGATAGACCGCGTCCTTCAGGGTGCTGCCCGGGTGGCTGGACATGAGGTAGGGCACCAGATACTGTTTTTTGCCCGCCTTCTTGCTCAGCTCGTAGAACTTATCCTTGAACTTGTTGAAGGTCTCGATGGGCGGCTTGCCCATGTAGGCAAGGGTGTTAGGGGCGCAGTGCTCCGGGGCAACCTTTAACTGGCCGGACACATGGTACTCCACCAGCTCCTTGAAGAAGGTATCGTCCGGGTCCGCCATCAGGTAGTCGAACCGGATGCCGCTGCGGATGAACACCTTTTTCACGCCCGGCAGCTCCCGCACCCGGCGCAGAATTTTAAGGTAGTCGCTGTGATCCACGATCATGTGGGAGCAGGTGGTGGGGGCAAGGCAGTGCTTGCCGCCGGTGCACATGCCGCGCAGCATCTGCTCGCGGCAGGAGGGGAAGCGGAAGTTTGCGGTGGGGCCGCCCACATCGTGGATATAGCCCTTAAAATCCGGCTCGTGGGTCATGCGCTCGGCTTCCTCCACGATGCTGTCGGCGCTGCGGCTGGTGACCCGCCGCCCCTGATGCAGCTGGATGGCGCAGAAGTTGCAGCCGCCGAAGCAGCCGCGGTTCTGGATAATGGAGAACTGCACCTCGCGGATAGCGGGCACGCCGCCCATGCTCTCGTAGATGGGGTGGTAGCGGCGGGTGTAGGGCAGGGCGTACACCTTGTCCAGCTCTCCGCGCACCAGCGGCTTTGCGGGGATGTTCTGCACCAGATACTTTTCGCTCTGCTTCTGCACGATGATCTGGCCGCTGACCACGTCCTGATTGTCCATCTGGATGCGGCAGGCCTTGGCGTAGGCGGTCTTATCGCTGGCCACCTTTTTAAAACCGGCACACTCCACATACCGCTGGGGCAGGTGGTCGAAATCGGTCAGGTAGCAGGTGCCGTTCACGTCCGTGATGGTCTCCACCGGCTCCCCGGCGGCCAGACGGCGGGCGATCTCCACGGTCTGGTGCTCGCCCATGCCAAAGCTGATGAGATCCGCGCCGGAGTCCTCGGCGATGCTGGGCAGCACGGTGTCCAGCCAGTAATCGTAGTGGGCAAACCGGCGCAGGCTGGCTTCCAGACCGCCTAAGATCACCGGCAGGTCGGGGTAAGCCTGCTTGGCAAGCTTGGTGTACACGGTGGCGCTGCGGTCCGGGCGGGCACCGGCCTTGCCGCCGGGGGAGTATTCGTCCTCGGCGCGGGGAATTTTTGCCACGGAATAGTGGCTGACCATGCTGTCCACGTTGCCGCCGCCGATGAAAAAGCCGTACTTGGGCTTGCCGAACCGCTTGAAGTCCTCGCAGTCGGTATAGCGGGGCTGTGCCAGCACGCCCACCTTGTAGCCCTCGGCCTCCAGCAGGCGGCTGATGATGGCGGTGCCAAAGCTGGGGTGGTCCACATAGGCGTCACCGCCCACCACCACAAAGTCCAGCTGCTCCCAGCCCCGGGCTTCCATGTCTGCCCGGCTGATGGGAAGAAATTCGGTGTAGATCTGGGGAGTAGAATGTTCCATAATGCTCCTTTATTATTCCTCCGGTTGGTTCATCTGCATTTCCAGCCACTGCTGGCGGCTGATGAGCACGGCGCGGGGCTTTGCACCCTCGTAGGGGCCAATGATGCTCTTTTGCTCCATCTCGTCCATGATGCGGGCGGCGCGGGCGTAGCCCAGCTTGCAGCGGCGCTGCAACAGGCTGGTGGAGGCCTGACCGGCGTCGATGACCACGTCCACGGCCTGCTTGAACATGGGGTCGGAGCCTGCGTCCTCCTCGGCGTCGGCACCGCCGCCGCCCTTTTTGCCGTCCTGAATGGCGTGCTTTTCCATGGCCTCGATCATGGCCTCGTCGTACTGCACGGTGGCGCTGGATTTGATGAAGTCCAGCACACGGCTGATCTCCTCATCCCGCACAAAAGTGCCCTGAATGCGGGTGGGCTTGGGTGCGCCCACGGGCATAAAGAGCATATCGCCCTGACCCAGCAGCTTTTCTGCGCCGGCACCGTCCAGAATGGTGCGGCTGTCCACCTGACTGGACACCGCAAAGGCGATGCGGCTGGGGATGTTGGCCTTGATCAGGCCGGTGATCACGTCCACGCTGGGGCGCTGGGTGGCAACGATCAGGTGCATACCGGCGGCACGGGCTTTCTGGGCGATGCGGCAGATGGAATCCTCTACGTCCTTGCCCACCACCATCATCAAATCGGCCAACTCGTCGATGATAATGGCGATGTAGGGCATCTTTTCCAGCTCCGGCTGCTCGGCAGCCAGCTTGTTGAAGGACTTGATATCGCGCACATTGTTCTCCGCAAACAGGCGGTAGCGGCGCTCCATCTCCTGCACCGCGCTGCCCAGTGCACCGGCGGCCTTGCGGGGCTCGGTGACAACGGGCATCAGCAGGTGGGGGATGCCGTTATACTCGGCCAGCTCCACCACCTTGGGGTCGATGAGCAGCAGCTTCACGTCCTCCGGGCTGGAGCGGAACAGCAGGCTCATGATGATGCTGTTCACGCACACGGATTTACCGCTGCCGGTGCTGCCCGCGATGAGCAGGTGGGGCATCTTGCACAGGTCGGTCACCTGCGCTACACCGGCAATGTCCTTGCCAAGGGCGATGCCCAGCGGCGAGGTCATGCGCAGAAAGCTCTGGCTCTCAAAGATGCTGCGGATGGAAACGGCGGTCTTTTTGTGGTTGGGCACCTCGATGCCCACGGCGGGCTTGCCGGGGATGGGGGCTTCCATACGCACGTCCGCCACCGCAAGGTTCAGGGCGATATCGTCTGCCAGCGAGGTGATGCGGCTGATCTTCACACCCGCCATGGGCTGCAGTTCGTATCGGGTAACAGAGGGCCCGCGGGAGATATCCAGCACCCGGGTGCGCACGCCGAAGCTTTCCAGCGTGTCCACCAGCTTCTGGGCGTTGGCCTTCAGCTCCTCCTGTGCGCCGGGGTCGCTCTCCTCCTGCGTTTTTTCAAACAGCTCGATGGGCGGGTACTGGTACTCGTAGCGGTCCACCGGCTCGGTCTCCTCGGCGGGTGCGGTGGCGGCTGCCTGCTCGGAGACCGCGGGCTTTTCCATGGCCGCTGCCACCAGCGAGTTGATGTCCTTTTCCTCCACCGGCTCGGCGGTGATGCTGATCCAGCCGTCCTCGTCCGGCGCAGAGCGGAACGCCACGGCGTTCTCGGCGCTCACCCGGGGCACAGCAGGCTGGATAGGCGCAGCTTCCGGCGGCTGCGGCATCTGCGGCTGCACCACCGGCGCTGCCGGCTGGACGATGGGAGCATCAAAAGCGGGGGCAGGGGAAGGCTCTTCCGGCTGTGGGGCGTCCTTGGCAAAGAAATCTGCCGCAGCGGTGACCACCGGGTCTGCCACGATGGGCGGCGGTGTGGGTTTGGGCGCAGAATGCAGTGGGTCCTGCCCGAAGGTGCCGCCCGGCCCGACGATCAGCGGCTCAATGGGCTCGCTGCCGCCCTCGGAGAGGGCGGTGTGGTCGGGGCCAAGGTCTACGTCAAAGGCGGCGCGGGGACGCGCAACGCTGACCCGCACCGGGGTGATGGGCGGCGCGGCAGGTTCCGGCTGGGCAGGGGCGGCGGGCGCAACCTCAGTTTCGGCAGCATCCGCCTCCATCTCCTGCGTTACCTTGTGTCCCCAGCGCAGCACGCCGGACATCCAGTCCGGCACCCCCAGATGCAGCCCGGCGGGCTCGTCCTCCTCGTCCAGCGGCTCGTCCTCGGTTTCGTCGTATTCCTCGTCGATCTCCTGCTCTGCCTGCCGGATGGCGGCGCGCTCGGCGCGGCGGGCAGCGCTCTGCTCTGCAAAGGCAGCGCCGCGGGCGTGGATACCGCCGGTGACGGCACACAGCCAGACCCAGACCTCGGCGGGGGTGATATCAAATATGTACAGGCTGCCGCACAGCAAGAGCACGACCATGATGAGGTTTGCCGCCGGGCGACCGCACAGCAAAAGCAGTACGCCGCCCAGCACAAAGCCCATTGCGCCGCCGGAGAGCCATGCGTTGACGCCGTTGGCGTAGCAGGCGGAAAGCATTTGCAGCGCCGACAGCCCCTGCGGCTGGATATCGGAAAACACGATGACTGTGCCGCAGACAAAGATAAGCCCCAGCACCAGCTTGAGGATGCGGGACAGCAGCTCCTCGCCCCGGGTGTACAAAACGGCCAGACAGCACACGGCTGCACCCAGCACAAAGCTGCCGCAACCGAACAGCCCGAACAGCACATCGTGGAGCACCCGCCATACGGAATCGCCCTGCACAAAGGCCAGCACCATCAGCAGCAGGCCGCCGAACAGGGTGCCAAGCCCTGCCGGGAGCCGCTGTTCTGCCTTTTTACGGCGGGCAGCAGTACGCCGTTTCGTTGATTTTCGTTTTTTCGTTGCCATTCTACTCTGTTCCCCAACTTCCCATAGACACAATATTTGATTCTACTATTGTACCACGCAAGGGCAAAAATGGCAAACCATAATGTTGTTTTTATTATTCCCGCTCGATCTCCCTGTACAGCCACGCCAGCGCGTCCGAAAGACCGCCCAGTTCGTCGATCAGCTTTTCCTTTACGGCACGGCGTCCGTCCAGTACCGTGCCCATGTCCATCACCAGTTCTCCGGTGTGGAGCATCAGCTGGGTGTAGCGCTTTTCCGGCATACCGCTGTGGGCGGCTACAAAGCCGGTGATGCGCTGCTGCATCTGCTCAAAGCAGTGCATGGTCTGCGGGACGCCTAAGATCAGCCCGGAGTGCCGCACCGGATGCACTGTCATGGTGGCGGTGGGCACGATGAAGCTGTGCCGCGCGCTGACCGCCAGCGGGATGCCGATGGAGTGCCCGCCGCCCAGCACCAGTGTGGCGCTGGGCTTGGAGATGCTGGCAATCAGCTCTGCCAGCGCAAGGCCGGTCTCCACATCGCCGCCCACCGTGTTCAGCAGCACCAGCAGCCCCTCGATGCGGGGGTCCTCCTGCACCGCCACCAGCTGGGGGATGACGTGCTCGTACTTGGTGGTCTTTTGCCCTTGCGGTGCTTCAGTGTGCCCTTCGATCTGGCCGATGACGGTCAGGCAGTGGATGACATGACCGCCCCGGCTCAGGGTGACCGTGCCCAGATCCTCGATATCCTCTTTTTCCATCCGGTGCTGCTCTGCGGGGGTGTCTTTTGCCGTATCCATGCGCGTTCTCCTTCCGTAGCAGGGTCTTTGTGGGGTCAGTATCCCCCGGCTGCCGGGGAAGTATGCAGGAGCGCGAATACAAAAAACTTTGTGAATTTTTTGCTTTTTTACAAATAGGTATTTGACATTCGCCTTTCATGCTGTATACTTTAAATAATATAACAGGATAAAACGGAACATCTCTCTGCGCGCAAAGAAGCCCCTTGCATGGCGGCAGAAGCTGCAGCGCGTTGGGCAGAAAGGAGAATTTTGCTATGAACACCCCCCAGAAAGCATCGATCCCTGTGATCAAGCGTCTCCCCAAATATTACCGGTATCTGCGCTCCTTGCAGGCCGATGGCATTACCAGCATCTCCTCCCGGGAGCTGGCTTCCCAGATGGGCACCACCGCCTCGCAGGTGCGGCAGGACTTCAACTGCATCGGTGACGTGAACGGACGGCAGGGCATCGGCTACTCGGTGGAGAACCTGCTTTCCATTCTGGAAAGTCTGCTGTTCGGCAACGGCGACCGTCTGCCCACCATTCTGATCGGCTGCGGCCGCTTGGGCAAGGCCGTGAGCCGCTTTATCACTACCGATACCAACGGCTACAAGCTGATCGCTGCCTTTGATGTGGCTGAAAACGAGGTAGGCAA
>OLCO01000127.1_pt1 | contig 11466 bp, 7 predicted proteins | sample 1607391 | NCBI WGS metagenome assembly OLCO01 (sample SAMN02674597, study PRJEB24791) | human gut metagenome, SKBSTL013 | isolation source: stool | host: Homo sapiens | place: USA
CCGCCATCCTTGACGAAGCCACCGACAAGTGGGGCATCAAGGTGAACCGCGTGGAAGTGAAGAACATCATCCCGCCGCGTGAAATTCAGGAAGCCATGGAGAAACAGATGAAGGCTGAGCGCGAGAAGCGCGCCGTCATCCTGAAAGCCGACGGTGAAAAGCAGGCCGCCATTACCGCCGCTGAGGGCGAAAAGGAAGCCGCCATCCTGCGCGCGGATGCTGTGAAGCAGCAGCGCATTCTGGAAGCCGAGGGCGAAGCACAGGCCATTCTGGCCGTGCAGAAGGCCAACGCCGACGCCATCCGCCTGTTGAACGAGGCCATGCCCAGCGATAAGGTTCTGGCCATCCGCAGTCTGGAAGCTCTGGCCAAGGTGGCCAACGGCAAGGCAACCAAGATCATCATTCCTTCGGAGCTTCAGAATCTGGGCGGCGTGGTGCCCAGCATCAAAGAGCTGATGACCGACCCGAAGGACGCCGAGTAAGCGCCCGCTTATCCACAAACAGTAAAACAGCTCCCGGTCACGTTAAGCGGCGTGACCGGGAGCTGTTCTTTTGCTATTTATGCTTTATCCGGGGGATTACTTCTCCCCTTTTTCCTCGTTCTCCTGTGCCTGCTGTTCGCGGCGCAGCTCTTTGATGCGTTTTTTCTCGCTCTGGACGTGGGGCCACGGCCAAGAGAAGCCCTCGTTCTGCTTGCACCAGCGGGTAAGGGGGTAGAAGGCAAATGCCAAGCCAAAAATGTACAGCAGGGCGTACAGCAGGGCATCCAGCGTGATCAGGGCATCCAGTGCACCGATCACTGCCACAACACAGCCTGCCTTTAAAAAGAACTGGCCGTTCTGGCGGCAGTATTCCTCAAAGTTTTCGGCCTTGACCGCCCTGCGCCCCTGATCGCCCCACACGCGGGGATTTTTCATCACCGAAAAACCGTAAAAGGCCATCATCAGGCCAAGGGTAAGCTGAAAGCCAAAAAACATGGGTCACACCTCTTTTTTTATCAGGATACGAAAAGCGGATCAGTCCTCAAACAGGGGCTTCATAAAAGGCAAAAAGTCCAGCGTTGCAAAGTAATCGCGGGGGGTCTGGGCGCGGCGGATCAACCGGTGAGAGCCATCCTCGCACAGCAGCACCTCGGCGCAGTGCAGCTTGCCGTTGTAGTTGTAGCCCATAGCAGAGCCGTGGGCACCGGTATCGTGAATGTAAAGGATATCCCCGATGTCGATCTTGGGCAGCATCCGGTCAACGGCAAACTTGTCGTTATTCTCGCACAGTCCGCCCACCACGTCGTACTTGTGGTCGCAGGGCTCGTTCTCCTTGCCCAGCACGGTGATGTGGTGGTAAGCGCCGTACATGGCGGGGCGCATCAGGTTTGCGGCGCAGGCATCCAGACCGATGTACTCCTTATAGATGTGCTTTTCGTGGATGACGGTGGACACCAGTGCACCGTAGGGGCCGGTGGTAAAGCGGCCCATCTCGCTGAAGATGGCCACATCGCCCATACCGGCGGGCACAAGGATCTCCTCAAACTTTTTGCGCACGCCCTCGCCGATGGCCATGATGTCGTTCTCGGTCTGCTCCGGGCGGTACGGGATGCCCACGCCGCCGGACAGGTTGATGTAGCTGATGTGCGCACCGGTAGCCTGCTGCACCCGGACAGCCAGCTGGAACAGGATGCCTGCCAGCTCCGGGTAGTAGGCGTCCGAGATGGTGTTGGAGGCCAAGAAAGCATGGATGCCGAACTGCTTTGCGCCCTTCTGCATCAGCTTTTTGTAGCTGTCGATCATCTGCTGCTCGGTCATGCCGTACTTGGCATCGCCGGGCTTGTCCATGACCTGAAAGCCCTCTTCGCTCTCGCCCAGCTGGAAGGTCCCGCCGGGGTTATAGCGGCAGAAGATCTCCTGCGGCACCCCGGCCACCCGCTCCAGAAACTCCACCATGGTGGCGTCATCCAGATTGATGTAGGCGCCCAGCTCGTAGGCCTTCTGCATATCCTCCACAGGGGTCTGGTTGGAGGAGAACATGATCTCGTGGCCGGTAAAGCCGCAAGCCTCGCTGAGCATCAGCTCGGTCAGGGAGGAGCAATCCACACCACAGCCCTCCTCCTTGAGGATCTGCAGGATGACAGGGTTCGGCAGTGCCTTGACCGCAAAATACTCCTTGAATCCCTTGTTCCAGCTGAAGGCCTTGTTGATGCGGCGGACATTCTCCCGGATGCCCTTTTCGTCGTAGACGTGGAACGGCGTGGGCACATCCTCGATGATCTGCTGTGCCATCGCCTCGGTCAGAAACGGTTTCTTTTCCATAATAACATCCCTCTCGTTTTGCGCAGCCCGGCATGTTCCGGCCTGCGGTCTATCCCATGCGGCCCAGTGCCGCAATTCAAGCTGTTACAGTTTCAGGTTCTCCCGGGTGGGGGTAAAGGTGGGGATCATGGCCGCCAGCTGGCGCACCACGCCCTCATCGTTGTGGGCAGCAGCGGCTTCCAGCGCCTGCAGCTGCTCGTAGAACTCGGCCAGATCAATGGTGCGGGGGCTTGCCACAAAGATCTTGTTGTGCTGGGTGCGGCGCATCTTGTCCTGCTCCTCGTCCATCATCAGCTCTTCGTAAAGCTTTTCACCGGGGCGCAGGCCCACGATCTTGATCTCCATATTCACGCCCGGCTCATAGCCGTAAAAGCGGATGAGCTGCTTGGCAAGATCCATGATCTTGACCGGCTCGCCCATGTCCAGCACATAGATATTGCCGCTTTCGGCCAGCGCACCCGCCTGCAGCACCAGCTGGGCTGCCTCCGGGATGGTCATAAAGTAGCGCACGATGTTGGGGTCGGTCAGGGTGACCGGCCCGCCCTTTTTGATCTGGGCTTCGAACAGCGGAATAACGCTGCCGTGGCTGCCCAGCACGTTGCCGAACCGCACTGCCACACACTTCATATCCGTGTTGCCCGCAAAGGTCTGGATGAGCATTTCGCAGATGCGCTTGGTGCAGCCCATGACGCTGGTGGGGTTCACGGCCTTATCAGTGGAAAGCTGCACAAAGCGCTCCACCCCGTGCTCGCTGGCGCTGACCAGCAGGTTTTTGGTGCCCAGCACGTTGTTTTTCACGGCCTCGGCAGGGCTTACCTCCATCAGCGGCACGTGCTTGTGTGCCGCCGCATGGAACACCACCGTGGGGTGGTAGGTATCAAAAACCTCATCCAGACGTTTTTTATCCCGGATGGAGCCGATCAGCACCGTGACCGGGATATCGCGGCCGTACTTCTGCTGCAGTTCCATCTGCAGCTCGTAGGCGCAGTTTTCGTAGATATCAAAGATGAGCAGCTTGCCGGGCTTGAAGCGCATGACCTGACGGCACAGCTCGCTGCCGATGGAGCCGCCGCCGCCCGTTACCAGCACCGTTTTGCCGGTGAGGTAGCCGGAGATCTTGTCGGTATCCAGCGTGACCTCCTCGCGGGAGAGGAAGTCGGCGGGGTTCAGCTCGCGGAACACCTCCTGCTGGGGTGCGCCGCTGCCCACCAGTTGCGGGTCACTGAGCAGCTGCACCGCGCAGTGGGTGCTGACGCACAGGTCGATGACATGGCTCAGCTTGCTGCCCTTTAAGGTTGGGATGGCAATGATGATGCTGTGGATGCCGTAGCGATTGCACAGCTCCGGGATATCCTCCAGCGTGCCCTTGACCGGCACGCCGTGGATGGTCTGGTTCAGCTTTGCGGGGTCATCGTCCACCGCCACCACGGCGTGGCCGTATTCCTTGTTGGATTTGCACACATTGATGGCCCATGCACCGGCTTCGCCCGCACCCACGATCAACACCGGACGGTTGGGGTCCTTGGCGGGCACTTTGCGCATCCGCTCACCCAGCGGGTGGTTCAAAAACAGCCGCCAAGCCAAGCGGCTGCCGCCGATGAACAAAAAGATGAGCACCGAGGCCATGCAGTTGGCGGAATTGAACAGCACACCGTGGATAAAACGGCGGTTCACCACATACACCACGGCGGTGGGCACGGCGATCATCCCGGCAAGGCGGATCAGATCCCGCTCGCCGGCGTACTTCCACAGCACCGAGTACAGCCCGCCTGCCAGGAAGCAGACGATATACACCGCCACGATCCACGGCAGGTTTTCGTACAGCAGGGCACGGTTGTGCGGCCACCACCCGGCCTCCACGGCACCGTCTGCCCGCAGCAGCAGGGCAAAATAAAAGCTGAATGCCACAATGGCTGCATCCAGCAGCACCAGCAGCGCACGGCGCAGCAGCACCTGCGGGGTATTCTTGGTTCTATCTTTCACTTACGATCCTCTTTTTTCCTCTCAGCGCCAAGGGTTTGCCCTGCGCTGCTTTTTCGGCAGTGTTCTCCCCCGGCAATGCCGGAAGGATACAACTACACGTTTGTATTATACTCACAATCCCCGCCTGTGTCCAGAAAATTTACGTTTTTATCACTTTCCCCTGTTTTTCCCGGTCTTTGCCTGCCGCAGCACCGCCCGCAGCTCCTCCCAAAGCCCCAGCGGCAGCGCCGCCAGCAAAAACACGATGGCAGTCACCATGCCGCCCGCCGTCAGCACTGCCAGCTGTTCCCACAGCCCCTGTGCCGGAAAGCCCGTCAGCGCCCGGCGCACACCCCGCCCTGCCGCACCGGCGGCAACAGCAGCCAGCAGCGGCGCACCCAGCCAGCGGCGGAAAGCGTGCCCTGTACCGCTGGAAAGCAGTAGCCGCCCGGTGTTGGCTGCGCAGGTGTAAAAGCTGGAAAGTAAGATCACCGTCAGAAAGCCCCGCATCCCGTACCGGGGCAGCAGCACCGCCACCCCGCCAATGCGCAGCACCGCGTCCCACACGCTGTACCGGAAAGCGGCCTTCTGCTCCCCGATGCCCTTCATGGCGCCGTCCACCATGCTTTCCAGATACATCAGCGGCATGGCCGGGGCAAGGGTCTCCAGATAGAACCCGGCCTCCGGGCTATGGTAGAGCAGCTGCGCCAGCGGCCTGCCCCACACCCAGAACAGCGTACCCGCCAGCATGGAGAAGTATCCCGTAAGCCGCAGCATCCGGTCCAGCAGGGCGTTCAGCCGGGCGGTCTGCCCCTCTATATGCGCCTGTGTGATCTCCGGCATCAGCAAAACAGCTAGACTGCCCAGCAGCCCAAAGGGGAAATTGAGCAGCGGCAGCGCCATGCCCTTTAAGGTGCCGTACTGCTCCAGCGCAGCGGTGCGCCCGCCGGAAGCCCCCAGATACACCGCAAGGCAGGCGGGCACCAGCATATTCTCGGCGGTGTGCAGCGCGCTGGAAAGCACCCTGCCGCCCTCCACCGGCCACAGGATGTCCCACAGCCGCCGGGACGCCTCCCTTGGCGGGCGCGGCGCTGTGCTGCCGAAGCAGCGTGCCGCCTCCCGCCGGTAAAACAATGCCATCAGGGCGGTGGATATGGCCTCGCTCAGGGCGGTAGCAGCCAGCACCAGTGCACAGCGGCTGCCGTCCGGCCAGCCCTGCGTGCGGGAAAGCGCCCACACCACCGCGGCAATGCGCACCGTCTGCTCTGCCAGCTGGCTGAGCACGTTGGGTTCCACCCGCCGCCGTGCCAGAAAAAAGCCGCGCAGCACTGCCGAGACAGCCATCCATGGCAGTCCCAGCGCCGAGGTGCGCAGCGCGGCAGCGGCACGGACATCCCCCAACCACCATTTTGCCGCAAGGCCTGCGGTGGCAAGCTGGGCGGCCATGGCAAGCCCGCCCAGCGTAAGCCCTGCCAGCACCAGCCGCACCAGCATCCCGCGCGCAGCGGCCTTATCCCGGCTGAGCTCCTCGGTCAGCAGCCGGGCAGCGGCCACCGAGATGCCCGCCGTAGCCAGCGTGACGAACAGCCCGTACACTGCCAGCACCAGCTGATACAGCCCCATCCCCGCCCCGCCCAAGGCGTTGGCCAGCCAGATGCGCAGCCCCATGCCAGCCAGCCGCAGCACCACGTCCGAGCCGGTAAGCAGCGCCGCGTTCTTAAAATAACTCTGCCGCACCCTGCACCTCCCCCTGCCCCGGAACGGGCGTTCACGGTTCAGCCTATGCGGCGGCTTTGCAAAACATGAGCGGCGCTATGGGTTGTTTCTGCGCACTTTTTATGGTATAGTTAACAGTGGTCAGGCAGGGCGCAAGCCCCCGCCTGTATTTTGAGCAAGGAGGAAGCGCACCGCCCGGGTCCTGCCCCTGCCGTGCGCGACAAAGAGAATGAGCGAAGAATGTACCCATGACTGCTCTAATTGCAGTGCAGCCTGTTCTTCCCGCGATGCCGCTCCGCAGCACGATGCCCCCAACCCCAATAGCAGTGTGAAAAAGGTCATCGGCGTTGTTTCCGGCAAGGGCGGCGTGGGCAAGAGCATGACCAGCGCCCTGCTGGCCTGCGCCATGGCCCGCCGCGGCTACCACTGCGGCATCCTGGACGCCGACATCACCGGCCCGTCCATCCCCAAGCTGTTCGGCATTCATGGCCGTGCCATGGCGGACGACAAGGGCTGCTGGCCCATCCAGAGCCGCATGGGCATTGATGTAATGAGCATCAACCTGCTGGTGGAGAACGAGGAAGACCCCGTTGTGTGGCGCGGCCCGGTCATTGCCGGTGCGGTCAAGCAGTTCTGGACCGATGTGGTCTGGAAGGATGTGGATTTCCTGTTCGTGGATATGCCCCCGGGCACCGGTGATGTGCCCCTGACCGTGTTCCAGAGCCTGCCGGTGGATGGCATCGTTGTGGTGGCAAGCCCGCAGGAGCTGGTAAGCATGATCGTGGCAAAGGCCGTGAACATGGCTGAGATGATGAAGGTGCCCATGCTGGGCATCGTGGAAAACATGAGCTACATCGTCTGCCCGGACTGCGGCAAGCACATCAATGTGTTTGGCAACAGCCATGTGGACGAGGTTGCCGCAAAGCATCATCTGCCTGTGCTGGCCAAGTGCCCCATCGACCCCAAACTGGCAGAGCTTTCCGATGCCGGTATGATCGAGACCTATGGCGGCGAATTTTTGGAAGGTGCCGCAGACGCCTGCGAAAAGCTGCTGAAGAAGTAACTGCACCCCGCCCTGTGCCCGTTGTGACACAGGGCTTTTTGCTTAGATAAGCCCGCCGACGTGCAAAAGACATTCTTTTCCGTACGGCTTTGGGGCGGCAGCGCACTTTAAAAAACAAGGTTCGCGGCGCATTCCGGCTTTTAATTTTCGTTTTGTGAAGCAGCTGTGACTTTTTATCTGTTTTTTTAAACAAATTCTGCTTTTTGCTATTGTAAAACCCACCGCAAAGCTTTATAATAATAAAGTAAGCATTGCCCGCTTGTGCGGGCGTGCCGTGCAAGCATGGAGAACCGGAAGCGCCCGGCATCTGCAAGGATATACCCGCTGTGCGGCGGGCAGGGGCATTTCCGCTTTTTCAAATTTATAGAGTAATTGGGAAAAGGAGTATTCTATTATGCTGACGAATGAATACCTGAAGCGTGTTTACGAGGGTCTGGAAAAGCGCAACGCCAACGAGCCCGAGTTTTTGCAGGCTGTGCGCGAGGTGCTGGAGAGCATCCAGCCCGTTGTGGAAAAGCACCCCGAGTACGAGAAGGCCGGTCTGATCGAGCGCCTGGTGGAGCCGGAGCGCATCATCACCTTCCGTGTGCCTTGGGTGGACGATGCCGGTAAGGTGCAGGTGAACCGCGGCTACCGCGTGCAGTTCAACAGCGCCATCGGCCCCTACAAGGGCGGCCTGCGCTTCCATCCCTCTGTCAATCAGGGCATCCTGAAGTTCCTGGGCTTCGAGCAGACCTTCAAGAACAGCCTGACCACCCTGCCCATGGGCGGCGGCAAGGGCGGCTCTGACTTTGACCCCCACGGCAAGAGCGACATGGAAGTGATGCGCTTCTGCCAGAGCTTTATGACCGAGCTGTACCGCCACATCGGCCAGTTCGTGGACTGCCCCGCCGGTGATATCGGTGTCGGCGGCCGCGAGGTCGGCTATCTGTTCGGCCAGTACAAGCGCCTGACCAACAGCTTCCAGGGCGGTATGCTCACCGGCAAGGGCCTGACCTTTGGTGGTTCTCTGGCCCGTACCCAGGCTACCGGCTACGGCCTGTGCTACTTCACCGCTGAGGCCCTGAAGTGCATGCGGAACGACAGCCTCCAGGGCAAGACCGTAGTCATCTCCGGCTCCGGCAACGTGGCCATCTACGCCTGCGAAAAGGCGACCCAGATGGGCGCCAAGGTGGTTACCATGTCCGACTCCAACGGCTACGTCTACGACCCCAACGGCATCGATCTGGCTTATGTCAAGGATCTGAAGGAAGTGCGCCGCGGCCGTATCAAGGAGTACGCCGAGACCCACGAGGGTGTAACCTATGTGGCTGATTGCAGCAAGGTTTGGACTGTCCCCTGCGACATCGCCCTGCCCTGCGCTACCCAGAACGAGATCAACAAGGAGTCTGCCGAGGCTCTGGTAAAGGGCGGCTGCACCGTGGTCTGCGAGGGTGCTAACATGCCCAGCACCCCGGAGGCCATCGAGGTCTACCTGTCCAACGGCATCCTGTACGGACCCGCAAAGGCTTCCAACGCAGGCGGCGTGGCCACCTCCGGTCTGGAGATGAGCCAGAACTCCGAGCGCCTGAGCTGGAGCTTTGAGGAAGTGGATGCCAAGCTGAAGGGCATCATGGAGGGCATCTTCCACGCTTCCTACGACGCTTCTGTGGCTGCTGGTTCTGAGGGCAACCTGATGGTCGGTGCAAACTGCGCCGGCTTCCTGAAGGTTGCTACCGCCATGATGGCACAGGGCATCACCTACTAAGTCATACTGCATCGTCCAAGAGCCGCGCCCGCAGGGGTGCGGCTCTTTTTTGGTATAATCCCGCCCCGCTCTGCCCACACTGGCAGTACCTTATGGCAGAAAGGGAGTTTTGTATGGACGAGCAGATGTTTTGTTTTCAGTGTGAGCAGGCGGCGGGCTGCACCGCCTGCACCGGCGCAGCGGGGGTGTGCGGCAAGTCGGCCGAGACAGCCGCCGCACAGGACCGGCTCACCGGGGCGCTCATCGCGTTTGCCGGGCAGCTCATCGCGGCGGGGCGCGGCCCGGCCCCGGAACAGGCCCGGCTGCTGATGCAGGGGCTGTTCACCACCATTACCAACGTGAACTTTGACCCCGCCGCCGTGGACGCGCTGACCCGCCGGGTGCACGACGCCAGCCCCGGCACCGGCCCGGACTACGACATGCAGGCCCTCTGGCGGGAACCGGATGCCGACCGGCGCAGCCTGAAATGCTTTGTGCTGTTCAGCCTGCGGGGCATGGCCGCCTACAACTACCACGCCCGGGTGCTGGGCCGCATCGACCCGGAGCTGGACCGGTTCTTCTGTACCGCCCTGCAGGCCGTGGGCGACCCCGGCCAGACCACCGACGCCCTGTGGCAGCTGGTGCAGGCCACAGGAGAAGCCAGCTACCGCTGCATGGAGCTGCTGGACGCGGCCAACACCGGCGCGTTTGGCGATCCGGAACCGGTGCAGGTGCCCCTGACCATTGAAAAGGGGCCGTTCATCGTGATTTCCGGCCACGACCTCTACGACGCACAGCAGCTGCTGGAACAGACTGCAGGCCGGGGCGTCAACGTCTACACCCACTCGGAGATGCTGCCCGCCCACGGCTACCCGGAGCTGAAGCGCCGCTACCCCCACCTCAAGGGCAACTTTGGCACCGCATGGCAGAACCAGCAGCGGGAGTTCGAGGACATCCCCGCGCCCATCCTGTTCACCACCAACTGCATCATGCCCCTGCGCGCCAGCTACGCCGACCGGGTGTTCACCACCTCGGTGGTGGCTTACCCCGGCGTGCCCCACATCGACGAAGGGCGCGACTTTTCCCCGGTGATCGAAAAGGCGCTGGAGCTGGGCGGCTACGCGCAGGACACCCTGCTACCCGGCCTGAACGGCGGCTCCACGGTGACCACCGGTTTTGCCCGCACCGCCGTGCTGCAGCACGCGGACGAGATCGTGCAGGCGGTGCGGGACGGTAAGCTGCGGCACTTCTTTCTGGTGGGCGGCTGCGACGGCACCCGGCCCAGCCGCCGCTACTACACCGAGTTTGCCCGCCTTACCCCGCCCGACACCATCCTGCTGACCCTGGCCTGCGGCAAGTTCCGCCTGAACGACCTGCCCCTTGGCACCGTGCCGGGCACCGGCCTGCCCCGCATCCTGGACGTGGGCCAGTGCAATGACGCCTACAGCGCCATCCGCATCGCATTGGCGCTGGCCGACGCCTTTGGCTGCGGCGTCAACGACCTGCCCCTCTCGCTGGTGCTGTGCTGGTTTGAGCAGAAGGCCGTGTGCATCCTCATCGCGCTGCTGGCGCTGGGCATCCGGAACATCCGGCTGGGGCCTACCCTGCCCCCGTTCCTCTCGCCGGGGGTGGTGCGTACCCTGCAGGAACGGTACGACCTCAAGCCCATTGCCACCCCGGAAGCCGACCTGCGGGCCATTCTGGGCGGGTGAGGTTTCGTTTGGTTATTTTACAACAAACCCGCAGCTCAAAATTGGCGATTCTGCCCAAGGAATTTTTCCGGTTTTTATTCACTCCACCAAAAAATGGCGGTGGGGCTTGCATTTCATCCCCGCCATGCATATTATAATAGTAGGAATTCTTATGAAAGGGGGACAAGGCTATGAAGTGCAGAATGTTTGCGCTCTCGCTGGCACTGGGTGCCCTGCTTTGTCTCGCCCCGTCGGCCGCCGCGCTGGAACCCCAGCCGGAGATCCCCGCCCCGGACACTGCTGCCGCATCGCAGACCGACACCCCCGCCGCTCCCGCTGAGGAAGCCGCGCCGGACGCCGCTGAGCCCGCCGGGCAGCGCCTGACCTGCAAAGCAAAGCGTTCCTGAGTTCTGAGTGTTCCGCACCACTCAGGGCAAATTCCTCCAAACCGTCGTACCCGCGTGCACAACGCCGGGTGCGGCGGTTTTGCTTGTATACCGCGCACAGCTGCGGGGGCTCGCGGCGTTTCGCACAAGAAGCGGCGCAATGTGTGTAGCATATTTGGTGCAGCTGTCACTTGAAGATTTTTCAGGAATCTGTATAATATCAGGTATCGGAACAAAGGCGTTCCGCAGGGGTATCCTATGCCCTTGCGGGGCGCTTTTTTCTTTTTGCAGGGGATAAAAAGCTGCGGAGGGTGCCGCAGCCCCCGGTAAGCAAACAAGTAAAAAGGATGGGAAAGACTATGGAAAACTTTACAGAGCAGAAAACCACCCTTGGTCTGTACGACCCACAGTTCGAGCACGATGCCTGCGGCATCGGCGCTGTGGTGGACATCAAGGGACGTAAAAGCCACCAGACGGTGGACGATGCACTGTCCATCGTAGAGCGGCTGGAGCACCGCGCCGGTAAGGACGCCGAGGGCAAGACCGGCGACGGCGTGGGCATCCTGCTGCAGATCAGCCACAAGTTCTTCTCCAAGGTTGCCGAGGAGCTGAACATCCG
>OLCO01000133.1_pt1 | contig 11294 bp, 8 predicted proteins | sample 1607391 | NCBI WGS metagenome assembly OLCO01 (sample SAMN02674597, study PRJEB24791) | human gut metagenome, SKBSTL013 | isolation source: stool | host: Homo sapiens | place: USA
TTACGATTGGGGAGTACAGTTTTTCACTGCTATTAAATCTGCTGGCAAGGATAAGTGTACCGTGTTTTTTCATGATCACAGGAGCACTTCTGCTTGGAAGAGAGGAATCATTACACAAACATGCGAAGCGAGTTTTACGTTTTCTGATTGTCCTGCTTGTGTGGAGCGTAATATACATGATCTGGAATGCAGTTTATATGAAAGATCCTTATCAAATCAAAGATTTATTATATAAGCCAGTAGAACAGCATCTGTGGTATCTGTATGCGATGATTCCGATTTATCTGGTACTTCCTTTTTTCCAGGTTATGTGTAAAGGGATGAACCTTCGGATGGAACGCGCATTTCTTGCAGTGATTACGGCGGCTGTTTTGTTCAATTATATTTCCACATTTTTTGATGAAAAGATGTATTATTCTGTCCCAATGGTGGGAGACAGAATCTATTCTTATTATGTATTTATCGGATATTATATATATAAATATCGTAAGCATGTGATGAAGGGGAAAATGATTCCGGCAGGTATTTTTGTAGTATGCATGGCATTAAATTATGGGCTGACTTATGCGGCAACCTTGCAGGATGGAGAACATTATGAACGTCTGCTGGAATATGGTAATCCACTGCTTGCACTGGCAGCATCGATGGCATTTCTTATGTTAGTACGATTGAAAAAGAGCGAATTCAATCCGTCCGAACAGGCAAAGAAGTGGATTGACAGATTTTGTGGATGTTCCTTTGGGATTTATTTGATCCATATCATGTTTCTTGATGTTTATAAGAGAAATATTAAGCCAGAGACAGTTTCAGCCTGGATCATGATTCCGGTAGTGAGTGTGGGACTTGTGTTATTGTCATTTGGATGTGTCTGGCTGATTCGAAAGACGAAAACAGGACGAAAGATTATGTAGGTTTTTTTGCATATGTGGTGAGATTATGTTATTCTATAAAGGTTAAGACAATCGTTATTTGCCTGAAAGTCAATGATGCAATACACCAGTTCAGAACAGGAGGGTTAGATCATGAAATTAGATAAATTATTAGAACGCCTGGACTACACAGTAGTACAGGGAAGTGATTCTACGGAAGTAACAACACTGATCAATGATTCAAGAAAAGTGGAAGAAGGATCTGTTTTCGTGTGTATCAGCGGAGCAGTATCTGATGGACATAAATATGCAGCGGACGTTGCGGCGAAAGGTGCGGCAGCTGTTGTTGTAGAGAAAGATGTCGAAGTGCCGGAAAATGTGACTGTAATTAAGGTAGAGGATACTCGTTATGCACTGGCTCTGATGTCAGCGGCTTACTTTGGATATCCGGCAGATAAGATGAAAGTCATCGGTATTACAGGAACAAAAGGAAAGACAACAACAACTTACATGATCAAGTCTATTCTCGAAGAGACAGGACACAAGGTTGGATTGATCGGTACAATCGAGGCAATTATCGGAGACAAGAAGATCCCGTCATGTAATACAACACCGGAGTCTTATACAATCCATAAATATTTTGCAGAGATGGTAGAAGCTGGCTGTGACTGTGTTGTTATGGAAGTTTCATCACAGGGACTGATGCTTCACAGAACAGCGGGAATTCCATTTGAGATCGGTATTTTCACAAATCTTGGAAGAGATCATATCGGTCCGAATGAGCATAAGGATTTTGATGATTACAAGAGATGCAAAGGGCTTTTGTTCAAACAGTGTAAGCTCGGAATCGCCAATGTGGATGACAAGTATTTCAAAGATGTATTTAAAGGGTCTACATGTAAGATTGAGACATTTGGATTTTCACCGGAGGCAGATCTTCGCGCAGAGAATGTAGAACTGGTATCCAGACCGGGATATCTTGGTGTTGCATATCATGTTGCAGGCGTGATGGACTTTGATGTGGAAATCGATGTTCCAGGCAAGTTCAGTGTTTACAATTCACTGACTGCAATCTCAGTCTGCCGCCATTTCCAGGTGCCGGTTGAGATGATCAAAGATGCACTTAAGAAGGCAAAGGTAAAAGGACGTATCGAGATGATCAAGGTGTCTGATGATTTTACACTGATGATCGATTATGCGCACAATGCGATGAGTCTTGAAAGTCTTCTGACAACATTGAAGGAATATAATCCGAAGCGTCTTGTATGTCTGTTCGGATGCGGCGGAAACCGTTCTAAAGACAGAAGATTCGAGATGGGTGAAGTATCCGGAAGACTGGCAGACTTGACGATCATTACATCAGATAATCCGAGATTTGAAGAACCACAGGATATTATTAACGATATTAAGACCGGAATCGCAAAGACAGATGGAAAATATGTGGAAATCTGTGATCGTAAAGAGGCAATCAAATATGCAATCGAACACGGCGAACCGGGTGATGTTATTGTGCTGGCAGGAAAAGGACATGAGGACTATCAGGAGATCTGCGGCGTGAAGCATCCGATGGATGAGCGCGTGCTGATCAAAGAAGTTCTGGAAGAATTAAAAGAGAAATAAGATTGTGTTTGCAGATGTTATTGTAGATATACAACATGAAAAACTGGATAAGATCTTTCAGTACCGAATACCGGAACGACTGAAAGACGAGCTGCATCCGGGGATGGAAGTAATTATTCCTTTTGGAAAAGGAAACCGACAGATCAAAGGTTATGTGACTTCATTATCAGAGACTTGCAATTATGATCTGTCAAAGGTGAAGGAGATCACAGACATTTCCAGAAACAGCGTGGCAATCGAAGCGAGACTGATCGCGCTGGCGGCATGGATGAAAGAGCAGTATGGCGGAACGATGATCCAGGCGCTTAAGACAGTGCTGCCAATCAAGCAGAAGGAGAATGCGAAGGTAAAGAAACATCTCCGTTTGCTGCTTACTGAGGAAGAGAGTCAGGAGAAGCTGGCTTTTTATCAGAAGAAGAATCAGAAAGCAAGAGCAAGGCTTTTGGAAGCTTTGATAGAAGCCCCAATTCTGGATTATGAGCTGGTGACGAAAAAATTAAATGTGACACTGCCTGTGATCCGGGCATTGGAAGAGCAGGGCGTGTTGAAGATAGAGTCAGAGCAGGTATACCGTAATCCGGTGAAACAGGCAAAGAAATCACAACAGGAGATCATCTATACGGAAGAACAGCAGCATGTGATCCAGGGGTTCCGGCAAGACTATCTGTGTGGAACAAGGAGAACTTATCTGCTTCACGGAGTGACCGGAAGTGGAAAGACAGAAGTCTATATGGAGATGATCCGCACGGTTGTTGACCAGGGAAAACAGGCAATTGTTCTGATTCCGGAGATCGCACTGACCTATCAGACAGTGATGCGGTTTTACCGCTGTTTCGGCGACAGAGTTTCTATCATGAACTCAAGATTGTCTGCCGGAGAACGTTACGATCAGATGATGCGTGCGAAGAAGGGCGAGATCGATGTGATGATCGGACCACGTTCTGCACTTTTTACTCCATTTCCGGATTTGGGGCTGATCGTTATTGATGAAGAACATGAACCAACCTACAAGAGTGAGCAGGTGCCACGTTATCATGCAAGAGAAGTAGCAATCCACAGGGCAGAAGTAGAAGATGCAAGCGTTGTGCTTGGAAGTGCAACTCCGTCAATGGAGGCAATGTATCGGGCAAGGCTTGGTGAGTATCAGCTTTACGAGATGAAGAATCGTTCTCATATGCAGCAGATGGCGACTGTGCATACAGTTGATATGCGAAAGGAACTGAAGAATGGAAACCGTTCCATCTTGAGTGAGAAGTTGCAGGAACTGATTGAAGACAGACTGAATGCAAAAGAGCAGATCATGCTGTTTTTGAATCGCAGAGGATATTCTGGTTTTATTTCCTGCAGAGAATGTGGCCATGTAGTGAAATGCCCGCACTGTAATGTATCCTTGTCGGTACATAAAGGCGGGAAAATGGTCTGTCACTACTGTGGTTATGAACAGCCGAAGGTGACGGAATGTCCGGAATGCGGTTCCCGTTATATCGGAGAATTCCGCGCAGGAACCCAGCAGATCGAGGACATGGTGAAAGCAAGATTTCCACAGGCAAGAGTTCTCCGTATGGATATGGATACGACGAAGAAAAAGGATTCCCATGAGCAGATTTTATCTGCCTTTGCGAATGAAGAGGCGGATATTCTTGTGGGAACACAGATGATCGTAAAGGGACATGATTTTCCAAAGGTCACATTAGTCGGTGCATTGGCAGCAGATATGTCACTTTATACAGATGATTATCGTTCCGGTGAGCGAACATTTCAGCTTTTGACACAGGCAGCAGGCCGTGCCGGAAGAGGTGACAGACCGGGTGAGGTCGTGATTCAGACTTACGATCCGGAGCATTATGCAATCGAGGCTTCAGCAGCGCAGGATTATGAAGCATTCTATGAGAAAGAAATCCGTTACCGCAGTCTGATGGGATATCCACCGGTGGAGAACCTGATGGCAGTACTTGCAGCATGTGAAGATGAGGTACTTTTAGAGAAAGCGTGCAAGTATCTGAAGGAATACATTTTGAGGATCAAAGGTCAGGCACAGCTCGATGTGATCGGCCCGGCAAGTCCGGGAGTGGATAAGATCAAAGATATTTACCGGAGGGTGATTTACGTAAAAGCGCCGGAATACCGAACCTTAGTTGTATTAAAAGACAGGATGGAACAATATATAGAAATTAACTCAGGGTTTCAGAAAATGAGAATCCAATTCGATTTTAACCCGATGAATTTATAGAAAAGAGAGGAAAGAATAATGGCAATCAGAGAAGTAAGAGAGATGGGCGATGATGTTCTTGAAAAACAGTGTAAACCAGTGACGAAGATGACACTTCGTACAAAGATTTTAATTGAAGACATGCTTGATACGATGTATGAGAAGATGGGTGTGGGTCTTGCCGCACCGCAGGTTGGTATTCTCAAACAGATTGTAGTGATTGATGTCGGAGAGGGTCCGATCGTTTTGATCAATCCTGAGATTGTTGAGACATCCGGTGAGCAGACAGGCGAAGAAGGTTGCTTAAGTGTGCCGGGAAAATGGGGAATCGTAACTCGTCCAAATTATGTAAAAGTACGTGCACTTAATGAAAATATGGAGGAGTTTGAGATAGAAGGAGAAGAACTTCTTGCAAGAGCATTCTGTCATGAGATCGATCACCTGGGAGGACACCTTTATGTAGAGAAAGTAGAAGGAAAACTGCATGATTCACCGGCCTACAACGAGGAAGATATGGAATACGAAGTGGAGGAATAATTGATGAGAATAATTTTCATGGGAACACCGGACTTCTCCGTGGGAACACTGGAGGCACTGGTGGAAGCAGGACATGAGGTATGTCTCGTAGTGAGCCAGCCAGATAAACCAAAGGGACGCGGTAAAGAGATGCAGCCAACTCCGGTGAAAGAAGCTGCGATGAAACATGGAATTCCGGTTTATCAGCCAAAGAAGATCCGTGATCCGGAATGTGTAGAAGAACTGAGAAAATACAATGCAGATGTGATGGTTGTCATTGCATTTGGTCAGATCATTCCGAAAGAAATTCTGGAGATGACACCATACGGATGTATTAATGTACACGCATCTCTACTTCCGAAATACCGTGGTGCCGCGCCAATCCAGTGGTCTATCATCAATGGCGAGGAAGTGACAGGTGTTACAACAATGCAGATGAACGAAGGACTGGATACAGGCGACATGATCCAGAAGGTTGAAGTGCCGATCACAGAAGATGAGACAGGAGAAAGCCTTCATGATAAGCTTGCAGAGGCAGGAGCAAAGCTTTGTGTAGAGACTCTGAAAGCTATTGAAGATCATACTGCAACTTTCGAGAAGCAGGGAGAAAGCCCGACAGAATATGCCAGAATGCTCGATAAGAAGCTTGGAAATATTGACTGGAATACATCCGCAGTACAGATCGAACGTCTGGTGCGTGGCCTGAATTCCTGGCCAAGTGCTTATACACATTGGGGCAAAAAGGTAGTGAAGATCTGGAGAGCAAAAGCTGAGGCTGACGGAACAGCAAAAGCAGAGCCTGGAACAGTTTTGAGCGTAGAGAAAGATTCCTTTACTGTTCAGACAGGGGATGGCGTCTTACGAGTTCTGGAACTTCAGATTCCGGGGAAAAAGAGAATGGATACAGGAGCTTTCTTAAGGGGATACACAATTGAAAGCGGAGTTAAATTTACACAGGAATAAGAGTACTCTTGGAGGGGGACTACAGATAACAGGAGGTAATTAAAGTATGTATTATGGATTTTATTATGACTGGACTTATATACTGGTACTGATCGGTGTGGTTCTCAGCCTGCTCGCATCATCCCAGGTGAAAGGAACATTTGCAAAATATTCGAAGATCCGCAGTTATTCAGGGATGACAGGACGAGAAGCGGCAGAACAGATTCTCAGAAGAAATGGAATCTATGATGTGCAGGTGACTCATATAGCGGGAAATCTGACCGATCATTATGATCCGAGAAACAAGACACTGGCACTTTCTGATCCGGTTTATAATTCAACTTCTGTAGCAGCAATCGGAGTTGCGGCACATGAGTGTGGTCATGCAGTACAGCATTTTGAAGGATATGCACCTTTATCAATCCGTGGGGCACTTGTGCCGGTCGTAAATTTCGGTTCCATGATTTCCTGGCCGTTGATCATTATCGGCCTGTTTATGAATGGCCAGATGTCCAGCTTCCTTATTGATATTGGAATTCTCCTCTTTATGGTAGCTGTGGCATTTCATCTTATAACACTTCCGGTGGAAATCAATGCTTCCAGAAGAGCGGTGAAGGTACTTGGAAATTCAGGAATGCTCCGTGAAGACGAAGTTGGTGGAGTGAAGAAGGTACTTCGGGCAGCAGCAATGACATATGTGGCAAGTGCGGCCGCAATGATTTTACAGCTTTTACGTTTGTTGATCCTGACAAATGGACGAAGAAGGAATGACTGATAAAAAGAAAAAATGCTGTAACTGTTCAGAGCCAACCTCCAAAATGCGGAGAATAGGAGATTATTTATGGGAAAGCAGATCAATGAACGCGAGGTCGTTCTTGAGATTTTGATGGAAATAACAGAGAATGGAGCATATAGTCATAAGATTCTTGGCGATGTTCTGTCAAAATATCAATATCTTGAGAAACGTGAGCGTGCATTTATCACCAGAGTTGTGGAAGGTACTCTGGAACATATGATAGAAATTGATTATATCTTGAATCAGATTTCTAAGACAAAGGTTAAGAAGATGAAACCGGTCATCCGTAATATTCTTCGTAGCAGTGTCTATCAGCTGAAATATATGGACAGCGTACCGGATCATGCGGTGTGCAGTGAGGCAGTAAAGCTTGCGGTTCGAAAAGGATTTTCAGGTCTGCGGGGATATGTGAATGGAGTTCTGAGAAATGTTGTCCGCAAGATGGATGAGATCGAGTATCCAAAAGAAGATGTACAGAGATTGTCTGTGAAATATTCTGTCCCGGAATGGATTCTTTCTTTATGGAAGAAAGAATATGGGGAAGAGATCACAGAGAAGATGGCAGCAGATTTTCAGAAAGAGAAGCCAATTACGATCCGCTGTTGTATGAACCGGGTTACACCGGAAGTATTGAAAGAAAAACTGGAAGCAGAGGGAGCGAAGGTAGAAGCACATCCGTATCTTCCTTATGCGTTTTATCTTTCAGATTATGATTATCTGGAAGGTCTGGAAAGTTTTCAGGAAGGACTCTTTGCAGTACAGGATATCAGTTCTATGTTTGTCGGAGAACTGGCAGATCCAAAAGCCGGCGATCATGTAATTGATGTCTGTGCAGCACCGGGAGGAAAATCACTTCATGTGGCAGAGAAGCTTCAGCTGGCAGATGAAGTGGCGGCGAGAGAGAATGGAACAGAAGAAAAGACAGGACGGGTTGAAGCAAGAGATCTGACTGAATATAAGACAGATCTGATTTGGCAGAATATCGACCGTTCCGGACTTGGAAATATTTGTGCAGTATGTAAGGATGCGTCAGTGTTTGATAAATATGACGAGGAAGCAGCAGATCTTGTGATCGCAGATCTGCCGTGTTCCGGGCTGGGAGTGCTTGGCAAAAAGCCGGATCTGAAATATCGCGTACAACCGGAAGATCTTGAAGAACTTGCAGATTTGCAGAGAAAGATTCTGACTTGCGCACAGGCAATCGTCAAGGATGGCGGCACATTGCTGTACAGCACATGTACCGTAAATCCGGGAGAAAACATGGACAATGTACACTGGTTCTTGAAAGAATACCCACAATTTGAACTGGATGATATTACAGAAAATCTTTGCAAGGAGTTACGAAGTGATGTGATCGAGAAGGGATGTATCCAATTCTTCCCGGGAGTTCACGATTGTGACGGATTCTTTATTGCAAGATTAAAGAAAAAGCATGATTTTCAGGAAATGTGAAAAAATAGAAAAAGCAAACAAATAATGTGAATAACTCACAGAAAAAACGAAATACAGGAGGAAAACTTTAAGATGAAGAAGGATATCCGTGCTTATGGATATGAAGAATTACAGAAAGAGATGGCGGCGATCGGAGAAAAAGCATTTCGTGCAAAACAGATTTATGAATGGCTGCATGTGAAGCTGGTAGATCATTTTGATGAGATGACGAATCTTTCAAAGGCTTTGAGGGAAAAACTGGAAGAGAATTATGAGATTCTCCCGGTTGTTATGCTTGAGAGACAGATTTCCCAGATTGACGGTACGAACAAGTTCTTGTTCCGTCTTTATGATGGAAATGTAGTCGAAAGTGTTCTTATGAAATATAAGCATGGAAATTCTGTCTGTATTTCCTCTCAGGTCGGTTGCAGGATGGGATGTGCATTCTGTGCATCAACGATCGGAGGTCTGGTGAGAAATCTTTCTCCGTCTGAGATGCTTGGACAGATTTATCAGATTCAGAAGATAAGTGGTGAGAGGGTTTCGAATGTGGTGATCATGGGAACCGGAGAACCGATGGATAATTACGATAATTTCCTGAAGTTTATTCATTTACTTACAGATGAGAATGGATTGAACATCAGTCAGAGAAATGTCACCGTATCAACCTGCGGAATAGTTCCAAAGATGAAAGAACTGGCGAAAGAGCATTTACAGATTACACTTGCACTTTCGCTTCACGGTTCCAATCAGGAAAAACGAAGAAAATTGATGCCGGTTGCAAATAAATATGATATCACAGAAGTACTCGCAGCCTGTGACGAATATTTCAAAGAAACCGGCCGGAGAGTGAGCTTTGAGTACAGTCTTGTACATGGTGTGAATGATACGGATGAAGATGCACAGGAACTGATTCATTTATTAAAGCATAAGAACTGTCATATCAATCTGATACCGGTCAACCCGGTAAAAGAGCGTGATTTTGTTCGTCCAAGCCGGAAAAGTGCTTTGAATTTCAAAAATAAACTTGAAAAAAGCGGAATAAATGTTACTATAAGAAGGGAAATGGGCTCTGATATTGACGGAGCCTGCGGTCAGCTCAGGCGCCGCTACGTAGAAACTGAAGGAGAATAGAAGGTATGAAGACATTTTCAATTACAGATGTTGGAATGGTGCGACAGGTAAATCAGGACTACGTCTTTACGACGGGAAAACCACTGGGTATTCTCCAGAACCTGTTCGTGGTAGCGGATGGTATGGGTGGCCATCAGGCAGGAGATTATGCTTCCAAGTGTACTGTGGAAGTGATGATCAAAGAGATTGCGAAGAGCGAGGGCGAGGATATTGAACGTGTTCTTGTAAAAGCAATCAAGGCTGCCAATCGTGAGATTATCAAAGAAGCATCCGGTGACGAACATCTGAAGGGGATGGGAACAACGGTTGTTGCCGCTACTGTGAAAGAACAGATGCTGTATTTTGCCAATGTGGGAGACAGCCGTCTGTATCTGATCAATCAGGGAATCCAACAGCTAAGTAAGGATCATTCTCTTGTAGAAGAGATGGTTCGTCTCGGTGGAATTAAGCCGGAAGAAGCGAAGCATCATCCGGATAAGAATATTATCACAAGAGCGATCGGCGCAAAAGCTGATGTGGATGTGGACTTTTATGAACACCGTCTGAAACGGGGAGACATCATTCTGATGTGTACAGACGGATTAAGTAATATGGTGGAAGATGAAGAACTTTTCCATATTGTGCAGGGAAGCCGGGATATCGTCGAGGCAGGTGAGATGCTGGTGGAAGCAGCAAAAGAGAATGGAGGAACAGATAACATCGGAGTGGTATTGTTTGAGCCATTTGCAGATGAGGTGAGTGTATGATTAAAGAAGGAGTATTTTTAGGGAAACGATACGAGATACTTGGCCGTATCGGTTCTGGCGGAATGGCAGATGTCTATAAAGGCAAGGACCATAAGCTGAATCGTTTTGTTGCGATCAAGGTGCTGAAGAGCACGTATCGTTCGGATGAGACGTTTATTAAGAAGTTTTTAAGCGAAGCTCAGGCAGCAGCAGGATTGATGCATCCAAACGTAGTCAATGTCTATGATGTAGGGCAGGATCGTGGTCTTTATTATATGGTCATGGAGCTTGTAGAAGGAATTACGCTGAAGGATTACATTGAGAAGAAAGGAAAGCTTTCAGCAAAAGAGACAATCAGTATTTCCATCCAGATGGTGACAGGTATTCAGGCAGCGCATAACTGCCATATCATTCACCGGGATATTAAGCCGCAGAATATTATTATTTCCAAAGATGGAAAGGTTAAGGTTACTGATTTCGGAATCGCGCGGGCTACGACATCAACGGCAACGCAGGCAGTAACAACAACGGTGATGGGATCTGTACATTACACATCTCCGGAACAGGCCAGAGGCGGTATTGTAGATGAGAAGAGTGATATCTATTCAGCAGGTATCACGATGTATGAGATGATCACCGGGCATGTTCCGTTTGACGGAGATTCGACAGTGACGGTTGCTTTGAAACATTTGAATGAAGTGATTAAGTCTCCTGCAGAAGAAGTACCGGATATTCCGTACAGTCTGGAGTGCATTATTATGAAATGTACACAGAAACTGCCGAATAAACGATATATGAGCTGTGAGGAACTGCTTCAGGATCTGAAGCACTCACTGGTAGATCCGGATGGAGATTTTGTAGTTCTTGATGGTGTGACAAAACGTATGCCGGCAGCATCCCAGGATACAGGACGGACCACGGTTGTTATGTCACAGGATGAACTGAATCGTATGAAGAATCGTCAGAATTATAATGATGATTATGACGACGATTACGAGGATGACTATGACGATTACGATGACCGCCGCAGAAGCCGTTATGATGATGACGAT
>OLCO01000136.1_pt1 | contig 11267 bp, 8 predicted proteins | sample 1607391 | NCBI WGS metagenome assembly OLCO01 (sample SAMN02674597, study PRJEB24791) | human gut metagenome, SKBSTL013 | isolation source: stool | host: Homo sapiens | place: USA
CTTACCTGCTCCCTGAAGACCTGCCATCATGATCACTGTGATCGCACTGCCCGGTTGAAGCTTGATCTCTGTTGTCTCAGATCCCATAAGCTTAACCAGCTCTTCATTAACGATCTTGATCACCATCTGTCCCGGATTCAGTCCGTTCATCACATCCTGACCAACAGCCCTCTCCTGAACATCCTTAATGAAGCCCTTAACAACCTTGAAGTTAACATCTGCTTCAAGAAGCGCCATCTTAACTTCCTTCAGAGCTGCCTTAACATCATCCTCTGTCAGTCTTCCCTTGCTTCGCAGGTTCTTAAATACATTCTGAAGTTTTTCACTTAAGCTGTCAAATGCCATTCTATAACTCCTCTATGATCGCATCCGCAATCTTACGGATCCGCTTCACCATCTCTTCCGGGTCATTCTTCTCGCATTCCCACTCAGCAAGTGTATCATCAATCTTACTGACCTTCTCCTTCACGGAAAGGAACTTCTCTACAAGATGAAGCTTCATCTCATATCCTTCCAGTGTCTTCTGACACCGCTTCACAAGATCATGTACACCCTGGCGGCTGATCCCCTTCATCTCAGCAATCTCACTGAGCGAAAGATCTTCCAGCGCGAACTGCTCATAAATCTCCTTTTGATGATCTGTAAGCAATTCCCCGTAGAAATCAAACAATAATGCCTGCTCTAAAAACTTATTCATTATCTTCACCTCTGCTATCATACACGAAACGCAAGATGGTGTCAAGTGTTTTTTCTTTACAGTGAAGACATCTTTATCACTAATTTAGTATCAGGCATATAATAAAGAAAAAGCAAAGGCTTTTCCTTCATGAAATGGGTAAAACAATCCATTCACTACTGGTGTCCGGACACACAAGAACACAAATTTCTCGGACAAAATGTCACTGTTGCTATTCTTGATACCGGAATTTCTCCTCATCCTGATTTTAAAGGTCGTATCCTTTCTTTTCGGGATTTTTCCAGTACCACTGGTTCTTCCGAAAAAGTTCTTTTTTCTTTCTCTCATTTCTCCCCTCTCATCGACAATAGTGGACACGGAACCCATGTAGCCGGAATTCTTGCGGGAAGCGGACTTCTCTCTTCCGGAACTTATGCCGGAATCGCTCCCTTCTGCAATCTTATTATTGGGAAAGTATTGGATCAGAATGGAAACGGATCTATCAAAAATGTCATAAATGGAATTCAATGGATCCGTGATATCTACACGCAATTCCATATCCGGATCATTAACATTTCCGTAGGTACACGACCGGATCTTTCCATTCATCAAAAACTTCTTTTATTGAATGCTGTAGAATCCCTCTGGGATCTTGGGCTCGTCGTAGTTGTCTCTGCCGGCAACTACGGACCTGCTCCCGGTTCCGTCACAGTTCCCGGAAGCAGCCCAAAAGTTATCACTGTTGGTGTTCCCGACACTTTTCCTCTGATCCACACCCAAAGGCATCCTCTCAATTATTCCGGCCGCGGTCCTACAGATGACTGCATTGTCAAACCTGATGTTTTTGCCCCCGGCACAGGAATTGTAAGCTGCAATGCTTTTTACTCTCAATTTCCAAATGCTCCGCCTTATCTTTCCAAAACAGGAACATCCATGGCTGCTCCTGTTGTTTCCGGTGCAATTGCCTGTCTTCTTTCAAAATACCCGTTTCTCACCAATGCAGAAGTTAAATTAAAACTTCACGCTTCCTGTGTGCAGATTCCGGGAACTGAATCCGGCTGGGGAATTTTAGATTTTTCCCGACTGCTTGAATAATTTTTGCCACTTCACATCTTTATCACTACAAATAATTTCTCATCTCACATTTTCTTTTTCTCCGCATACTATAACATTGTAAATCAAAAAATCTTTCGGAGGATTTAACAATGAGTGAATTAACAGCTACAAACTGCGGATGCGGTTGTGACAACGGATGTGCAAACAGCTGCGGCTGTGGCGGAAACGGAAATGGATGCGGACTGAATAACTCCTGCCTTTGGATCATCCTTCTCCTCTGCTGCTGCGGTGGCTGGGGTGGTAATGGTTGTGGCGGATGTGGTAATGGCTGCGGCAATGACAGTTGTCTGTGGATCATCCTTCTTCTTTGCTGCTGCGGCGGATGGGGCAATAATGGATTCGGATGCGGCGGTTGCGGTAATGGCTGCAACTGTGGCGGATGCTGATATCTGTTCCTTCTTCCACTTCAAATGGGGCATGCGGAAAAACCGCATGCCCCTTCTGGCTTATCTTTTCAAACGATTCGGTTTTCCGGTAACAACACTCTGTTCCGCTCTCTTCTCGTCTGATGTTACCTTCTTTTCTTTCAGTTCTCCAAGCTTTTTCTTTAACATACACTTCTCATCAATTTCATATACTGCATTCCCATCAATAATTAACTTTCTGGACATTTTCGTTTTCCTTTCCTCTTCTTATTATTAAGATATGCCCCTGATTACAAAAGGTCTTTAAATCAGTATACGCATGATCCGATTTTTCACACATCTATATTCATGAACAGGAATATATTTTTTCTGCATTTCATATATATGTATCAGTTCAGCTGAAAGTCAGGAGGGTTTATTTTTTTGAAAACACCGACACCTATGACCCCCTTTGACGAAGCAACTGCTTCCGGACTTCGCATGCTGAAACTTTTCCTTCCTCTTTTCCCGCCAGCTACACAGAGCATGCTTGCCGTCTTCATTAAATTCATCGAACTGCAAAATGTTCTTCACCAGCAGGCTCCTGTCAGTTATGATGCACTTTCTGCCTGTGACTTTTCTTCTGGACGAGGAATAGAAAATCTTTTTCAAGACAACGCAGATTCTATTTTTGACCATCTGTCACCTTATCTCACATCAGAAGAAAAACAGCTCTTTTCTACTTTCAAAAACATAAAAGAAATGATGTCTATGGCAGATATGTTTACACAATTCTTTTCATCTGCTCCACCTTCTGATGAAGAGCCAGAAGACACTATAAACAATAACTCACCGAAAGGAGATCTTAACAATGGAAAACTGGATGAACCATCCTGCAATGAAAACGATCGATCCGCTCAAGCTGGAACTGATCAGGACAGCCGCGAAACAGACGAAAGGAAAATCCGGAAATGAACTTGCCCCGGTCATGCTCGCACTTATCACAAATGCAAACCGACAGGGACTTCGTTTCAATCCGGATGAAGTTTCATTAATTCTTGAAGTATTAAAAGAAGGTAAAAGCAAAGAAGAACAAAATCAAATTGACCGCATGATGGAAATGACCAAAAATATCTTTCGGAAACATTTTAAATAAAATCAGAATCACTCTCTTCGCCTTTGCAGTCTTATTTCTCTTCTTTTCTCTATACATTTCCATCTGCATCAGTTAAAATACAAAGGATGACTTGTCTGGAAACAGACATTATTTATAAATGGAGAACGATATATGCAGAATATTAAATTAACACTCCAATATGACGGTACACGTTATCTTGGTTGGAAACGCCCGGAAAAAGACCACAATGATCGCACAGTATCTTATAAAATTGAAAATGTATTAGAAAAAGTAACAGGAACTCCTGTCACTTTATTTTCCGGAGTCCGAACAGAACCGGGAGTTCATGCTCGGAATCTCACAGTCAATTTTCTTACGGAAAGCCAACTGACTCCTGCAGAATTTAAAACTGTTCTGAACCAGTATCTTCCACAGGATATTGCCGTTTTAGATGCAGTATCAACACCCGAACGCTTTCGAGCAGACTTAAATGCACGCGAGATCACTTATGAATATGCCATGGATTTATCACCGATCTATGACCTGTTCCACAAAAACTATCGCGGTCGATTAACTGATCTGTTATCAGATTCATTATTTGATCTGTCACCTGAACAAACAGCAGAACTTCCAAATATTCTTCTTATGGAAAACGCTGCCCACTCATTACTTGGAACGCATGATTTTAAACATTTCTCTTCGATTCGAAAAAAGAAAGGAACCGAAAAAGAAATAAAAACAATTACTTTTGTCACAGAAGAGTCTACGCTTTATATTCGTATGACAGCCAATGATTTTCTCTATCAGATGGCTCCATTTATTCTGGGAACGCTTTTGGATATCGGCATAGGGAAAAGACCCGTCGAATGTATCAATGCAATCCTGGAAGGAAAGGAAAAGCCTTCTGCATCCTGCGACACAAAAGGCTTGATCTTATACGATATTGTTTATTAATTTTTGAGTAATACGAAAAAGACTCTCAATTTCCATATTACCGAGGTGGTTTTACATTGTCTTAAGTGCAACACTTAAAATATGTTTCGCACAGCGTTGTAAATCTGCTTTGGTAATTTCTTTTCCTTCGTTCACTGCTTCTACGATATCATCCACATTCTGCTGACATCCCGGCATCTGAAGGTCATTTCCTGCTTTAATGCACTGTACACTGCTGGAATGACTATATTTTCCGGATGGTGATACCATTCCCATCTCTGTTGTATCCTGTGAAGTATACCAGTCTGTCATCACAAGACCTTCAAATCCCCACTCATCACGTGCGATATTCTGCAGCATGTCATAGTTGTTTGCTGAATGAACTCCGTTGATCAGATTATAGGAAGTCATGATTGCATATGGTTGTGCTGTCTTTACAGCTATCTCAAATCCTTTCAGATAGATTTCTCTCAGCGCACGCTCGCTGATATGTGCATTCGTAAACATACGGTTGTCTTCCTGATTATTTCCTGCAAAATGTTTGATTGTTGTTCCCTTTCCTTTTTGAGACTGAACACCTTTCGTCTCTGTAGCAGCACAAAGACCTGTCAATACAGGATCCTCAGAATAGTATTCGAAGTTTCGTCCACAAAGCGGATTACGATGAATATTCATGCCAGGTGCAAGCCATAGATCTACATGTAACTGCTTCATTTCTTCTCCGACAAGCTCTCCCATTCTATGAATCAGATCCATATCCCAGGATTGTGCCAGTGTTGTTGCGATTGGAATGGCAGTACAAGGTGTCTCTAAACGAAGCCCTGCCGGTCCATCTGCCTGAATAAGATTCGGCACTTTTCGTGTTTCAAGTAAACTGGAAGTGGTGTCTCCTGCTGCTCCCGGCACACAGGAGGATGCTGAACCAATTACATTTCCGTCGCCATTTCTTCTCTCTGTTCCAACACAAAGTTCTGCCATTTCTTCCACGGTAAGCTGCGCTGTCAGTTCATCCAGAGTCGCGTTGCCTGCTTTTACATCTTCCAGCGTCAGAACTTCATCTTTCCTCTTATCCATAAGTGTCCTGCGCATCACTTCATATTCTACAAGTTCTTTCTTAAAGTTCTCTGCCTGAAGCATAATTCTAAATGGAATCGCCGGCACACCGAAATCAAATTCAATATCGAAAATCGGAATCATATGGTGAAGCTCTCTGACTGCAATTGTATCACGCATCAGACGTTTCAGTTGGAGTGTTGTCACCTGCTCATCAAGGTCGATGACTGCCACAGCCTCCGTATTACGTGAACTGTTTCCTACGCGGATCGTGTATTCCCCTTCTTCCATAACCCAGGCCGCGTCATACGCATCAAAAGATGCCATATTTGTCGTTGCAAATGTGATCGTCACGACATCTTTTTCTCCCGGTGCAAGCAATTTAGTCTTAGCAAATCCTGCAAGTTCCTGTGTTGGTTTCTCCATGATTCCATCCGGTGCGGAATAATAAACCTGAACCACCTCTTTTCCAGGATATTTGTCACCAATGTTCGTAACCTCAACTTCAACCTGTACCTGCTTTTCATCTGCTGTTACATTGATTGTTTTCATTTCAAATTCTGTATAGCTTTTTCCATATCCAAAGCAATATAGAGGCATCACACCAAACGTATCAAAATAACGGTATCCCACATAGATTCCATCACTGTAATATTCGTCGTCAAGATTTCCATCCCTGTGGCTAAATGTTGCAGATGACGGATAATCCTCATAAGACTTTGCCCATGTATCAGTCAGTTTTCCTGATGGAATCGTCTTGGCCGTCAACACATCAGCAACTGCATAACCTCCCATATTTCCTGTCTGTCCCACAAGCATAATTGCCTGTATGCCTTCAATTGCCTTCAACGCAGTCAGATCAATGACTCCACCTACATTCAAAAGAACAATACAGTTCTTATAGTGTTCTGTCATAAAACGGATATTCTGAAGTTCTCTGTCTCTGAGATAATAATCTCCCTTCTCTGCCCTGCGGTCTTTTCCCTCTCCGGAATTTCTAGAAATTACATAAATTGCCGCATCCGCTTCTTTTACATCCACTTCTGTAATCTCCGGCTGTTCCGGTTCCTCAAAAGGGTTCTCGAAGGCATATAGCATCGATGGTTTTCCTGTTTTCTCTGTAAATTCATTTAACTTTTTCGCATACGCTTCCTGCGCATCCGCATAAAGTCTGTCATACTGATCCAGCCAGCCTTCTGTTACAAATTTAAATCCTGCACGCTCAAGCCCTTGTGCAATCGAAATGTTTTCACGTACATTTACATCACCGGATCCTGTTCCTCCTTTGATCGTATGTCTTGCTCCTGTTCCGAATAATGCAATCTTCTTTGTACCAGCCTGAAGTGGAAGGACTCCGTCATTTTCCAAAATTACCATACACTCGCCTGCGAGGCGGCGCACTTCTTCCTGATGTTCTATCTCATAATTCTGTATTTCATCTGTTTTTAACGCATCTATCTGTGTCATATACAATTCCTCTTTTCTGTCGATTATTATAATTGTAATAATAGAAACGTCAAATGTCCACCCCCTAAAAAATGATCTTTTTCACGCTGTCCTCTCGCCTTTTATTATTTTTGTTAATATCTACTATACCAATCGATTATCTTCCGGAAATATCGATAAATTTTAACAAGTTTTTTCTCTTTTCAGGTTGCGTGTGAAAGTTTTTATGGTATAATTATTCGTATGAACATAGGTGTCAGGTTTCGCTATTTCCTGATACCTTTTTCAAATTTGACTAAAGGAAAGAGGGAGATTTTATGCAGTCAAACATTATCGTAACCGCTGTTGTTGTTGTTTATCTTCTTGTTATGTTATTGATCGGTTATCTGTCATCTAAAAAGATTGAATCCAACACAGACTTCGTTGTTGCCGGAAGACGACTCGGACCATTTTTGATGGCCGGAACGCTTGCTGCTACTGAGATCGGAGGAGGAAGTTCTCTCGGTGTTGTTCAGCAGGGTATGGAAAGTCACGGACTCAGTGCCGCATGGTACATTATCACAATGGGATTTGCTTTTGTGATCCTTACATTCCTTGCACCAAAATTCCGTGCTGCGATGGTTAAAACCGTTCCTGAATATTTCCGCCGTCGTTATGGAAAACCTTCAGGAATCATTACATCTTTGATCATGTTCGTTCCATTGATTGGACTGACAGCCGGACAGTTTATCGCATCATCCGTTATTCTGTCTACTATGCTGAATCTGAATTATAAAACAGCCGTTCTGATCGTAGGTGTCGTTGTAACAATTTATGCGATCATGGGTGGTCTTTGGAGTGTTACACTTACTGACTTTGTTCAGGTATTCCTGATCGTGATCGGAATGATCATCGCACTTCCATTTGGAATGAATCTTGCCGGTGGATGGGACAATGTTGTAGCTAATGTTCCTGCTGAAACATTTGACATGTTTAAAGGTTATAATGTAATGGATGTTATCAGTTTAACAATCATGTATGTTGCTACATTTACTGTAGGACAGGAAGCTGTATCCAGATATTACGCTGCAAGAGACGGAAAAGCAGCAAGACAGGGATCTGTCCTTGCTGCGATCGTAAACTTTATCTACGCTTTTGTTCCGACACTTATGGGAATCATCGTACTTGCACTGATCAACATGGGCAAATTCAATGCTGCGGACTTCCAGGATGTTGGTGCCCGTTATGCACTTCCGGTTCTTGCTATGGAAGCAATGCCGGCAATTATCTGCGGATTGTTATTTGCAGGTATCGTATCTGCCACAATGTCAAGTGCTGACTCAGACCTTCTTGGTGCCGGATCGATCTTTGCAAATGATATTTACAAGATTGTGATTAAGCCTAGCGCATCTGATAAAGAGATCATGGTCGTAACTCGTGTTACAATGGCAGCTGTAGGTGTTTTTGCTACTCTGATTGCATTATTTAATACTTCAAGTATTGTTACAATCCTGATGTTTGCCTTCACCCTTCGTGCCGCAGGTTCTTTCTTCCCATATGTTCTCGGACATTACTGGAAAGGAGCTTCCCAGGCAGGAACCATGGCTTCTCTGATCGCCGGAACTATTGTTGTAGTATATCTGGAGCATGTTTCCAAAGGAAATCTGTTCGGTCTGCACTTCAATCAGCCGATCGTACCTGGACTGGTTGCTGCGTTGATTGCATTCCTTATCTTCTCACTGGTTATGCCTCCAAAGAAGCAGACAACAGAGCTTGCACCTGAAGAGTAATTTTCAGGAATCATATGCCAGACATAAATCTATAAATATACTAAAACTTCTTTTTAAAAAATAGCAGATATAAGAAACAGCAAGGCTACTGCCAAAAGCATTATTATTAAAATGCTTTCCCGACAGTAACCCTGCTGTTTCTATTTTTGTTTGGATTTCTCTTTTTGTTCAGATTTCTCTTCTTATTTAAATTACTTTATGCTCCAGCCATTTTCTGCTGTGGAATCGCCAGGTGAAAATAATACTTCTGACCGTCCAGTCCGCAAACATTCCGATCCATACTCCCATCGGGCCAAATCCCATTACACGGATCAGAAATACACACAGGCAGAATCTGCATGCCCACATTGTACAGCAGGATGTAATCATAGAAAATTTTGCATCTCCTGCTGCTCTCATGCCATATGCCGGGATAAACGACATAATCCATACAAGCGGTTTTACAATTGTGATCCACATTACCATATGGAAACACATCTTCGCACTCTCCGGTTCCATACCGCCGAGAATCGTAATTGGTTTCGTCAGTGCAAAAACAATCACACAGCTCGCAGCCATAACGATCTCAGCAATCACGCAAAGCTTTTTGATGTAATAAACTGCCTCATCCTTCCGGTCAGCTCCCAGACATTGACCTACAATTGTCATCAATCCGATTCCGACTCCGATACCACCGATTCCGTTCAGATTCTCCAGAATGTTCGTCATTGCCTGCGCAGCGATTGCTGTTGTTCCAAGTGTTGATACTGTGGACTGAATCGCCAGCTTTCCTAACTGGAACATACTGTTCTCCACACCGGATGGAATTCCGATCCCAAGGATCCTGCGGATCATTCTCCAGTCTGGACGGATTTTCAGATAATCTCGTACCACAATTGGCTGACGATCCAGACGAAGCTCTGCCAATACTACAACCGCACAGAAAATACGTGAAATCAAAGTTGCCAGTGCAGCTCCCGCGACTCCCATATGGAAGCCCCAGATCATAATTGCATTTCCGACAATATTCATCACGTTTGATACCATTGAGATGAGCATCGGATCTCTCGTGTTCTCCTGTGCCCTGAAGATCGATGCCGCTGCATCATACGCCGCAATAAACGGAAATGATAATGCAGTGTAGAAGAAATAGATTTCAGATGCTCTCATAACATCTGCTTCAACTGCTCCAAAAATCAGGTGAAGTAACGGTTTCTGAAAAATAAGACAAAATGCGCTGACAGCTACTGATATAAGAGTGATGATAAATAGTACCTGTCGTGCAGACTCATTTGCCCGTTCTTTATTCCCCTGTCCAATGTACTGGGCGCAGACGATCGCGCCTCCGGCTGCCAATGCGGAAAATGCCTGGATCACTAATATGTTAATGGAATCCACCAGTGATACCGCTGAAATTGCCGCTGATCCCACATTACTAACCATCATCGTATCCGCGGTACCCATGATGGAATTCAATAACTGTTCCAGTATGATTGGTACTAAAAGAGCACGGATCATCTTGTTGCTGAACATATGTTGTTGATTTATGTTCGCGTTCATTTATACTCCCCCTGATCTTGTTACTACTTAGATTGTCTTTTTACATTACGACTTAGTATACACCCGGCGAATGTAAAATTTCTATACTTTAACCTGTTTCTATTTGAGTACAATTAAATATAACTAGAAAAAAGATCTTCATGCCAGACATTTTAAGTCTGCATGAAGATCTTGTCTCTTACTCTTTATTAACTATTCTGCTTATTCCAGAATGGTTGTCTCCTCAACTTTATCTGCCTGAGCTTCTTTCTTCTCTGTAAGCTTTTTAATTCCCTGAATTGCTACGATTACTCCAAGGATAAGAAGCAGAACAGCAAAGATCAGCTGTAATGTATTTCCAAGGCTCAGACCTGTTGTCATAAACTGACCTCCCAGTTTACAGATTGTCATTCCAAGTGCTGTAAATGTTACCGCCATCATAAAGATCATTGGGATCCAAAGCATTGCTCCCTGGCGTTTTGTCTTCTTAAGGAATACTGCACATGCAATCAGTGCAAGTACTGACAGAAGCTGGTTTGCTGATCCAAACAGTGGCCAGATTTCTGCATATCCAACCTTTGCAAGTAAGTATGCAAGTACCAGTGTAATAACTGTTGAGAAATATTTATTGGTTGCTACTTTCTTGTACAATGGCAGATTATCCATATCTGTGTCATCATCGATAAAGAATTCCTGGAAAGAAAGTCTTCCGACACGTGCAACGGAATCAAGTGATGTCAATGCAAATGCTGATACTGCAAGGTTGATCAGTGTAAATACAAGAGAATGCGGTAATCCGATCACTTCAAGGAAGTTTGCGATTGCTCCTGCAAAAATCTGTGGCTGTGTTGTCAGTCCCTGTGCTGCTGCCTCACCATCAGCGAAGGAAGCAACTGCGATCAGTGCGATTACAGCAAGCATACTTTCCATGATCATTGCTCCGTAAGATACAGGGAGCATGTTCTTCTCACTCTTAATCTGCTTAGAAGCAGTTCCTGAAGATACCAGTGAATGGAATCCTGATACAGCTCCACATGCAATTGTTACAAACAGAATTGGGAACATATAACTTCCATCTACATTGAAGCTTGTAAAAGCTTTCAGGTTACAGGATGGATTTGCTACAAATACTCCGACAATTGCTGCTGCAATCATAAAGATCAGCAAGTAACTGTTCAGGTAATCACGTGGCTGAAGCAGCATTGTTACCGGTGCGACACTGGCAATCAGAATGTAAATAAAGATCAGGATATGCCATGTCTCTCTTGTCAGATACATTGGAAAATAAAGTCCAA
>OLCO01000142.1_pt1 | contig 11028 bp, 10 predicted proteins | sample 1607391 | NCBI WGS metagenome assembly OLCO01 (sample SAMN02674597, study PRJEB24791) | human gut metagenome, SKBSTL013 | isolation source: stool | host: Homo sapiens | place: USA
TTCCGATCTATACGTACAAGCTCTTCTCCCGGATCGGAGATCCCGGGCGTTCCCGCGTCTGTAATAAGCGCAATATCTTTTCCTTCCAAAAGCTTCTCTATAAGCACTCTTCCTTTATCAAATTTATTGTATTCATGGTAGCTCGTCATCGGCGTTTCAATCTCAAAATAATTCAAAAGCCTAATGCTGTTACGTGTGTCTTCCGCCGCGATAAGATCTGCCTCCCGAAGCACTCGAAGAACTCGAAATGTAATATCTTCTAAATTCCCGATGGGCGTCGCACACAAATAGAGAGTTCCTGCCATCTTTCCCTCCTGTTTTTCTCTTCGTCTCTTTTTGTTTTCTGTTTTCTTTTCTTGTTGTCTATTTTTTTATTTCTTTATTTGTTTTTTCATTTCTTTTTTATATCTTTTTAATTCTTATTTATTTTACCTTTTCATTTCTTTTTATTTATAAATCACAAGCGGCGGTTCTACCGTGATACGCGGCTTTGCCCCGCGTACGCCTTCTATCATTACCATCGTCGGCTCTTTATCAAGATACGGATAAATAAACTGAATCCGTTTCGGTTCAATCTTATATTCATGCATCTTCGTCAAAATCTCTGTCAGCCGGAACGGTCTGTGGATCATATAAAATCTGCCTTTATCCTGAAGAAGCCGCATACTTTCTCTTAAAATATCATCTAATGTACACAACACCTCATGCCGTGCAATTGCCTTACTGTCATCTGGATTCCGAAGTCCATGATCCGCTAACATATAAGGCGGATTCGTTATGATCACATCAAAAAAGGCTAGCTTAAATCGTTCTGCCGCCTCTTTGATATCTCCGGTTACAATGCTAATTCTGTCTTCCAGATGGTTATGTGCAACACTGCGTCTTGCCATTTCTGCAGTCTCAGCCTGTATCTCAAGCCCTGTAAAATGCTTTCCTTTCGTCTTTCCTGCAAGTAGAACCGGGATGATTCCATTCCCGGTTCCCATATCAAGCACGGTCTCTCCCGGCTTTACTTTTGCAAAATCAGAGAGAAATACTGCATCCACTCCAAAACAGAATTTTGAAGGATTCTGGATCAATTCTAATCCTCCAAGCTGCAGATCATCCAGACGTTCGCCTGGTCTCAGATTATTTGTCATCTAACTTCGAAGCTCCCTCTTTCTTCTCCATCCGCTCAAGTGCAGCAAGTTTCTTCTGCTCTTCTTTCGATACTTTCTGTTTCTTTCTTCTCGGACGGAATTTCAGATCATCCGCTTTATACTCGCGAATCTCTTTCTCGTCATTCTCCAGATTAACAATAACTTTCACAAGTCTGCGAAGTACACTCAAAGAATGTACTGTTCCGGTCAATCCATCACTTGTTGTCACATTATCTCCAACAGAAGGTAACTGACTGTTAAGCACTTCATAAGTCTCTTCCTCATTCGTCAGGCAACACATCAATCTTCCGCAGACCCCTGAAATCTTTGTCGGATTCAGAGACAGATTCTGTTCCTTTGCCATCTTGATTGATACCGCTGCAAACTCTGTCAGATATGTGCTGCAGCATAATGGACGTCCACAGATACCAATTCCTCCGCGGATCTTCGTCTCATCTCTGACCCCAATCTGCCGAAGCTCAATTCTTGTTCTGAACACAGCTGCCAGATCCTTTACAAGTTCACGAAAATCAATACGTCCGTCCGCTGTAAAATAAAACAGGACTTTATTATTATCAAAAGTATATTCTGCTTCAATCAGTTTCATATCCAGTCCATGCTTGCGGATCTTCTCCTGACAAATCTTAAAAGCCTCTTTCTCTTTCTGACGATTCTTCTCTACCGTCTTCTCGTCCTGCTCTGTTGCAATACGAATCACAGACTTCAAAGGCTGAACCACTGAATCATCGTCCACCTCTTTTGGTGCACTGACAACACGTCCGTACTCGATTCCCCGTGCTGTCTCCACGATTACGTGATCCCCCTGTTTGATTTCAAACTCTCCCGGGGAAAAGAAATAAATCTTTCCCGCTGTTCGGAATCTTACTCCTATTACTTTTGTCATGTATCTAGTTCTCCTTTATTGTAAGCAAGAGCAGTTCCATTGTCAGTTCAAAATTAACATTTGCTTTCAGTCTAGCTTTCGCCTTTTCAATTGCGTCCAAAATATTCTCAATTCCTTCATAAGAGCTCTTACTTGCACGCGCCTTGATATATCTCAGCTGATCAGAAAATACTACTCTGTCTACATTCTTAGTTGCCTTATAAATTAATACATCTCTGTACCAGATTGCGATCATATCCAGATAGTCGTTAATCTCCATCTTATATGTCATACATTTTTTCACTGCATCCATCAGTTCTGAAACATTCATCTCATCAATATTTCTAAGTAAATGTACAACTTCTTCCTTAATCTCATTGAAATATTCTGATGTCGCAAGCATAATCGCTTTTCCCATATTTCCCTGGGCAAATGCTACACAGACATCTGCTTTATAATCAGGAATCTCCATCTGCTCCATCAGATATTTCTTTACGAGCTGATCTTTAATATTACGAAGTTTCATCATAACGCATCTGGAACGAATCGTTGGCAGTAAAGCCTCTGCATTCTCTGTCAGAAGCATGATCACCGCATATTCCGGTGGCTCCTCAATTGTCTTAAGCAATGCATTCTGTGCCTGGGCACTCATTAAGTCTGCCTCTGGAATAATATAAATCTTATACTTGCTGCTGTACGGCTTGATCACAATATCATTATTAACCTGTGTACGAATATCATCAACACTGATCGTATTCGGTTTCTCATGTGTCACCTTAATAATATCCGGCTGATTGCCGCTCTGTGCCTGTTTACAAGACTGACATTTTCCACATGCCTCTCCGTCTTCCGCACGATTCTGGCACTGCAGGCTCATAGCAAAAAGATTCGCAAGAAGCCGCTTTCCAGATCCTCTTTCGCCATTCAGAATATATGCATGCGATACTGCATCAGCCTGAACTGCGCTCGAAATATACTTGATTATGTTTTTGTGCCCTACTACATCTTTAAAACTACTCATTTCTATCACCTGCCGTGTATCTTATTTCCTCTTTAGCGGATAATATTCTCACAATTATCCACCTAACAATAGTATATTCATAATTTTAACATCATTTTCTTACAAAACTATGAACTACCATTTAAGTATATCATAAATTCACGTTTATTTCTCGCAAAATTTCTTCCATACAAGTTTCCTTATCAATATTTTGAAATCTCCGCTTGATTCCCGCCCTTTCCAGATTCTCCTCCGAGAAATCTTCTGCATCTGCAAGAAATCTTCTGCACAGTTCTGCATACTGCGGTTTCGTCTGTGCCCGTTCTCTTTCTAACGCCCTCGACAGTCTTAATCCATCTTCTACTTCTATATATAATGGAACCATAACATCATCACCAAAATATTCTTTCAATGCATAATATGACTCAATTGTTCCGATCACAAGATAATCATACTGCCACAATTCAATCTGTCCATCATCTGCTGTAAAATAAGTCCAGATTCCACACTTTGTATTGTAAGAACGAAACTCGATGATTTTCTCCTCGTCCATCATCTCATCAAATCGTTCCTGATCGACAAAGAAATATTCCACTCCGTCCTTCTCACCCTCACGCATTGGACGTGTTGTATATGGAACGATTGAATGAAATTTGGGCATCTTTTCTATCAATTCTTTGTAAATCGTATCCTTCCCGGAAGCACTTTTTCCCATAATATAAAATATTTTACCCATACTTTTTCTCCTGCTCTTAAACATGCATCTGGATTCGTATTCTCAACTTCCAGCCTGTCGGTTCTTTATTCTGGATTCCCCGCAACTAATAAACAATTCTCCTGGCTTAGCCCTTCAATGGAAAAACCCATCTCTTTATATTTTACCATCTTTTGCACAATAGTAGAAGTAATTCTCTCTCCAGGAACAATCATTGGGATTCCCGGTGGATAAAGATAGACATATTCCAATGAGATTCTTCCTGATGCCTCATTCCATTTCACACTCTCCCCTTCCATTCTCCCTGCTTCAAAGGAAGAATATGCCTGTTCTAATGGAATCATTTCATAAGAAATATTTTTTATAGTATGATCCTCGTCATTCCCTGAAAGTTCTTCGCACAGAATATTTTTATCAATCTCCATCACCGCCTGAACCAATCTGTCCATTCCTTCTTGTGTATCTCCCGGTCCTGTCATAGCAATCACATAAGACCCGGAAGCCATCTCCATCTCCAAATGATAAGATCTCAGCATTTCCTGAAATCGTTTTCCATTCAAAACTTCCCCATCTGTATTCTTAAGATTTTTTACAGATAATACTATCTTTGACCGGTCAAAATGTTCTGCCTCAATTAATTTTATATTCTTTAACTGCTTCAGTCTCTCTCTTGCTTGCTGCAAACACTCAACATAAGTGTCCATGATTTCTTCCCTGCGCTCATCCATTCCCCGGACACACTCATCAATGGATGCCATTAAAATATAAGAAGGACTGCTGGATTGAAGCATATGCAAATAATTTCTTATCCTTTCACGATCAGCATATCTCCCGTTTATATGAAGCAATGCTGTCTGAGTTAAAGACGGAAGTGTCTTGTGAAGACTGTGGATCACCACATCTGCACCTCGTGTATTCGCATTTTGTGGAAAATAGGAATGAAATCCAAAATGTGCACCATGCGCTTCATCGACGATCAGCGGAATCTTATATTCATGCACGATTTCCGCAATTGCTTCAATATCCGACACAACTCCTTCATAAGTCGGTGAAACAATGACAACCGCCTGAATATCTTCATATTCTTCAAGCAACTTTTTTACCTGGTCTGCATGAATCTCACCATTAAGATCTGTCTCTTCTGAAAACTCCGGATAAATATATACTGGGCGTAATTCATTCATATATACCGCATTGTATACCGATTTATGACAATTTCTTGCCATCAAGATTCTACCACCACGCTCCGTACATCCCATCACTGCACTCAAAAGTCCGACTGTACTCCCGTTAACCAGATAATGCGTCTCTTCCGCATGAAATACTCTGGCTGCGTTCTCCTGTAATTCTTTCAACAGTTCTTCTGCATGATGAAGATCATCAAATCCATCAATCTCTGTTATGTCAATATTATATGGTAACCTGGCTCTCATGAGCTCCATGTTACGCTTATGTCCAGGCATATGAAATGCATAATAATCTGAATTTCCATATGCAGTTAATTTTTCATATAAATATTCCATAATAACCTCTTATTTGTAAAAAGAACCTATCTGAATAATGATAGATTCTCCTGGTGCCATATTTTATTTATATAAAGTTAAAAGCAGTAATCATAATAGATTACTGCTTTCTTTCAGTGAGCGTGCGGGGATTCGAACCCCGGACAACTTGATTAAAAGTCAAGTGCTCTACCACCTGAGCTACACGCCCTTAAACACTCGCAGAAGTTATAATATCATAAGTCTTATATAAATGCAAGCACTTTTTTCAGATTTTAAATTTAATATTTAAATGCATCTCGCCACATCGCTACAGGCGATTCTAAATGGCGAGACACAATCTTATTTTTTCAAATCATAGAACTTTCCGCTCAGATTTTTCACCTTTACATAAGAAACATGATCTATAAACATTCTCGAAGTAAATACCGTTTTCCCATGATCGCAGAAAATCTCGATACTGGAATGATCTACCATAACCCGGACAGTCTGTTTCTTCTCTAACTGTTTTGCATAACGGATCGTTCCAAACTTCTCCGCATACACTTCTGTCATACCACTTCTGTCCAGACAATATTCTTCCCCATCTGCGCTTAAAATCAAACAGTTACCATCTTTATTTCCTATCTCTATAGAAAACGCACCTTCTGTATTTCCTTCAAGCTCAAAAGAACATTCTTCAACCTTTATATGCTCTGCAATGCTTCTTTCATTTGCACGAAGCTGCTTTAGCTCTTCTACCGGCTGCTGGATCAACCTATCTTTCTCTATCCAAATTTCTCTTGGAAGTGTTAACATGTGAGCCCAATTATTCTTATCTGTTGGATACTCGCTCTTTGAATTTCCAAGCCATCCAAATAAGATTCTTCGATGTTTTTCATCCTCATACGATTGAGGCGCATAGAAATCAAATCCCTTATCAAGTTCATACATTTCTGAAAATTGAAATTCTTTTCGTTCTGTATCCAATGGTTTTCCTATCATGTAAACTACGGAGAACACATTTTTATAATCATATTTATTCTCACTTGAAATTCCCATTGGAGAACAGAACAGCACTCCTTTTTGATTCTCTTCATAATAATTTGGACATTCCAACATGTAACCTAACATTGCTTCCTGTCCATTCTGAAGTAATCTCACTCTTCCGGCGTACTCATATGAATCTGCCTGCTTACCTCTGTACAACATCAGAATTCCTTCATGTTCTTTACTTTCTGCTCCTGTCAGCATCCAGTATTCACTGTCCCTTTTCCAGACATATGGATCACGGTAATTCATTGTCGTCTGATCCGGATCCATTTCTACAATCTTTTTCCGGTCTGTCAGTTTCTCACCATCAAATCTGGCATAACAGGTACATGGGATCATCTCTTCATTTTCAATTCCTGTATAGAAAACATGTACTTTTTCTCCCTCTTTTAATGCCATTCCTGTATAACACCCGTAAGAGTCTGATTCTGTATCCGGGTACATTGCCACACCATGATCTTCATAATGAATAAAATCTTTTGTTGTCAAATGATACCAGTGTTTCAACCCATGTACCGGTCCAGCCGGAAACCATTGGTAAAAAATATGGTGTATCCCATTAATCTCACACAGCCCATTCGGATCATTCATCAGACCGCATTTCGGTGCAATGTGCCATACCGGATAATACGGATCTTTCCTGGTTGTCTCCTGTATCCGTTGAAAATATTCAGCCGGCATATCCGTAATCCGAATATGCCGGTTCTGATGATTTGAAAAATCATACTGAAACATAAATTTACTCCTTTATACTGCTTCTGGATTCTTCTTCATAATCAGCCATGTGCCTGCAAATGCAACTCCTACAGAAAGCAGTAATACAATAATATACTCAATCATTCCTCCCTGAAGGTAAAGCAGCATACCAGGGATCATAGACGCTCCGGTTCCCTTTGCACACAAACCAACGATTGCTGCGAATCCACCACCTACAGCACCTCCAAGACATCCCATGAAGAATGGCTTAAGTCTTGGGAATGTAAGACCATACATAACAGGTTCGGAAATTCCGAATAATGCCGGGATCAGAGCTGGAATCATATTAGCTCTCTTCTGCTTATTCTTCTGCATCATGACAATTGCAAGTCCTGCTCCAAGCTGTCCTGCGATTGCTGCAGATCCCATTGGGTTAATATAATCTACACCAGTCTCTGTAAAAATACTTACAATAATCGGTGTTACTGTATGATGCATACCTACAGAACAGAGAATCTGAATCAGTCCTCCATAAGCGATTCCTCCAATTCCAAATGGAAGTTTCAGCATCATAAGGATCAGATCTGTCATTCCTTTTTCAATTCCTGAAAGAACCGGTCCTACAACAAAGAGTCCTGCCAAAAGTGAAACAAGTAAAGTAAGGAATGGTACAAGCAGCATGTCTAAGATATCCGGAATCACCTGATGTAACTTCTTCTCCAGTTTTGCTGCAAAGAATCCCATGAATAATGCAGGAATTACAGAACTCTGATAACCTGTAATATTTAAATGCAACGGTCCAAAGACAAAACTTAACGGATCAGCAACTCCATTTACCACATCCCATTTATTTGGAAGAGTTGGTGATACAAGCATCAGCCCAAGTACAATACCGAGGATCGGTGAGCCACCGAACTTCTTGCATGCAGACCATGCAACTAATACTGGGATAAATGTGTATGCTGTGTCTGTTAATACAGAAAATACTGTATCAAAAGATGGTGATAACTCAATTCCAAATCCATTTACAAGAAGACTTCTTACTCCCATCAGAATACCTGTTGCAAGAAGTACCGGAATGATAGGAATAAAAATATCAGAAATCATCTTTGTTGTACTCTGGAAAGATAATTTTTCCTTCTCCCCATTTTCTGTTACTTCAGCATCTCCAGCTGTCACTCCTGCCAGTTTCTGAAACTCAGCACAAACTTTATTCACAAATCCAGTTCCAAGAATCACCTGATGCTGGCCACTCTTTGAGAAATAACCTGCTACTCCCTGAATCTCTTTCATCCCCTCTTCATCAATAATAGATGCATCCTTTACTTCCACGCGAAGCCTGGTTGCACAATGTGTCGCACTGATTACATTTTCTTTTCCGCCAAATGCTTTCAGAATTTCCTGCGCTGTCTTTACAGGATCTTTTTTCATCTCTCATTACCTCCTATTTGTGCTATTATAACATATATCGTTTTTATCAAATCGATTCGATATGTTTGTTTTTTATAGTGGCCTTGGAATATTTCCTATCGGCCACTGTTATTTTTGTTTATCGAATCGTTTCGATATCTGTTGATTATAATAGATCATTACCATTTCGCTGTCAATGAATTTAATCAATTCTTTTTGTTTTCTGTATTTTTCAACAAATTAAAGTCGTGATATTTGGTAAAAAGTAACATGTAATTTAACATGTTTCACCACTTTGGACTGTCACGCCAAAAATAGATTCAACTTCTTCAATTTTTTTCCCTTCAATTTGCGAGATGATCATTGACACTAATTTTTGAGCCATTTCTTCAATTGGCTGAACAATCGCCGTCAGAATTTCTGGTCCGATTTTTGTAATATACGTTCCATCAATCGCAACTATGCTGAGATCCTCTGGAACTTTTCTTCCTCGTAACTGCGCTTCTCTCATACAGGCAGCTGCAGCCATATCAACACCAAGAATTCCATCCATATCATTACATGTCTCAAATGCACGAGCTGCAGCATCCTGATACTTTTCAGTAGTAAATGTATTATATCCCACAGAAATATCTACAACTTCACAACCTTTTTTCTGAAGTATTTCGCGGAATACCTTCTCCTTTTCATCCTCATAGTTCTTAATCGTATGAGAACTTACAAGCTGTACGACTTTCTTTCTGTTCTTCTCCAGAAAAAGCGACGCTGCTTTCTCTGCAACCTGTCTCTTGTCTACATGAACAGTCGGAATATAATCTGCCAAATAACAGTCAATTGTTACGATTGGCCTGTCGATCTTAAGATATCTCTCCTTCTTCAGTGAATGAGCTCCCATAATCACGCCATCCATAGTTCTACGATCCAGCATCTGTAGGTAAGCTTCTTCTACATCTTCACGCCCAGCTGTTCCACAAACCAGTGCCTTATACCCTCTGGAATACAGTTCTTTCTCTGCGTATTTAATAAACGTACTGAAAAAGGGATGTGCGATATCTGGAACAATAATTCCTACAATTCCTGATTTTTGCATCTTCAGATTACGGCCAAGCTCGCTTGGAATATAATTTAATTCCTTCATTGCTTTTTCAATTTTTTTCCTTGTTTCGTCAGATACATATCCTTTATTATTACATACAAGTGAAACAGTGCTTCTTGATACTCCAGCTAATTTTGCTACATCTCCAATGCTTGCCAAATCAATCTCTCCCTATCATCAAATCATAAATCTACAGTTACTCTTCTGCATTAGAGTTCTTTCTCTAATAATAAAATATAGAAAAAAGACTGCGGTATACGCAGTCTTTCCGTTTACATAAAATAAAAATGCCCAGAACCGGAATCGAACCAGTGACACGAGGATTTTCAGTCCTCTGCTCTACCAACTGAGCTATCTGGGCATGAGTTGCGGGGGAAGGATTTGAACCAACGACCTCCGGGGCATGAACCCGGCAAGCTACCACTGCTCCACTCCGCGATATAGTCGCTATCATTTCTTGATTGCGAGTGCAAAGGTATATTATATTTTTCTATTTTCCAATATTCGAGCTTATTTTTTTTTCTATCTTTTCTTATCTATTTTTTCGACCTTGCAAGGTTTGTTACACCCGCAACAAGCAGAAGTTGGCGCCTTACGATTCCGTACCATATTGAATATCTTATGTATAATATAAAATACAACTATTAAGAGGATAATACCTACTATTAAAGATTGAATCGTTGAATTCATAATTTATTTTTCCATAAAATAAGTAAAACGGTTATCGATATCATCGACGGTAATAACATTACGGCGTTTGTATCGCTTCATATAAGATAACATAATAACATAGATAAATCTCCAGAACAAGAAACGATGTGAAACAATAATATTGCGGCGATCGAGATTTTTCCCCATAAAGGTACTGGGAACAAAAATAATAGTACCAATAATACCGATAGGATATAAAAGGGTGCAAGAGCTATTCGTCGAAAAGTTTTATAGTCGGCCGCAAAATTATGTGCGGCTGCATAAAACACGAATGACTTCCAGATGGCTCCAAAACGTACATCATTAGCTCCCTCTTTTTTGTATGCAATCCAATGAATAAATTCATGTACCGGAATTATCAGAGCACAACCCAGAATAGAAAATACGACACATTTCAATATCTGTATCCCGAATTGTGAGAAAGATAACGAATCGGACCAAAGTTTTCCCATAGCGAATCCTATAAAAAACAGTATGAAGAACCCGCTTATGAAAACGATCCAAATTATATGATTTTTACGAGGTTTGTTTCTCTCTAAAAATGTTTTTATATCGTCATATATAAATGAATCAATGACTTGATACCCGTCTTTTTCATAAGACGACAAAAATGTTTGTTTATCCATATTAAATAATTAGTAGTCCTATTTGATAGACTAAGAATGAAACGATCCAAGCTACTCCTGTATTGTATAACACCGTAAATGCCCCCCATTTCCAACTTCCCGCTTCTTTGGCTACTGCTATGACAGAGGCGATACACGGGAAATACAGTAATACAAATACCATAAAGGAAAGCGCTACTAACGGTGTGAAATCGGGAACTCCCGTAACAGGATTCGGC
>OLCO01000146.1_pt1 | contig 10983 bp, 9 predicted proteins | sample 1607391 | NCBI WGS metagenome assembly OLCO01 (sample SAMN02674597, study PRJEB24791) | human gut metagenome, SKBSTL013 | isolation source: stool | host: Homo sapiens | place: USA
GAAAGCTGGGTATTAGCATAAAAGACATACAAAGTCTTTTGAAGAGTGGCGACAAAAGCATTCTTCTTCGTATTTATCAGGAAAAAATGCGGGAAAGCGTTTTATTTGAGGCAGAATGCGAGGCGTTAAGGCAATTCATAGACGATGGCAATGCCGACAAGGCAAATGAGTTACTTGATTATCAAACCGTCGAAAATGCGATTGAGTCTTTGTTGCCGGGTAAAGGGTGGTCAGATTATTTCAAAAGCCACTTCAAGCCATTCCTCAATGTAAGATTGCAGACTCAGGAACAGAAGCAAGCCTTGCAGAATATATTGAAATATTGCGATGAGACCACTTTGAAAATACCTTTTCTTATGCGAATAGGTGTGAAGATAGCAAGCGGGATTACTCAGGATACAAGAACCGCAGACGAGATGACGGCTTATTATCGCGATATGAGCGAAAGCGAATACCGGCGATTGAGAGAACGGGTAATAAAAGGGGTTAAGTTGAAAGCCGGAATTATGAAGTATCACCCGGCGTTTGTCGCTCAGAGAAAAATGCTGAAAGAGTTGCAGGACAAAGGATACAACGATATATTCATTCCCAACCTTATTGCTCTGTCTCCGCCTTATGCGGAGTATAAAAAAGCATTGGATAAGGTGAACGAAAGATTATGCAGGGAACTTGGTTTGTACTATGACAGCAACTACAACTTAGTTGTAAAATAATGAGAGTAGAATTGCTGTATCTTGAAATGAGCAGAAGGTCGATACACGGCAATTCGTATTCTACTTGATTAACCTTTGAGAAAGGAAGAACCCTTCTCAAAGGTTATTTTTTTGTTTCTCCCCATATTCGCAAACTACCCCAATTACCCTTTCCTCAATATAATAAATGCAAAACAGAGAGGAAGGAGCGGTTTTGCTATGAGTAATAGTTTGGCGAAAGTACATCCGGAGCTTGTTTCGGAATGGGCGGAAAGGAACTTTCCGCTTACTCCTGATGATATTACATATGGCTCAAACAAGAGAGTTTGGTGGAAAGGGAGTTGCGGTCACGAATGGCAGGCGAGCGTGAAGGCTCGTTCCAAAGGCGAAGGCTGCCCCATTTGTTCGGGAGCAAGGGTTGTTGCAGGTATTAACGATTTTGCTACCATAAATCCGAGACTGGTATCAGAGTGGTCAGAGAAAAACACGATTAAGCCAACAGAGGTTACTGTCGGTTCTCACAAGAAAGTGATATGGAAGTGCGAACACGGACACGAATGGACGGCTACTGTCAAAAGCAGAACAATCAATAATACAGGCTGCCCGTACTGTTCTCATAATAAGGTTCTTGCCGGATTTAACGACCTCGCCTCGCAGTTCCCGCAGATAGCCGCAGAATGGTCGGATAGAAATTATCCGCTCCTGCCTACTATAGTTACTGCTTTTGCAAACAGTAAGGCTTGGTGGAAATGTAAGGATTGCGGACACGAATGGTACACCCTGATTTCCACACGCTCAGGCGGAAGTAAATGCCCGTATTGCAGCGGATATACCCTGTTGAAAGGATTTAATGATTTGGCGACTACTCACCCACAGATAGCCGAAGAATGGTCTGAGAAAAACTTTCCGCTGACGCCGGAAACAGTAAATCACAAATCAAGATTAAATGTCTGGTGGAGGTGCAAGACCTGCGGGTATGAGTGGAAGTCGGTTATCAACGCCCGTGTGAAAGGAACCGTCTGCCCTGTTTGCGCCGACAGAGCCGTGCTTGCGGGGTATAACGACTTGGCTACAACGGATAAGGAACTGTTGAGTGAATGGGATTATGAGAAGAATAATATCCTACCCACTCAGGTATCGAGAAATTCAATGAGGGTGGTATGGTGGAAATGTTCTCTCGGTCATTCTTGGCGAGCTAAGATAAGCGACAGAACAATCCTCAAAACAGGCTGTGCGGTCTGTGAAAAAGAATATAAAAGCGTATTCCCTGCATTGGCTGTCAACTACTACGCAAGTAAAAAAGGAATGAGAGTTCAGCTCGGCTCGGATAAGCTTTTGGGAATACCGCTTGAAACATATATCCCCGATGAGAAGCTTGCCGTTGAATGGTCTAACTCCACGGAACAGATTGAGATACTGAAAGAACATCTTTGCCGACAGCGAAATATCACCCTGATAAAAATCACGTTCAAGAGGCAGGAAACATACATAGATTATGCCGAGAGAATAAAGGCAGCTTTCAGAAAGCTGCATATCTTTATCGCTTCCGATACGAAAAGAGATACACAGATAATACGCAGTACATTTACAGAGTGGAGAAAATCAAACTGAAAATCGAATAAGAAAGACTTACATTGCCGTCTGCTTCACCGCCGAAGCAGGCGGCTTTTTTGTGCCTGAAAAAAATTTTTTGAGAAATTTTTGAAAAAGGGTCGATTTTGGGTGTCCAAAACGCACCCCCTTGTCCAAATAAGTGAGAGGACAATTTGAGCCACGGTTCAAAACCTCTCGATTGACCCTTGAAAATTGAATAAGTCATTCACTAAGAACTTCAATTCCGATGATAGCTACCTTAACGGGTACGCCGAGACCCTCTCGCTGTTAGAGGCTTAGCGAGAACTCCCGTTATGAGTGCCGGATTGCCACCGGCACGGCGATGACAGTCGGAACTACAATGGTACTTCCCTACGGGGCTGGCGGAGAACCCGGCAGAGGTGAAACTCCTATGAGGCGGATAAGCAGTCCGCTACTTAGTGACTTCCCAAAAGCAGACAGCTTGGCGAGGGGTGTTGAGAACAAATATTGCCCGACCGGTTAGGAAATGAGCCGGTCAAGTACATAGCCGTTTTGCGGACGGCTATGAATTTCAGAGAAAGGAGGACGCACAAGTGTCAAACTGCAAGACGATTGCCATATGCAATCAGAAAGGCGGCGTACGGCTTGCCGTGTTTTGAGACTATCCGCAGAGCAAGGCAAAGAGTACAATCCCTGTTTCCCGAACTGTCGAGGCAATGCACGGGCTGTTGCTGCGATGTGCCGGACAAGTTGAAAATCGTCATTGAAGTGAGATAAGGAGGACGAAACAATGAAGGACACCTTTACTTTACAACAGAAAACAAAGCTTCTCTCAAAACTGTTTGACTCCGGTATCAATACCGAGAAGAAATTACAGCAGCTTGATATGGAGCGGATTTTGAAAATCTCAGGGATTACCATTCCCGAAATGAACCTGATTATTGAGCTTCAGAAGCAGACGAAAGCCAACAAGCTGTTTTCGTACTTGGGAGGTGGAGCAGATGAACCGACAGCCGAGTGAACGACACATCATTTGGAGCAATCTGAGCCTTGATGTGGACGACTGGCGAGAGGCATACGACAAACCGATACGCCTGAAAAATCTCGGAGAGGAATACACCAATGAAGCTATCAAGCGAAGGCTCATCGAAAATCAGAGGATGAAAATAGAGCCGTTTCAGAGGGAAACCTTTCGACCGAGACAGTACCGACTGCCAACGAGAGGAAATAAGCTTCGCAAGAAAGGCGGTTTGTACGGACTGTATCTTTACTACTGTTACCGACTTGGTTATCTGCCCAAGTATAAAAAGCAGAACACGGCACGACTTCACTATCTTCTCAAAGAGGATTTGCTGAAACTCGACCGCATATCAATGGAGGCAAGACTTCTTGGCAGGGAGAACATCTCTACTGACAAGGAGCTTTTCTCATATAAGGCGTCGATTGAAAATCAAATCGAAACCCTGACTGACGAAAGAACGCACCTGCGAAAAACGCTTAGAAGAAATTTGAGTGACGATGAGCTTTCAAAGGTCAAGGGACAGATTTCGACAATAACCGACCGAATACGGACACTCCGAAAGGAGGTCACGCTTTGCGATGGGATTGCAGAGAGGTCAAAGGTCATAGAACACAACCTCGAACAAGTCCACGCAGATGAAGATAAATTCAAAGGAAAGGAGCGCAACCGTTATGAACAACGGATTATAGCGGCGACAAAAGCGTTGATAGCTGCGATTGCGGCAGGCGGTTGGGTTGCCGTTGTTGTGATTATCGTTATCTGTCTGATAGCGTTGTTAGTAGGTTCGGTTTTCGGTATTTTCTTTTCAGGCGAGGACTCAGGGACAGGTCAGACTATGCAGACGGTCGTACAGGAAATCAATGTTGATTACGATGGCAGGCTACAAGAGATAAAGAACTCCGTCAGCTATGACAAGCTTGAAATGAGCGGAAGCCGTGCGGTTTGGAAAGATGTGCTTGCCGTCTACTCCGTCAAAGTCAATACCGATCCCGACAATGCTCAGGAAGTAGCAACGATGAACGATGAAAAGAAGCAACTTCTCAAAGACATCTTTTGGGAGATGAACGAGATAAGCAGCCGAACCGAGACAAAATTGCATACGGAGATAACCGAGACTGATGACGGACACGGGAATATCGTGCAGACGGAAACGACAGTAACCGAGACGTTTCTGTATATTACAGTCTCGCATAAGACAGTAGACGAAATGGCAGCGCAGTACGGCTTTAACGAGGAGCAAAAGGAATACCTTGCCGAATTGCTCCAAGAGGAAAACAACTCGCTATGGTCTGCCGTTTTATACGGTATCGGATACAGCGATGACCAAATCGTGACGGTTGCGCTGTCTCAGGTCGGAAATGTCGGCGGCGAACCGTACTGGTCTTGGTACGGCTTTAACAGCCGCGTGGAATGGTGCGCCTGCTTTGTCAGTTGGTGTGCCAATGAGTGTGGCTATATCGACGCAGGTATCATTCCGAAGTACGCTGGTTGCGTAAACGGCGTTCAGTGGTTCAAAGACCGAGGGCAATGGATAGACGGCTCGCTGGAACCGATGGCGGGTATGATTATCTTCTTTGATTGGGATAACAAAGGCTCGTCAGGTCCGCAGGACGGACTATCCGACCATACGGGTATCGTTGAAAAGGTCGAGAATGGTATCGTTTACACGGTCGAGGGTAACTCAGGAGATAGCTGCCGTATAAATCAATATGCCGTAGGGCATTACGAGATACTCGGCTACGGAGCGCCGCAATATTGATATGATGGCTGTCCGCAAGGGCAGCCATCAAGTACATATTTTATGGGTGTTCAAGAAACGGTAGTACATCGAAGGGGGTGTTCTCAACGAAAAATCTCTGTTTTTTGTAGATTTCTTCATATTTGGGTGGTAAAATAAAAAACGCTACAACCAATAGTAGCCGGTTAGAAGGTAGTCCGTAACCTAATTGGAAAACAACACGAGTAAACCGAGTACCGGCAATATTTTAGCATAATATTTCTTCATATGAAGGTATGAGGTGCGAAACATACATATGAAAAAGCGATTTTCTGAACACCCTTTATTATGTTTTATTCTAATAGGGCTGCTGTTGCCCGCAATAAGTATTTTCATCGTTGTTGTAGATGAACTTATGCCACAAAGTCTAAATGAAAACCCGTTTCTTTTCGGGGTTTCATTTATTCATACCTTTGGAATCACAAATCTTATTCTTTACAGCATCATTGCAAACAATAGGCTGTTTCAATCAGTCAGACTAAGAAGTATTGCATTTGTCTGTGTTGCAACAGCCTTAGTCAGTTATCTGATTCCTTACCTTACAACTCCTGTGCTTAGGGGAACAAAATGGGGAATTGATTATTTGGTACACGCTTTGCTATTCTCAGTTTTACCTGCTTTACTCCCCATTTTCATTAAATATGCTATTTGGCGAATAAAACGAAAACCAAATGTAAAGCAGGACGACATAGCATAGTTCTTTTAGTATACTTGACAGGGGTAGTTGTTATCGGAGCTTTTTGTGGATTATTGTTTCGTCGCTAATGGGAGAAAAATCAAATGACTAAGAAATCTTATTGGTTAAGTATTAGTGTGTTCGTATTGATACTGATATGGACGGGTTATTATTATGCAATGCAGTACACAGGAGGATTTGCAGACTTAAAGGACTCTATTGTTTGTGGGATTGTAGGTTTGATATGTATCGTATTTATCGTGAAAAGAACTATTGACTTTTTGAAAAACAAAAAATCGTAAAATTTCAGTTGATATTTCACATATTTTAGGAAATTTAATAACTGTTATATTTGATTATCAAATTCTTCGCAAACCCTTGAAAATACTAAGTTTGTAGCAAGTGAACTTTCCCTTACTCTTTCCCTTGTGTTACATTTTCCCATTGCTTTTCATGAACCTTAATATGGGAAAAATTAAGGGAAAGAAAATTTCATAACACAATATAACATATAACAATAACGACATGGTGAACTGATTGAAATGTTTTCGATATTTAACTCTGTAACTGATTATCAAAAGAAAATGGAGATAAGATACGATGAGAACAATTTATGCAGAATACAACATAAATCACGATAGTATTGATGTTTACACAAGTGCCGGATATATGCTTCGCATTGATTGCTGGAAAGCTGAAAAAAATCTAAAAACCACATACGGATCAGAATGTGCGCTTACTTCATTGGCTGTGGATGAGCCTTTGGAATATGCAAGATTATATCTTGAGGGTAATTTACAGATGTGGGTAGATGCAGAAGACTCACTAGAGTTATAATCCTTATCCATATAAATAATATGCAAATATATATCCCATCAATATAGCGAATATACTGAAATAAAAGTATCTTTATAATCAATTTTAACCAAAAGAATATGTTCTTAGAGGAGGTGTCTCCCGAAAGAACATATTCTTCTATTATGGGTAATTATAAATATAGAACATGCTTTTCTTGTGCTACAATTTCTTCACTATGAGTTACAACAATAACTGTTTTTCCCTGTTCACTTAACTCATGCAATATATTCATAACAATCTCACTATTTTTTTTGTCTAAGGAACCAGTTGGTTCGTCTGCTAATACAATCGAACATTTCTTTAGCATTAAACGAGCTAACGCAACTCTCTGCTGTTCGCCACCAGATAATTGATAGACTTTTTTGTTAATTACTTTCTGTAAACCAACTTTTTCAAGAGCTTCATTTATTAAAATATCCGTTCTACCTGATTTTTTTATTATTTCTAGATTTTCTTTTACTGTTTTGTTTTCCAAAAGGGCAAAATTTTGAAATAAAAATCCAACAACTTCTTTGAAATATTTCTGCTTTTTTCCTTTTTTTGCCACATCAAAACCATTCACAATAATAGAACCTTTGTCAGGAGTTTCAATACCTCCAATCATATTAAGTAAAGTACTTTTTCCGCATCCACTTTCGCCACTAATTACCAAAAAACGGCTATCTGGAATTTCCAAATGAAAATTTTTGAACAAAATTTTATCATTATATGCTTTGCATAGATTTTCAATTGTTATCATAAGCAACCTCCTTTTAATGATTTCGGTATGTTTGTTTTTTCAACAATTGTGATATTAAAGAAAATAATTGTAAATTCTATTAGTGCCATAAATGAACTAACAAGAATGCTAATTCCTACTTCAGTCTGTACCGATAATAAAGAATAGATAAGCATACCTACTAATATCACAAAATTTTCCACTACAATCATTTTAAGAAGTGTTTTGTGCCGTTCAAATAAACTATATCCAAAGATTTTCATCAAGGAAATTTTCATTGCATTTTCTCGGAACTCTAGTCTACTTACTGTAACAATAATCATAATATTTAAAAGCAATACAATCGTACAAAGAGAACTTAAAAATCCCACGAGTTTTATTAAAAATGTGTGATTATATAAATACTGTTCATGTACGTTTGTAATTACTAGCTGATAATTTCCAAGCATATCTTCATACTTTTTGCTGATATTTCTTAGCTGTTTTTCATCACATTGAAATAAAACTGCTCCTGCTTTATAGCTTTCAAGATACCCACCATTGACTGCTAAATCTTTGTTTGCCTGATAAATAATTATCGGATTTTTGCTTTTTTCGATACCATTTATTCTACTTGTATCTAAATAGGAAAAGTATTCTGTTTCGCTATACTCTATGTACTGAATATTTAATTGTTGTAAATTATCATGATTTAAAACATGGCTCAAGGAGTCATAGGCTAATTGCTTGTTTTTAGCAAAATATCTATTCTTTGGAATGAAAATAATCAAATCAGAAGATTCATTCTCTACTGCATTTATCTGCTTCGTAAAACCTTGTAACATATCTTTTGCATGATTATTTACATATATCACATCATTTTTATCATTTAAAATATTCAAGCATATTACAGGCTTTAATGTGTTATATTCATTCTTGTATAGTTTATTCCAAAAAGCTTCTTCTTTTTCAGCATTAAAATCAGTAGTCTTTACGGTAAAATAATTTGCATCATAATATTCTTCTAACAAATGTTCATTTGTAAATAGGTTATTATGAATACTACTAATATTAGTGGTAATTGTAAAAACAGCGGCTACCCCTGCTATAAATTTTAACGAATAAATTAAAAAATCCACTCCTCTTTTGTGTGTTGCATTTGCGAATGCCTTTCTAATATCAAAAAAGCAAAAAGAACAATATGGAATAGTGGAAAGAATAATTCCAATGGAATATAAAATTGTGACGAGTCTATTCTCATATGCTCCCGATATATAATTTGACAGCAATATTTTTGCAACAATAAATAATGCAATGTCAAAAGTTACATCGAATAAAGCAGCCTTAAATGCTATGAAACCAGCACTTTCTCCTAAGGAAACTCGTACAACAACCTCTTTTTTTCGCCTAACCACTTCAATTACATTTAGAACAATCATCAATGCAATAATCATACCCCATATAATAAAAATCATGTCCTTTTCCGTAGAATTCCAATATTCTGGATAAGTTAAGCTATATTTTTCTGATAATTTCTGATATGCAGAGATAATATTGTCCTCATTTCCTATGTATGAGATAAAGTTTTCATAACCCACAGAGGTACTTTGCAATTCTGAGAGATTATGAAATTTTACTTTCGTAATTCCGGAAACTAAAGCGGTATATTCTGATTCTTCTATGTTTGCAGTATTTTTTAATGTTTGTCTGATTACTTTATCATCGCCATAAATATGAAGTGTTGAAAGGTATTTATTATTGATTTCATTGTACTGAGAAAAAATATGTACATCATTCTCCGTTGCAGTTTCTGATACATCTTTCAGAAACTGCGACATATCTTCACTAGCAACTTCATAGCGTGATGACGTAAAATATGCTGTAGAAAAGTTCCAAAGCTGATCTTGAAATATTTCAGATTGCATAAGTATTCCAAAAATCAGGAAACAAAACAAACATAAGTTTTTAATTGCTTTCATTTATTTCAACCCCAGATTCCATACTTTATTTGCTTTTTCAAATATCGTAGTCAATATTGTGCTATTTTCATCAACAATCCATTGATCTTCTTGATCTTCAGCTTTTTTGCTACTTGACAACATAATTTGAGTATTCAAATCCTTATAGTCATTAAATAGCACGCCTTGACTTATTCCTTGGTGAAATGGTTTTATCCAAATAATTAGTGCATATCGAACATCTGACTCAGCTATCGCAAGATTTCCATTCCAAAGCAAATAATCAGGGACAGACACACTATACTGGAATCCATCTTTATCTGTGTAAATTTTTACTCCAGATTCTTCTATTTCAGGGAAGTCTTTCTGAAATTCGTTATATGGTTTATAACTCCCGAAGTACCAAAATAAATTATAGCAACAGAACAAAATAACCAAAACAATTCCTATATATTTTATTTTTTTCTTCATTTATATACACTCCACAAAAAAGAGTGGTTGGAATTCCAACCACTCAGCCATTATCCCGAACCTTTGTTTAGTAGCTATTACCGTAGGTAATACTATTTCCTTTATGAGCAACCTCAATTTTAGACCAATTACCTTTACCAACATTTGAACCCGAAAAAGAACCATTTCCATTCTTGACATATGCGTAATGATCTTTAGTTGAATGATATGCGTGTGCATAATCTTCATTAATAGCAAGAGTATTATAACCATAAGTCAAAACACCTTTTCCGCCATCAGATGTAGTGCTCAATTCCCACTTTTTATCAAATGTCTTATTCCCGTTTGTAACAGAAAATGCCATTACTGGAATTGATGAAGAAATTAACATTGCACTAATAGCTACCCCTACAATCACTTTCTTTGCTCTCATAAGTTTTACCTACTTTGATCTGCTGTATTTCTATTTATATTTTATCAAATATTTTGTATCTAGTCAATCAGTATCTTGACTTATATAGCGTCGAATTGTAAGATATATTCCTTGTAAAATTAACCAAAAGAACAACAGATTTATTGATAATGCTTTTTTAATTACTTCTCCAAAATAAATGATGACAGCCGCACTTGTCAGTATCATCAGTAGGGTAATAACATCCCAACAGTTTTTCTTATATAATTCTATAACCTTTATTTCTATCAGTATTGCCAGTATCCCTGTCCCTGCCACACATATTCCAACAACCAATATCATCAATAACCAATATATGATTCCGGCTATAATCTCATTTGGAATTTTTGTGCTGATTTGTGCCACAGATTGCCCGGCATCAATCGTCCAACCGATAAAAGTTTGTATGAATGATGCTGCATCATGGAAGAATGATTTGCAATCGGAAAGGAACACATCTGACTGTACTGCCTGAAAAAGAGTGGTTGTCAGCGAATACCATGCAAGAAGGAACAAGGTTGTTTGGAACATTACCGTTTTTGCTTTATATTGTCCTGCAAGTTGCTCTTTTTGTGTTTCGTATCTTGCTTTTGCATTCTGATAGGCTGTCCGGTCACAGGCTTCGCATTTTTTATAGAGTACCGGCTTTTCTACCGGTATCTCTACGATTTTCTGATGTGTCCGGGCATAATCCCGTTGTTGTGTTAAGCATCGTATTTTATCTTGACATTCCTCTATCGTGACGTTTGCGCTTCGCAGCTTCTCTTTCTCGCTCCGCAATGCTCTGTCTGCCAGCTTCAAGTCGTTCTTTAATGCTTGAATATTCCC
>OLCO01000156.1_pt1 | contig 10774 bp, 1 predicted proteins | sample 1607391 | NCBI WGS metagenome assembly OLCO01 (sample SAMN02674597, study PRJEB24791) | human gut metagenome, SKBSTL013 | isolation source: stool | host: Homo sapiens | place: USA
CAGGGCCTCCAGGGTGGTCTCGTTCTTGCCATCGGCGTCGCTGAACAGCTTGCTGCAGACGGAGCACACCCAGTGGGCCTTGACGCCGGTCTCGGTGCAGGTGGCGGGGACCTCCGCCACGGCGGTGAGGGTATGACCATCGGCGCAGGGATCGGTGGCGCCGTAGGTCATGGTCACGTTGTCGATGGCGAACATGGCGTCGGTATCGTCATAGCCCCGGTTGGCCTTCTTATAGAAGTGGAAGGCGAACTGGGCATTGTCCGTGCAGAAGGCGGCGGGAACGGCAACGTTGGCCGTGCCCATGAACCAATAACCGCTTACCGGCTCCAGATCGGCGGCATTCCAGATGGTGGTCCAGGTCTGGCCGCCGTCGGTGGTGGCCTCCACGGTCACGGAGCAGTAGTTGCCGATGACGGACTTGAACAGCAGGTAATCGAAGCTCAGCGTGGGCGTCTTGCCGGTGAGGTTCACCACCGGGGAGATGAGATACTCATCCTGCAGCTTGTCGCTGCCGCCTGCCATAGGCAGCAGGGGCTTGCGGATGCTGCCCACGCTCCAGCCGCCGCCCCAGGGATCTTCATAGTAATCCATGTCGATGCGGGCCTGCTTGGTGGTGTTGAGGTTTCTGTTGGTGCCCTGGTACCAGGTATAGGGGCTGTCGCTGCGGGTGGACTGGAGGGTCCAGCCGTGGCCGGGGAAGGTCTCGGACTCGAAGTCGTTGTCGAACTGCACGTCGGAGGCCGTCTTGGTGAACAGGGCGGCGATGGTGTGGTTGGCGGTGACATTCTCAAAGGTGTAGCTGTCCACCGCGCCCACGCTCTGGCCGTCCACCAGCACATCGGCGATGGCGTAGCCCTCCTGGGCGGCGATGGCGAAGGTCTGGGACGCGCCCTCCTTCACGGACACCTCACCGGCGGGGGTGATGGAGCCGCCCTCACCGGCGGTGGCGGTGATGGTGTACTTCTGGGCCACGGGGCCGTCCTCCACCGCCATCAGCTTCACGTTGTCGATGGCCAGCTGGCCGGTAGTGTCCTCATTGGGATGGACATAGCGGAAGGCAAACTGGACGCCGTCCACATTGTACTCGGCGGGCACGGGAACCTCTGCGCTGCCGGAAATGATGTAGTTGCTGGCCTGCTGGCCGGTATAGCTGTCTTGGAAGTTCCAGATAGCGTTCCACGTCTTTCCGCCGTCGGTAGAAGCTTCCACCGTAGCGGTGAAGGTCTTGTTCTTGATGCCGTACTCGCCGTAGGCGAAGTCGAAGGTCAGCACGCCGTCACGGGTACCGGACAGGTCCACCACCGGGGAGATCAGGTACTCATCCTGTGCACCCTTCCAGTCGTTGCTGATGTAAGCGTGCTTGGAATCATTGCCCTCGTTCTTCCAGTTGTAATAGGTATACTGCTTCCATGTGCTGCTGGTATCCTGCACCTTCACGGTCCAACCGTGGAAGGGGAAGCTGTCGCCGGCCACGTCCTCGAAGTCGTTCTGGAACATCACCACGGGGACGTCGGGAATCTTCTCGAAGGCGGCGGACACGGCATAGCTCTGGTCCATGACCAGGGTGTAGGCGCCGTCCGTCACGTCCACGGTGCGGCCGTTGACCTTCACGGAGGCCAGCTGATAGCCCTGGTCCGGGGTGAAGGTAACGTCCACGGCCTGGCCGGAGACATAGGTGGTCTGACCGGCGGGGGCCACGGTACCGCCCTCATTGGCGGTGGTGGTCAGGGTCACGGTGTCGCCGGACTGCTGGGCCTTCTGGAAGGTGGCGGAGATGGTGTGGTCCACGCCCACCCGCTGGAAGGTGTAGTAGCTGATGGGGCCGAGATCGGCGCCGTCCACGTTGACGTTGACGATCTCATAGCCCTGGGCGGGAGCGATGTCGAAGGTCTTGCTGGTACCCTTCTTCACCAGGGTCTGACCGGCGGGGGTGATGGTGCCGCCCTCACCGGCGGTGGCGGTGACGGACACATAGTTGTCCCGCTCCTCGGCGTACAGCTGGACGTTGTCCATAGACAGGGTGGAGCCGCCCTTACCGGTGTAGACAAAGGCGAAGCGCAGGTCCTTGCTGCTTTGCAGGCTCTCGGGGATGGTCACCTTGGCCTGGGTCTTGGTCCAGGCGGTGAACAGGCCGGAATCCCGCTGCAGGTTCCAGATCTCCTGCCAGTTCTCGCCGCCGTCGCCGGAGGCCATGACCTGCAGGTTGCAGTGCTTATACTCCACGGTGTACCAATAGGTGGTGTAGAAATCGAAGACCATGTGGACCTCGGTATCCACGCCGCTGATATCGGTGGTGCGGGAGATCAGCCACTCGTCCTGCTGGTTGTCGTCGTCATGATCCACGGCGGCCATGTAGTCCTCGTCGCGGTACCAGGTGTTCAGAGAGCCGCCCTTGCTCTGGACGCTCCAGTCGTCGGGGAGCCACTTCTCGTTGAAGTTCTCGGTCCAGAGGATGTTGGTGGGGGTGATGGTGCCGTGATCGTCGGGGTTGCCGGGAGCACGGACGGTATACACCTTGGAGTTGCCGGCGTAGTCGTGGACGATCATGCCGAAGGTCTCGCCGAAGCCGGTGATGTCATACTCCTTGATGTGGCTGGTGACGCCGGGCTTGTCCTCGCCGAAGCCCTGCATACCATAGAGCATCTCGCTGTTCTTGATGTTGTAGAACACCACGGCCGCCACATACTGGTTATCGGACACGTCCAGGCTCAGATAGTACCGGCCCTCGGACTCGGTGACCTTCAGGTTGTCGGCATGAGGCTCCTCGGTGTCGATGGTGATGGGGAAGGACCAGGAGTGCTTCTGGTTGGTCCCCACGCCGTCGCCATAGGGCAGGGTGGCCTCGATGGTCACGGTGGCCTTGGTGTTGTTGGGTAGCTTGGCGTTGTGGGCGTCGGTGCCGTACCAGGGCTCAATGCCGTCATATTCGGCGTCCACACCGGCGGGCACAATGCGGTAATAGTCGTAGCTGTAGATGGACTTGCCCACATACTCGCAGTCCTTGCTGTAGTACACCTGGCCGTTGGCGCCGGTGATGGTATACCTCAGGCTCTTGGTGTTGCGCAGCAGACCGGTGTAGATGCCGGTGAGGCTGTCCATGAAGTCATCGTTGTTGGGGGAAATGGCGTTGCGGTCCGCCAGATACGGAACGGTGGTGTAGTTGTTGTCGCCCAGATAGGTGTCCACCGTGTTCTCGCTGGAGGAGGAGAAGGCGGTGTTCATGTACGCCTGGGCCTGGCTGGCGGAGCCGTCCAGCGTCTCCCAGTAATCGGTGGAATCCATGATGGGAGCCTTGGTCCAGTCGCCGTAGAAGGCCAGGAACGGCAGGCCCAGATCAATGGGATCGGTCAGGGCGCTGCCGTCGGCGGCCACCTGGGTCAGGGTCACGAAGCCCTCCACATAGCTGCCGTTGGGGAACTGGGCCAGCATCTTCCGGCCCTCGTCGGTAACGGTGACGGTGACGGTGACATCGGCGGTCTTGCCGGGAGCCACGGCCACCCGATTATTCTCGCAGTTGGTGGTGAAGGTGTGGGGGAGCAGCCGGGAGCTTCCGCTGATGGTGGAGAACTCCTGCCCGCTGCCGTTGACATAGGCCTCGGTGGTGTCGGTCAGCACCAGGGGGGTCACGTCGTAATACAGGGTGTCGCTGCCGGTGTTGTGGACGGTGAAGGTCATGGTGTACACGCCCTTCATGGCGGGATCGTCCTTCAGCTCCAGCTTGGGACGCTCCATGCCCTCCACGGACAGATAACCCCGGGTATTCACGGCGTCGTTGATGCTCATCAGGCCAGCGCCCTGCTTCCGGGGGGAATAGGGCACGCCGTTGTCGTCATAGATCACATGGGCGGTGCTCATGAGCAGGGTGTCGGTCATGTGCTTGCGCTGGGCGCCGGTCATGCTGTTGCCCCGGGCCTTCAGGGCCTGCTGGACGATGGCCATGCCGCCGGCCGCGTGGGGGGATGCCATGGACGTGCCGTCCATGCTCTCATAACCGCCGGGCACGGCGGCATAGATGCCCGCGCCGGGGGCGGTGATCTCCGGCTTCAGGGTCAGCTCGGGGGTAGCGCCCCAGCTGGAGAAGTCGGCCATGCCATAGGTGGGGGATTCCACCAGGGCGTCGGCGGAGGCCACGGACAGAGTCTTGGTCTCCTGCTGCTTCATGTATTCACCGGCGGCCTGGGAGATGAAGGCGCAGGGGATCTTCCAGTCGGTGATGGACATGTACAGCATGCCGGGGACGTTGTTGTACACCAGCATGCCAATGGCGCCGGCGTTGGCGGCGTTGCGCTCCTTCTGCTCATAGTACATACCGCCGCCCCGCTGCACCAGGGCGATCTTGCCGGTCAGGTCCAGGCCTGCATAGTCCTCCTCCGCGCCGTAGTTGGGAACCACCACATACTCGATGGAGCCCCGGGCGGACAGGCTGCGGAAGGGCTTGGCGTTCTCGTCCTCGCTGATGGTGGCGCTGTCCTGATAGGCCAGGTCCTTGCCGCCCACGGTGACATAGGGGCCCTTGACCATGCCGTTGGACACGGCGGCCACGGACAGGGACTCGCCATAGGTGGAGGGCTCGCTGACCAGGCCGTAATCGGGGTTGGAGGCCAGGGCCTTGCCGCCGAAGGCGTCGCCATAGGCGGCGTTATAGGCGTTGCCGGCGGCCACAGCCAGGGACACGCCGCTCTCGCCGGTGCGCTCGAACACGTCCAGCAGGCTCTTGGTGAAGGCGTCCTCGCTGTCATAGTCGATGTAGCCGCAGTCGGAGCCCAGGCTCAGGTTGGCCACGTCCACGCCCAGCAGGATGCAGTCCTCCAGAGCGGCCAGAATGTCCGCATAGGACGCGCCGCCGGTGGACTTGAACACGTTCATGTTGATGATCTGGGCCTGGGGAGCCACGCCCATGACGGCATCGTTGACGCCCACATTACCGGCGGCGGTGGAGGCCACATGGGTGCCGTGGCTGCCCTTTTCGCCGGGATTGCCGTCCTTATCCTTGTCGCCGTAGTCAAACTGGAAGGGGATCTTGGCGCTGTAATACAGGTCGGACACGCTGATGCCCTTGACGATGCTCTCCACCTGGAAATCATAAGTCTCCAGCATGGACTGGAGCTTCTCCCGGGTCAGGGAAGGGCTCTTGGGGGCGGTTTTGAAGATCTCGTGGCTCATGTCCACGCCGGTATCCAGAATGGCCACCAGCATCCCCTCGCCGGTGAAGCCCGTGGTATTATAGATACCGCCGCCGATCATCCGGTTGCTGTTGGCGGTGTCGGGCAGCAGCTCAAACGTGGGGGAAATGAAGGCGGACTGGACGCAGTCCAGCTTCCGGATGGCCTTGTACTGGCCATAGGTCACCGTGGCGGAAAAGCCGTTGAGCAGGGTGGTATACTGCCGCTGGGGCTCCACCTGCCCGTCAATGGCCCGGTTGATCTGAGCCAGGGCGCTCTTCTGCGTGCGCAGCAGGGCGTTGACCTGGGCCCGGGAATCCGGGTCGGCCACGGAGTCGTTGACCACCACGATGATCTCGACTTCGTCGCTGTCGTCGAGCTTCGCGGTGTTCTCCATCTGGATTTTTTCGCCGTTTTTCTGGCCGCTGCGCAGGACCTGGCGGGCGATATCGTTGGCGATACCGCTGACCGTGGTTTCCTGCAGGGAGGCGTTGACCTCCTGCTCAGCTGCCTGGGCGAATGCCGTCACCGGCAGGGCGGTCAGGATCATCAGAACCGCCAGAGCCAGTGCGCAGCACCGTTTGATAGCTGTCATCTCGTTCCTCCTATAAAATATATTGTCCGCCGCTGCATAAAAGCTCAGCGCGACTTACATATTATACCAGCTTTTGGGCTTTAATGCAATGACGTATCGGCATAAAATGCCAAAATATTTTCCAAATTTTCCGGCATTCTCCAGTCAAAAAAACGGCCCCGGGCCAGACACCCGGGGATGGAGCTTTCCGGCGCGCTGCAAGGCTACGCATTTGCGGACCGTCCGCGGCTCCGTCCGACGGATCGCGCGGGAAATGCCCGCAATTTCGAAAAATCCCTTGCGCAGCATAAAAATACGGCGCCTGCGAAAAATCCCGCCGGGAGTCCGAAAAAATCGGGCTCCCGGCGGGGTTTTATGTTGACAAAGGGGCCGCGCCTGTGGTACAATAAGACGCTATATTGAGAAAATGGGGCCTGATGCCCCATTTCAATCTGCTGTTATGATACCAGCTTTCCCCCAAAATTACAAGTGGGCTCGGGCGAAAACAAACAACCGGGCCGAGCGTGTCAAAATCCCGGGAGAGCGGTTCCCAAGGAAAAGCACGGAGAAAATGCGAAAAGAAAGGCGTGAGTATTGAAGATGGCCAAGGACAAGTATTATGGCAAGACCCTGCGCAAGAACTTTGCCAGACACGAAGAGGTCATGGCGATGCCCAACCTGCTGGAGATCCAGAAGAAATCCTATCAGTGGTTCCTGGACACCGGCCTGCGGGAGGTTTTCGCCGACGTGGCCTCCATCGGCGACTATGCCGGCAACCTGGAGCTGAGCTTCATCGACTACAGCATGGACGAGAAGCCCAAGTACGACGTGGAGGAGTGCAAGGCCCGGGACGCCACCTATGCCGCCCCCATGAAGGTCAGCGTGCGCCTGCACAATAAGGAGACCGGCGAAATCAAGGAGCAGGAGATCTTCATGGGCGATTTCCCCGTGATGACCAACGGCGGCACCTTCGTCATCAACGGCGCCGAGCGCGTGGTGGTCAGCCAGATCGTCCGCTCCCCCGGCATCTACTACGGCAAGGAGATCGACCTGAAAACCGACCTGCCCCTGCTGACGTCCACGGTGATCCCCTACCGGGGCGCGTGGCTGGAGTATGAGACCGACAGCAGCGAGGTGTTCTGGGTCCGCATCGACAAGAACCGCAAGCTCCCCATCACCTGCCTGATCCGGGCCCTGGGTCTGAAGACCGACGGCGAGATTCTGGACCGCTTCGGCGACGATCCCCGCATCGTGACCACCATGGAAAAGGACACCTGCAAGTCCTATGAGGAGGCCATGCTGGAGATCTACCGCAAGCAGCGCCCCGGCGAGCCCCCCACGCTGGACTCCGCCGAGAACCTGATGCAGGGCCTGTTCTTCGACCCCCGGCGGTATGACCTGAGCACCGTGGGCCGGTATAAGTTCAACAAGAAGCTGACCCTGTGGGCCCAGGCCAAGGGTCAGAAGCTGGCCGAGCCCGTGGCCGACCCCGCCACCGGCGAGCTTCTGCTGGAGGAGGGCCACGTCCTCTCCGGCGACGACTGCCGCACCCTGGACGCCATCGGCGTGGGTATGGTGAAGGTCCGGCTGGAAAACGGCGAGGTCATCCGCATTTTCACCAACCGCATGTGCGATATGAGCCGCTATGTGGACTTTGACCCCAAGACGGCGTGCGGCATCAAGGAGCGGGTGCGCTTTGACGTGCTGCAGGAGCTGATGGGCCAGTATCAGGGCGAGGAGCTTATCGAGCAGTGCCGCCTGCAGGCGGACCGCCTGGTGCCCAAGCACATCATCATCGACGACATCCTCACCTCCATCAACTATATGAACGTCCTGGCCCACGGCCTGGTGTCCAAGGACGACATCGACCATCTGGGCAACCGCCGCCTGCGCTGCGTGGGCGAGCTGCTGCAAAACCAGTTCCGCATCGGCTTTTCCCGCATGGAGCGGGTCATCCGGGAGCGGATGACCATCCAGGATCTGGACATCGTCACGCCCCAGAGCCTCATCAACATCCGGCCCGTCACCGCAGCCATCAAGGAGTTCTTCGGCTCCAGCCCCCTGAGCCAGTTCATGGACCAGACCAACCCCCTGGCCGAGCTGACCCACAAGCGGCGTCTGTCCGCCCTGGGCCCCGGCGGCCTCAGCCGCGAGCGCGCCAACATGGAGGTCCGCGACGTGCACTACAGCCACTATGGCCGCATGTGCCCCATCGAGACCCCCGAAGGTCCCAACATCGGCCTGATCTCCTATCTGGCCACCTATGCCCGGGTCAATGAGTACGGCTTCATCGAGGCCCCCTTCCGCCGGGTGGAGCGCCCCTCCGGCCGCGTCACCGACGAGATCACCTATATGACCGCCGACGTGGAGGATCAGTACGTTGTGTGTCAGGCGGCGGAGCCGGTGGACGAGAACGGCTGCCTCATCGGCCCCCGTATCACCTGCCGCCACCAGGACGAGACCATCCAGGTGGAGCCGGAATACGTGGACTATATGGACATCTCCCCCCGTATGATGGTGTCCATCGCCACGGCCATGATCCCCTTCCTGCCCAACGACGACGCCAACCGCGCCCTGATGGGCGCCAACATGCAGCGGCAGGCCGTGCCCCTGCTGCGGCCGGAGGCTCCCATCGTGGGCACCGGTATGGAGCACAAGATCTGCCTGGATTCCGAGGTGGTGGTGCTGGCCGAGGGCGACGGCGTGGTCACCAAGGTGGACGCCACCAACGTGTCCGTCAAGTATGACAGCGGCGAGAGCAAGGACTATAAGCTCATCAAGTTCCTGCGCTCCAACCACGGCACCTGCATCAACCAGAAGCCCATCGTTTCCGTGGGCGAGCGGGTCCACGGCGGCGACGATCCCACGGTGCTGGCCGACGGCCCCGCCACCGATCAGGGCGAGATCGCCCTGGGCCGCAATATCCTGGTGGGCTTCATGACCTGGGAGGGCTACAACTACGAGGACGCCGTGCTGCTCAACGAGCGGCTGGTGAAGGAGGATGTTTACACCTCCATCCATATCGAGGAATATGAGATCGACGCCCGCGACACCAAGCTGGGGCCCGAGGAGATCACCCGGGATATCCCCAACGTGGGCGAGGACGCCCTGAAGGACCTGGACGAGCGCGGCATCATCCGCGTGGGCGCCGAGGTCCACGCCGGGGACATCCTGGTGGGTAAGGTCACCCCCAAGGGCGAGACCGACCTCACCGCCGAGGAGCGTCTCCTGCGGGCTATCTTCGGCGAGAAGGCCCGGGAGGTCCGGGACACCTCCCTGAAGGTGCCCCACGGCGAAAGCGGCATCATCGTGGACGCCAAGGTGTTCACCCGGGAGGCCGGCGACGAGCTGGGGCCCGGCGTGAACCAGGTGGTCCGGGTGTATATCGCCCAGCGGCGCAAGATCCAGCCCGGCGACAAGATGGCTGGCCGCCACGGCAACAAGGGCGTGGTGTCCCGGGTCCTGCCCCAGGAGGATATGCCCTTCCTGCCCGACGGCACCCCCCTGGACATCGTGCTGAACCCCCTGGGCGTGCCCTCCCGTATGAACATCGGCCAGGTGCTGGAGGTCCATCTGGGCTACGCCGCCAAGACTCTGGGCTGGAAGGTGGCCACCCCCATTTTCGACGGCGCCACCGATAAGGACATCACCGAGGCCCTGACCCAGGCGGGTCTGGACCCCCAGGGCAAGAGCTGGCTGTATGACGGACGCACCGGCGAGCGGTTCGACAACAAGGTCACCGTGGGCTATGTGTACTTCCTGAAGCTGCACCACCTGGTGGACGATAAGATCCACGCCCGGTCCACCGGCCCCTACTCCCTGGTGACCCAGCAGCCCCTGGGCGGCAAGGCCCAGTTCGGCGGCCAGCGCTTCGGCGAGATGGAAGTCTGGGCGCTGGAAGCTTACGGCGCCGCCTATACCCTGCAGGAGATCCTGACGGTGAAGTCCGACGACGTCACCGGCCGCGTGCAGACCTACGAGGCCATTGTCAAGGGCCACAACGTACCCACCCCCGGCGTGCCCGAGTCCTTCAAGGTGCTGGTGAAGGAGCTGCAGTCCCTGTGCCTGGATATCCAGGTGCTGGACGAGGACGGCAACCAGATCGAGCTGAAGGAGGACGAGAACGCCCCGGATTCCTTCAACCTGGCCCGGATGGACGCCGAGGACGACCGCCGCAGCCGCTACGCCGACGAGAGCGAGCTGGCGGACGCAGGCTTCGACTATGTGCCCGAGGAAGAGGTGGAGGCCTCCTACGACGGCGCGGACGATGAATTTTAAGGAACAGGAGGAGCATAGAGCATGAGTTATCCCACTTTTGACGCCATTAAAATCGGAATCGCTTCTCCGGAAATGATTCGCGAGTGGTCCTACGGCGAGGTGAAGAAGCCCGAGACCATCAACTACCGCACCCTGAAGCCCGAGCGGGACGGCCTGTTCTGCGAGCGGATCTTCGGGCCCACCAAGGATTGGGAGTGCCACTGCGGCAAGTATAAGAAGATCAGCTTCAAGGGCAAGATCTGCGACCGCTGCGGCGTGGAGGTCACCCGGGCCAAGGTGCGCCGTGAGCGCATGGGCCACATCGAGCTGGCCACCCCCGTCAGCCATATCTGGTATTTCAAAGGCATCCCCTCCCGGATGGGCCTGCTGCTGGACATCAGCCCCCGGATCCTGGAGAAGGTCCTGTACTTCGCGGCGTATATCGTCACCGACCCTGGCGAGACCCCTCTGCTGCGCAACCAGCTGCTGTCCGAGAAGGAATACCGGGACATGCGGGAGAAGTATGAGGACGATTTCGACGCCGGCATGGGCGCCGAGGCCGTGAAGAAGCTCCTGCAGCAGATCGACCTGGAGGAGCTCAGCGCCCAGCTCCATGCGGAGCTGAAAACCGTCACCGGCCAGAAGAAGGCCCGGGTGGTGAAGCGCCTGGAGGTGGTGGACGCCTTCCGCCTGTCCGGCAACAAGCCGGAGTGGATGGTCATCGACGTTCTGCCGGTGATCCCCCCGGAGCTTCGGCCCATGGTCCAGCTGGACGGCGGCC
>OLCO01000164.1_pt1 | contig 10512 bp, 9 predicted proteins | sample 1607391 | NCBI WGS metagenome assembly OLCO01 (sample SAMN02674597, study PRJEB24791) | human gut metagenome, SKBSTL013 | isolation source: stool | host: Homo sapiens | place: USA
GACGCTCTTCCGATCTGGCAGGTACATAGACAGCCTGTACAGATGTTACAGAACCATCCTTAGTAGAAGCGATACGTTCCTGAAGTTCACCCATCTCAGTAGCCAGTGTTGGCTGATAACCTACGGCTGAAGGCATACGTCCAAGAAGGGCGGAAACCTCGGAACCAGCCTGTACAAAACGGAAAATATTATCAATGAAAAGAAGCACATCTCTGTGTTCCTCATCTCTGAAGTACTCAGCCATTGTCAGTCCGGTTTCAGCAACACGCATACGGGATCCCGGTGGCTCGTTCATCTGTCCGAACACTAAGGCTGTTTTTTCAAGAACACCGGACTCTTTCATTTCTGACCATAAGTCGTTACCTTCACGGGAACGCTCTCCAACACCTGTGAAAATGGAATATCCGCCATGCTCTGTGGCAATGTTCTGGATCAGCTCCTGGATCAGGACTGTCTTACCAACACCGGCACCACCGAACAGACCGATCTTACCACCTTTTGCATATGGTGCAAGAAGGTCGATAACCTTAATACCTGTTTCCAGGATTTCTACAGCCGGTTTCTGATGTTCGAAATCCGGCGGATCTCTGTGGATGACCCATTTCTGTTCTCCCTCAAGGGAAGGACCGTCATCTACTGTATCACCAAGTACGTTAAATAAACGTCCCAGTGTCTTATCACCTACAGGAACCTTAATGCCGCTTCCTGTGGCGATGACTTCTCTGTCACGCTGTAAGCCTTCGCTTGCGCTCAGCATAATGCAGCGTACCATATTGTTTCCCAGATGATGGGAAACTTCCATTACACATCTTTTACCGTTGTTCTCTACCTCAAGGGCATCCTTGATCTCAGGAAGATTTCCATCTTCAAAAACAACGTCTACAACAGGTCCCATAACCTGTACAATTTTACCTTTGTTCATCGTCGTCACTTCCTTTTTTGTGCTTTTGCACCGCTGACAATCTCAGTGATTTCCTGTGTGATGGCAGCCTGACGCGCACGGTTGTACTCAATGGATAACTCCCTGAGCATCTTCTTTGCACTGTCCGTAGAGGACTGCATTGCCATCATTCTGGCATTATTTTCACTGGCATACGCTTCTACAAGACATCCATAAATCAGACCGGTCAGGTAATTTGGGATCATGGTATTCAGAAGTACATCGGCTGATGGTGACAGCACGATTTCCTCCTGTGGCATGTCCGCAAGCATTGCCTGATTTGGCAGGAACTCTGCTTTCTTCAATGGAAGAAGCTGCATATTCACCGGCTCCATGGCAACTGCACTCTGCATCTCCGTATAGAAAATACGGACTTCGTCCAGTTCTCTGTCCAGGAACGCTCTGACAATCTCCTCTGAGATCAGACGCGCTCTGTGCATGGTCGGTTTCTGTACTGTATATGGAAAGTTCTCTGCGATATCCATATGTTTCTTCGTGAAATACTGACGGCCTACCATACCCAGCACATAAAGCTTGCAGTGCTCATGCTCTGCCATAAACTGTTCTGTCATTTTCTGGATATTATGGTTATAGGCACCTGCCATACCCTTATCACCGGTAACTACGATACAGCCGATCTTACGGTCTTCCTCTGCGATCTTATGACGGATACTGAAAAAAGGATGCTCTGTATCCGGCATATGACGCAGGATTCGGGAAATTGCTGCCTGCATATTATAGTAATACGGCTCTGTATCGGACAGGATTCTCTTGGCCTTCTGCATCTTGGATGAAGAAATCATATACATGGCATTGGTGATCTTCATGGTGTCCTGAATGCTCTCGATGCGCTCCTTCAGCAGCTTACTGGACGACATGGTCATTGCCTCCCGCATAAGCTTTCCAAGCGTTCAGGATGGCATCCACCCGGTCGGGCTCCAGCTTGCCGTCAGCATCGATCTTCTGCATGGTGCCGGAGACGTCTGCACGGAACTGCCGCACAAAGGCAGCGGTCTTTTCCCGCTGTTCTGCGGTGGGCAGAGTGTCCAGCAGGCCGTGGGAAGCCAGCACCAGAATGACCACCTGCTCGGCATCGGACTTGGGCTGGCACAGCGGCTGCTTGAGCATTTCCATCAGTGCCTTGCCGTGCTCCAGCTGACGGCGGGTCTCGGCGTCCAGATCGGAGCTGAACTGTGCAAAGGATTCCATCTCCTTATACTGTGCCAGCTCGATACGTAGGTTTGCGTTGGCCTTTTTCATGGCCTTGGTCTGGGCAGCGCCGCCCACACGGGACACCGACAGACCCACGTTGACAGCCGGACGGTTGCCGGCGTTAAACAGGGCGCTCTCCAAGAAGATCTGACCGTCGGTGATGGAGATGACGTTGGTGGGGATGTAGGCCGAAACATCGCCGGCCTGCGTCTCTACGATGGGCAGTGCGGTGATAGAGCCGCCGCCCAGATCATCCCGCATACGGCAGGAGCGCTCCAGCAGACGGGAGTGCAGGTAGAACACATCGCCGGGATATGCTTCACGGCCCGGGGAGCGGCGCAGCAGCAGCGAGATGGCACGGTAAGCCACCGCGTGCTTGGACAGATCATCGTAAACGATGAGCACGCTCTTGCCCTTGGCCATGAAGTACTCGGCCAGTGCAGTGCCCGCATAGGGAGCAATGTACTGCAGCGGGGCAGAATCCGACGCGGTAGCTGCCACGATGGTGGTATAGCTCATAGCGCCATGCTTTTTCAGATCCTCGGCCACGCGGGCGATGGAGGAAGCCTTCTGACCGATGGCAACATAGATGCACAGCACATCCTTGTCCTTCTGGTTCAGGATGGCGTCGGTTGCAATGGAGGTCTTGCCGGTCTGGCGGTCGCCGATGATCAGCTCACGCTGGCCGCGGCCGATGGGGATCATGGAGTCGATGGCCTTGATGCCGGTCTGCAGCGGCTCCTTGACGGGCTGGCGCTCGATGATGCCGGGAGCGCGGCTCTCAATGGCGCGGTACTCGGTGGTCTCGATGGGACCTGCGCCGTCGATGGGCTGGCCCAGTGCGTTGACCACGCGGCCGATCAGGGCATCGCCCACCGGCACGGACACCACCTTGCCGGTGCGCTTGACAGTGCTGCCTTCCTTGATGCCGACGTCGGAGCCCAGCAGAACGATGGAGACGGTGTTCTCCTCCAGATTCTGCGCCATTCCGTATTCGCCGTTGTCAAACTGCAGCAGCTCACCTGCCATGCACTTTTCCAGACCACTGGCCCGGGCGATGCCGTCGCCCACCATAATGACCGTGCCGGTCTCGCTCTGCTCGATGGCATTTTCGTAATGCTTGATCTGCGCACGGATGATCTTGGAGATCTCTTCAGGTTTCAGTTGCATCTTTGTTTGTTCACCACTCAATTCATAATAGTCATTTCGGGTGGAAATTCGTTCTGTGCTCTGCCCCGTTTGCAAAGGGCAGGGGGAAAGTTACAGAGTGACCGCCGCAATATCCCGGCGCAGGGAGGCAAGGCGGTTCTGAACGGTGCCGTCCAGCTCGGTGCCCTCGATATCCAGCCGGATACCGCCCAGCACCTTGGCATCCACCTTGGTTTTAAGGTCGATGGTCTTGCCGGTCAGGCTTTCCAGCTTGGCGTGCAGCGCCGCGCGCTGCGGCTCTGTCAGCGGGATGGCCGAGATCGCCGTAGCTTCCAGAATGCCGTGCGCCTGATTGTAGCGGATGCGGTAGGCCCGTGCGCAGCCGGACAGCTCCCGCAGGGTGCCCTTCTCGCACAGGATCTTTAAAAAGTTCAGCACATAGAGGTGGACCTGCCCGCGCAGGGCTTCGTCCAGCAGGCCACAGCGCTCCTTTTTGGGGATGCTGGGGGTGCTGAGCAGCCGCAGGTAGTCCGGGTTTTGCTTCAGAAGCTGTTGCACCTCGTCAAGCTCGCCCAGAATGCGGGTCTCCAGCCCTTCCTCTGCCGCCAGATCGTACAGACTGCCGCCGTACATCTTTGCAGTTTCGGTCATGATGCTTCACCCACGTTTTTGATAAATTCGTCGATCAGATCCTTGTGGTCTTTCTCGCTGATCTCGCGCTCCACCACCTTGGATGCGATCTCCATGGCGATGCCGCCGATCTCGTCCTTGACCTCGTTCACGGCCTTCTTACGCTCCTGCGCAATGTCGGCCTCAGCCTTCTGCTTCAGGGCAGCGGCCTGTGCGCGGGCCTCGCCCACGATCTCTTCCGAGCGGGCGGTGGCGGTCTTTTGCGCCGTAGCTACGATCTGATTGGCCTCAGTGCGGGCGTTCTGCAGGTTCTGCTCGTACTCCGCCTTCATGGCCTCGGCCTCGGTGCGCAGTTTCTGCGCATCTGCGATCTCGCTGTCGGCCTTGGCCTTGCGGTCGGCGATCACCTGTTTGATCGGCTTCAGCAGGAACTTTTTGAAGATGACCAGCTGGATCATCAGGTTGCAGATCTGGGCCAGAAAGGTCCAGCCATCCAGCGTGATCAACGCCTGATACAGTTCCATAAGCGTCTCCTTTCGTTATTTTTTCGGATCGGGAGGCTTATGCCAGATACTTCATGAACATACCGGGAGCCAGGAAGATCAGCAGCAGACCGGTGACAAAGCCGTAGATACCGGTGGTCTCGGAAAGGGCAACACCGAGAATCAGGGTGCTGGTAACGTCGCTCTTGCACTCCGGCTGACGGCCAACGGCCTCACAGGCAGCGGCAGCAGCGTTGCCTTCGCCGATACCGGGGCCGATACCTGCGATCAGTGCGCAGCCTGCGCCGATGCCGCAGCCTGCCAGAGCGATACCACGAGCCAGATACTGGAAATCAGTCATAAGATTTGTCCTCCTAAAATGTGTTTGTGTTTTGGGGGATGCCGGAAGGCCTTAGTCCTCACCGGCAGCACGTTTGATGAAGATTGTGGTCAGGGTACAGAAGATGAACGCCTGAATGCAGCCGCCGAACCAGTCGAAATACAAACCGGTAAAGGCTGGGATGCCGATCTGGAACAGCTGGATCTGACTCAGGAAGCCCGGCAGCCAGCCAAAGATGACGTGGCTCAGGCTTGCCAGTGCCCAGTACAGCAGTGTGGAGATGACCGTACCGGACAGGATGTTGCCGAAGTGACGGAACGCCATGCTGACAGGGGTAGAGATCTCTGACAGCACATTGATGGGTGCCATGATAAAGATCGGATCGAGCAGACCCTTGAGGTAGGCCAGAATGCCGTTCGTTTTGATCTTGTAGTACATGATCAGAACAAACACCACGATGGCCCACGCTGCCTCGGTGTTCAGGTCGGCCGTGGGGCTCCACAGGCCGACAACGCTGATCAGGTTGCACCCGATGCTCAGTGCAAAAATAGCACCGACCAGGGGGATATACTGATCGAAGTGGAAGCCCATGTTGTCGTGCACGAACTGTTCCAGCCGCGTTACGATGAACTCGGCTGCGGCCTGTCGTTTGGACACATTTTCCAGCTTGAGGTCGTGCCCCAGCCAGATGGCAAAACCCGAGAGCAGCGCCATGACGATCCAAGTGCTTACCAAGGTCTGGGTGATTTTAAAATCACCTAGCAGGGGGATATTGGTGTGGATGGTATACAGGATCTTTGCGCCGTTCAGTTCCATTTATTCTTGTTCACCCCCTTCGTCACGGGGCTGCACCGCAGACGCCTCGGCGGGGGCGGGGTCATCTTCCACAGCGATGTCCACCGGCTCCTGCGGGGGTGTGAGCGGCTTGTACTTCCCGGTTATCTGGAGATAATAGATCGTAACTCTGGGGAACAGCAGCGGCAGAACGCCTGCAAACGCCTGGAAACAGGGAGCCGCAATGGCTATGATGATCCACAACGCCTGCAGCAGCATCCTTGTATTATAGGATATCTGCAGCTGCGCTTTACGCTTTTTTTCGTCCGGCTCGTCAATGACCTTCTGCACCACAAAGCAGATGCCGGCAAAGTTGCCGATAGCCACCAGCGCACCAATGATGCCGCCCAGCAGCACCCGGTAGTCAAAGACCACCCAGCCCACCAGATGCAGCGCTGCAAACACCACCCACATCACGGCGGTGCACAGAGACACGCCGCAGGCGATGCGCAGCAGCTCCTTTTTGGATTCCGGCTGCAATTTCATAAAAACGAACCTCCATTACTGGTGGGAGTTGAAGCCCACCCGATGATTTTTTTCGTGTTTGGAGCGCTCCAGCCGTTCCTTGCAGAACACCCAGAAGTTCTGCGCCCCGGCGGCAAGCCCCAGACCCACAGCGGGCAAAAACAGCCATTCCGGCCAGCCCCAGTGCTCCACAGCCCACCAGCATCCGGCAAGGCAGAGCACCAGCGGCAGCAGCATATTCAGCCCCAGCTGGGTCAGCCAGACCAGATCTTCCAAAGCCTTGTACCAGCCCTTCAAGTTCTGCGCCGCTCCTTTCTGCGGGTGCCGCCCGCATTCCAGCATTTGGAAAAAATGCCAGAGACGGACAGGCAGCCAAAAAGTCTATGCCCTCAGTATACTTCAAAGCGTCGGATATTGCAATCAATTCTCCACCGAAATATAGTAAAATTTCATAGTTTGTTAAGACTGATTCCATAAATGTGCGCGTATAACACACATTGTGCGCCGATGATTGCATCATTGCACAAACTTTGCGGAAAAGTTTGTGCAGAGTGTAAAAAACGGAAAAAAGCAAAAAAGGGGCTGCCGCACAAACGTGCGGCAGCCCCGGCGGATGCTTTGGGGTTCAGGCGCTTACCAGAGGTTTGCAGTCTCGTTGTACAGACCCTCGTAGCTCTTGGCGGAAACGTCCCAGCTGAAATCGCACTCCATGCAGTGACGCACGAGGTTCTTCCAGTTTTCCTTGTTGTTGTAGGCATCCTGTGCGTTGCAGCAGGCCACATACAGCTCGTGGGCGTTGTAACCGGCAAAGGTAAAGCCGTTGCCGTCACCCATGGTGCTGTCGTGGATGGAGTCGCGCAGGCCGCCGGTCTCGCGGACGATGGGAGGTGTGCCGTAGCGGCAGGCCACCATCTGTGCCAGACCGCAGGGCTCGCTCTTGGAGGGCATGATGAAGGCGTCGGCACCGGCGTAGATCTCCTGCGAGAGCTTGGGCTCAAAGCCGATGTAGGTGCCTACGCGGCCCGGGTGACGGCCGCACAGGTCAGAGAAGAAGTTCTCGTACTGGCTCTCGCCGCTGCCCAGAATGACCAGCTGGATGCCGCGGTCCACCAGACCGTCAGCAATGCTCTGCACAAGGTCAAAGCCCTTCATGCCAACCATGCGGCTGACCATGCCAAAGACGGGGCTGCCGTCTTTATGCAGACCGAACCTGTCCTGCAAAGCTTCCTTGCACTTGGCCTTGCCGGTCTCAAAGGTCTTGATGCTGTAATTGAAGGGGATGTTCTTGTCAGTAGCGGGGTCGTTGGCGTCCATATCGATGCCGTTCAGGATGCCGCACAGCTTGTACTGCTTCTCACGCAGCAGAGCGTCCAGACCGTAGCTGAACCACGGGTCGAGAATCTCCTGTGCGTAGGTGGGGCTGACGGTGGTGATCTTGTCGGCGGTCTCGAAAGCGCCCTTCATGAAGTTGGCGCAGCCGTCGTACTCCACGATATGCTGGTCCCGGTGGCCGATGCCGCAGGTGTCCTCCAGAATATCGGTACCGTACTTGCCCTGATAGGCAATGTTATGGATGGTGAACACGGTCTTGATGCGGTTGAACTTGTCCAGATGACGATAGTACAGGTTCAGGTACACCGGCACCAGAGCGGTCTGCCAGTCGTTGCAGTTGATGATATCGGGGGTGAAGTCGATGTAGAACAAAGTCTCCAGCACGGCGCGGGAGAAGAAGGCGAAGCGCTCGCCGTCATCGTAGAAGCCGTACAGGCCGCGGCGCTTGAAGTAATACTCGTTGTCCAGGAAGTAGTAGGTCACGCCGTCCACATCGGCCTTGAACAGGCCGCAGTACTGGCTGCGCCAACCCACAGGCACGGAGTAGTTGGTAACGTATTCCAGCTTATCGCGGTACTTCAAATCGCCGTACAGGGGCATGATGACGCGGGCGTCCACGCCGTCCTTGACCAGCGCTTTGGGCAGGGCACCTGCCACATCGGCCAGACCGCCGGATTTGGCAAAGGGATTGGCTTCCGAAGCAGCATACAGGATCTTCATAGGATTCGCTCCTTCCATGATACAGGCAGATGTTCGCGCTCCCCGCCGCCGTGAAAAGCGGCGCGAACCTTGCATACAAAAGAGCAGGCGGGGGCACACAAGTGCCCCCGCCCCTCTCAAGAGGGGCTACCGGGGAGGAAGCCGCCCCTATGGATATTGCAAGGATCAGACGGTGTGGTTCTTCTGCACATACACCGGGAAGCTCTCGGTGCCGGACAGCTTTTTGCCGGCGGTGATCTTCACGTTCTTGTCGGTGACAACGCAGTCCAGCTCCACGTTGGGCTCGACCACGGTATCCTGCATCAGGACACAGTTCTTGACCACAGCACCCTTCTTGACCTTGACGCCGCGGAAGAGCACACAGTTCTCCACGGTGCCCTCGATGACGCAGCCGTCGGCCAGAATGGAATCCACGACCTTGGAACCGGTGACGTAACGGGTGGGGTTATCATCGCGGATCTTGGTGTAGATGGGGCTGCCCTTGGGGAACAGCGCTTCCAGATTGCGGTCATCGATCAGCTTCAGGTTCTCGTCAAAGTAGCTCTTCATGTCGCAGATATGAGCCACATAGCCGGTATACTCCAGCGCATGGATGTTCAGAATGTTGACGTTGTGCGCCAGAATATCGCGCTCGAAGTAGATCAGGCCGCGGGCGGTAGCGTCCTTGACCAGCTTGATCAGGGTCTCGCGCTCCAGCACATAGATGTTCAGATCCAGATTCTGCACGCCGGAGCGGTAGTCGTTGAACAGCAGCTCGGTCACGCGGCCATCAGCATCAATGGTCAGGGTGTAGTTGTCGTTCTTGCGGCCCTCGGGAATCTCGGTCTTTTGGTAAGCCACAGTCACGTCGGCACCGCTGGCCTGATGGGCAGCCAGCAGGGCGTTGAAGTCGTAGTTGACGGCGATGTTGGCATCGCTCATGACCACATACTTCTCCTTCTGGTGCTCGAGGAAGCTCAGAATGGAGCCCAGCGCCTCCACACGGCCGGAGTAGATGCGCACGCCCTTTTCTGCAAAGGGAGGTACGATGTTCAGGCCGCCGTGACGGCGGGCCATATCCCACTCGCGGCCGGTGCCCAGATGATCCATCAGGGAGTGGTAGTTCTTACGCACCACGATGGAAACGTTGGAAATGCCGCAGTTGGCCATGCTGGACAGCACAAAGTCTACCATGCGGTAACGGCCCGCAAAGGGGATCGAGGCCATTGCGCGCTCGGTCACCAGCTCGGGAACGGTATTGTCATAGCTGTTGGGGAAAATGATACCCAACGCATTGGTGTTCTGTCTCAGCATACTTCCACACCCTCCTTGACGGATTCAAACACTTTTGCGCCCTCCTTGACGGTAGCGCCTGCGCCGATGGTCAGACCGGTGCCAACGTGGGCAATAGCGCCCTCTCCGCCGACCTTTGCACCTGCGCCCACAACAACGTCCTCAGCAAGGATGCAGCGCTTGACCACGGCACCTGCCTTGACCACGACACCGTCCATCAGCACGGCGTCCTCAACGGTAGCGCCCTCTTCCACAACAACGCCTGCGCTCAGCACAGAGTGCTTGACGTTGCCGTAGATCTTGCAGCCCTCGGTGATGAGGGAGTCCTGCACAACGGCGCGCTCGCCGATCTTCTGGGCGGGCAGCACGGGGTTGCGGCTGTAAATTTTCCAAGTCTTATCAAAGATATCGATGCCGGAGTTCTCGGGGTCCAGCACTTCCATGTTGGCTTCCCACAGGCTGTCGATGGTGCCCACGTCGCGCCAGTAACCGGCAAAGCGGTAGGCGTACATCTTGCGGCCGTCACGCAGCAGGGCGGGGATGATGTTCATGCCGAAGTCGTTCTTGGAGTTGGGGTCAGCCTCGTCCTCGATCAGATACTTCTTGAGCACATCCCAGTTGAAGATGTAGATGCCCATGGAGGCCAGATTGGACTTGGGTACCGGGGGCTTTTCCTGGAATTCGGTGATGCGGTCGGTCTCGTCCGCCACCATCAGGCCGAAGCGGGAAGCTTCCTTCCAGTCCACTTCCATAACGGCCACAGAGAACTCTGCGCCCTTTTCCTTGTGGAAGCGCAGGAAGTCGGCGTAGTCCTGCTTGCAGATCTGGTCGCCGGACAGGATGATCACATACTCGGGATCGTAGCTGTCGATGAAGCCGATGTTCTGGTAGATGGCGTTTGCAGTGCCCTTGTACCAGTCGGTGCCCTTTGCCTGCTCGTAGGGCGGCAGGGTGTGCACGCCGCCGTGCAGACGATCCAGATCCCAGGGCTGGCCGTTGCCGATGTACTCGTTCAGCTTCTGGGGCTGATACTGGGTCGCGATGCCAACGGTGTCGATGTTGGAGTTCACGCAGTTGGACAGCGGGAAGTCCACGATGCGGTACTTACCGCCGAAGGACACCGCAGGTTTTGCCGT
>OLCO01000172.1_pt1 | contig 10342 bp, 10 predicted proteins | sample 1607391 | NCBI WGS metagenome assembly OLCO01 (sample SAMN02674597, study PRJEB24791) | human gut metagenome, SKBSTL013 | isolation source: stool | host: Homo sapiens | place: USA
TGTGCTCTTCCGATCTCTTGTCGGAATACCTGTCTTTCCTGCAATTGAACAGCGCATTGGTGTTATCTGGAGAAAAGGAAAGTATCAGAACGCTGTGACCGAAAAGGTTATTAGATATTTGAAGAATTATTAATCGTTATGCCAATCAATTTATTTAACAACTCATTATTTTTAAAGGCGGATACATTGTACTGTACCCGCCCCTTATAGATTTTAATTCTCTTTTTCCGCCATTTTCTTTAAGTTCTCCTTGCATTTCCCACTGAGAAACCGCATTCAGCGAATAATACCTGACTCATTTCTATCTTCTATTCATATAAGAAATCGACGACAACGTCTGCAGGTGCGCCGGACAGATATCTCTGCATGCCAGTGATTTCGAACATTGCTTCGCAAAATGTTCTTCATACTGTTTCTCCAATGCCCGCTTTCGATTCAGACTGGAAGAATGCAGAAGATACGCGTTATTTGCAAACTCTGCACCATAGAAATCATCTTTTGCCCCAAGATAATTCGGACATACTTCCAGACAAAGTCCACATTTCAGACACTTTGCTGCCGAATACTGATGATCATGCTCTTTCGGATCTGGATGTTTCCGAATTCCAAGGTACATCAGTGCTTCCTTCTGGCGTTCCCATATTACAGATCTGTCAACAATCAGATCTTCCACAACCGGAAATTTTGTAAGTGGTTCCAGCCTTAAAATCTCTGTATCATCTGTATTAATGAACACTCCACATGCCAATGCCGGATGCCCGTTGATCACCATTGCACAACCTCCGCACATTTTCTGCATACAACCACATTCCCAACGGATTTTTCTACATTGTTTTCCTTTGATATCTTCCAGCTGGTCACGTTCATTTAACTTCTCGAGAATTGCAGCTACTGTAATTCTGCCCTCTCCTCTGAAATGAAAAACTTGCCAATACGGCGCTGATCTTCGGTCATCCTGTCTTTTGATTCTTACTTTCATCTCACAGCGCCTCCCTTTTCTCCTGACTCCTGTTCAAAATAAATCCTGATTTTTTCGTCTTTAAACTCTGCAACGGAACATTTCATGAATTCTGATTTTTCACCTGGAAAATCTTTTCGGAAATGAGCTCCTCTTGATTCACGTCTTTCCACTGCACTCATAAGTGTCGCTTTTCCAAGAACAGCCATCGGATATAGTCTGTAATTTTCATAAACAGATACCATTGGATCAATCGGAAATGTCCTCAGCTCATTCAAGCTGGAATCCAATGCGTAAATACTATCCTGAAGAACTTCTCCATCACGGATCAAATCCATACCATAACTCATGATCTTCATTAATTTACGCAGTGTTGCTGTCGCTGAATACTTGCCCCGATACTCTGACATCTGTTCCATACGATCAATTTTCTCCTGCTCATGCTCAATATAAGGAACAAACAATTCTTCGCACATCGGCTGACCCTGTCCCTCATGCACCGCATGCGCTGCTGTTCTTCCCGAATGAACTGCTGCCATCAATGAATTTCCACCAAGGCAATTTGCACCATGATATTTTGACGCAGCTTCTCCCACAGCATACAATCCTGCAATATTCGTCTGATGCATTCCGTCCACTTTAATACCACCCATAAAGAAATGGATTGCCGGCGTTACAGGGATCGATTCTTTTGCATTCTCCAGATAAACCTGTCCGGGACACATTGCAATTTCTCTTGCGACAAGATCTCTTGACATCAGATTGCCTTCCGTACCATACTTTTCTTCCATGAAATAAACACTGTGACTTCTATTCTTATAATAAAGTCTCCAACCTTCACTTCTGACAGATTCCGAGATTATAACCCTCTTATTTCCTCGCTGAACCGTGATCGGATAATACTGGATAAATTCGAGATTTCTCAGCTGCACTCCCTGTAAAAAAAGCTTTCCTGTCACATAACCATCATTTAATTCAGATCCAGTGGTTTTTCCATATAGCTTGTTCATTCCGCCGGTAGCACAGATTACTGCATCCGCATAAACCGGAATCAACATTTTAGATTCTGGATTATAAAATAACGCTCCATAACACTTTTCATCCCGAATAAGAGCGGAATAAAAATACAATCCGATTTTCTTTTCTATTTTACCTTTAATCTCATACTCCAGGCATTTCTGTGTCATTGCCGTAACAATCTGTTTTCCAATGGAATCACCTGAATAAACAGTCCTTTTTCTACTCTGTCCTCCGGAAGCTTTCACTTTCCATGTATCATCTTCATTTCGATCAAAAAGAACTCCCATCTCATCCAGCCATTTCAGATGTTCCGGTGCTTTCTCACAGAGATTTCTCACATCCTCTTCTTTTTCAAGAAAACACCCACTCTCCAGCGTATCATTCGCATGCCACACTACAGAATCCTCCTCTGCGGTATCAACTACTGCATTGATTCCTTCTGCTGCCATAACTGACTGTGTACGTTCTGACTGAACCGGTGATACAAGAATTACCTCATTATCAAGTTCTGCTGCTTCTATTGCAGCAGACATCCCGGCAATTCCATTTCCTATAATCAATACCTTCATTTGTCATCTTCTCTTTCCTAAAAATCTCACCTGTTCCTACAATCTTATCCGCGCAGCCACCGTAAGAACCATTAATAATCCACAGATGATCCATGTTACGCAATCCACAAGCTTCTCCATCCTATCGTTCCTCAACAAACCAAGCGTCAGCATAGAACGGCTGAATGATACACTCAGATGCAGAAATGCCGCGCCTGCAAAGAGAATCTCCGTCACTAATACAAGAAACTTTGCTCCACCAGAAAATGATGCTCCACTTATTATAAGATGAAGTACTCTCATGTGTGGATACAACAAAATCAGTATAACAATTCCACTGATTCTCTGCGTAATTAATCTCCAATTCTCTTTCCTGTATCTGTGAAAATTAAGTATTCCACGTCTTGGATAATAACTTACAATACAAAGAACTACATGAATCAAAACTGTCGCCACAATCCCTCCTGCGAGTATCTGACAATCAGAATAATCCTGTCCACCTGTCAACATAGGAATGGACATGGTAAGCATATGTCCAAGTAAGAATAACGTAAGCATCCAGGAACATACTGCGTTCCATTTCTTTATCATTAATCAGCACCCCTTCTGTATCTTATTCTCTCTACTTTTAATCTTCCACATAAACAGCGCGGGTACGCTCTCCATCTTCGATCAATTCTACCTTTGGAAAACTTTGTATATACTGCTTAAATTGTGAGTATCCATAATCCCGTACTTTAAAATCACCAAACTGAATACGAATTCGATTCCCCAGTGTTCCAAGAGAGATCCCCTGATCCCCTGTCATCTGGATCTGTCGGATAATATACTCTTCAAGCATATCTTTCTTACTCTTATCTTCATACAGAGTAACCGAAACTTTCGTTCCTTCCTGGATCAGCTTTAATTTCGGTAAAGTTTCAAGGAACTTGGATAACAAACTGTAACCATAACGTCGAACATCAAAGTCCGGATATACTTTGACCAGCCGGCTTCCAACTTCACCAAGCCCGGTTTCCCTGTCGTTATTCTGGTTTTCCGTAATGATCTTAACCACGATTTCTTCTATTTTTTCCTTTGATACCTTTTCAATCTTTTCTTTTGAACCTCTTCCATTCGACGATGATAATGAAGCACCGGAAATTTTCTTCTGTCCCCTTCCAAACACATGCGGATGATAAGACTTTCCTTCGCTCTCTTCCTTCTCTATCGTGTTGTCTTCCAGAAGCACCTCTAATACGGTGAAGATATCACAGGCTTTACGGAACGGAAGCGGTGTCTTGTCCTCGCCCATTCCGATTACCATCTTTCCACTTTCACGAAGCCGGCTTGCAAGCTTTGTAAAATCACTGTCACTTGATACCAGACAGAACCCCTCCAATTCACTTGTATAGAGCATGTCCATTGCATCAATGATCATGGCAGAATCTGTAGAATTCTTTCCCTGTGTATAACTGAACTGCTGAATCGGCGTAATAGAATTTTGAAGAAGTTCTTCCTTCCAACTCGCACTGTTTGACTTTGTCCAGTCTCCGTAAATTCGTTTGTAAGTCACGTTTCCATATTTAGATAATTCATCCAGGATTGGCTTAATATATTTTGCAGATACATTATCCGCATCGATTAAGAGTGCGAAACGGTCTTCCATGTCTGATACTCCTCTCCTGCAAGATTCTTCCATGTAAATACACCGTTTTCATAAATCATATAACTGTGCTCGGATCCTTCTTTCGGAATCGAGACAGAACCTGGATTTAAGTACTGATATTTTCCACCGTTCATATCAAGGATTTCCTCACATGCCGGAATATGCGTATGTCCGTTCAAAAGAACATCTCCGTCTTTCAGCATCGGAAGCTTATGTGGATTATACACATGTCCGTGTGTTGCAAATATTGTAACATCACTGTTCTTTTCTTCCGGATCTCCTGACAGATTCAGATAACAATAATCTGCCAGAATTGGGAACTCCAATACCATCTGATCCACTTCTGTATCACAATTTCCTCTCACACAAAGAAGTTCTTTCTTCATTGGATTAAGCATTGCGATCACTGCCTTCGGTGCATATCCTTCCGGCAAATCATTTCTCGGTCCATGATAAAGAATATCTCCTAATAATAATAATTTGTCTGCGCCTTCTCTTTTATAAGCCTCAATCATCTGTTCACAATAAAATGCCGAGCCATGGATGTCAGATGCAATCATTAATTTCATTTTTCACGTCCTCCTGTCTTTCTAAATAGTTTCTCTATAATAAATGAAAAAAGCAGTGACTCTTTTCTTGAGACACCGCCTCTTATTATTTTGTGCCTGTGGATATTATAACACAGAATGAATCACAGAGAAAAATATTTTCCTACAATTTCAAAAGGTGCCGGACCCACACTCAGCACAGCTTTATGGAATTCTTTCTGGGATTGATTTCCAGATTTTATCCATTCCTTTTTCAGCTCCAAAAATTTTATATATCCGATATAATATTTCAAATAATTTCCCGGCGATCCCAGAATCAGATTATAGATTTTATCAACCGTTTCGGCATCTTTAATTCCATATCTCGCATAAAATTCTACTGTATCCATTCTGCTCCATCCTTCGTAATGGATTCCCATATCTGCCAATGCATAAAGTGCAAGAATCACTGAACTGTTCTTCTGAAGAATTGCTGCCTGAGTCTTAGATAACGGCATCAGATAATAGCTGCACATCTCCGCATAAGTTGCCCAGCCTTCTACATATCCGCCAAAATTTAAAATACTCCTGACGGGATCAGGATCCGTGCTTTCAAAAAAGATTGTCTGGTACAGATGTCCCGGATACCCCTCATGCGCCAACGTTGTGAACAGTGTCAAATCATCTCGCATCTGTATTTGGTTTACATAGATTACATTTTCTTCTGTATAGTCAATTGCCGGTATCATATAAAATGCGGGACTTAAATGTTCCTGCATTTCCTCCGGTACATATTTTATCCGCAGAGAAGTTTTCGGAATCTCAGGAAATGCAGTCCCTATCCCTTTTTTTAACTTTTCTAAGATTCTTTCTGCTTTCCCATCTTCCAATATTGCTGCTGCCTGCTTCGCTTCGTTGACTGCTTCTTCCATACCGGTAATATCTTCTGAAATTTGTCTGCGTGTTAGTTGCTCAAGCTCTTGAATCGTGTCTGTCACTCCTACACTCTGCTGTATATACCATTCGTAGTATTTTCTTCCTTCCGGAAAATAACACAATCCTTTTTCATTCGTTCCCTTCCCTTTCAATTCCTCAACCGCCTGTATCAAATCCTCATACGCCGGATAAACCTGCTCTTCCATCTGCCTGGCGTTCTGCTGAATATAATCACTCTTTTCTTTTTCAGACAGTTCCTGTAATTCACCAATTCTGGACACAAATGTCGAGTACAGATAATTTCCATTTCCCATTGCAAGAAATGCATTACATTGTTCTAACACCTGATCCGCCATTTCGTCTGACAAAAACAATCCTTTGTCCGCTTTTTCTCTTTCAAATGCAATGATCTGTTGAAAATAATCCCTTGTCTCACTTAAAACATCCAGATACGCTTCCACATCTGTCCTGTCATAAAACTGATATTCAGATAATACAATTGGAATCTGCGTCTGTACTCCGTTGACTGTATTTAACGGTTCTTCATAATACAGATAATCCGCTTCTTCTCTCAAACTTCTCAGATATTGCTTTAACAGATCGTATGTAATTCTATTTTTTACACTCAGTTTTTCATAAGAAAATGTATACAATGCCTGCTGTATATTCTCCGCTGCTGTCTTAATCTGAGTACTGTCTGTCTGTATCGTTCCATATGCTGTATCCGCTTTATCAATCCCATACGCTTCTGGCTCTTTTAATGTATAGTGCAGACTGATCTGGCTTGCAGCCACCTCTTTGCAAAACAATTTTTCTGTAAACGATGTAAATCTTTCATTCTCCGCTTCTTTACTGCTCTTTTTTTCTTCTAAAAATGTTGCTTCACAACCGTTTAAAAAGAAAATAGAACTGAAAAGAATACTGATACTACATACAATACTTACACACTGCTTCTTCCGCCTTTTCCAAAATTGAATCAACATAGCAGACTCCGACAGTTATTTCTCTAATTTTATGCATCGGCTTCCTTATTTATACATCTCTCAAATTTGTTTCCAAACAGTAATGCATCCCCTCTTTATTTGTGATAAAATACAACTATATAAGATACAGGAGGCGTTGTGTATGGCCAACTTAATATTTGAACATTTGAAAAAAGTATATCCGAACGGATTCGTATCTGTAGACGATGTCAGCCTCTCGATCGGGGACGGTGAATTTGTTGTATTCCACGGACCAAGCGGATGCGGAAAATCTACAATTTTACGTATGATTGGCGGCCTGGAAGATATTACTTCCGGAAAGATCTATCTTGATAATACCTTTTTAAATGACATTCTTCCACGCGACCGGAAGCTTGCCATGGCATTTCAGAATTACATTCTCTATAAGCACATGAATGTCTATGATAATATGGCACTTGGACTGAAGCTTCGTGATCTTCCGCGTACAGTTATCAATACCCGCGTAAAGACTGCTGCCGCTTTTCTTGGAATTTCAGACATTCTTACGAAAAAGATCCGTTCTATTTCCGATTCTGAACGTCAGCGTGTCGCACTTGGACGTGCTATTGTCTGCCACCCAAAAGTTCTGCTTGTAGATGAAGATTTTGCCCATCAGAATGATGATCTTCGGAAAGATATGATCCATGATATTCTCAAGATTAACAAAGAGCTTGGAATTACGGTTCTTTATGTCACAAATAACTACGAAGAAGCCGTTTCCCTGAATTCTCGTGTCATTTTTATGAAAGACGGAAAAGTAATTGAGGACAGCATTTAAGCTGTCCTCTCCTTTTTTATCCTGGCAACTCTCAAAACATGCTTCTTATGATTTTTGCTTCTCCAGGTAATTATAAATTTCTCGCTTCTGAACGCCGCGGTCTTTCGCGACCTTTTTCATTGCTTCTTTGCGATCGAGCCCCTGAGAAATATAATGCTCCATATGATCTTCGATGCTCATATCTTCCCAGCGCGCTTTTTCTTCCTGACGGATTTCTTCCCGGCTTCTCCCTGCAATTACAATCACGCACTCTCCCTTCGGATCATTCGCCTCATAATAAGCTACTGCTCCTTCAAGTGTTGATTGAAATGCTGTCTCATGCCTTTTGGTCAGTTCTCTGCAAACCGTTACTTTTCGATCTCCCAGACGCTCTGAAAGAAGTTTCAAAGTCTTTACCAGACGATGCGGTGCTTCATACATTACGATCGTTCTTGTCTCTGCAGCCATCTCTTTTAAAACTTCTTCCCGCTCTTTCTTATCTGTCGGAAGAAATGCCTCAAATGCAAATCTTCTTGTCGGAAGTCCTGACATTGTAAGCGCTGTAACACATGCCGCCGGTCCCGGAACAGAAGTTACTCGAATCCCTGTTTCATAACACATTTTCACCAGTTCTTCTCCCGGATCAGAGATCCCAGGTGTACCTGCATCTGTAATCACCGCAATATCCAGTCCTTCTTCCAGCTTCTCCACCAGTTTACGACCTTTGTCAAACTTGTTATATTCATGATAACTTGTCATTGGCGTCTGTATTTCGAAATGATTTAACAGTTTAATACTGTTTCTTGTATCTTCTGCTGCGATCAAATCCACCTCTTTCAATGTTCTGATCGCACGAAATGTCATATCTTCTAGATTACCAATTGGTGTTGCCACCAAATATAATGTTCCTGCCATCTTCATCTCCCACGAACAATTACCGTTGTCTTTCAGTCTTTTCAGGATTATTTCCGTTCTTCTGCAATAAAGTTCCATCCTTCGCATACATAATGATTGGTGGCTCTATCGTCACTCTGGGTTTTGCCCCACGCATTCCTTCCACCAGAACCATTGTCGGTTCTTTATCTATATACGGATATACCAGCCGCATACGCTTCGGCTCAATTCCATACGCACACATCTTTGTCATGATCTCCGGAAGCCTGAACGGTCTGTGGACCATATAGAATCTTCCTTTGACTTTCAGTATCTTCGCACTCTCTCTTAAGATATCATCCAGTGTACAAAGTGCCTCATGTCTTGCAATATACAATGCTTCATTCTGATTCTTCAGTCCGTGGTCTCCGATCATATACGGGGGATTGGTTGTAATAACCCCAAAAGAGGCGGCTCCGAATATGGATGCTGCCTCCTTGATATCTCCCGTTACAATGTCGATCCGTTCTTCCAGCCCGTTATAACTGACACTGCGCCTTGCCATATCTGCACTCTCTTCCTGGATCTCCAGTCCCGTATAATGCAGTCCCGGATATTTTGCCTCCAGAAGTATCGGAAGAATTCCTGTTCCCGTTCCGAGATCCAGTGCTTTTTCATTCTTCTTTACTCTGGCAAATGCTGACAAAAGCACTGCATCCATTCCAAAACAGAAACGGCCCGGACTTTGAATGATCTCATATCCTTTGATCTGCAGATCATCCAGTCTTTCATTCGGAAGTAATTTAGTTATCATCTAATTTTGACGCTCCGTTCTTTTCTTCTAACGCCTTCAGTTCCTTCATCTCTTCTTTCGAAAGTCTTACGTCTTTCTTCTTACGTCTTGGTTTGAACTTCAGTTCTGCTGCCGGATATTCACGGATCTCTTTCTCGTCATTATCCAGCGTCACAACAACCTTAACCAGCTGGCGGAGCACGTTAACTGACTGTACATCTCCTCTTAATCCTTCCGGTGTCGTCACATGATCTCCGTTCGCCGGAAGATGACTGTTCAGTTCTTCATATGTCTCTTCTTCATTCGTCAGACAGCACATCAGTCTTCCGCAGACTCCGGATATCTTTGTCGGGTTCAGTGAAAGATTCTGTTCTTTCGCCATCTTGATCGATACCGGTGCGAACTCGGATAAATACGTGTGGCAGCAAAGTGGTCTTCCACAGATACCGATCCCGCCGCGGATCTTCGTCTCATCACGCACTCCGATCTGTCTTAACTCGATTCTGGTACGGAACACACTCGCCAGATCCTTTACAAGCTCACGGAAATCAATTCGTCCGTCCGCCGTAAAGTAAAATAATACTTTATTATTATCAAATGTATACTCACAGTCAATGAGCTTCATTGCAAGCTTATGTTTTTTTATCTTTTCAATACAGATTTTATAAGCTTCTTTGCTCTTTTCTTTATTATTTTCCTGAATCTTATCGTCTTCTGGTGTTGCGATTCGGATAACTGGCTTTAAAGTTGCAATAATCTTCTCATCGTGAATCTCACGATTTCCTAAAACAACTCTGCCGTATTCTACTCCACGCGCAGTCTCCACGATAACATTCTGTCCAACTTCTACCTCAAACTGCTCTGAGGCAAAATAATATATTTTACCATTATCTCTAAAACGAACTCCTATTACTCTGGCCATTTCTACCTCCTGTTCTTCTTAAAACTCTCTTCTCGCTTCTACAATAAGCAACTCTAAAGTTGCATCAAAATTCACATTAGACTTTATGCGGACTCTGGCACGATGAATTTTGCCTATAACATAATCAATTGCCTCTAAATCTAATTTATCTACCTGCTTTTTCAGATACGCATACTCATTTTTAAAAATAATTTTCTTTTTGGCAGCTTCAGCATTCACTGAATTATCTGCTTTCAGTAACATAATATCCCGAAACCACATCAGAAAAATATCGAAAAAGTCCTCAATTCTGTTTTTATACTTTTTATATTCCTTTACTTTATCTGCAATCTCGTAACTCTCTATCTCATGGATAT
>OLCO01000184.1_pt1 | contig 10125 bp, 10 predicted proteins | sample 1607391 | NCBI WGS metagenome assembly OLCO01 (sample SAMN02674597, study PRJEB24791) | human gut metagenome, SKBSTL013 | isolation source: stool | host: Homo sapiens | place: USA
TACAGCTGCCAATATTGGCGATATTCCTTTATAGATCATTGGAAGGAAAATAAAAAAGATACAAAGCATTGTAAAGACCAAACTTAAGATTGATGAAATTCCTTTCCTTCCACCGACTGCAACCACGATTGCTACAAACACTGCTGCCATCAGCCATACCATAGGTCCTCTGTTTACACTATATACAGACGCCAGCAACTCTCCTTTCGATTCATTAATGATCACTATGACTTTCATTCCTTTTTTACATTTTGCACCAAATAAATAACTTTGAGAGCTTGTTGCCTGTATTATTTTTCCTTTATGATCCCCTGAGAGAAGTTTTAATTCTACGGTTTGTTTTCCACTTCCACTATTTGATAAGTTTCCAGAGATCACGTTTGTTACTTCTGCTTTTTCAAAATTTCTTCCATCTGTATCTAGAAGTTTTGTCTTCTCAATTCCAGAAAAAGAAAAAAACAGCAGAAGAAAGAGAATGCCTGCGATCAGCAGACACACTCCTTTCATCTGTTTTTGTTTCATTGTTATTTCACAGTCACTTTCAGAACTTTGCTATAAGAACCGTAGATTTTCTTACCTTTAACTACTTTGTATGCACGAACCTTTACATAACATTTTTTCTTTGATCTTAATGACTTGATCGTATAAATTGTTTTTCTTGTATTTCTTGTCTTTGCTTTTTTAAAGTTCTTGTTTGATGCATATTTAATCTGATATCCAGATACAGATGCTTTTTTGATCTTAACTGTTACTTTCTTTTTCCCAGCTTTATAACGATACTGTTTTTCCCAGCCCTCTTTCTGAGCATCCTTAAATTCAGAAGCAGTAAATCCCTTTTCCTCTCCATCTTTGATGCATAGATATTCTTTTTCGGTTTTATACTGCCATGTTCCGTTTTCGTTTAATGGACGGACAGTAAGTAGAATGTGTGCATGGGGATTGTGACCATCTGTATCGTGAATGGCAAAATCAGCACACATCCCCATATCTACAAAATTCTTTTTAATAAAATCCTGAAGAAGAGAAATATTGCTGTCTTTATCCAACTCAACAGGGAGTGCGACAACAAATTCTCTTGCCAGTCGGCTGTCTTTGGTCTTTTCGGTTTCTTCCACAGCGTTCCAGAGTTGTTCCCGGTCAATCCATTTGGATGGAGCAATTGGAGGAAGCATCACTTCCTGATAGATCAGCCCATGCTTTCTGGTATAGTCATGCTGGATATCATCATAATCATTGTACATCCGGCTACAACTCATATAAGCAGAAGCAGCAACAGCAGATCGACCGGAACCACGGCTGACGACTTTAGCTTGCATATGATAAATTGCCATATCTGGCACCTCCTTTCGATGTTGCCTGCAACAGCGGATAAAGCCCTCGGCAGAGCGCACGAGCCCCGAAGGGGATACCACTGCCTGATTTATCAGGTGGTGAGTAAGTGCGCCCTTCGGGAGTAGAACTTGTGCGTTTACATTCCCCGTAGCCGGATCATCAGCTCCCGTTTCAGGGAATCTAAATCCATTTCTTTAATATGGGGAACAATACTTTCCAGAATGGCTCCTTCCTGGACTAATCGGTGTGTTCTGGCATCACGTTCTTTTTTGCGATTTCTTGCTTCAGCTTCTTCCTGGCGGTGTCTTGCCTGTAAAAGTGCTTTTTCTTCCGGTGTCATGATTCTTTTATCTGCCATACCTGGCACCTCCTTTTTATGCCCGTATCCGGGCATTTTTGGTTTTAAAATCTTTTGGTTTGGTACTATGGTTTTAGATAACTGACAGTGGCATGTTCTTGGTGAAAAATAAGGAAAGATAGTAGTACCACTGTCAGTGAAAAATAATCATTGCGTTATACTTCTTTGAGTCAATTCTGGTTCGGAGCATGATTGTTCAACAGGATTTTTTTCGCCCGTTTTAAATTATCTGTTGCATTGTCCTGACGGATATTCCGGTTATTGATACGGACAGGAATACATCTCTCCAGAATACGGTCATAAATTCGTTTGTGTGCGATATCAGCGGCGTTATTCAGCTCTGATAAAGTGAGATTGGTCGTTATGATCAGGGGCTTTTTACTGCGGTAACGACTGTCGATCACATTGAATACCTGTTCCAGTGCAAAGTCAGAGTTCCGCTCAATTCCGAGATCATCAATAATCAGAAGACTGTAGCGGTTTAAGCTGTTGATGAACTGGTTTCTGTCTTCAAAATGCATTCCGGTAAGGGTATTCAGAATCTGGGAAAAGTTGGTCATCAGTACAGGAACGCCTTTTTCCAGCAGGGCATTGGCAATGCAGCCTGCAAAAAAAGATTTTCCAGTACCGACATCACCCCAGATGAGAAGTCCGGAGGCGTTTGCTTTCATCTCTTCCCAGTTGCTTACATAATTGTGTGCCAGTTTTATTTCCGGATTGATGCCGTTATCCCTGGCAAAAGTGTAGTCATAGAGTGCTTTGTCCTGTAAGCCGCTGGTTTTAAGATGCTCTATTTCCATTTGTTTTTCATGAAGTTTTCTCTGGGTTTCTTCCTGCTCAAAGATTTCCTGCTGGCATTTACAGCGGATGGAAGGAATAAGAACCTTTCCCTGTAATTCATGCCGGCATTGTCTTGGCGTATTGCATTTGGAACAGTAGATCAGGTGGTCTGTTTCGTTAAAATATTCATCAGGCTGAAGCTCTCTGTTTGGTGTTATAGCGGTTGCTTTTTCTGTAAATCTTGTCATAGTGTTTCGTATTCCTCACTTTCGTAATTTCTTTGCCGGGAAGCAGGATGATCCTGTCTTGCCCAACTGATGATGGTAGCTGCATGGTTCTGATATTGCTTTCCGGTAGAAGCCATATAACCGGATAAGCGTTCAATATAATCCTTCCAGTCAGGGATTGTCTGCCGGATATCTTCAAGCTCTTTTTCTGACAGAAAAACATTTTGAAATTTTCCATAGGGTGAGAGTGGCTCCTTACTCCCTCTTTTTTCTAAATTGTTCTTTTTTATCTCTTTCTTATTACCAGACAGTTTTTTGTCTGTATCAGGGAAAGAATCCTGTCTATCAATAGGATAGTTTTCTGTCTGTCTTAGGGAAAGAAATCTGTCTGTATAGTGGATGGTTTCTTTTGGGAGTTTTACATAAATTCGATTGGGCTGTCCGGGTCCCTGCCGTTTTCGGAAGATAAGCTCCTGTTTTTCCAGTACTGCCAGAGCAGTTTTAATCGTCATCTGGCTTTTGTGGAGAACTTCTGCCAGTGCTTCAATTGTAAAGTAAATGAACACATGACCATCGATATCTGACCAGCCCTCATTTTTCTGGGAAAGCCTTGCCCGGTCGAGCAGGATAATATAAAGCATTTTGGCAGTTTCGTTTATTTCCATGTCCAGAAGAAAACGGGGAAACATCATATAAGATGGCAGGCTTGTGTCTGCTGTCAGAAAGTCCGTCATGTGTTCACCTCCAATCAGTTATTCTCCAAGAAAATCCCAGTCTACATCATTATCCGGCTGTGAATTTTCAGGTGTTGGAAAGGACGCCCTGATTTGGGGCTCCCTTTGCGCCATGCCTACAGTCAGTCCGGAAAGAAAAAGTGGCAATTCCTGTTTCAGACTGTTTTCCACTGCATCTACAATCTGTTTCACAAAAAGTTCTTCCCGTTCTCTTGTTTCCAGATAAGGATCAGCCTGTGTGCGGTAGTAGCGGTCAAAATAATCTACCAGTGCAAGAGAGATTACCTGACTGTAAGATTTAAAATCCTGCCTGTCCATCGTCTGTAAATATTCCCAGGCTCTCCGCTGCTGTTCTTTGTCCAGATTAAAGCGCAGGTTTGTGTTGCGGATATTGTTCTGCATGGTTTATCCCCTCCTTTTCAGGCTCATATAAGCCAGAGATTCGTAACCTTTGGCAGTGGCGCAGATGTCATCAATGATTGTGACTCGTGATTTGTCATACGTTCCGAAGTTACGGATCAGGCATCCACCGCCGCCAACCACATACAGGTGCATCAGGTCAGGATTATATTCATATTTGCGGAGCGTGGAAAAAAGTTCTGCCACATACTGTCTGGCAATAGAACTGATACAATCCAGATATGGTGCTGAAATGTCAGCTGTTCCAAACCGCAGAATCTGTTCTACTGTGGATTCTTCAATTTTCACTCCGAATTTGTCCAGAACAGCGTTCTTTGCGGCAATCATGCACTGGTTTACACCAAGTTTTTCTGTCCAGCATCGGCTTTCTTGCGCTTTCTTATTGTTAATATACAGAATGTTCATGGTTCCGTTTCCGATATCTGCAAGGAGATTAGTTCCCTTGAAATTTCCAAGGTGGTTTACAATAGCCGGATATCCCTGTGGGTAAAGGCTACATCCCACAAAGCGGAGATGATATTCTTTGCCGTTGAAACGGTAATGGACTTCTGGATTCTGGAGCAGATAGGAACGAAAAGCTTCTCTTTGATTTCTGATCCATGTCAGAGGAAGTCCGGCAGCCAGATGAACATCTGCTTCACGGATGGAAAAGACATTCAGTTCCCTTGCAATAGCCATTAGCGTCAGAAGATAATATTCTTCGTCCATAGCTTTATCCGGGATAAATTCTTTGTGTCCTTCGCCAATCCGGTAGTAAATGCCGTTATATTCCAGGATATTTCCAGTGAAGATTGGTTCTGTTTCATAGGCTTTGATTCCGGTTGGCGTGACGGTGTTTGCTGTTTTCATATTGCCATAGCCATGATCTACAGCGATGATTTTTGTGTTTCTGAGTTCTCGCATAAAAAATACCTCCGTTTTCGTATTGATTGATTCAGCAGGTCATACCGGTGTGGTACTGCTTTGCTGTGAGATAAGCATACGAAAATCGGAGGTAAAAGACATTGAGTGGAAATTGAGCTGGAATTGAGAAAAAAGATATATTGTGCGTACGTTCTTCATGTACTCTTGTTGTGATTTCATTGTTTTTTATCGTATAATATGGATACTGGAGGTGGTTTGGATGAAATACAAGATTTTAGTTGTCGATGATGATAAAGAATTGGTGAAAATGCTTTGTAGTTATTTTGATATGAAACAATATGAAACCATTACGGCTACAGACGGAATGGAAGCATTAAATAAAATAAAAATGAAACCGGATATTATTTTGTTGGATATCAATATGCCACGCATGGATGGGATTGAAGTATGTCGTCTGATACGCAGTAAAGTGTTATGCCCGATTTTGTTTCTAACAGCAAGAGTTGATGAAGATGATAAAATTAATGGGTTGCTTTCGGGTGGGGATGACTATATTACGAAACCATTTAGTCTTCGGGAGTTGGAAGCAAGGATTGTCACAAACATAAAGAGAGAAGAAAGGCATCAACAAAAAACGGAATACCGTTTCATGGATGAAATGCTGATTGATTATTCTGAAAAAATAGTAGCTATAGCCGGACACAGGATGGAGTTCACAAAAATTGAATATCAGATTATTGAATTCTTATCCATGCATCCAGGGCAGGTGTTTGATAAAGAACGTATATATGCACAAGTCTGTGGATATGATGCGGAAGGGGACAGTAGAACGATAACGGAATTAGTACGGCGTATAAGGAAAAAAATAGCGGATTATTCAGAAAAAGAATACATAGAAACTGTATGGGGGATTGGATACCGATGGAAAAAATAAGAAACTTGTCACTGAAAAAAACAATTCTGCTTTATTTTGTGATCAGCTTAACGGCAGCATTTCTGTTATCTGGATTTACAGTTCATTTTGCAAGAAATATGCAGAATAAAATATGGGAAAAATATATTGATTATGCAGATTATACGGACGTGTTTCAGCAATATGGAAAGAAATACGAGATTGAGATATCAAGACCTAATCAATCGCAGATGAATCGTTTGGACTATCATCTTTCGGAAATGTGTGACTTTATGGAAACATATTCGGTACTGATTTTTTCGATTGTTGGGAGTGTTGTTGCGGTATTCTTTTTTTATAAAAATAAGTTAAAGACACCTCTACAGGAACTAAAAGATGCCTCACAAATGATTGCAGATAATGAACTGGATTTTCATGTGTCCTATGAAAATAAAGATGAGATGGGAACTTTGTGTAAAGAATTTGAAATGATGCGAAGTGATTTAGCAGATAACAACAGAAAGATGTGGCGAATGATTGATGACGAGAAGGCTTTGCGGAATGCAATTGCACATGATATACGTTCTCCACTTTCCATATTGCGTGGGTATCAGGAAATGCTCTTAGAGTTTGTTTCTGCCGAGAGTATAAAAACAGAGGATGTTATTGATATCTTACAAACAGGCATGTATCAGATTGACCGTATAGAGCATTTCACGGAAAACATGAGAAAAATGTCCCATTTAGAACAGAGGGAACTGCAATGCTCAGAGATAGAGTTATCGGAACTGGCAAAAAAGATTGAGGCAGAAGCTGCCATGCTGTCCAAGAAGGAAAGTAAATTATGTAAGGTAGAAAGAGTGCAGGAACAAAACATTGTGAAAGTGGATGAGGAACTTGTCATGGAAGTGACAGACAACTTACTGGAAAATGCGGTTCGATATGCACAAAAAAGTATTGCTTTGCAGATAAAGAAAAAGGATGGTTTTCTTATAATTTCTGTTGAAGATGATGGAATAGGATTTGTGGATACTGAGGAAAAAGTAACAGAGCCATTTTATCATAAGAATCCACAAGATGATTTAAAGCATTTTGGCCTTGGTATGTATATTTCTCGTATTTTCTGTGAAAAGCATGGAGGAAATTTGAAAATATATAATGCCAGACAAGGCGGTGCTCATGTAGAAGCTCTTTTCAAAGCTGAATAAAAATACTTTATAAGGCTGAAATCACAAATAAAGTGGTTTTAGTCTTTTTTGTTGTGAATTTATTGAGAATTGATTTGTATGATGTTGTTAAAGAAATAAAGAAAGGAAGAGATACAATGAAAACAATCATAAAAAGAAGTATACTTGATTATTTAAAGAACCCTGTTTTGTGGATTGGCTTGATTATTATAGTTGCCAGTATGTATCAATGTCTGTCATCGTATTTGCAAATTCATTATATCAAACAGAATGAACAGATCACACAAAATGACGTAGCATTGGAAGATGCTGATGTCATGGATGGGTACATTCCCACATCTGATGATAAAGAAAGAAGAAGGGAGTGGGAAGATACGATCAAAGAGACGTTAATGGACACCTCCAAAAATGGTTTTGGATTTAGCAGGCAGGAAGCAGATCATGTAATGAAAGAAATTCAGAATATGGATGTAAAGACTGCTTCTGAGTTTTTGGAATCCCAATATGGCTATTATAATGCAATATATGCTTATGAGGACCTTGAAATTCATAAGGGGACAGCAGAAGAAATCAATCATTATATCGAGCGGAAATTATCCGAACATTCTTTTTCCTGGTACTTTGCCAAAAAATTTACGGATTTTGCAGGATTGCATATGGCCTTTTTTGCAACAGTCTTGCTATCATTTTTATTTATTCAGGATACACGAAAAAGTACCTATGAATTATTACATACAAAGCCTGTTACGGCAATCCAATATATATGTGGGAAAGTAATAAGCGGATTCATTAGTATGCTGGGAGTATTAGTGATTTTGAATGTTATATTCTTTATGCTGTGTTTGAAAACGTCTTTAGAATCGGGCTTTCCAGTAACACCAATTGATTTTTGCGTGAATTCTCTGATCTATATTGTTCCGAATCTTTTGATGATATGTTGTGTCTATACAATTACAGCATTAATATTTAAAAATCCGCTTCCGGCAGCACCAATCTTGTTTTTACACATTATATATTCAAATATGCTGACCATGAAGAATGATATTTATTATATGAGACCGTTCTCTATTATGGTGCGATTCCCTGGCAGATTTTTTGAAACACATGTAGCCAAAATGTCAAACATAAATCAGATTATTCTTGTAATTTCATCAGTTATATTAGTATGTATTTCTGTTACAATCTGGAAAAGGAGGAGGGTTCATTGAAAACGGAACTAAAAAACTGCCTGTCGTTATATAAGATTTTTTATTCATGTGCATTTATACTGATATTGTGTGCTATTCATCCGATTATATACTATGAAGAAATCGGTTCAGCGATTCAGTCGCCAATAGCATTTTTAACAATTATTTTTTGTAGTGACACATATTTGATGGAAGTAAAAAGTAAGCGTGCCGATGTATTTCATTTGTATGATCAAAAAAAGCAGTTAAAAGTAATATCGCAGAGAGTGGGCGTTCAAATATTATATTTATTAATACTTTCCTGTGTTGGATATGTTTTGTTTTTCTGGCAAAAACCGGGCAGTGTAAACGAAGGCATTTCGGGTATTCAGATATTTCTTTTATATTTCATTGCAATGTTTGGAACTATCTGGCTTTGGAGTATATGCTCTGTGATTTTGTGTACATTGCTTCGAAATATGTGGGCAGGTATTGGATGTTTATTTGGAATTGTCATTGGACTTATATCAAAAGCGGGAAGTTCATTTTTCGGAAATCTGGGATTGTTTTCTTTCAGCTTTTGTGAACCTACTCAATTAATGTCCGAGAGTTGGATTTATGGAACGCTTGTGTCTTTTATAGCGGGGCTGTTTTTATTTGCAGTATTACCAATGACTTTAAAGAAAAGGGGATAGATTATGAGTATTAGAATAAATGATTTAACAGTTAGATTTAAAAATGGTGTAGTTGCAGTAAATAAGGCATCTCTTGAAATACCTAAGGGAATTTACGGACTTTTGGGTGAGAATGGTGCTGGAAAAACCACTTTGATGAGGGTTCTTACAACTGTTTTAAAACAAACGGAAGGAATGGTTTCCCTTGATGGAATTCTGTATAACGAGGGAAATTATGAGAAAATACAGAAAAAGATTGGTTATCTTCCACAGGAAATCGACTTATATCCGAATCTTACGGTGAAAGAATGTCTTGTATATATGGGGGGACTGTCAGGAGTAGCCAGAAATGACCTCGAACAAAGAATTACCTATTATCTGGAAAAGACTTCTCTTACAGAGCATCAGAATAAAAAAATGCGGCAATTATCTGGTGGTATGAAGAGACGTGTCGGACTCATACAGGCACTTCTTAATAATCCGGATTTTTTGATTATTGATGAACCTACCACCGGGTTAGATCCGGAAGAAAGAATCAGGATCCGCAATCTTTTGGTTGATTTTTCAAAGGATAGAACTGTGCTGTTTTCCACTCATGTAGTAGAAGATTTAGCAGCAACCTGTACACAGCTTGCCATTATGAAAAAGGGAAGTTTTTTATATTCTGGAAGCGTGAGTGGGTTGCTGGAAAATGCAAAGGGCTGTGTTTGGAATTGTACGGTACAAAATGCAGAAGAAGCCCGTTTGTTAGAAGCCAATTATTCTATATCATCTAAGCAGTATGTAGAAAATGGAATTCATATGAAAGTATTAAGCAAAGGAAAGCCAAATGAGAATTGTGTCCTGGATAATGATATCACTTTGGAAGATGCATATATTTATTTGACGAATAGTTGAATATAACGGCGGGCAAGTTGCCCGCCGTAAATTATGCTTATTTTGTTAAAAGACCGGATAGATTTTTTCCAATGCAAAATCCAATCTGTGGATATAACTCCTGAATTTCCTGATATTTTGCTTCAATCATTTCTGGTTCATCAGCCCAGATCTTTTCATATATTTTGAAAGCTCTTTTAAAATGTGTTTTGGCTTGCGGAAGATTGGCAGTCATCAGATAAATGGTTCCAAGGGTTTCCTGTACTTTGGCATAATCCAGACAGTCATCGGAATGGTATTCCTTGATGATGCCGGATAATTTTTGCAATTCAGAGATGCCTCTTTCGGGTTCCTGCTGTTCTGTCAGGAACATTGCATAATTGGCAATCTGAGGTATGCTGTCATTTATATGAAGCAGGTTAAATTGGTCAAGCAGTGAGATACTTTTTTCCATGTGTTCTCTTGCAAGATCGGGATGACCGTTCATGCGGTAAAGTCCACCGAGATTGGCATGAAGGTTGGAAACAAGGCGAGCATTGTCAGCAGTGATATTTTCTATCTGGGCAAGTGCATCCTTTTCCAGTTTTATTGCTTTTTCTGGCTTGATTTCAAGAG
>OLCO01000186.1_pt1 | contig 10052 bp, 4 predicted proteins | sample 1607391 | NCBI WGS metagenome assembly OLCO01 (sample SAMN02674597, study PRJEB24791) | human gut metagenome, SKBSTL013 | isolation source: stool | host: Homo sapiens | place: USA
GAAATGCACTCCTGACAGGTGCGGTAGGCGCGCTTTTCGTCCTCACGGTTCTGGCGCATCCGGCGGATATCCACGCTGTCGGCCATGCGGGTAATGGGCTTGAGGGCCTTGGGCACTGCCGCATCGGCGATCTCCCTCACGCCCTGCACAACCTCGCCGCACTCAACGCCGCGGGCGGTCTCCACGATCACATATTCGCCGGTTTTGATGTCGGCCCCGGCGGGATCAAAATAATAGCTTTTGCCGTTCTCTTTGAAACGGACGGAGATGACTTTTTTCATAGTGTTCCTCGTTTTTATTAGTCGAATCTATAGGATAAGGCCCGAAAAAGAGCCTGCTGATCCATTCTGTACTCTAGTATAACATATTCAAATGCACATTTCCACGCAAAAAACAAAATGCGCCCGGTGCAATGATCCGGCCCTCCGGACCGTATTTCAGGCGGAGTGTGACGGAATTTGGTCCCGAACAGACGGCAAAGATTAAAAGTTTTGCGAAAGAAAGCGGTTGGGTCTGTTGCAACCTTACATCTTCTGTGTATAATAGGAATGTTAAAGTGTGAACGACCCTTGCGGGGGATGACTGCGGTGCTGCGGCGCATGGCAGGGAAACGGTAGGAAAAATGGAAAAATTCAGTGTCAAAAAGCCATTCACGGTGCTGGTGGCCGTGGTGATGGTGCTGATCCTGGGCTTTGTGGCCATCACGAAGATGCAGACCAATCTGCTGCCCGACGTCAGCACGCCGTATCTGATGGTGGTCACCGTATACCCGGGTGCCAGCCCGGAGCGTGTGGAGAGCGAAGTGTCGGACGTGCTGCAGAACGCCCTCACGGTGCCCGGTGTGGAGAACATCACGGCCACCTCGGCGGAGAACTACAGCCTGCTGCTGATGCACTTCACCGATGATACCGACATGAACAGTGCCCTGGTGAAGGTGTCCAACAAGCTGGATCAGGCCAAGAGCGACCTGCCGGAGACGGCGCTGACCCCTTCTGTGATACAGTACAGCATGAACATGAACGCCTTTATGACCGTGGCTGTCAGCCGCGAGGGCAGTTCGGTGTACGACCTTTCTGATTTTATCAAGAACACCATGACTCCCTACGTCCAGCGCAAGGGCGGCGTGTCCAGCGTATCCTCCAGCGGCCTTGTGGAGCAGCTGGTGCAGGTGCAGCTGAATCAGGAAAAGGTGGACGCCATCAACGAAAAGCTGATGGAGCTTATCGACACTCAGCTGGAAGTGGCGCACACACAGTTGGAGGAGGCCGAGGCCAAGATCAAGGCCGGCCGCGCAGAATACGATAAGCAGTTCAAAAACTTCGGCAATACCGTGTCCAACACGGTCATGGGCACCCTCAGCTCCGAGGTCGGCGAAGCCGTAGAAGTAGTGCGCAAGCAGGCGGAGGCGCTGCTGCAAAGCGTCAACAACCTGATCGCCGTGGTCAAGGAGCCTGAGGTGCAGCAGGCACTCATCGAGGTGCAGGCTGGTTTGCAGCGGGTCATGGACAAGTTCAACAACACCGGTATGCGGGATATCGACTCCCTGATCGAGATCGTGTCCGAGCTGCGGGATATCACCGATAAGCTCTCCTCTGCTTTGCAGACCCTGCAAAACCGCATCAACACCGAGACCGGTACGCAGGGCGAGGGCGCTGCGGATCTGGCAGACGAGCTGCAATTGCAGGACAGCCTGAACGTCATCTATAAGACGCTGGAGGACACCATCAAGGCCATGGACAACGTGCCCGGCATGATGAGCGAGTTCTCCAAAGCGCTGGGCAACTTTACCCAGCAGCAGATGGTCGCCTATATGCAGTTTACCGAAGCCCGCGAGCAGCTGAATGAGTACGAAAAGCAGCTCAGCGAGGCCAAGACCCAGTACGAGGCCGCCAAGGAAAAGGCGCTTGCCAGCGCCGATGTGACCAAGCAGCTGGATATCAAGACCCTTGCCACCCTCATCTACGCCCAGAACTTCTCCATGCCCGCCGGTTACGTCAAGGACGAAAGCGGCGAGTCGTGGCTGCTGAAGGTGGGCGAGGAATACGACAGCGTGGACGATATCCGCGGTGCACTGCTGCTCCATGTGGAGGGCTACGGCGACGTGCGCCTTTCCGATGTGGCAGACGTGGAGATCATCGACAACGCCGCCGACAGCTACACCCGCCTGAACGGCGAGCAGGCTTCGGTGCTGAAAATTTACAAGGACGACAGTTCCAGCGCAGGTGACGTATCTGCCAACTGTCTGGACGCTTTCAAGGAGCTGGAAGCCCAGTACGAGGGTCTGCACGTTGTGGTGCTGTCCAATCAGGGCAACTACATCAGCATCCTCATCAAGAGCATCCTCACCAGTATGCTGGTGGGTGCCGCACTGGCCATCGTCGTGCTGGCCATCTTCCTGAAGGACGTCAAGCCCACGCTGGTGGTCGGCGTCAGTATCCCCCTGTCGGTGCTGTTTGCCGTGGTGCTGATGTACTTCACGGGTCTGGACCTGAACGTCATGACGCTGGCCGGCCTGTCGCTGGGCATCGGTATGCTGGTGGATAACTCTGTTGTTGTCATCGAGAACATCTACCGTCTGCGTGGCCGCGGCGTGCCCGCCGCCCGCGCTGCGGTGCAGGGTGCGCGTCAGGTGGGTATGTCCGTTGTGGCCTCTACTCTTACCTCGGTGTGCGTGTTCCTGCCGGCAGTGTTTTCTGCCAGCCTCATCCGCAACCTGATGGGTCCCATGTCCCTGTGCATCGGCTACTGCTTGATGGCTTCCCTCATCGTGGCACTGACTGTGGTGCCTGCTGCCTCGGCTACCGTGCTGAAGAATGCCCAGCCCAAAAAGCTGGCATGGTTCGATAAAATTCAGAACGCCTACGGCCGCAGTCTGGAAAAGGCTTTGCAGAAGCGCTTTGTACCGCTGGCAGCCGCCGTGCTGCTGCTGGTGTTCTGCTGCTGGCGGGTGGTCTCCATGGGCATCGTGCTGCTGCCCACCAGCACCAGCAACGAGGCTATGATCACCCTTTCCACCACCGACACCCTCTCGAAGGAGGAGTCCTACGATGTGGCCGGTAAGGTGGTACAGGCTGTGATGGCTGTGGACGGCGTGGAGGAGGTAGGCATTACCCCCGACAACACTGTGGCGGGCATGGATGTTTCCAACCTTGGCCTGCCCTCCACCATCACTGACCTGCTGAACGCCGCCAACGGCTACGGCAAGTATAAGATCAACGTCAAGCTCAACGAGGAGCTTTCCTCTTCCAAGATCGACGCCGCCTGCAAGGCCATGGAGGACGCTGTGGCCGGGGTGGCGGACTGCACCGCCACCGTCCAGCAGTACGGCATGACGGATGACCTGACCAGTCAGCTGTCCACCGGCCTGACCATCAAGATCTACGGCACCGATGCCGAGACCCTGACCGCCCTGTCCGAGAAGGTGGTAGACATCGTGAACAACACCGGTGGCTTCCAGAACGCCACCAACGGTCTGGGTGCGGGCGATTCCACCATCATCCTGCAGGTGGACCGCGATAAGGTACGCGCCAACGGCTTGACCGTTGCGCAGGTGTACCAGCAGATCGCGGCAAAGCTGACCACCACCACCACGGCACAGACCCCTGTTACCGTGGACGGTACCACCATGGATGTGCAGATCAGCAACAATCTGGACCCGCTGACCAAGGAAAACATGATGGACATGACCTTTGAGACCACCGTCATGTCCGCCGACGGCACCACCGCCACCGGAACCTGCAAGCTGTCGGATATCGCCAGCTGGACCACCGGCACCGCACCGGACTCCATCACCAGCGAGAACCGGAACCAGTTCGTCACCGTCACTGCCGAGACTGCCCCGGGCTACAACACCACGGTGCAGGCCCGTGCCGTGAAAAAGGCGCTGGATGCCTTTGCCCTCACTGATGAGATGCCGGAGGGCTGCTCCTTCTCCATGGGCGGCGAGAGCGACAGCGTCAACTATATGACCGACGAGATGATCCAGTGGATGGCACTGGCCCTGCCCTTTGTCTACCTTGTCATGGTGGCACAGTTCCAGAGCCTGCTGTCCCCCTTCATCGTGCTGTTCACCGTGCCGCTGGCCTTTACCGGCGGTCTGCTGGGTCTGCTGCTCACCGGCCAGCAGCTGACCATGATCTCCATGATGGGCTTCATCGTGCTGATGGGTACGGTCGTCAACAACGGCATCGTGTTCGTGGACTACGCCAACCAGCTGCGCATGGGCGGCATGGAGCGCCGCGCCGCACTGGTGGCTACCGGCAAGACCCGTATGCGCCCCATCCTGATGACCACCCTGACCACTGTGCTGGCCATGCTGCAAATGGTGTTCAGCAACGATATGGCAAGCCAGCTGATGAGCGGCATGGCCATCGTTATCATCTGCGGCCTGAGCTACGCCACCCTGATGACCCTGTATATCGTGCCTATCCTGTACGATATCCTGTTCAAGAAGCCGCCGCTCAACGTGGACATCGGCAGCGACAAGGACTTGGACGACATCCCGGACGATGCCGCCGAGTTCATTGCCGCCCAGTCCTCTGCGGCACAGCCTCAGCCGGAAGCATAAGGCATACAGCCCGTATCACCAAAGCGCCCCGCATTTCCACCGGAAGTGCGGGGCGCTTTTTGGTATTGTGGGCACTTTCGATGATTCCAACAAAAAATCGCCGCAAAAATTGGATGGTAATTCTAAAAGGAATCCAACACGAAACTGTAAAACTGTGATATAATCATAAATACAGACAAGATGCAAAGGGGGCAGTCTGCCCCCTTTTGCATTTCCGAAAAAAGCTTTAGGAGGCGAGGCCCAATGGCACAGATCCGTTCCAAGCCCTTCGGTGTGACCAAAGAGGGCGCTAATGTTACCGAGTACATCCTCTCGAACCCCGGCGGTATGTCCGTCAGTGTGCTGGATTACGGCTGCGTGATCAAAAATATCATCGTCCCGGCCAAAAACGGCCCGGTGGATGTGGTGCTGGGTCACGACACCATGGCAGATTACGAAAACGACTTCACCTCGTCCGGCAGCACCTGCTGCGGTGCTTTTGTGGGGCGTTATGCTAACCGCATCGAAAACGCCGTCTTTACGCTGGGCGGCAAGACCTACCAGCTGGAAAAAAACTGTGGCGAGCACCATCTGCACGGCTGCTTCTCCCGCAAGATCTATACGGTGAAGTCCTTTGGCGATACGCTGTTGATGGAAGCCGAAAGCCCCGACGGTGAGGACGGTTTTCCCGGTACGCTGAAGATCGCGGTGCGCTATACCCTCACCGACGACAACACCTTCCGCATGGACTACCGTGTGTCCTCGGACGCTGACACGATCGTAAACCTGACCAACCACAGCTACTTCAATCTGGACGGCGGCGGCGATGTGCTGAACCAGAAGCTGCGCATCTACGCTTCCCGCTATCTGGAAGGCAACAATACCACCTGCCCTACCGGCAATATCCTGCCTGTGGCGAACACCCCCATGGACTTTACCGCCGGCAAGCTTATCGGCAAGGAGATCGACACCGGCTTCCCCCAGACCACCATGGTGGGCGGCGGCTACGACCACTGCTATGTCATCGACCGCGCACGCGGCTCCAGCCAGAGCATCTGCGCATGGGCTACCAGCGATAAGACCGGCATCAGCATGAAGCTGTACACCACCCAGCCGGGCATCCAGTTGTACACCGGAAACTTTTTGCAGGACTGCCCCACCCCCGGCAAGGGCGGCGTGCCGCTGCAGAAATACGGCGGCTTTGCGCTGGAGACCCAGCACTTCCCCTGCAGCCCCTCCCACCCGGAGTTCCCCACCACGGTGTTGCGGGCAGGCAAGGTGTTCCGCGCCACCACCACCCTGCGGTTCTTCACCGGCAAACAGTGCGGAAAGCTTTAAAAATGATACATTACGCAAAAACGTCTGCTTCGGCAGACGTTTTTGCGTGGTGGGAGGCTGCGACTGAGGGAGTTTCCCTCTCCATTTCTATGTTTTGCACAAACGGCGCATTCTCTCCATGTGAATAATGCGAAAAATCTCTGTCAATCAAATGTGTACTGTACGAATATGCAACAAAAATATATCTGAATAAAGAAAGCGCCCCTTGCAGTCGGCGGCAAAAAGCGGTATTCTTTAAGCAGACCGGGCAGCGCCCGGCGCAAAGAGAAAAAGCAATAAATACTATGTGAGAGAGGTACTCGGCTATGGCAATTTTGGTTTCCGGCGGTGCCGGCTACATCGGCAGCCACACCTGCATCGAACTGTTGAACGCTGGCTACGATATCGTAGTGGCAGATAACTATTATAACGCTTCTCCCGTGGTTCTGGATCGGGTCAAGCAGATCACCGGCAAGGACTTCCGCTTCTACAATGCAGACATGACCCGCCATGAGGATGTGGAGAAGATCTTCTCCGAGTGCCCGGACATCACCGCTGTCATCCAGTTTGCAGCCTACAAGGCTGTGGGTGAGAGCGTGTCCAAGCCCATCGAGTACTACTACAATAACCTCAACTGCACGCTGGTCATTCTGGACGTGATGCGCCATCACGACTGCCACAACTTCGTGTTCAGCTCCTCCGCTACCGTCTACGGCGACCCCGCCAGTGTGCCCATCACCGAGGACTTCCCCGTGGGTGCTACCACCAACCCCTATGGCACCACCAAGGCTTTCACCGAGCGCATTCTGCAGGACGTCTGCAAGGCGGACCCCAGCCTGAATGTGGCGCTGCTGCGCTACTTCAACCCCATCGGTGCCCACAAGAGCGGCCTGATCGGTGAGGACCCCAACGGCATCCCCAATAACCTGATGCCCTACATCGCCAAGGTGGCTGTGGGCAAGCTGGAAAAGGTACACGTCTTTGGCAACGACTATCCCACCCCGGACGGCACCGGTGTGCGTGACTACATCCACGTTGTGGATCTGGCCCGGGGCCATGTGTGCGCCATCCGCAAGCTGGAGACCGGCTGCGGTCTCTTCATCTGCAATCTGGGCACCGGCAAGGGCTACAGCGTGCTGGATGTCATCCACGCCTTCTCCAAGGCCTGCGGCAAGGAGATCCCCTACGTCATCGACCCGCGCCGCCCCGGTGACATCGCCGAGTGCTACGCCGACCCCACCAAGGCTAAGAACGAGCTGGGCTGGGTGGCTGAGTACGGCATCGAGGAAATGTGCGCTGACAGCTGGAACTGGCAGAAGAACAACCCCGATGGCTACCATACCGTGAAGTAACAATGATTTGAACCGGAGCACCGCATATTCTCGCCTGAGAGGATGCGGTGCTTTTTTGTTACCATTTTAACTTTAGCGGGCTCGCCCTCTCAGGCGCTTACGCGCCAGCTCCCCCAAAGTGGGAGCCCTTGGCAGTCCACGCAAAGTTTATCTCTTTGCCAAGGCCTCTCCCTTTGGGAGAGGTGGATTTGCGAAGCAAAGACGGAGAGGGCGAGGATGCTGCCCGCCGAGCAACTTCCCCATATTTTCTATTGACATCCGCTGCCAGTTAGCCTATACTACATTTGTTAACACAGACTAACATACAGGAACAGTACATATAAAAGAAGGCAACGGATATGACGTTAAAAGAGTTACAGATCGGCAAAAGCGCCATAGTAGATGCTGTGGGCGGTGCGGGCGCACTGCGGCAGCATTTTCTGGATATGGGTCTGATCCCCGGGGCAGAGGTCACGCTGGTAAAGCTGGCACCCATGGGCGACCCCATGGAGCTGCGCATCCACGGCTATGAGCTGACCCTGCGTCTGGATGACGCGGCACAGATCACCGTGACCCCCACCGAAAAGACCCCGGCGGTGCACGCCCCGGTGGCGGAAAAGATGGTGGAGCACCCGGGTCTTGGCGAGGGCGGCAAGTACCACACCAAGGAGGGCGAGCATCCCCTGCCGGAGGATAAGACCCTGACCTTTGCGCTGGCGGGCAACCAGAACTGCGGCAAGACCACCCTGTTCAACCAGCTCACCGGCTCCAACCAGCACGTGGGCAACTTCCCGGGCGTGACGGTGGACCGCAAGAGCGGTGCCATCAAGGGACACCCGGAGACTGAGGTCACCGACCTGCCGGGCATCTACTCCATGTCCCCCTATTCCAGCGAGGAGATCGTCACCCGGCAGTTCATCATCGGCGAAAAGCCCACCGGCATCATCAACATCGTGGACGCCACCAACATCGAGCGCAACCTCTACCTGACCATGCAGCTGATGGAGCTGGATATCCCCATGGTGCTGGCGCTGAACATGATGGACGAAATGCACGGCAACGGCGGCACGGTGCGCATCAACAAGATGGAAGCCATGCTGGGCATCCCGGTCATCCCCATCTCCGCCGCCAAGAACGAGGGCGTGGACGAGCTGGTAGACCACGCTGTCCATGTGGCAAAGTATCAGGAGCGCCCCGGGCGCATGGATTTCTGCAGCGAGGATGACCACGGCGGCGCGGTGCACCGCTGCATCCACGGCATCCTGCACCTCATCGAGGATCACGCCAAGGCGGCGGGCATCCCGGTGCGGTTTGCCGCCACCAAGCTGGTGGAGGGTGACCCCCGCATTGAGGAAGCGCTGAAGCTGGACCCCAACGAAAAAGAAATGATCGAACATATCATCGTGCAGATGGAGCAGGAGCGCGGGCTGGACCGCGCCGCCGCCATTGCGGATATGCGGTTCTCCTTTATTCAGGAGCTGGTGGCGCAGACGGTGGTCAAGCCCCACGAAAGCAAGGAGCAGCTGCGCTCCAACCGCATCGACAAGTTCCTCACCGGCAAATACACCGCCATCCCGGCCTTTATCGCCATCATGGGTCTGGTGTTCTTCCTTACCTTCAACGTCATCGGCCTGTTCTTCCAGAACCTCATGGAAATGGGCATTGATGCCCTGACCGGCGTTGTGGACACCGCCCTGACCAACTGGAATGTCAACGCGGCGGTGCACTCGCTGGTCATCGACGGCATCTTTACCGGCGTGGGCAGCGTGCTGAGCTTTCTGCCCATCATCGTGGTGCTGTTCTTCTTCCTCTCCATGCTGGAGGATACCGGTTACATGGCCCGCGTGGCCTTTGTGATGGACAAACTGCTGCGCCGCATCGGCCTGTCCGGCCGCAGCATCGTGCCCATGCTCATCGGCTTTGGCTGCACTGTGCCCGGCGTGATGGCAAGCCGCACGCTGCCCTCGGAGCGGGACCGGAAAATGACCATCCTGCTGACGCCGTATATGAGCTGCTCGGCGAAAATCTCCATCTACGCCTTCTTCACGGCGGCCTTCTTCCCCCGTTACCGTGCCCTGGTGATGATCGGCCTGTATGTGCTGGGCATCCTCATCGGCATTGCGGCGGCGCTGATCATGAACAAGACCGCCTTCCGGGGAAAGCCCGTGCCCTTCGTCATGGAGCTGCCCAACTACCGGCTGCCCAGCGTCAAAAGCGTGGCCCTGCTGCTGTGGGAAAAGGCCAAGGACTTCCTGCAGCGGGCCTTCACGGTGATCTTCCTGGCCACCATAGTCATCTGGTTCCTCCAGAGCTTCGACACCCGGCTCAACGTGGTGTCCGACAGCGCCGACAGCCTGCTGGCCCTGATCGGCCAGGTGCTGGCCCCCCTCTTCGCTCCCCTGGGCTTCGGCGACTGGCGCTGCGCCACCTCGCTGATCTCCGGCTTCATCGCCAAGGAATCCGTGGTCAGCACCCTGGAGGTGCTGCTGGGCGGAACCGCCATCTCCGGCCTGTTCACCACCCGGTCCGCCCTGAGCTTCCTGGTGTTCACCCTGCTGTATACCCCCTGCGTGGCGGCGGTGGCCACCATCCGCCGGGAGCTGGACTCCTCCCTGAAAACCCTGGGCGTGGTGGCCATGCAGTGCGGCGTGGCCTGGCTGGCCTCCCTGGCCATGTACGCCATCGCGGGGCTATTCTAAGATTGTCCCAAAAGGGCATTGCCCTTTTGGAACAGCAAAAAAATCCCCGGCTGCCTGGCAGCCGGGGATTTCTTATGCGGTTTTATGCGCCGAAGGGGTTCAGCACTTCTCGTAGATGGTGGCAACGCCCATGCCGCCGCCGATGCACAGGGTAGCCAG
>OLCO01000195.1_pt1 | contig 9914 bp, 7 predicted proteins | sample 1607391 | NCBI WGS metagenome assembly OLCO01 (sample SAMN02674597, study PRJEB24791) | human gut metagenome, SKBSTL013 | isolation source: stool | host: Homo sapiens | place: USA
GTGGTGCTGACACTCGTGTCAGGTGGAGATTCTTTGCAAGAGCACGCTCGAAGTGGTCTTTCACTTCTTTGATGGCTACTTCTGTCTCACGAATTGTAAGAGGGGAATGATAGCCAGCAGGTATTCTTAACTGTTCCATAATAAACTCCTTTATGTTAGCATTTTATTGCTGTTCACAGTATTATGCGGTCAGCAATAGCATTTCTCTTCTATTTTAAGTGGAGAAGAATAAGAAGTCAATGGAAAGGTGAAATGAACACTTGTAATCAGTAAAAAAAATTGCTAAAATGAGCAGTAGTGAGTAATAAATAGTAAGGGACGAAGGTGTAAATAATGAATGTAAATGATATGATTGATACAATTCTGAATTTTGACCTGGATGTTGTTCTGGCTGGACTTAATGAAAGCAGTCATCATTTGAGTCAGATGGAATTTATTTCTCTGATCGTTATAACGGTCGGAGCAGTACTGTTATGTCTGACGGGGCTGAAACTGGTACGTTTCTGGTCTGTGATCGCAGGATTGTCAGCAGGATGCGCAGCCGGAATTGCGGTCGGAGTGATTGCAGGTCTAGATCAGATGATCTCATTGGCGGCAGGAGCGGGTGTGGGACTTGTATTGGCGGTGCTTGGTGCATGGAAGAAGCAGATTGGTGGATTTGTGACAGTAGCGGTACTTGTCTTTGTTGTCAGTGTACATCTGATGAAACCACAGGATCTTATTATGTATGGAATCTGTGCGGGTATCAGTCTTGTGTGTGCATTGCTTTCTATTAAGTTTCATAACTTTATGCTAATTGCTGCTTCTTCTGTGTTTGGAGCAATGGCAGCGGGCAGCAGTATCTTTTATCTGCAGCCATATAAAAACGGAATGATTCATGTGGCACTTTGTGTTGCAATTGGTGCACTTAGTATCTGGATCCAGCTTCTTTTGGAATCCGGAAAACGTAAGAAAAAGAATTTACTTAAAGCCGCAGAGATCCGTGAAGAACATTCTACAGAAAATGAAGTCGAGAAGGCAAGGGCACTGGTCGAGAATCTGGATGATTTTGATGAGCTGGATGAGATTATAGAGAGTCTTCCGGAAAATGTCCGGAAAGAAGACAAGGGCACAACAGTTGTCAGCATGGATGAATTTGATGATCTTGAAGATGATCTGGAAGAGGATGAAGTGGAGAACTTTAAAGAAGAGAAGTTTGATGTAGACGAGGAAGATTGGGAGGAAGACGTCGAAATTGAAGTAACTGCTGATGAGGCAGATGCGACAGAGGATTATGATTGTGATGAAGATCCGGATGACTTAGATGACTTGAATGATCTGGAAAATCTGGATGACTTAGATGATTTGGATGATCTGGATGATTTAGATTATCTTGATGACGATGATGATATCGAGTTTCTGGATGAAGATGAGTAGATAAAAAAGCTATCGATTACAATAACTTAACACATATCTGTGTTGTTATCGTAGTCGATAGCTTTTGTATTATCTTACTGCTGTAAATACTCCGCGGAGATCATGGATTACATGTCTTGGACATTTTACAGAGCACATTCCACAGCTTAAGCAGATGTCTTCCTGGATTACTGCGCAATTATCTTCTACATGAATTGCACCTGCAGTACATGTTTTTTCACAAATACCGCATCCAATACAACTGACTTCACACTGTTTACGTGCAACAGCTCCTTTTTCTTTGTTAGAGCATTTTACTACAATGTAGTTTGCACATTCGTGAATTTTGATCAGGTTCTGTGGACAGACTTTTGCACACTGTCCACAGGCAATACATTTTTCTTCGTCTACTTCGGCAACGCCATATTCATTCATGGAAATTGCGCCAAATTTACATTTTTCTATACAGGCTCCACATCCGATGCAGCCATCTTTGCATCCACCGTCTTCAGAGCCGGCTGCGCGGCAGCCACCGTTACAGGCAACCAGAGCTGCCCGGTAAGGAAATCTCTTTTTAATTGCCATGATTATTTCTTCCTTTCGTATGGTGTGTTAGAAAGAGGAAGGCTGTAGCGTCTTTCTCCGTCAAATCTGCAATATGCATCCGCGATTGCAGGAGCAGTAGGGATGGATGTGATCTCTCCGATACCGATTGCTCCACAGGCAACATCCAGACCAGGTTTATCAATAACGATTGCTTCAATCTCAGGAACTTCGTGAGAACGGAAAAGTCCTAAGGAACCATATTTGTCAATTGGTTTACAGTTTTCATCGATTGGATACTGCTCTCTGAGTGCATATCCCATTGACATTACAACACCGCCTTCAATCTGACCTTCGCAGGAGAGAGGGTTGACAGCTTTACCAACATCATGTGCGGCAATCATTTTCTCAATCTTACCTGTCTTAGGATCAAGGATGCAGACCTGAGTTGCATATCCATAAGCAACGTGAGATATCGGATTAGGCACATCTGCACCAAGTGGATGAGTCTTAGCGAGATATTCTCCGTAGAAAGTTTCGCCAATCATATCTTTCATGGACTTACCGCTTTTTTTCGCTTCCATGAATTTTTCACATGCTCTGCGGCACGCTTCACCAGTTACAAGTGTCTGACGAGAACCGGAAGTTGTACCGGAATCAGGTGAAATCCATGTGTTGCTTCGCTCATAGACGATATCATCATGGGAAAGATCTGTATTTGTAACGATCATCTGTACAAGTACAGTACCAAGTCCCTGACCGATACAGGAAGCACCAGTGAAGATGTGAAGTTTTTCATCTTCTTCAACAATTAATTTTACACGTCCTGTATCCGGGATACCAACACCGACACCGGCATTTTTCATAGCACAACCAAGGCCAACAGCCTTACCGGCCGCAAGTGCAGCATCATACTCTTCTTTGACAGCCTCCAGTGTCTCTACAAGACCTGTACAGTTATCTACAATCTGTCCGTTCGGAAGTACTTCGCCTGGGCGGATCGCATTGCGGTAATGAATCTCCCAAGGCGTAATGCCTACCTTGTCAGCCATCATGTTCAGAAGTGTCTCTGTTGCGAAACAAGTCTGTGTAACACCAAATCCGCGGAATGCTCCGGCAGGTGGGTTATTTGTATAGTAAGCAGTTCCTTCAATTTCAAAGTTTTCATAATGATAAGGTCCTGCTGCATGTGTACATGCACGTTCAAGAACCGGGCCACCAAGAGAAGCGAATGCACCTGTATCAGATTTAACAATCGCTTTTACACCCTGGATCACTCCATTCTCATCGCATCCCATTGTCATATCCATGTAGAATGGGTGACGTTTCGGATGAACAAGCAAGGATTCCGCTCTGGATAATTTCATCTTGATCGGTTTCTTTGTTACGTAAGTAAGCAATGCACTTAAATGCTGAACAGTCATGTCCTCTTTACCACCGAAACCACCGCCGACTAATGCGTTCTGAACTTTTACTTTATCTGTTCCAAGCATAAGTGTAACTTCGTGCAATGTCTGGTGAGCGGACTGGTCTGTTGAATATACGAAAATGTCACCGTCTTCATCATAGAAAGAAACAGCACATTCCGGTTCAAGGAAAGCATGCTCAGTCCAAGGTGTCTCAAAGTGATGTGAGATCACGTACTTGGAATTCTTGATTGCTTCTTCCGCATTTCCGCGGCTGATGTGCTTATAAGCACATACGTTAGTCTCTTCTTCATCATAAACAAGAGGTGCATCCGGAGCGGCAGCTTCTTCCACTGTATGCACATGAGGAAGTACTTCATATTCAACTTTAATAAGTTTCTTTGCTTTTTCTACAGTTGCCATGTCAGTTGCAGCTACAAGGGCAATTGCATCTCCGAGATAATGTGTCAGTCCACCAACCGGAATCAGTGAATACTGATCATGTTTTAAGTGTCCGATCTTATTCTCCCCAGGAATATCATCGGCTGTTACAACCGCTTCTACACCAGGCAGAGCCTCGGCAGCAGAGGTATCAATAGAAAGTACGCGAGCTCGTGGATATTTACTACGAAGAGCAGCGCCATAGAGCATTCCTTCCGGATAATAGTCATCTGGATATTTACCTGTTCCAAGCACTTTTTCTTCAACATCTATACGAGAAACACGGGAACCAAGAGTCCAGCTAGGATCTCCGTCATCTGGTAAAACTCCTTCTTTCAGAATCTTAGCTGCCAGACGTACCGCGTCCATGATCTTAACATATCCTGTACAGCGGCAATAGTTGTTGCGCAGCGCATAGCGAATCTCATCATCGGTTGGTTCCGGATTTACATCCAAAAGTGCTTTTGTGCACATAACCATACCAGGAATACAGAATCCGCACTGTACAGCGCCTGCCTTCCCGTAAGCATAAGTGTAAACTTTCTGTTCCCAATCAGAAAGCCCCTCGACTGTGATGACATTCTTTCCGGCCAATGAATCTGTGTCAGGTACGCAGGATTTGCAAGTCTGTCCATCAATGATAACAGTACAGGCTCCACAAGCGCCTTCGCTGCAACCATCCTTTGCAGAGGTAATGTGCAGTTCATCACGCAGGAACCGTAACAGTTTCTGATTCTTTGAAGGTGAGACTTCCTGACCATTTACTATAAATGATGCCATGTCAGTTACTCCTTTCTTTGTGACAAAATCCCCAAAGAAAAATCTTTGAGGAGTATATGTTTGTTGTGTATTTTTAATTATATAAAGATACCTATGGTTATATTTTATCACATATTCAACAAAAAGCAATAACTATTCTAAAAAAGTTTTTGACACCTAAAAAAAATTTAGATATATGATATGAAAAATGCATACCAGGACAAAAAAAGGGAAGTACCGCAAAATGATACTCCCTTGTAATTATCTTATATAAATTGTTCTTAGAAACCAAAAAGATCTACAACGCGATTTTAATTATCGTGTTCTTCTTCAAATGGATCGTCGTAATCATCTTCATCATCGTAATCATCTCCACCGCGGGAAGCAATTGCGAGAATCAGTGAAATAACAGCAAGTACACCACTTACACCGGCTAAAATCAGAAGCTCGAATTCATCTCCATGTTTCAGGAAAGCAAAAACAGCACTACCGATATAGACAATCATCGGGATAAGGAATGCAAAAAGTGTATCACGGTTATTCATGATGAAGTATAACAGTGCAGTGACAAGCATACAAAGAGCAACAATGACATAATTCATGCCTGGAGCAGAAGTTACGTCAGCTCCTGATGTGCTGAGTCCTGTTACGAAACCTTTATAAATACAGAAACCAAATGCAAGCAGGGAAATGATTCCAAGGATGATGCGTCCAGGTCTGAAACGTGGATATTCGTCTACGTATTCATATTCATCATCATCTTCATCATCAGAGGATTTCTCATCATCATAGTCATCCATTTTTCTGGATTTTACATCTTCTTTTGCTTTCGCAGTTTCGGCTTCCTCTTTCTTTTTCTTCTTGGCAGCTTTACTGTCAGGGTCAGTTGCAAGCATATCTTCGTATCCCTTGCGAACTGCTTTTTCACGCTTATCACGGATCTCTTCCGCTGGAATATTCCCATATTTCTGCTCTTCGGAATCATCAGTAGCATCAGTGGGAGCAGTGGCAGCTTTCTGTGCAGCGGCTTTGCGGGCTCTGGCTCTCTCCTTAAGAATACGTTCAGCTTCTTCTTCTGAAATCCCTTTGTCAGCAGCAAGGCGGGCAATCGCTTCTTTGCGGGCGCGGGCTTTTGCTTCTCTGCGGGCAGCTCGTTTCTCTTCAGCGGCACGGGCGGCGGCATCAGCTTTCGCTTTTTCTTCAGCAGCGCGGGCGGCAGCATCAGCTTTCGCTTTTTCTTCAGCAGCACGGGCGGCAGCTTCAGCTTTCGCTTTCTCTTCAGCAGCGCGGGCCTCAGCCTCAGCTTTTGCCTTCTCTTCAGCGGCACGAGCCTCAGCCTCAGCTTTTGCTTTCTCTTCTGCAGCTTTCTTGGCAGCGATCTTCTTTGCACGTTGTTTATCAAGGTTCCATTGCTTTTTACAGCTATGGCAGATTGCATATTCATTAAAGATTGGATCCCCGTTTTCGCTGGTGCCAATCTGCTTATTCTGCAAATCCAGGTCTTTTCCACATATTGGGCACTTCATATTAATCATGTACTCCTCTCTTTTGTATCAAAATATTTATAACAGATTTATTATAGCATCTTAAAAGAGGAAGAACAACGAAAAAAGTGTGTTTTACATAAAATGTTTTAGAAAAAAATCAAAATTGCGCAAGAATTTAGTTTAAATTCATAAGAAATGGTGGACTTTAAAAATTTAATGTGTTAAAATCAAAAAGTGGCCTGAGAAGGCAAAAGGTATTGTTATGGTTTATGGTATGCCGTAGGCCATCATATAATTAGCCGGTTGAGAAGGAGATTGTTTCGTATGAGTAAGAAGATCAGAACCGAGGCAGTAGATTATCTGTTTCAGGCAATCTTAAGCCTTGAGAATAAAGAAGAGTGTTATACATTTTTTGAAGACATCTGTACGATCAATGAGCTGCTTTCATTGTCACAGAGATTTGAAGTGGCAAGAATGCTCCGTGAACAGAAGACATATCTGGAGATCGCGGAGAAGACAGGAGCATCCACTGCGACAATCAGTCGTGTGAACCGTTCTCTTAATTATGGGAATGACGGATATGATATGGTTTTCAAACGTGTAGGGCTTGCTGAGGAAGAGAATGGAACGGAAGAATAACACTTAAGAATTAAGCTTACAATAAAATACCTTTTATCAATCAAAAGATACAGCTTGCGGAAGATCCTGATAAAGTCTTTCGCAGGCTGTATCTCGTTTTAAACAGAAATGTTTATTTCCCTTTCTTTTTCTCTTCGTTTTTTGAAGACTTGGAAGAGAGGTCATCAATGATCCGTTCAATGATCATTTTCTTGATATATACATCAAAACTCAAGCTGCATATAAATGCAAACTGCTGTAAGATCTCTTTATCTTCGCCATCAGCAAGATGAGTGAAAGTCTCAGCAGATTTCTCATAAGTAGCAGTTACATTCTCTTTGATGGAATCCAGCTGTTCTTTTTCAATCTTGCAGACTTCTTTGTAAATATCCGCTAATTCAAAAGAGCTTCCATCCGGAAAATATTTCTCTGTGAGCGGTGCAAGAACTGTCTCAATATCTTTGATTGAAAGGATATTTTTAAAATAATAAATGAAGACCAGAAGGAGCAGGTGCTCTCTGGAATACTTCTTCTTCACCGGGGGTGGAAGAAGATTGTTCTTCGTATAATTATTGATCATGGTCTTTGTCAGGATCTTATCATCAGGGTAACGTTTGGTCGAAGCCAGCTGTTCATCCATAAAAGTAGTTACTTGATCCATGTAAAGATTAATATTCGGAACATCGCCGGGATGCACATAACTTAAAGAAGAAAGTTCTTCTAAAATGCTGTTTAACAGATTACTTGTGTCTATATTCATGTTATCACCTCAATACATTTATTATATAGTATTTAAAACTAGATAGCAAGCAAAAGATAAGAAGGCCGGAAAATGTAGTTGACAAACAGGAACGTGTGTTTGATAATGGGAATACATTTACAGATATCTTTATAACTTTAAAGGAGTGGAAAGATGAGCATTTATGATAAATTAAATGAACCGCAGAGAGAGGCTGTTTACCACACGGACGGCCCTCTTCTGATCCTTGCCGGAGCCGGTTCAGGAAAAACAAGAGTTCTGACGCACAGGATCGCATATCTGATCGGAGAACGTGGCGTGAACCCATGGAATATTCTTGCAATCACATTTACGAACAAAGCGGCAGAAGAGATGCGCCAGCGTGTGGATAACCTTGTCGGTTTTGGAGCGGAAAGTGTATGGGTGAGTACATTTCACTCTGCGTGCGTGCGTATTTTGAGAAGGTTTATTGACAGATTAGGGTATGAGAATCATTTTACGATATATGATACAGATGATCAGAAGACATTAATTAAGGAAGTCTGTCGGAAAGTAGATGTGGATACGAAAGTGTTTAAAGAAAGAAGTCTGCTTTCAGCAATTTCATCTGCCAAGAATGAGATGATCCTTCCGGATGAATTTGAACTGAATGCCGGAGGAGACTTTGCAAAGATGAAGATTGCTAAGGTTTACCGCGAGTATGAGGCGCAGATGAGAGCGAATAATGCACTGGATTTTGATGATCTGCTTGTAAAGACAGTGCAGCTTTTGCAGACACAGCCGGATGTGCTTGAGAGTTATCAGGAAAGATTCCGCTATATTATGGTAGATGAATATCAGGATACAAATACAGTTCAGTTTCAGCTGGTAAGCCTTCTTGCAGGAAAATATAAGAATCTTTGCGTCGTTGGAGATGATGATCAGTCAATCTACAAGTTCCGTGGAGCGAATATCCGAAATATTCTTGACTTTGAGCATGAATTTCCGGATGCAAAGGTGATCAAACTGGAGCAGAACTACAGATCTACAGGGAATATTCTGAATGCAGCGAACAGCGTGATTGCGAATAACCGTGGAAGAAAGGAAAAATCACTTTGGACGGAGAACGGAGAAGGCGAACTGATTCGTCTGCGTCAGTTCGATACTGCGTTTGATGAGGCAGATTTCATTGGCGAAGATATCAAAAGTGCTGTCAGACAGGGAGGTTCCTATAATGACAGTGCAGTTCTTTATCGTACGAATGCACAATCCCGTCTGCTGGAAGAGAAGTTTATTGCCATGAACATTCCTTATAAGATTGTCGGTGGAGTGAATTTCTATGCGAGAAGAGAGATTAAGGATCTTCTTGCTTATCTCAAGACAATCGACAATGGACGTGATGATGTTGCGGTTAGAAGAATCATTAATGTCCCAAAGAGAGGAATCGGTCTTACAACAATTAACCGGATTCAGGAGTCTGCAACAGAACGTGGAATTGGTTTTTATGAGGCATTACTGGCACCGGGGCTGATCGCAGGAGTGGGAAGAAGTGCAACAAAACTGGACTCTTTTGCGGCATTGATCGAGTATTTTAAGACGTTGGCAGAAGAGATGAACATCACAGATCTTTTACAGGAAGTGATTGAGAAGACAGGATATATAGAAAGTCTTGAAAATGAAGATAAAGAAGAGGCGAAAACAAGAAAAGAGAATATAGACGAGCTGATCAGTAAAGCGGCAACTTATGAGGAAAGTTGTCAGGATAAAGATGAAAAGGCAACATTGAGTGGATTCCTTGAAGAAGTTGCTTTGGTTGCGGATATTGACAGTCTGGATGAAGACCAGGAACATGTTGTTCTGATGACTTTACATAGTGCAAAGGGACTTGAATTTCCACGTGTTTATCTTGCGGGGATGGAAGATGGACTTTTCCCGGGATATATGAGTATTAATGCGGGAGACAGAGAAGAACTGGAAGAAGAGCGGAGACTTTGTTATGTTGGAATCACAAGGGCAGAGCAGGAACTGACTTTGACAAGTGCGCGCAGAAGAATGGTGCACGGTGAGACACAGTACAATCCGATGTCACGATTTGTGAAAGAGATTCCAAGGGAACTGCTTGATACAGGAAACAAGAAGTTTACCCAGGAGACGGAGATGCCAGCACAGCAGAATACATATGCACGTGCCAGAGAAGCATTTCGGGCACAGGCATTCGCAGGAGCACTTGGCGGAATGACACCTGCAAAGAATCAGGGGGCGGGTAAGCCGCTTACAGGAAGTCAGGCACTGGTATCCCTGCAGAAGGGAAGTCAGCTGGCAGCAGGTGGGAATGGTCCACTTGGTTATGAGGTCGGAGACCGAGTACGTCATGTGAAGTTTGGGGAAGGAACTGTAACTGAGATCAAAGAAGGCGGAAGAGATCACGAGGTTACGATTGAATTTGACAGTGTCGGAACACGTAAGATGTTTGCCAAATTTGCCAAGCTTGTAAAGGTATGAGAAAGTTATAAAAAAATGATAAATCAGTAGTAATATGAAACGTCA
>OLCO01000198.1_pt1 | contig 9793 bp, 9 predicted proteins | sample 1607391 | NCBI WGS metagenome assembly OLCO01 (sample SAMN02674597, study PRJEB24791) | human gut metagenome, SKBSTL013 | isolation source: stool | host: Homo sapiens | place: USA
TCCCTACACGACGCTCTTCCGATCTCCCCTTGAATCCCGCTCCGGCAAAACCGGTGCGCACATTTTTGTTCCTTACTTATAAGAATACCATAAACGAACCAAAAGAGAAAGGTGGTTTTTCACAATGTTCCTGTCCTTTTGTGGAAAAAGTCCCCGCAACGAAGGCGCGGCCTTTGTGGCTCCCAACGCCACCGTGCAGGGCGACGTGCTCCTCAAGCCGGGCACGACGGTCTGGTACGGGGCTGTGCTCCGGGGCGACAGCGGCACCCTGACGATTGGCGAGAACACCAACATCCAGGACAATGCCGTCCTCCACTGCGACGCGGGCGGGAAAGTGCTGCTGGGCAGGAACGTCACCGTGGGCCACTGCGCGCTGGTGCACGGCTGCACCGTGGGCGAACTCGCGCAAATGATAAACGGTGAAGGGTGGCTGGCGGGAAAACGAAAATGCAAGCTGACTGTCATTCCCGTAAAGGGATGGAAACACGGTGATTCTTACTCCCTTCCTGTGAAACCTTCTCCCAACCTGCCTAATGACCAGGCGATTGCGCTTTATCCCTCGCTGTGCCCCTTCGAAGGCACTGCCATCAGTGTGGGTCGAGGCACTTATCATCCTTTTCAAGTCATCGGCTCGCCGGACATCCGACTGTCTTCCTTCCGATTCAAACCGGAAGCTTTGGAAGGCTTTGATAAAAATCCAATGTATAAAGGACAGTATTGTTATGGAAATAACATGAAAAGTTTGTTGCCCCCTAAAGGGTTCTCTTTAAGATACATCATAAGTTATTATCAGGAATACAAGAATATGGGAAAAGCTGATAAATTCTTTACCCGTCCTCAGTGGTTTGACATGCTGGTGGGCAACAGGAAAGTCAGAAGGCAAATCACAGAAGGAAAAAGTGAAGAAGAAATTCGTGCCGGATGGCAAAAGGAACTGGAGGAATATAAAAAGATGAGAAAAAAATACCTGATTTACGAATAAAATACCTAGCTTTGCAAACCTAAAAAACGATATAAAATGAAATATTTACTACATACATTTTACTTGCTGACAACTCTATTTTTTATCACGTCATGCGGAGTAGACCGCAGTGGAGAATATTATGCGCTTGTAGGCGACGATATGTGGATAGAAGAAGTAATGAAACAACATTATCTATGGTATGACCAAATACCTGAAATTTCTGAAAAAGATTATTTTGCCGAACCGGAAGAATTTCTACAGAAATTACTCTATACAAAAGCATTGGATGGAAAAGGAGACCCGTTCTCGTATGTAGAAATGAAAGCAAATGTCAGCCGTTCTTTCCTCAATCAGACATCGACTTACGGATTCGACTTCGAACTCGTCACCGATCCGCTGGGAACGACCTCACACACCTATGCGCGAGTATTGTTTGTTCTTCCCGATTCACCGGCATCAGAAGCCGGTCTTCAACGCGGTGACTGGATTTCTGCCGTAGGAGATGCACAAATCAATGTCAACAATTACGGTTATCTGATTTCGGGAGACGCTACCACATTGACAAGAAAAAGTATAATTGCCGGTGAAGATGACTATATTTGGACAGATGTCGATGTGCTTTCTATCGGGGCATCACGTCCGGTGGAAATAAATCCGTTTTATATCAACAAGGTATTTAATGTAAACGGTAAGAAGATTGCCTACATGGTATATAATAAATTCAGTACCGGCCCCCTAGACAACGGATACGAAACGGACTACGCACAACAGATGTTGCAAATCTTCTCAGAGTTCAAGAGTGAAGCTCCCGATGCATTTATTCTCGATCTCCGCTATAACCCCGGCGGCTATCTGACTTGTGCCCAAGAACTTGCCAGCTTGTTGGCGCCGGAATCGGCACTCGGCAAACCGTTTTGCACCATGCAATATAATGATATCACGACTCCACAGGACACTACGTATAATTTCATTTCAACAACGTCTGCACAAAATCTTAACCTGAACAAACTATATGTCATCACCTCTACTTTTACGGCTTCTGCATCCGAAGCCGTAATCAACTGCCTGCGTCCTTACATGGGTGACGACAATGTGGTAGTGATAGGTGAAACCACAGTCGGAAAACCGGTTGCCATGTCCGGCTACACTAATGATGAGATAGACTTTATCTTATGGCCGGTAGTGGCATACGTACTCAATGCCGACGGCAAAGCGGATTATGTAAACGGTATCACTCCCGATTACAAATTGAACGAAAGAGGACTTATCTCTCCTCTTCTCCCGTTGGGCGATGAAAACGAATTGATGCTGAAAAATACCCTTTCATTAATCACTACCGGCACAATGCCCGATGCGGAAAAACCGGAAGAGACAGAAACTCAATCGGCAAAAGTACTTTACAACTCACTCAGCAGAAAGAAAATAAACGGGGTACTGTTACGCTGAAAACAAAAAAATTCACTCTGCTAAACAAAATAAGTCAGACAGGTGTTATTTAGCCAAATAACCATTAAAAACCTGACTTAATAATGAAAAAAGTATTTATTGCAGCAGCCTTGGCTGCCATGATTGTTTCTTGCGGCTCCAAAGGAAATAAATCTGCCGAAATGATAGCTGAAAGCGAAAGTGACTCTTTGTTTGCCGTTAATGACAGCACTTTGGGCGATTTACAAACCTATACTTACGAAGGCGTTTTACCCGGCGCTGACGTCTCGGGTATCAACTATCTGCTCACTCTGCAAGAAACAGGAGAAGACTCACTGGGTACATATAATCTGACTACCACTTATTTAGGTGCCAACAACGGACAAGATCAGGTATTTACCGATAGCGGTACCGTTGTAACCATTATCGGCATCCCCAATGACAGCACCGCCATTATCTACCAACTTGTTTCGGCAGCTCCCGGCCATGAAAAGACCAATTTTGTAGCCGAAGGCGACAGCGCACTGACCATGGTGGGCAAAGATTTCAAAAAAGCGATATCAAAACTGAACTATACGCTCAAAAAGAAACTTTAACAAGAAGCTCTGTCCTTTGAGAAAAAGTTCACAAAAAAAGCGATTGTAGTGAACAAAAGCGTAACTCCTCCGTTTTTAGGAGTACAACAAACGAAAAAATCAGTATTAACTTAAACAAAAACTTGACATGAAAAAATTAATTCCTATCCTACTGGCGGTCTTTGCCTTGGTATCTTGCGAAAAAGACCCGGACATGGACAAACTGGACAATGAGTATCTAGTATTTACCAATCATGACACTAGTGCTAAATTCAACAGCTTCAGCACTTATTACGTTCCCGACAGCATTCTTGTAATCGGAGATTCTAAAGAACCGGAATATTGGAAAGATGATAATGCACAACTGATTATCAGTGCATTCGTTGCCAAAATGGACGGTGCCGGTTACATGCGTACACCAGACAAGGAAGATGCCGACCTCGGATTGCAATTGAGCTACGTAGCCAGCACTTACTACTTTAACGGTTATTATAACAACGGTCCATGGTGGAACTATTATCCCGGTTATTGGATTCCCGGATACTGGGGCGGATACTGGGGAGGCGGATGGTACTATCCTTACTCCATCACTTATAGCTACAGCACCGGTTCATTATTGGCTGATTTAGTCAATCTGGGTGCGCCCGAAGGAGCTAAAGAAAAACTGCCTGTTGTATGGAATGCTTATATCAGCGGTCTGATCGGCAGCAGCGGCAGTCTGAATGTCAACCGTGCTACAACGGCTATCAATCAGGCATTTGCACAAAGCCCTTATTTGAAGAAATAAACAAATAAATCATTTTAATAAATTAGCAAGTTTATGAAAACCATAAAATATTTTACTTATAGAATAATGGCGGTAGCTGCCATCGCCATTGCCTTTGCTCTACCGGCAAAAGCACAAATTACTCCGATGACCTACTTTAATGTAGACTGGCAGTTCAGTGCTCCTATCAGCAACAACTTTTCAAACAAAGCAAGCGGCTGGGGTATGAACTTTGAAGGTGGATATTATGTCTTGCCTGATTTGTCTATCGGTGCATTTATTAATTATCACACTAACAATGAATACATTCCACGTCAGACATTGCCTATCAACAGCTCGTCTGCACTGACCACCGACCAACAACATTCCGTATTCCAGTTGCCTTTCGGTTTTGCCACTCACTATCGCTTTAATGACGGTATCTGCCAACCTTATATCGGATTGAAATTGGGTGCCAACTATACAAAGATGTCCAGTGATTTCTACATCTACGAAGTAAAGGACGACACATGGGGCTTCTATGTATCTCCCGAAATCGGTGTAAATATTTACCCATGGCCCAACAGTATCGGCTTTCATTTGGCAGGATTTTACAACTATTCCACCAACAAGGGAACCGTGTTTAACTATGACATGGATAAATTGCAAAACTTCGGATTCCGCGTAGGTGTGGCTTTCTAAAGAAAACTAAACTATTCTGTAAGATGAAAGGGTTATCCATGCGTAAAAGCAGGGTTAACCCTTCTTTTTTTATTTAATAAAATTAAATTCTGCAGAGGTTCATAATATATTAATTACATTTGTATGATATTTATTCAGCTAATACAAATAAACGTATGGAGAAATCCGATAGCATCATTATTATACCAACCTATAACGAGAAGGAGAATATAGAAAATATTATCCGGGCTGTATTCGGTTTGGAGAAGTTCTTTCATATCTTAATCATAGAAGACAGCTCTCCTGACGGCACGGCAGCTATTGTACGCCGGTTGCAGCAGGAATTTCCCGACCGTCTGTTCATGATAGAGCGCAAGGGTAAACTGGGATTGGGAACTGCCTATATCACCGGGTTCAAGTGGGCGATAGAAAAAGGATATGACTATGTATTCGAAATGGACGCCGACTTCAGCCATAATCCCAATGATTTGCCCCGGTTGTATGACAAATGTGCCCGCGAAGGTTATGACGTAGCCATCGGTTCGCGTTATGTCAGTGGAGTAAATGTTGTAAACTGGCCGATGGGACGTGTCTTAATGTCTTATTTTGCATCGAAATATGTACGTATAATCACCGGTCTGCCCATCCATGACACCACAGCGGGATTCAAATGCTATCGCCGGCAGGTACTTGAAACTATCGGATTGGACAAAATCCGTTTCAAAGGTTATGCCTTCCAGATAGAAATGAAATTCACTGCTTATAAATGCGGATTCAAAATAGCCGAGGTTCCGGTCATCTTTGTCAATCGCGAATTGGGAACTTCCAAAATGAACAGCAGCATCTTTGGTGAAGCGATTATGGGAGTCATCCAACTGAAATGGTATAGCTGGTTCCATAAATATCCTCAAAAGAAAAACTTATGAAACGTACTTGGATAAAGAATGCGCGAATTGTGAATGAAGGAAAGACTTTTCACGGTTCGATTGTAATTGAAAATGACAGAATAGCAGAAGTGATAGCAGACGGCACTCTCCCACTCCATCCCTGTGATGAGGAAATAGATACCGGGGGGTGCTACCTGATGCCGGGTGTGATAGATGATCATGTGCACTTTCGCGACCCGGGGCTGACCCATAAAGCGGATATGCATACAGAGAGTACAGCCGCAGCAGCCGGAGGAGTGACCTCTTTTATGGATATGCCCAATACAACCCCGCAGACCACCAATCTCGAAGCGCTGGAAGCCAAGTTTGCCGATGCTGCAACGAAAAGTGTAGTGAATTACTCATTCTATTTCGGTGCAACCAACAATAATGCAGATATGCTGTCTCAACTGGACAAAACCCGTATATGCGGTGTGAAACTTTTCATGGGAGCCAGTACCGGCAATATGCTGGTAGACCGCATGGAAGTGTTGCGCAAAGTCTTTGCCAATGCCGGTATGCTGATTGCCACCCACTGTGAAGAACAAGCTATTATCAGTGCGAATACCGTTGCTTTCAAAGAAAAATACGGAGAAGACCCGGACATCAAATATCATCCCGAAATACGGAGTGCAGAAGCCTGTATGCATTCTTCTTCCCTGGCAATAAAACTAGCCGAAGAAACAGGAGCACGCCTGCACATTCTACATGTAAGCACAGCCGGCGAACTAGATTTGTTTGAAGACAAACCATTGAGTGAAAAGCAAATAACATCGGAGGCATGTGTTTCACATCTCTATTTCTGCGATAAAGATTATGAAACGCTGGGAGCACGCATCAAGTGCAATCCAGCCATCAAGACTGCAACCGACCGTGAAGCATTACGACAGGCTTTAGCCACCAACCGTATCGATGTAATCGGCACCGACCATGCTCCCCATTTGCTGAAAGAAAAACAAGGTGGTGCTTTAAAGGCCGTTTCGGGTATGCCGATGATACAATTCTCACTGGTGGCTATCATGGAACTGGTACGGGAAGGAGTGCTGACCATTGAACAATTGGTACAGAAAATGTGTCATGCTCCCGCTGAATTATATCATATAGAAAAGCGGGGATTTATCCGACCGGGGTATTATGCCGATTTGGTTTTGGTAAACCCCGATAGTCAATGGACAGTAACTTCCGACTGCATCTTGATCAAATGCGGATGGAGTCCCATGGAAGGACAGACATTCCACTCACAAGTAGAAAAAACGTTTGTTAACGGGCATTTGGTCTACCATAACCACCAAGTAGACAAAACCCACAGAGGAAAAGAACTAAGATTTAAGCGATGATCGTACATTACAAAATACATCAAGTCAGTGAATACATAAACTGGATTTATTTTTTTCATGCATGGGGTTTCCAGCCTAAATATGCTGCCATAGCCGATATACATGGGTGTGACTCGTGTCGTGCCATGTGGTTGGCCGGTTTTCCCGAAAAAGAGCGACCGAAAGCTGCAGAAGCAATGCAACTGCTGAAAGAAGCCCACAGAATGTTGAATGAATTGGATGCCGACTTTGAGACGCATGGCATTTTTCGCTTAATGGATGCCAATGCCGATGGCGACAACCTATACCTGGACGGGAGCACACGTTTCCCATTACTGCGCCAGCAGGCAGTCAAATGTAAAGCAGACGAACCGTTTCTCTGCTTAAGTGATTTCGTACGTCCTCTGTCTTCAGGCATCAAAGATAAAGTAGGAGCATTTGCCACCACCGTGGATGCCGATATGGAGCATCTTTATGACAAAGATGACTATAAACGGATGCTGGTACAGACTCTCGCTGACCGTCTGGCAGAAGCAACCGCCGAAAAATTACACGAAGATATCCGCAAGACGACATGGGGATATGCACCCAATGAGAATCTCAGTGTAAAAGATTTGCATAATGAGAAGTATCAGGGAATCCGCCCTGCCGTCGGCTATCCTTCATTACCCGACCAATCTGTCAATTTTGTGTTGAATGAATTGCTGGACATGAAGCAGATAGGTATTTCTTTGACCGAAAATGGCATGATGAAGCCTCATGCCTCTGTCAGCGGACTGATGTTCGCCCATCCTGCCTCATGCTATTTCTCCATCGGGAAAATAGGTGAAGACCAACTGACCGATTATGCCAACCGACGTGGAATGAACATAGAAGAAATGAAAAAGTTTCTGGCTGCCAATTTATAGATTTCATTTTTTATAAAGACCAATTGCCATGATGCTAATAAAACTCTTTATATTTTTCTTATTACTGTTGATATTGCCCGACTGGTATATATACAGAGCTTACATCCATCGTGTATCACAAAAATGGATTCGCCGGGCTTATTGGATACCAACATTATTTCTGGTCACAGGGATGACGGTGATTTTCTCTATCCACGAGCCAATGCCCAATTCCATGTACCGGCTCAGCAATTTTCTGTTGATATTCCTATGCTTTGCCGTACCTAAAGCCATATTTGTCATCGTCATCCTTATCATGAAACTGCTTTTCCTCATTTCGGGACGAAGGCTCTATGGAGGATATATTGCAGGTGTAGTGGCACTGGCATCATTGGCATACGTCGTATATGGTGCCACCGAAGGAAAACAGCATTTTCAAATCAGGGAGGTAACCATCAGTTCCGATGAACTTCCCAGCGGCTTTGACGGCTACCGCATTGTACAAATATCTGATATCCATTCCGGCAGCTGGACTGGCAACGGTGCTGCTTTACAGAAGGCTGTAAACCTTATTAATGCACAACATGCCGACCTGGTACTTTTTACAGGTGACCTGGTCAATAACGTGGCAACGGAATTGGACGAATTTATCCCTATTCTAGAACAGATAAAAGGAAAAGACGGAGTGTATTCCGTTTTAGGCAACCATGACTATTCCCCTTATATAAAATGGGAAACGGAAGAAGCTCAAGAAGCCAACCTGAACAGCTTGAAATCCAAACAGGCTGCCATGGGATGGAAAATACTCAATAACGATCATGTCATTCTACATCATCATGGAGACAGTATAGCCCTGGCAGGTGTAGAGAACAGCGGAAATCCCCCATTTCCCAATTATGGAGATCTGCAGAAAGCATTAAAAGGAACGGAAGGAATGTATAAAATATTAATGAGCCATGACCCCACTCATTGGCACAGAGAAGTCTTGCCGGAAAGTGATGTACAGCTAATGCTTTCAGGCCACACCCATGAAATGCAGTTCAGCCTGTTTGGCTTCTCTCCTGCTAAATTCGTATATCCCGAACACAACGGTTTATACCAGGAAGGAAAACAATCCTTGTTTGTCAATATTGGTTTGGGCTACCTGATGTTCCCTATGCGCCTTGGAGCATGGCCGGAAATTACAGTAATCACGTTACATAAAATATAAAATAGTTTTTCTATCTTTGTACAACTAAAATTCAGACAAATGAAAGTACTATATATTTTATACCAACTATTCATAGCACTTCCCATTTTGCTGGTATTAACCATACTTACAGCAATAGTTACCATTATTGGTTCATGGATAGGCAATCCGCATTTTTGGGGATATTATCCGGGAAAAATATGGTCACAGCTTTTCTGCTATGTATTACTTATTCCTGTCAAGGTAGTAGGACATCCGGAAGTACTTAAAAAAACATCCTACGTGTTTGTAGCCAATCATCAAGGCTCTTTCGATATCTTCCTGATTTATGGTTTTCTGGGACGAAACTTTAAATGGATGATGAAAAAAAGTCTGCGCAAAATGCCTTTCGTCGGCAAAGCCTGTGAAGCTGCCGGACATATATTCGTTGATAAATCCGGTCCCAAGAAGGTAATAGAAACCATAGAACACGCCCGTCACGTACTACAGGATGGAACTTCTCTAGTGGTATTTCCCGAAGGTGCACGTACTTTTACCGGGCACATGGGATATTTTAAGAAAGGTGCTTTCCAACTGGCAGATGATTTGCAGCTTCCCGTAGTACCACTCACCATTATCGGCTCCTTTAATATTCTTCCCCGTACCGGCGGTTTTGTATCCTGGCATCCTATGACATTAGTCGTACATAAGCCCATTTATCCGCAAAGCCAGGGAATGGAAAACATCAAAGCAACCATGGAAGAGGCTTACAGGGAAATTGAGAAAGACTTACCTGAAAAATATCAAGGAAAAATAGACAATCCAGACCAAGACAGATAAAAAAGGCTCCTCATTAATGGGGAGCTTTTAATTTTTCCATATTCGAACGGGCTACTGTCACATAATCCTTTACCAAGGAGTTGTTTTTAAATCGGTCAGGAGCCTCCTCTATAATTTCCTCAATCAAGGGAGTCATGACAGGATAAGGAAAATTGCTGCACAACATAATGAAAACACCCGGTCCCAATACATTATCATAATTCTTCTGGATAAACTCCTTAGCCAATGCATTCATTTCAGCAGCCAGTTTCTCACGTTCTCTCGTT
>OLCO01000199.1_pt1 | contig 9774 bp, 9 predicted proteins | sample 1607391 | NCBI WGS metagenome assembly OLCO01 (sample SAMN02674597, study PRJEB24791) | human gut metagenome, SKBSTL013 | isolation source: stool | host: Homo sapiens | place: USA
CCGATCTTCACCTGCCTTCCACCATAAATCACACCATTAAATAAATTTGCAAATCTTTTCTTCTCGCTTAACCAGATATTCACATTAACATCTGCTTTTCCCATAGACCCTTCCTCCTGGTTTCTTATTCTTTTGTTATTTTGTAACTCATCAAAATGGAATCTCCTGCTGATACAGCCTTGAATATGAGATAAAGTTATCCTTTCGATAACACATTCAGACAAATGAAATATAGAAAATATATGTCTGAGATTTCGATGTGAATTAACTATAACAAAATCATTAGAAGGTGTCAATTAGAAAAACAGTTACAACATTTTAAAAAAAGCTATCGATTACAACACAGTTCATCTTAATTGTTGTAATCGATAGCTTTTAATATTTCTATATTATCTTATTCCGGATTCACAATCTTCCCGGCAACTGCACATGTTGCTGCTGTTCTCGGGCTTGCAAGATAAATCTCTACCTTAGATGTTCCCATACGTCCAAGGAAATTTCTATTATTAGTAGCTACAACTCGTTCTCCATCAGAAAGGATTCCTCCTGTTCTTCCGCAGCACAGTCCGCAACCTGGATGTGTGATGATCGCACCTGCTTCTGCCAAAATATCCAGGGTTCCATCTGCCAGTGCCTGTCTGTATATCTTGCGGCTTGCCGGTGTAACGATCAACTTCACAAAGTCCGCAACTTTCTTTCCTTTGAGTACTTCTGCTGCAACTCTAAGGTCTTCCAGACGACCGTTTGTACAGGATCCGATAAATACCTGGTCAATCTCTGTTCCTTCCAGTTCACTGACATTTCTGATCTTATCAACCTGGGACGGACATGCCATAACCGGAACGAAATCCTCTGCCTTATATGTCATTGTCTTCATATAGGCAGCATCTTCATCTCCAACAAGGCTTTTCTGGTAGTCGTTGAGTTCAATCTCACAATATTCTGCCGTCTTCTCATCCGGTGTGAAAAGTGCACATTTTGCTCCTGCCTCGATTGCCATGTTTGCCATTGTCATACGGCTTGCAACTGACATATTCTCAATCGTGCTTCCCGAGAATTCCAGTGCTCTGTAAGTTGCTCCGTCCGCACGGAGATCTCCGATCAGTCGGAGAATGATATCCTTGGACATTACATTTTCCGGAAGTTCTCCATCAATCACAACTTTGATCGTCTCCGGAACTTTGATCCACATTGTACCGGTTCCGAGAATACTTGCCATTTCTGTATAACCGATTCCGGATGAAAATGCGCCGACACAACCATAAGTTGTCGTATGGCTGTCTGTTCCGAATGCGATATCTCCAGGTTTCACATATCCGGCTTCTGTCATCAACTGGTGACAGATTCCGTCGCTTCTATGTACGTGAGTCAGTCCATATTTTTCTACAAATTCATCTCCTTTGTGGAAATGTCTTGTGTCATCCTGCTGGCTTGCCGGAACCAGGTGGTCATAAATCAAAACCACTTTATCCGGATCATGAAGTTTTGTAAATCCCATCTCTTCAAATTTATCTGCTACAAAAGGAATGAAAATATCATGGATCATGCATCTGTCAACATTAACTGTCACGATATCTCCCGGCTTTACTGCCTTTCCTGTATTATGTCTGATAATCTTTTCAATAATCGTCTCGCCCATCATGCTCTCCTTTCTGCTCAATCCTCAAGTCCATTCAGCTTGCGCATAGCTTTTACAAGTCCGCCTGCCTGAATGATGCTCATCAGATTCTCCGGCAGAGAAGCAATCGGATATTCTTTGCCATTATAGTCTACATGCTGATTCATCACGACATCAATTGTGTCGCCTTCTTTCATATCATCATACAGATCCGGCTGCTCGATCAAAAGCAGACCATTGTTGATTGAATTGCGGAAAAAGATTCTTGCAAATGATTTCGCGATCACACACTGGATTCCAAGTGCTTTGATGATCTCCGGTGCCTGCTCTCTGGAAGATCCACATCCAAAGTTCTTTCCTGCAACGATAATATCACCTTTCTGGATCTGTCCTGCCAACTCCGGACGAAGCGGACTGAATCCATACTGTTTCATATCGTCAATTGTTTTCAGTGCAAGATACTCTGTCGGGATGATGATATCAGTATCGATATCATCTCCGAGTACCCACACCTTTCCTGTAAATTTATCCATAGTTCACCTCAAAATATATAAGTTCTTCTCTGTGTAAGTTACCTCTTGTTCCTTTCACCTTACAGATCAGATGCAAGTGCGATCTCACCCTTAATTGCTGATGCAGTAACTGTTGCTGCGGATCCAAGATACACTTTTGAAGTTGGGTGTCCTGCACGACCCTTGAAATTACGTGTTCCTGTACTGATCAGAACTTCATTTTCACCGATAACTCCCTGACAGCTTCCCCAACAGACACTGCAGTTCGGATTCATTACAATTGCACCTGCCTCCATGAAAATGTCAAGAAGTCCTTCCTTAAGAGCCTGGCGGTAAATTGTCTGGCTTGCCGGAACAACAAGGAAACGAACCTTATCTGCAACTTTCTTTCCTTTGATGACTTCTGCTCCGACACGAAGATCTTCAATACGTCCATTATTACAGGAACCTAAAAATGCTTCATCAATCTTAATTCCACGCACTTCTTTTGCCGGACTTAAATTATCTACAAAATCAGGTTTTGCCACAACTGGTTCCACTTTAGAAAGATCGATTGTATACTCTCTGATATAATGTGCATCTGGATCACTGTGGAATACAGCTTTCGGCTCACGGCCATGCTCTTTCAGGTATTCCATTGCTTTTTCATCTGCCTCGAAGATACCTGTCTTGGCTCCGGCTTCTACTGCCATATTGCAAAGTGCGATACGATCACTGATGCTCAGTGTCTTTGCTCCTTCTCCTGTGAACTCCATCACCTGATAGTTACATCCGTTCGCACCAACCTGACCGATAATTGTCAGGATCAGGTCTCTTGCATAAACACCTTCCGGAAGTTCTCCGATCAGATTGAATTTCACGGATTCCGGAACAAGTACCCAAGACTGTCCTGTCACCATTCCATAAAGGAAGTCTGTGCATCCGACACCTGTACCGAACGCTCCGAGTGCTCCGTAGGAACAAGTATGGCTGTCAGCTCCGAAGATCAGTTCTCCCGGACGGACATAGTTCTCCATCATAACCTGATGACAGACACCCTTTCCTTCCCAGAAGTCAATGCCGTTCTCTTTTGCAAAATCTCTCATCTTCTTCTGAGATGCCGCTGTCTTCGGACTATCAGATGGCACATTATGATCCACAATGAATACCAGTTTCTTCGGATCTGCAATACGAGGATTCTTTAATTTGTTATTATACATATCCACAGTAAGGTGTGTCGTTCCATCATTACTCATCATTCTGTCCAATGTTACTGTATGGATATCTCCCGGTTTTACGCTGTCCACACCGGCTGCAGCAGCGATGATCTTCTCTGCGATTGTCATTCCCATAGCTCTAGTCCTCCTTATTCAGTGAAGCGATCAGTCCGCCCTGATTCAGAATATTCTGCATATACTCCGGCAGCTTTGTACAGGAATAAGTCTTTCCATTCGCCTCAGCTGTTCCGTCAGACATGCGAAGTTCCATTGTATCACCTGTCTTCACCTCATCCGGAAGCTCCTTACAGACAATGACCGGAAGTCCGATATTGATTGCATTTCTATAGAAGATTCTTGCAAATGATTTCGCAATGACAGCCTGTACTCCAAGTGCTTTGAGCACACCTGGTGCCTGCTCTCTGGAAGAACCACACCCAAAGTTCTCTCCTCCGACTACGAAATCTCCTGGTTTTACTTTCTTTGCGAAATCCGGATCCAATGATTCAAATGTATGACTCTTCATCTCATCTAAGTTCGGCAGAAGCAGATACTGGGATGCGATGATCTGATCTGTATCAAGATCATTATGAAATTTAAAAATTGTACCTTTTTCCATAATAATAATGTCCTTTCTGTTGTCCTGTGGATAAATTGTATCAATTTAACGTGATGAAGTCCATGAACTTTTTTAACAAATCTTCATCTTATTTTGCATTGATTTTCTATATTATTTGGAATTCATTATACACTATCTTCGGAGATCAATCATTACAAATCATACAATTATTTCCCGTTTGTCTCATTATTCCAACCATCTGGTTACCCAATTCCATGTAAAATCATTAAAAGTGCAAAAAACGAGACAAACCTGTTCACACTATTTGCAGGAGGGATTAGAACTATGCCAAAACGAACACCTATTACCGGAGAGAAGAATCTGATCAGCAAAAGGCTCATTGAACTTCGTCGGCAACGCCATATGTCACAGAGACTTTTAGCTTACAAACTCCAATTGCACGGATATGATATGGACAAAAATGTAATTACAAGAATAGAAACAAACAAACGTTACGTTACAGACATAGAATTGAAAGCTCTAACTGAGATCTTCAACGTTTCTTATGAATATCTCATTGAGGGAAAAGACATCCTTGAACCTTAACGGATGATAGAAACGGAGGTGAAACTATGGCAAATATTCAACTTGCGGATAATCTACGGCGTTTGAGAAAGCAATATAACTACACACAGGCTCAGATCGGCAAAAAGCTGCATATCACTCATCAGGCTTATTCAAATTATGAAACCGGCGTACGTGAACCAAACCTTCAACTTCTTGCTGAACTATCCTGGATCTATCACACCTCTGTCGACTCGCTTATCACTCAGTACTGCAATGCAAAGAATCCATCATCAGTTGAAGTAAAAAACTATTTCTGTATTAAAATTGAAAATAGTGAAAACGACATTCTTCTTACAAAAAATGAAGTGAATTTTCTTTTGAAATACCGTTCTGCTGGGGAAGCTGAACGTAAACTCGCACATGAAGCTTTAGATTTTACTGAACATTGATTTCTATTTCAAAAAGAACTGAACCCATTGACATTAATCATCTGGGTTCAGTTCTTTTTTATCTCTACTTTCTTCTATGCTGATATTGCATTTCCTGTATACAGCTGATAATACTTACCTTTCTCTTCAATCAACTGGTCGTGTGTACCTCTCTCGATGATTCTTCCCTGTTCCAAAACCATGATACAATCGGAATTACGAACTGTTGACAAACGGTGTGCGATCACAAAGGTAGTACGCCCATGCATCAGCCGGTCCATACTTTCCTGGATAATACGCTCTGTGCGGGTATCGATCGAGCTTGTTGCCTCATCCAGAATCAATACCGGTGGATCTGCTACTGCCGCACGGGCAATCGCAAGAAGCTGTCGCTGTCCCTGACTTAAGTTTGCTCCATCTCCGGTGATCACCGTGTCATACCCTTCCGGAAGTCTACGAATAAATCCATCTGCATTCGCCAGTTTTGCTGCCGCAACAATTTCTTCATCTGTTGCATCCAGCTTTCCAAAACGAATATTGTCTTTCACTGTACCAGTAAACAAATGTGTATCCTGCAATACGATTCCAAGAGAATGTCGAAGATCTGCTTTCTTGATCTTGTTAATATTAATTCCGTCATAGCGGATCTTACCATCCTGAATATCGTAGAAACGATTGATCAGATTTGTAATTGTCGTCTTACCGGCTCCTGTTGAACCTACGAAAGCAATCTTCTGCCCCGGTTCTGCATATAACTTCACATCATGAAGGACGATTTTGTTATCATTGTATCCGAAATCCACTCCGTCAAATACAACATTCCCTTTTAACTCAACATAATCAACAGAACCATCTGCCTGATGTGTATGTTTCCATGCCCAGCGGCCAGTACGTTTCTCACTTTCTGTCAGTTTTCCATCCTCTTCTTTTGGATTAACTAATGTAACATAACCTTCATCCACTTCCACTTTTTCATCCAGAAGTGTAAAGATACGTTCCGCACCTGCGAGTGCCATAACAATCGCATTCAGCTGCTGGCTCACCTGGTTGATCGGCATACTGAAGCTTTTATTAAATGTAAGGAAACTTGCCAGACCGCCCAATGTAAATCCACCGACATGGTTAAGAGCAAGTGCACCTCCAACGATTGCACACATTACATAACTGATATTTCCAATCTGCGCATTCATAGGGCCGAGGAAGTTCGCATAAGTATTTGCACGGTCTGCGCTTACAAACAGATCCTCATTCAACTTTTTGAATTCTGTCTTACTTTCTTCTTCATGACAGAATACCTTCACAACCTTCTGGCCGTTCATCATTTCTTCAATATATCCGTTGACCTTACCAAGATTCTTCTGCTGCTCAAGGAAATATTTTCCACTCTGTCCGGCAGCTTTCTTTGTTCCCCAGATCATGATCGCAACCATAACCATCGTCACTGCTGTCAGTGGAATATTCAAGATCAACATACTGATAAATACACTGACAATTGTAAATCCACTGTTGATAATCTGCGGAATACTCTGGCTTACCATCTGTCTAAGTGTATCAATGTCATTCGTGTAGATTGACATAATATCGCCATGCGCATGTGTATCGAAATATTTAATCGGAAGTTTCTCCATGTGACTGAACAGATCATTTCTCATGTTCATCATCATTCCCTGTGTCACATTGATCATAATTCGGTTGTAAGTATAAGTTGCCACGATTCCGACTCCATAAAAACAAGCAACTTTTCCGATTGCATGTGCAAGCGGTGTAAAGTTCGGTGTATCACTGGACAATAAGAACGGTGTAATGTATTTATCAATCAAATCTCTTGTGAACATTGTTCCCTGAACATTTGCAATAACTCCTACAAAAATAAGGATGAATACTATAATGCAGTGAAATTTATAATCCCGGAAAATATAATCCATCAGACGTTTAAGTAATTTCCCAGGATTTTCCACTCTATTCTTTGGTTTTCCCATTGGTCCGCGCATTATGCTTCACCTCCATTTTCATCAAAATCTCCGCCTCCCTGTGTCTGAGACTCATATACCTCGCGATAAATCTCATCTGACGCAAGCAGTTCATCATGTGTTCCAAATCCATGAATCTTTCCTTCATCCATCACAATAATACGGTCTGCATCCTGAACACTGGATACACGCTGTGCAATGATCAGCTTTGTCGTATCCGGAATCTCTTCACGGAATGCACGGCGGATCTTCGCATCTGTTGCAGTATCAACAGCACTTGTACTGTCATCAAGAATCAGGATCTTCGGCTTCTTTAGCAATGCTCTTGCAATACAGAGTCTCTGCTTCTGACCACCGGACACATTGTTTCCGCCCTGTTCAATATGCGTATTATATTTATCCGGGAAGCGCTCGATAAATTCATCTGCACAGGCCAGTTTACATGCCTGGATACACTCTTCATCTGTCGCTTCTTTGTCTCCCCAACGGAGATTGTCTAAAATACTTCCTGTAAATAAGACATTTTTCTGAAGCACTACAGACACCTGATTACGGAGCACCTCAAGATCATATTCTTTTACATTTTTTCCACCAACCAGAATCTCTCCGTCCGTGACGTCATACAGACGGCTGATCAGATTGACCAGACTTGTCTTCGCACTTCCGGTTCCTCCGATAATTCCAATCGTTTCTCCGGAACGAATCTCCAGATTGATGTCTTTGAGAACCTTCTCTGCACTGTCTTTCTTATAAGAAAAGTCTACATTTTTAAATGTAATGCTTCCGTCTGCGACTTCATATACCGGATGCTCTGGATTGTGAATATCTGTTTTTTCATTCAGCACTTCCGCAATACGGCGCATACTTGCCATACTCATGGATATCATGACGAAAACCATCGAAAGCATCATAAGACTCATAAGAATATTCATACAATAGGCAAGAAGACTCATCAGTTCTCCGGTTGTAAGAGAATCCACAACAATCATCTTCGCACCGAACCAGCTGATTAAAATGATACAGGTATAAACTGTAAACATCATGATCGGCGCATTCCAGATAACATTCTTCTCTGCTTTTACAAAAATATCATAAATATTCTTGCTTGCACGCTTAAATTTACTTGTCTCTTCCTCTTCCCTTACATATGCCTTTACAACACGGATTGCAGAAACATTTTCCTGAACAGACTCATTCAATGCGTCATATTTTGGAAACGCCTGCTGAAAATATGCAGTTGCATGACGGATAATAAAAAACAAAATAATTCCAAGAATCAAGACTGCCACAAGATAAATACTTGCCAGCCTTGCATTGATTGCAAGTGCCATCACCATCGCACATACCATACTTGCCGGTGCTCTCATCATCATACGTAACATCATCTGATACGCATTCTGCACATTTGTTACATCTGTTGTCAGACGCGTTACCAGTCCTGCTGTACTGAAATGATCAATATTTGCAAACGAATATGTCTGAATCCGATCAAACATTGCATTTCTCAAATTCTTTGCGAAACCTGTAGAAGCCTTTGCTCCATAACGTCCTCCCGCCATTCCGGCAAGCAGACCTAAAAATGCTGCTACGATCATGATTCCACCCACTTTATAAATGTGGTGGATATCACCCGTATTAACCCCTTTATCAATGATCGATGCCATCAAAAACGGGATCAATGTCTCAAATAAAACTTCAAGAATCATGAAAATCGGTGTCGCGATCGATGCTGCCTTATACTCTTTTACTTCTTTTAATAAAGTACGAATCATGAATTCTCTCCTCTCATTTTTCTTAAATTGAGATGAACCTTATGAGTCACTCTCAAAAATGCCTGTAATTCTTCTTCGGTAATTCCTTCTTCCAGTTCTGCGTCCATTCGCTTGAAAATCTCTCCAAGCTTTTCGTGACTTTCGCGTCCTGCCTCTGTCAGCATAACCTTTTTCAACCTTGCATCACTCGCAACCGAAGCACGACAGACAAGTCCTTTCTTCTCTAAAGCCTGAATGATATTCGTTACTCCCGAACGGCAGATTCCGAAATACTTCTCTATGTCTTTCTGATAAATCTCTGCATCCTGATGTTCATAGAGATAACGCAAAATCCATCCATGCATAAGGGTTCCTTCATCCAACCCTTCCGCTTTTACTCTCGCCTCAAGTAATTTTGAAATGGAACGATCCATTTTATGTACCTGTGGAGCGATATGAAAATGTTCTTCACACAAAATTGTAATCCTCCTTTCTATCTTCACACGCAGGAACTGTTTACCAGTGAATTGTTCATTTGTGAACAGTTCCCACATAAACAAGTTTATCACATTGGTTTTTAATGTCAATAGAAAATATTGAGTTGTCTTCTATTTTTATTTTGCAAAAGAAAAGCTCACAGCTGATCGTCTACAACCAGCTGTGAGCTTTTTTACTCTAAGTTTCATAATATAAATCTATGTTCACATTCTATCTCTCAGCACATGATACAACTCTGCCTCTGTATAATACTGATAAGGATTTACATAAAGAAAAGTTAAGATTCCAAACGTACATGCCCCCAGCAAATTCCAGCCGATAAAGGAAAGATCCAGCACAAACGCATCCCATTTATTCCCCATCATCATTCGTTTGCTCTCCGCAAAAATCTCCTGTCTGCTCATCTCCGGATGGTCAAGCAGAAGATACGGTACCATTGCATATTCATATCCTTTGATCACACCGGGAACAATAAATAACAGTGACCACAATGTAAGATAAATTGTTTTCAGAAGCATCGTCATACGTACTGTCTTATTGCAATCTTTTACCATACGGAAAATATCTTTCACATCCTGTCTTCCGTCTCTTCCATTTTTGAAAAATTTACAACAGCCGACAGTCATTGGATTCCATAGGAAATAGGCAATAGCCAGATATACAATAAATGAAATT
>OLCO01000206.1_pt1 | contig 9702 bp, 10 predicted proteins | sample 1607391 | NCBI WGS metagenome assembly OLCO01 (sample SAMN02674597, study PRJEB24791) | human gut metagenome, SKBSTL013 | isolation source: stool | host: Homo sapiens | place: USA
GAATGTATATTTTTTGCTCGCACTTCTGTTGATGGTACTGAGCGCTTGCGATAATGAACCGAAATTTAAAGTCTCAGGTGAGATTAGCGGTGCCGATAATAAGACTTTGTATTTTGAAGCGTCGGGACTGGATGGTATTGTGGCACTCGATTCTGCGAAACTGGGAAGTAACGGAATTTTCAGTTTTAGTGGAAAGCGTCCCGAGTCACCGGAATTCTATCGTTTGCGTCTGGATAATAAGGTGATTAACTTCTCGGTTGACTCTATTGAGACATTGACCGTAAAGGCCGGAGCTAATGACTTTGCAACAGGGTATTCTATTGAAGGATCGGAAAATAATACGAAAATAAAAGAATTGGTATTATTGTTGGCTGATTTGCAAAAACGGGTGGATCAGCTGGCGCATAACCGTAACATTCCGGCCGGGGTTGCTCAAGACAGTTTGGTGTCAATGGTCAATAACTATAAGAATAAAGTGAAACGTGAATATATTTTTGCGGCTCCTAATATGACTTATGCATATTTTGCTTTGTTCCAAGCTTTGAATGGATATATGCTTTTTGATCCGTTGACCAATAAAGATGATGTTAAATGTTTTGCAGCTGTGGCAACCAGTCTGAATAATACTTATCCGCATGCAGACCGTTCTCGCAACCTTTATAATATGGTTATTAAAGGTATGAAGAATACACGGACTCCGCGGCAGACAGAACTGGATATTCCGCAGGACAAGATAAAAGAGGCTACCATCATTGATATTGAGCTGAAAGATATCAAGGGAAATGTACGTCGTTTGACGGATTTGAAAGGCAAGGTGATATTGATTGACTTTACGGTTTATAATAATGCTATGTCGGCTGCTCATAATTTGGCTTTGCGCGAGTTATATAATAAGTATGCATCTCAAGGACTGGAAATCTACCAGATTTCGTTGGATGCCGATGAACATTTCTGGAAGACGTCTTCCGATAATTTGCCGTGGATTTGTGTGCGTGACGCTAATGGAGCATATTCTCAGTATGTTACATTATATAGTGTGACTAACTTGCCTGCTGTGTTCTTGGTGAACCGTGCTAACGAATTAAGTGCACGTGGTGAAACAATTACTAATTTGGAAGAATCTATCAAAAAACTCTTGTAAAAACATAATAATGAGTCGGATTTGTTTAAACATGTTACATAGCATGGTTTTATGCTTGACTCGTATTGTTTAAAAAACTATCTTTGCAGAACTTAAAATAATAGAGAGGGTTCCGACATATTCAGTGTCGGAATTCTTTTTGTTTTTATAGGAGTGAATATAAACAATGAAAAATATATAATAATTAAAAAGGAGGAAAACATTATGGCTTATATGTCAGAAGAGGGTTACAAACAATTGGTGGAAGAGTTGAAATATTTGGAGTCAGTAGAACGCCCCAAAATTGTATCGGCTATCGCAGAGGCTCGAGACAAAGGAGACTTGTCGGAAAATGCAGAGTATGATGCTGCAAAGGAAGCACAAGGTTTGTTGGAAATGAAAATTAATCAGTTGAAAACTACTATTGGTGATGCAAAGATTATCGATACGTCGAAGCTGAAAAATGACACAGTCCAGATTTTGAGTAAAGTAGAATTGAAGAACGCTAAAACAGGCATGAAGATGGCTTACACTATCGTGGCTGAAAGCGAAGCAAACTTGAAATTGGGTAAGATTTCTGTTAATACACCGATTGCACAAGGCTTATTAGGCAAAAAGGTGGGTGATGTAGCTGAAATTACTATCCCTCAGGGAAAAATCAGTTTGGAAGTAGTAAACATTTCGTTTTAATGTATAAGGCAGGGTCGCTTCGTGCGGGTCTGCCTTCTTTAATACTCATAGATATGGCAACAATATTTAGTAAAATTATTACTGGTGAGATTCCCAGTTATAAGGTAGCTGAGAATGAAGACTTTTACGCTTTTCTGGATATCAATCCGTTGGCAAAAGGACATACATTGGTAGTGCCTAAGCGTGAAGTGGATTATATCTTTGATTTGGCGGATGATGAATTGGCTTCTATGCATGTATTTGCAAAGAAAGTGGCATTGGCTATACAGAAATCCTTCCCATGTAAGAAGGTAGGAGAAGCTGTTATTGGTCTTGAAGTACCTCATGCTCATATTCATTTAATTCCAATTCAAAAGGAGTCGGATATGATTTTTTCAAATCCTAAATTAAAACTTGCTAACGAAGAGTTTGTTGAGATAGCTAGAACAATTAATGAAGCCTGGGAAGGCCTGAAGTAAGTAATCCTCTTTTTCTATTATATTATAAAAAGGGCGTATCTTGATTGAAAGATGCGCCCTTTGTTATATAGACTCCGGAGTACTTCTGTTGTTATACGAATTTATCGCCTAGTTTAATCTGAACATCGTTAACGAATTTACGGATGGCACTTTCATCATCTTTTTTGCAGACAAGCAGCACATTGTCGGTTGCAGCAACCAAATAGCCTTCAAGATCTTGAAGTACTGCCAACTTTCCTTCCGGTACTACAACAACATTCTGTTTGCAATTATATAATAAGGAATTACCGTTGATTGCTACATTCTCATTTACGTCTTTTGGCGAAACGTCATAGAGAGAACTCCATGTTCCCAAATCAGCCCATCCAAAGTCACATAGTTGTACAAAGACATTATTTGCTTTTTCCATAATGCCGTAATCAATAGATATGTTGGGACATGAGGCAAAGTCTTCTTCGCCTTCAGATAATTTGGAGCATACTTCCGGCATTATTTCGTTAAAGGCATTGATAATTGTATTGATATTCCAAAGGAAAATTCCGGAATTCCAGTAAAACTCTCCACTTTCGACGAATACCTTGGCAAACTCCAATTGCGGTTTCTCAATAAAGGTTTTGACTTTAAAGAAATCTCCTTGTTTTTCTTCATCTATTTGTATGTAACCGTAACCGGTTTCCGGGCGGTTGGGCTTAATTCCCAGGGTAAGTAATTGTGGGGAGTGTGAAACAAACTCCAATCCTTTTATGATAGCTTCTTTAAATTCCTCTTCTTTTAGAATCAGGTGGTCAGATGGTGCAACGATGACATTTGCATTGGGATTTATTTTTTTGATGTGATAGGAAGCCCATGCAATACATGGTGCCGTGCTTCTCCTTGTCGGTTCCAATAAAATTTGTTCTTCTTTTAATTCGGGAAGTTGTTCTTGGACTAATTCCTTATATAGTAAATTGGTCGTTATGAATATATTTTCTAATGGGACGATTTTCTTGTATCTGTCTAATGTCTGTTGGATAAGAGAACGTCCTGTACCAAAGAAATCAAGGAATTGCTTAGGGAGATTTTTGCGGCTATATGGCCAAAATCGGCTTCCGATACCTCCCCCCATGATCACACAATAATTATTGCTGTTCGTCATGATATTGAATCGTTTTAAAGTTTGTGCTAATATAAGGCTTATTTTTATATTTTTCTTGTTCAATCTACCATAAATGATGGTATATTTATCTTTTTTTGAAAAAAAACGCCGAAAAGTTTGCAGGTATGAAAAAAAGTCGTACCTTTGCAACCGCAATCGAGAAACAAACAATGTTTCAAGAGATGCCCAGATGGCGGAATCGGTAGACGCGCTGGTCTCAAACACCAGTGGATTCACTTCCATCCCGGTTCGACCCCGGGTCTGGGTACGAATAAACCCTGATAATCACCTGATTGTCAGGGTTTTCTGCTTTTATAGGGCGTACTAAATGTGTACTGAATGACGAATACAAAGAAAAGGTGTACTTTTATAATTTTTCTCCCTGTATCTTTATAATTTCTTAACTCTTATCCTGTCTTTTCTTCCTTATTATTGCCGATGTTTTCGGGAAAAGTGAGATTCTTACCTTATATTTGTAGTAAGAACGTTTAAAGGCACACGATTATGGAAAATCATATAGAAACCAATTTCAGAGAAATACAGAAGATATTAGATAGTTGTATAGCGCATGACTATAAAACTAAAGTAGATGCACTATTTTTAAAACGTGAATATTTGACGCAAGCCCAGCTAAAGGATTATTTGCGGCAAGAAATTTTCCGTGTGACTGAAAATATTGTAGCCATCCAACAAAAATACCGTGTCGTGCGTAACATTGTATTGGACATGGATATTCCCGATTTTTTGTGGGAAAGTGGTTATTTTGAGGACTTGAATTCTGATGAAAGAAAAAAGTATATCGGTTTCCGCTGCTCTGATTTTGATATGGATGCATATTTGCATGAACCGTCCTGTTATGATGGGCGGCTTCCTTATTTGTCCATTATCGTTAATCTTGTCGTGCTTTCCAAATATTTGCGCTATCTGCAAGAACAGGAAAGCAATTACCATACAGATGCGGTTACCATCCAAGAGCAAGCCTTGCCAAAAGAGAAAGAGGAAAGTGCAGATACTAATCCAACCAAGATTGTGGGCAAAAGCAATCCTTTCAAGTCCACGTTGAAAGCTAATGAAATCAAACTTCTGACCGACTGTGTGAATGAAGCGAATATGTTTACTACTACCGTCAGTGCCAAAATACTTACCGATTTTTTCAACTGCAAACTGAATGGGGTATTGAAAGTTAATAATACCCGTCTGTTAGCCTATCTTATGATGCAACTTAGCTGTTATAATTACATCGTTTATGAATGGCAGTCTGTCATAGCAAACAATAAGCTGATATTGAAGAAGATAAAAGGTGAACCGCTTACACGTACTGACCTGTCGAGTGCGACAGACCAAGCGAAAAACATCTATCCGAAAGGATATGAAATCATAGACAAATACATCAAACAACTGCAAAAAGGTTGAGCATAGATTGAACGCTCAAACAAAGGTCAATTAGACTTCATTTTCAAGCTCTTAAATTTGCCCCCGTTAACAAAAAAACGAGGGTGCGCACCTTCATATTGTTTCACCTAAATTCCTAAACAATATGGAAAGAGATTTAGAGTTAAGAGTTTCCGAACTCGAAAAGATGTTGTTCCTTTCAAAGAATGTGCTTAGCTTCGATGAAGCGAGCAAGTTCTTGAACCTTTCTAAAAGTTACCTGTACAAGCTGACTTCGGGTAACTTGATACCCCATTACAAGCCGCAGGGCAAAATGCTTTATTTTGAGAAAGCGGAGTTGGAAGCATGGTTGCGTCAGAATCCGGTTAAGACGCAGGCGCAGATAGAGCAGGAAGCGCAGAAGTATATCCTTAACCGTCCTCTAAAGAAATAACGGCTATGGAAAATAGAAAAGCGACAGAAGCCGGGCAGGACATCACCATGCAGAAAGAGGATTTCGCAGCCCTTTGGAAAACCATTCATCTAAAGGTGACGGACACTTACGAAGTACCGCCCGAAATACTTTGGGTGAACGGCTCTACCATTGGCACGCTGGGTAATTTCAGCGCATCCACGGGTAAAGCCAAGAGCAAAAAGACATTCAACATTTCCGCTATCGTTGCGGCAGCGTTGAAGAATGACGAGGTACTGAAGTATTCGGCATACCTGCCACCGAACAAACGGAAAATCCTCTATGTAGATACCGAGCAGAGCAAATACCATTGCCACAAGGTCATGGAGCGTATTTTGCGGCTTGCCGGACTGCCTACCGACAAGGACAGGGACGATTTTGTTTTCATCGTGCTAAGGGAGCAGACACCCGATAAGCGGAAACAGATTATCGGTTATATGCTTGAAAATATGCCCGATGTGGGGTTGCTCATCATTGACGGAATCCGTGACTTGATGTATGACATCAACAGCCCCAGCGAATCGACTGACCTAATCAACCTCTTGATGCGCTGGTCAAGCGGATATAACCTGCATATCCATACCGTACTGCATTTGAACAAGGGGGATGACAACACAAGGGGGCATATCGGTACGGAGTTGAACAACAAGGCTGAAACCGTCCTGCAAATCACGAAAAGCCAACAGGACGGCAACATAAGCGAGGTAAAGGCGATGCACATACGTGACCGGGAATTTGACCCGTTCGCATTCCGTATCAATGACAACGCTTTACCCGAAATCGTGGATGATTATGTATTCCAACAACCTAAGCAGGACAGGAATTTTCCGCTTACGGAACTGACTGAACAGCAACACCGGGAAGCGTTGGAGAACGGTTTCGGCAAGCAGGTGGTACAAGGCTATTCCAATGTCATAGCGGCATTGAAACAGGGTTATGCGAGTATCGGCTACGAGCGTGGACGCAATGTTCTTGTGTCACTTAACAAGTTTCTTGTGAACAAGCGCATGATTGTGAAAGAGGGCAAGGGCTACCGCTATAATCCCGATTTCCATTATTAAAAGTCAGTTTGGTTTAGTCCGGGTGTATATACAAGAGGAACGGACTTACTATTTCCCTGTATCGGAACAGGCAGGTTTAGTATGGTACGGGTATATATATAACGGACTAAACAGGACTGGTGCACTTTTCAACTATTTTTTAGTCCCCAAAAAAGAAAATGTTATGAACATCGAAGATGTGAAACAAATACCCATCGCAGACTATCTGCACAGTTTAGGCTACTCTCCTGTCAAGCAGCAGGGCAACGGCTTATGGTACAAATCACCGTTAAGGGAGGAACACGAACCGTCTTTCAAGGTGAACACTGACCGCAACCTTTGGTATGACTTTGGCGCAGGCAAGGGCGGCAACATCATCGCATTGGCAAAGGAACTCTATTGTTCCGACAGCCTGCCATACCTTTTAAACCGGATAGCGGAACAGACACCGCACGTCCGCCCGGTCAGTTTTTCTTTTCCCCAGCGTAGGACAGAACCGAGTTTCCAACATTTGGAAGTCTGTGGCTTGACCCATCCGGCATTGCTCCGTTACTTGCAGGGACGGGGTATCAATATCGAACTGGCAAAAAGAGAATGTAAGGAACTCCATTTTACCAATAACGGCAGACCGTTCTTTGCTATCGGTTTCCCGAATATGGCAGGAGGTTACGAGGTTCGCAATTCCTTTTTTAAGGGCTGCATCGCCCCGAAAGACATCACCCATATACGGCAGCAGGGAGAGCCGAGAGAGAAGTGTTTGGTATTCGAGGGTTTTATGGACTATCTTTCTTTCCTCACGCTCCGGATGAAGAACTGTCCGACCATGCCCGACCTTGACAGGCAGGATTATGTTATACTCAACTCTACTGTCAATGTGCCGAAAGCCATTGGCGTGCTGTACCCGTATGAACGCATCCACTGTATGCTTGACAATGACAAGTCAGGATATGAAGCGACACGGGCTATCGAATTGGAATACTCCTACCGTGTGCGTGACTTCTCGGACAATTACAGGGGGTATTCGGACTTGAACGATTACCTGTGCGGCAGGAAGCAGGAACAGAAGAACAGTACCAGCCAAGCGCAGGCGATAAAGCAGGAAACCGGACAACGTGCCGCCCCAAGACAGAAAAGGGGCAGGGGTATTTAGTCCGGTAGGATTACCAGCGGCAGGCGGTTTAACTTGGAGAGCAAGGTTATGTTTCGGTAGACCGAAACTACCTTGCTTTGCTTGACAGCAAAGAAAATTTCTCCCGTTGGTCGCAATTTTTAAGATACCATTTAAATGTAAAAAACCATGACGAATATAAAGGATAAGCCGGGGGGACGTCCGGCAAAAAAACGGATAGAGAAGCAGCAACGGGTAGTCAGCACGAAGCTGACCGAGTTGCAGTATTACGCCATCAGGAAGCGAGCCGGGGAAGCCGGGTTGCGTGTCAGTGAGTATGTCCGGCAGGCGGTTGTTTCGGCGGAGGTCATACCCCGGCTGAACAGGCAGGATGCGGACACCATCCGCAAGCTGGCAGGGGAAGCCAACAACATCAACCAACTGGCGCACCGGGCGAATGCTGGAGGTTTCGCACTGGTGGCGGTGGAATTGGTGAAACTCAAAAACAGAATTGTCGAAATTATAAACCAGTTGTCGGATGATTGGAAAAATAAAAAAGGGAAGCGGGTTTAAGGGCTGCGTGAACTATGTGCTGGGCAAGGAACAGGCGGCTTTGCTCTATGCGGACGGGGTACTGACAGAAAGCCGGGGAGATATAATCCGCAGCTTCTGTATGCAGACCGGGATGAATCCCGACTTGAAAAAGCCAGTCGGACATATTGCGCTAAGCTATTCGGCAGTGGATGCGCCCAAATTGTCAGACGAGAAAATGATACAGCTTGCGCAGGAATATATGCGTGAAATGAAAATCACCGATACGCAGTATATCATCGTACGCCATCAAGACCGGGAGCATCCACACGTGCATATCATATTCAACCGTATAGACAACAACGGCAAGACCATTTCGGACAAGAACGATATGTACCGTAACGAGCAGGTATGCAAGAAGCTGAAAACCAAGCACGGGCTTTATTTCGCTGGTGGAAAAGAACAGGTAAAGCAGCACCGCTTGAAAGAACCGGACAAATCGAAATACGAGATTTACAACGCTGTAAAGAATGAAATCGGGAAGTCCAAGAACTGGCAGCAGTTACAGGAGCGGTTAGCGGAAAAGGGTATCACTATCCGGTTCAAGTATAAGGGGCAGACAAGCGAGATACAAGGCGTTTCCTTTTCCAAAGGCGAATACACGTTCAAGGGTTCGGAGATAGACCGCAATTTCACTTTCTCCAAACTGGATAAATGTTTTGGGGATGTAGGGCAAACGACAGCCGGAAGCAATAAGCAAACGGTTACTGCACCTATTCAGAAATCAGTACCAGCACCCGACAAAGCGGATAATTCATTTATTACAGGTGTAGGCGGTCTGTTTTCCGGCTTGTCAGCCCCAGTTGATGAAATGCCTGATGATTCCTTTTTGAGAAAGAAGAAGAAAAAGAAGAAAAAACAACTAAAATTATAAGCATATGGAGAATAATTTGATTTTGGAGGGACTTCTCTCTATGGTTACAGAACTGAAAGAGAAGCAGGAACAGCAGATAACGCCAGCTAGTCGGGAAGAAACGATGAAACGGTTTGATGCAATAGAGCAGTGTCTTTTGGAATTGCGGAACAATCCGACTATTCCCGGAAACGAACTACAAGCCATTTCAACCCTGCTTGCTGCTATAAGGAAAGGGGAACAGGAACAACGGAAATCCCTTGAATACGTCAAAAAATATGTGACGGCTTCTTATGCTTGCCTAAAATCTTTGATGGATGCGTTGGCTGCTTACGGTACACGGAAAGATGAAGAAACAAAACCTGTTTCTTGGCAGGATAAAATCCTCAATCGGGTAACTTCCTACCTGCAGCCCAAGTTCTTTCTTCTTTTGGCAGGAGTAATCATTTGCCTTGTATCGCTGGCGTTGAACATCCGTTTTGCGGAACGTATGCAGAAACTACAGGACAACGATATAAAGTATCGTTATCTCTTGATGAAAGGAAAGGCTGAGGGAAGCGACATTAATTTGCTGGAGGTGAATTTCAACCGGGAACGAGATAACGCTTTTATCCAAAGTCTGACTGATTCGGTGGTTGGTTTTGAATATCGCAGTAAGAAGCAAGCAGAAGCGTTGGAACGAGTAAGGCTTTTGAATGAACAAGCTGAACAGCTAAGGAAGAAAGCAGATAAGTTAGGAAATCCATAAAGAATAGAGAGCCAGAGCAAATGATACTCATTGTTTTGGCTCGTTTATCATAATCTAACAGCTTATTAAATTGGGTATTAAATAAATAGAGTGTTTTTAGGAAGATTTTAATGGAT
>OLCO01000209.1_pt1 | contig 9654 bp, 6 predicted proteins | sample 1607391 | NCBI WGS metagenome assembly OLCO01 (sample SAMN02674597, study PRJEB24791) | human gut metagenome, SKBSTL013 | isolation source: stool | host: Homo sapiens | place: USA
ACCCAAAACTCCCAAGCCGCCGAAGGAAAAGAGCAAACACCCCATCCTGCGGTTTATCGGCCGCACCATCGCTACGGTGCTCTGCCTTGGCATCATGCTGGGCAGCGTGGTGGCTGTGGGCATGGTGTTCTATGTGGTGCAGGCTACTGCCAACGACGGCGACCTGCTGGACTTGGACAACATCCAGTTGAGCCAGTCCAGTATGGTGGTGGCTACCGACCCGGATACCGGCGCACAGGTGGAGTATGCCACCCTGCGCTCTTCCAACAGCCACCGCGTGTGGGCAGACCTTGAGCAGATCCCTTCCAACTTGCAGTATGCGTTCATCTGCACCGAGGATAAGGACTTCTACTCAGAGCCCGGCGTCAACTTCAAGCGCACCATCGGCGCAATGATCAACGAGTATCTGCTGCCTATTTACAGTTCCAAGCAGGGCGCATCCACGCTGGAGCAGCAGCTCATCAAGAACCTGACCGATGACAACAGTGCCAGCGGCATCGATGGTGCACTGCGCAAGGTGCGCGAGATCTACCGCGCCCTCTGCCTGAGCCGCAGCTACTCGAAAGAAACCATTCTGGAAGCTTATCTGAACACCATCAGCTTTACCGGCACCATTCAGGGTGTGCAGACGGCTGCCAACGAGTACTTCAACAAGGATGTCAGCCAGCTGAGCCTGTGGGAGTGCGCCACCATTGCATCCATTACCAAAAACCCCACCAACTATAACCCCTACACGAACCCCGAAAACCTGATCAACCGCCGCAACTTCATTATGTACAATATGTGGCAGCAGGGCGTGATCAGCGAGGAGGACTACCGCAACGGCGCTGCGCAGCCCCTTGTGCTGGCCGAAGAGGACAGCGGCAAAAAGCCCAGCACCGTCACCTCCTACTTCACCGATGCACTGTTCAACGAGGTCGTGCAGGACATCATGGTCAAGGAGGGCATCAGCGAGTCCGAGGCGCAGAAGCTGCTCTACACCGGCGGCTTTACCATCGAAGCTACTGTCAACACCAAGCTGCAGTCCCAGATGGAAAACCTGATGCTGAACACCGACGATGCCTACTTCCCGGCGGGCTGGCATGAGGAAGAGGTCACCTCCATTTCGGACGATGACGTGCAGGTGTTCAACGAGGACGGCACCCCCAAGACCCGCACCGGCGAGGACGGCACCGTCTACTACTACCGCAATGTGCGCACGCAGGCTGCCATGGTCACGCTGGACTATGACGGCAACGTGCTGGCCATTGCGGGCGGCCTGGGCGAAAAGACCAAGAGCCTTTCCCTGAACCGTGCCTACAACGTGGAGCGGCAGACCGGTTCTACTATCAAGCCCATCGGCGCCTATGCACTGGGCATCGAGTACGGTCTGGTCAACTGGTCCACCATGCTCAACAACTCCCCCCTGTACCAGAAGCAGGATATGATCATCCGGGATGAGGACTACTGCCGCAAGAACGGCCTGATGGGCCTTTCCGACAAGCAGCTCCGTGCCTACCCCAACGCCTGGCGCAGCTGGCCCCGCAACTACGGCGGCAACTACGGCGACGGCAGCGATCTCCCGCTGTGGAACGGCCTTGCCCGCTCGCTGAACACCATCGCAATCCGCGTGGGCGACCTTGTGGGCGCAAGCAATATCTTCAACTTCGTCTACAACACCTTGCAGCTGAATACGCTGGACCCCACCAACGACGTGGGTCTGGCGCAGATGGTCATGGGCAGCCAGACCAAGGGCGTTACCCCCATGGCGCTGGCCGCAGCCTTCCAGATCTTCTATGATGGCGAGTACACCACCCCGCACCTGTACACCCGTGTGCTGGACCGGGACGGCAACATCTATCTGGAAAACAACGCCACCAGCTATCAGGCGCTGACCCCCGATACTGCCTATGTCATGAACCGTCTGCTGAAGAACGTTCTGTTCTCCAGTGTGGGTACTGCCAGCGGCCGCTACCCCAACTCCAACGGCATGGAAGCCTTTGGTAAGACCGGTACTGCCAGCGACGAAAAGGATCTGTGGTTTGTGGGCGGAACGCCCTACTATGTCACCGCTGTGTGGTGGGGCTACGATGCACCCTACGATATGACCAAGACCCTGTCCAAGCAGCAGGCCAAGACCCGCACCTGTGTGACCGCGTGGAAGGCACTGATGGAGCAGGCACAGGCAGACCTGCCCTATAAGGCATTCCCCACCTCCGCAGGCGTGGTAGAGCGCCGCTACTGCACCCAGAGCGGCCTTCTGGCCGGTGCAGGCTGCCCGAGCACTGCCGTGGGCTACTACCGCGCCGATGACCTGCCCGATACCTGCACCTATTCCCACGCAGCTCCGCAGGCTGCTGCCCCTACCGAGAACACAGACGATGCTGTGCCCACCCAACCGGTCGTCCCCACCGACACCAGTGCGCTGGATACGGAATAAGGGCAAAAATCGTACTTTTTCGCCCCTTTGCTGAAAAATCCGGCAAGGGCAGGGCGCACTTTACAAGACAAAACTGGACAAAGTGACAAAATAGCATCCGGGCTCTTGCATTGCAGGGGTTCGGATGCTATTATATTTTCTGCAAGAACACTTGTGTTTGAGAGGTGAACAAGTTGGAACGCCGTTTTTATCTGGTAGATGCGCAGGTGCTGCCGGAGGTCTTTCTCAAGGTGGTGCGCGCCAAGGAGCTGCTGGCCAGCGGAGAAGCCCGCAGCATTTCGGCTGCGACCCGTGCGGTAGAGCTTTCGCGCAGCGCATTTTATAAGTATAAGGATTGTATCTTTGATTCCGAGAACGGCCGTGAGGTCATCACGGTCATGGCCACCCTGCGGGACGAGACCGGTGCGCTGCAAAGCCTTCTGGCAGGCATCAGCGCCGCAGGTGCCAGCATTGTAACCATCAACCAGTCCACCCCGGAAAACGGAGCTGCGCTGGTGGCGGTCACCATCCGCACCGACACCATGCAGATGTCCCCGGAGGAACTGACCGAAAAGCTTTCGCGCCAGCGCATGGTCGTGGGTGTGCGCTGTGGGTATAACCTGTAACAAAACAGGAAACGAGGGAAAGAGAGTATGGCTAAAATTGCAATTCTGGGCTTTGGCACGGTGGGCAGCGGCGTGTACGAGGTGCTGCGCCGCAATGCCGCAAGCGTCTCCCGCCGGGCTGGCGAACCGGTGGAGGTAAAGTACATTCTGGACCCGAAGGACTTTACAGGCAACCCGGTGGAGCCTTTGGTGGTCAAAAGCATTGATGTGATCCTGCAGGACCCGGAGATCCGGGTGGTAGTGGAGACCATCGGCGGCACCCGCTTTGCTTACCCCTATGTCAAGGCGTGTCTGGAGAGCGGCCGCAGCGTGTGCACCTCCAACAAGGAGATGGTGGCTACCTACGGCGCAGAGCTGCTGGCGCTGGCCAAGGAGCACGACTGTGCTTTCCTGTTCGAGGCCTCTGTGGGCGGCGGTACGCCCATCATCACCCCCATGCACCAGTGCTTGGCGGCCAACGTCATCACCGAGGTGGAGGGCATCGTGAACGGTACCACCAACTTCATGCTCACCAAGATGGTGCGCGAAAATCTGGGCTTTGACGATGCGCTGAAGATCGCGCAAGAGCTGGGCTACGCCGAGACGAAGGACCCCAGCGACGATGTGGACGGCCGCGACGCCTGCCGCAAGATCGCCATCCTGTCCTCGCTGGTCTGCGGCCACCAGATCTACCCCCAGAACATCCCCACCCGGGGCATCCGCGCCATTACCGCCGCCGATGTGGCCAGCGCCGAAAAGCTGGGCTGCGTTATCAAGCTGATCGCATGGATGAAGCTTGGCAAGGACGGCAGCGTGGCCGCCGGTGTAGAGCCGTGTCTGGTGCCCAAGGCAAACCAGCTGGCCAGCGTGGACGATGTGTTCAACGCGGTGCTGGTCAAGGGCGATATGCTGGGCGATGTGGTGTTCTACGGCAAGGGCGCAGGCAAGCTGCCTACCGCCAGCGCTGTGGTGGCAGACGTGGTGGATGCGCTGAAAAACGGCGCACAGGTGCACGACAGCCTGTTCTGGCAGCCTGCGGACCCGGTGGACGGCATGCTCACCGACCCGGCTCCTGCTGCATATTATGTGCGTGTGACGGGCATTGCACCCGCTGTGGTGGAGGCCATCTACGGCTACGGCAAGGTGGTGGATGAGCGGTACGAGGGCTGCGCCTACTTTGTGAAGCGCGCCGATGAACGTGCGCTGGCAGAGGCCGCGCGCAAGGTGGAGGCCGTGGGCGGCAGCGTAAAGCTGGTGCTCAAGCGTCTGCCCGAGGAAGTGTAACGGAAAGGAACTGCGGCAATGAAGATCAAGGTTTCGGTCCCTGCCACCAGCGCTAACGTAGGCTCCGGCTTCGATGCGCTGGGTCTGGCAGTTACGTTGTACAACACGGTCACCTTTGAGGACAGCGAGGTGCTGGAGATCTCGGCATCGGACGGCACACGCATCCCCCGGGGCGAGTCGAATCTCGTGTACCGCTCCGCCAAGGGTCTGTTCGAAAAGGTTGGCAAGCAGATCCCGCCCCTCAAGATCACCCAGACGAACCCCATCCCCATGGCACGGGGTCTGGGCTCTTCTTCGGCCTGCATCATCGCGGGTCTGCTGGGCGCAAACCGGATGCTGGGCGATGTGCTCAACACGCAGGAGTTGCTCACGCTGGCAACTGCCATTGAGGGACACCCCGATAACGTGGCTCCGGCCCTGCTGGGCGGCCTGACCAGCAGCGTATTCGAGGACGGCAAGGTGTATTCGGTCAAGCGGAATGTGGATGAAAGCCTCTGCTTTGCCGCCATCGTGCCGGACTACAAGCTGCTGACCGAGGCAGCCCGCGCAGCCCTGCCTAAAGAGGTATCCCATAAGGACGCGGTGTATAACCTGTCGCGTGCGGCGCTGGTGCCTGCAGCCTTCTGCGAGGGGCGGCACGACCTGCTGGCCATTGCCACCGAGGATAAGCTGCACCAGCAGTATCGCATGCCCCTGATGCCCGGCTCCCGCGAGGTGTTCGACATGGCGCGGCTGTGCGGCGCAAAGGCCGTGTATGTGTCCGGTGCAGGCAGCACGGTCATGGCTGTGGCAGAAAAGGCCGAGGCCGAAAAGTTCTATTCCAAGCTGGAAAAGGGTCTGGAGCTGCTGGAAGGTCTGGACGGATGTGAAGCATTTACATTGCTGCGTTTGGATGCCGATAACACCGGCGCAACGGTGGAATGATAAATGGGTAAGGGAAGTGCAAGGCGCTGCTGACCGCTTCCGCCCGGTGTACCCCCTTTTGACAAAGGGACAAAAAGAGGAGAGTGACAAGATATGGCGTTGATCGTACAGAAGTTCGGCGGTTCTTCGGTGAAGGACCGGGACCGTATCTTCAACGTGGCCCGCATCGTGGCCAACACCCACAACGCGGGCAATGACGTAGTGGTGGTAGTCTCCGCACAGGGCGACACCACCGATGACCTGATCGCCAAGGCAGGGGAGATCACCCATAACCCCTCGGCGCGTGAGATGGATATGCTGCTGGCCTCCGGCGAGCAGATCAGCATCGCACTGCTGGCCATGGCGCTGAACGAGCTGGGCTGCCATGCCATCAGCCTGACCGGCTGGCAGGCGGGCTTCCGTACCGACCGTGCCTACACCAAGGCGCGCATCACCCGGCTGGAGACCGAGCGGATCTCCTCCGAGCTGGAGCGCAACCGCGTGGTGGTGGTGGCAGGCTTCCAGGGCTTGAACAAGCTGGATGACATCACCACTCTGGGACGCGGCGGCTCCGACACCAGTGCTGTGGCGATTGCCGCTGCCCTGCACGCTGACCGCTGCCAGATCTACACGGATGTGGAGGGCGTTTATACCGCCGACCCGCGCAAGGTGAGCAACACCCGTAAGCTGGAGGAGATCACCTTTGACGAGATGCTGGAACTGGCATCTCTGGGCGCACAGGTGCTGAACAACCGCAGCGTGGAGCTGGCTAAAAAGTACAATGTGGAGCTGGAGGTGCTCTCCAGCCTGAACCCCATCCCGGGTACGGTAGTCAAGGAGGTTACAAAGGACATGGAAGGTATGCTGATCAAGGGCGTCGCAAAGGACACCGATGTTGCTGTTATCACGATTCTGAACGTTCCCGACGAGCCGGGCATGAGCTTCAAGATCTTTGGGCTGCTGGCTCAGAAGAACATCAACGTGGACATCATCCTGCAGTCCACCGGCCGCGACGGCAAGAAGGACATCAGCTTTACCTGTGCCGAAGGCGAAGCCGAGCTGGCCATGCGTGTGCTGAAGGAAAGTGCACACTTCAACGATGTCAGTGTGGACACCACCTGCGCCAAGGTCTCCATCGTGGGTGCCGGTATGCAGAGCCACAGCGGCGTTGCCTCCAAGATGTTCGAGGCAATGTCCAACAACAATATCAACATCAAAATGATCTCCACCAGCGAGATCAAGATCTCCTGCATCATCGACCGTGCAGACGCCGATAAGGCTGTCGGTGCCATCCACGATATGCTGTTTGACTGATCTGCGTAAAATTTTCAGTTATGGCCTGTCTGCTCCCTGCCGGGGGCGGGCGGGTCATAATTTTTTTACACACAGCGGCGTTTACACAAATTGCAAAGGGGTGTATAATATAGTTTGAATCTGTGCGGCGCACCGGCGCTGCAACAATGCCGAAAAGGAGCCCCGCCGCATGAGTGAATCCACCCGTACCTCCAGAGCGCCTGCCGAGAAGCGCCTGACCTATCAACAATGGAAGCGCCGCAAAATGCTGCGGCTGGCCCGCAACTGGGTGCTGTTTCTGGCCGGCTGCGCGGCGGTGGTAGCGCTGCTGACCGGCGGCATCCTGTGGCTGCTGCCCAAGGTGCACGGTCTGCTGGCCGGGCCAAAGGTATTTGCAGCCAGCGTGTACGACGGCACAGACTATGTATTTAACGCCGCAGATGCCCGGCTTACACTGGTGAACGCCAACCTGCCCTATACCGCCGAGCCTGCCCCGCTGCTGGATACCGCCGACGAGGCCACCGGCCAGCAGCTGGAAGCCGAAGCAGCCATGCAGTATCGCAGCATGGCTGCCGCCGCGCAGGCGGACGGCGTCAGCCTGACCCTGATTGCCGGTTATCAGGACGCCGACACCCGTCAGGCCGCCTACGAGGCCCGGGTGCAGACCTACCGCGATAAGCGCAAGAGCGAGGAGGAAGCTGCCCGTCTGGCGGCTACCATCCAGCCCGCCGCCAACGCCAACGAGCACGGCACCGGCTACGCGGCAGATATCCTCAGCGCGGACAATCCGCAGCAGGACACCGGTTTTGCCGAGACCCGCGCCTACGAGTGGCTTACGGCCTACGCGGCGGAATACGGCTTTATCCTGCGCTACCCGCAGGACCGGCAGGCTGCCACCGGCATCGTGTTCGAGCCGTGGCACTGGCGCTATGTAGGGGTGGAAAACGCCCTTGCCATCCGTGCCAGCGGCCTGAGCCTGGAAGAGTTCATCGCCCTGCAGCGGGCAGACTGAATCAAATGCTCTGTGCTGCGGCACAGAGAGAAGGGAACTATCATTGGAACGTACTCTCATTGCGCCGGGCGTGCATCTTTCCTGCGACCCGGCGGAAAAATTCAACCGCTGCCGCATCAGCATCCATTTTGCCTTCCCGGCACAGCGGGCCACGGCCACCGCCCACGCCCTGCTGCCGCTGGTGCTGGAGCGCGGCTATGCGGACTGCCCGGACATGACCCTGCTGACCAAGAAGCTGGCAAAGCTGTACGGCGCAGACCTGACCGTGGACGCCCGCCCCATGGGCTGCAACCACAACCTCTGCGTCAGCGTGACCGGCATCAAGGATGCCTTTGCGCTGGAGGGCGAGGCACTGACCGCCGAGTATACCAAAATCGCGCTGGGTGCGGCCTTCCATCCGTATTTTGTGGACGGCTGCTTTGACCCGCAGGCCGTCAGCATTGAAAAGCAGATGCTGAAAAAGGGCCTTGAGGATGAAATCAACGATAAACGCATCTACTGCCTGCATCAGGCCAACCGGGAGTTTTTTGGTGACAGCCCGGCAGGCGTGCGGCAGGAGGGCTATCTGGAAGAGGTGGACGGCCTTACCCCGGCCATGCTGACCGCCGCTTATCAGCAGATGCTGCGCACCGCCAACATTGAGCTGCTGGTGCTGGGCTGTGATGCTGCCCAGACCGCCGCCATCCGGGATGCTTTGCTGGCAGAGCTTGCCTGCATCGACCGCGCCCCGCTGCCGCTGGTGGAAAACATGGCCATGCCCACCATTGCACCGGTGCACAAGACCGAAAACTACGATATGGTGCAGGCAAAGCTGTGTATGCTGTTCACGCTGGGGCAGCCCATGCAGCCGCAGCAGCTGGCAGCGGTGCGCCTTGCCATGGCGCTGTACGGCGGCAGCGTGACCAGCCGCCTGTTCCTCAACGTGCGGGAGCGGGACCATCTGTGCTACTACTGCTCCTCCTCCTTCCAAAGCTTTACCGGCAGCATGGCGGTGAACAGCGGTGTGGAGCACGCCGATGCCGCTCGCGCAGAGCAGGCCATTTTGAAGGAACTTGCCGACCTGTGCACCGGCCCCATTACCGACGAGGAATTTGAGGACTGCCGCCGGGGCTTGCTCAGCGGCATGAACGGGGTAGAGGACAGCCTTGGCGGCATCGAAAGCTGGTACTACATCGAGGTGCTGCGTGCCGGTGCCAACAGCGCTGCACCCATCCAGAGCCCGGAGCAGGCGCGGAATGCTCTACGCGCCGTGACCAAAGACGAGGTGCGGGATATCCTGCGCCGCCTGACCCTCTCGGTCAGCTATCTGCTTACAAAGGAGGATGCTGCCCATGCCGCAGAATAACCAGACCCTGCTGGAAAAGACCGTGGCCGACCAGTGGCAGACCCTGCCCTCCGGCCTGACGGTGCTGGTGCGCCCCATGCCGGGCTATTCCAGCACCCATGTGATCTATGCCACAAAGTTCGGCTCCATCGACCGGGATTTCCGGCTGGACGGCAAAGAGGTGCATCTGCCCGCCGGTGTGGCGCATTTTCTGGAACACAAGATGTTCGAGGACCAGGACGGCGACGCCTTTGCCAAGTACGCCAAGACCGGTGCCAACGCCAACGCCTTTACCAGCTTTGACCGCACCTGCTACCTGTTCACCGCCACCCAGCAGTTGGACGAAAGCCTAGACGTGCTGCTGGGCATGGTAGGCCACCCCTACTTTACCGAGCAGACCATCGCCAAGGAGCAGGGCATCATCGGGCAGGAGATCAAAATGTACGATGACAGCCCGGACTGGCGGCTCATCACCGGCCTGTTCGAGTGCTTGTACCACGAGCATCCCATCCGCAGCGATATCGCGGGCACGGTGGAGAGCATTGCTGAGATCACGCCGGAGATGCTTTACGACAGCTGCAAAGCCTTCTATGCACCGGGCAATATGGTGCTGGCGGCTGCCGGCAACACTACCATGGAGCAGATCCTGGCTGCCTGTGAGCGCCACGGCCTGATGAGACCGCGCAGCACCGAAAGGGTACAGCGGCTGTGGAAGCCGGAACCCATGACGCTGGCGGCAGCCCATAAGACCCTGAAAATGCCGGTGTCCAAACCCTGCTTCGGCGTGGGCTTCAAGGAGAAGCCGTTGCCCCCGAACGATCTGCGCACTGAAGCG
>OLCO01000216.1_pt1 | contig 9547 bp, 7 predicted proteins | sample 1607391 | NCBI WGS metagenome assembly OLCO01 (sample SAMN02674597, study PRJEB24791) | human gut metagenome, SKBSTL013 | isolation source: stool | host: Homo sapiens | place: USA
AAAAGCCTGGGGCCAGAAGCACAGCTTTTTGGGGCTTTATGGCATGAGCTATCGCCATAAAAAGCTCTGAAGCTCCGTTTCCGGGAATTACATCCTCGCTTTGTATGCTGCAGCCTTGCTGTGTGAAATACTCTGATATCGCTTTTTTAAGGCCACTGCATGCCATGTCGGGATATCTGTCTGCATACGAAAGTGCATCACTCATAGCCTCTTTAACAGAATGCGGTATGCCAAGAGGATTAATATTTACCGAAAAATCCATATTTACTTTATTGTTGTATATGTCACCGCCATGGATGCTTTTCATTCAAGTCCTCCATCTATTCTTACATCAATTTTTCATATTCAAAGCAATATTAAAACAATACTCATAACCGCCACAGATAAAAGCTCACACAAAAACGCAGTAATATACATCAGCCTGTTTGCACGCTTTATATCCTCGTACTCTATCTCACGCAGACCGTCTCCTATGTATTTTTTCTTCACAAGCTTCCCAAAATACACTGCATCACCCGCCAGCTGCACCCTTAAAGCTCCCGCACATACGGACTCTGTCTGGGCTGAGTTGGGGCTTGCGTGATTGAAACGATCTCTTTTAAAGATACGGTATGCATTTTTGCCATCAAACTGCCTGCCACCAATAAATGCCGCAGCAATCATCAGATATGCACTGATTCTTGCCGGTATGAAATTGACCACATCATCAAGCCTTGCCGCAAATCTGCCAAAATACATATATTTATCATTTTTGTAGCCAAGCATCGAATCCATCGTATTCACAGCCTTGTAGAAAAAGCCCAGCGGCGCGCCGCCGATGGCCAGGAACAGCAGCGGCGCCACCACCCCGTCGGAGGTGTTCTCCGCCACCGTTTCCACGGCGGCACGGGTCACGGCGGCATCGTCCAGCCGGTCGGTATCCCGCCCCACGATCATGGAAACAGCATGGCGGGAGGCGGCCAAATCCCCGCTTTCCAGCGCGTCATAGACCTTCATGCTCTCGTCCCGCAGGGACTTGACGGCCAAGATCTGCCAGCACATCACGCTTTCCAGCGCCAGACGCAGCCACGGGCTGACCAGACCGCTCAGCCACAGCAGCAGAGCCGGGACGGCGGTGGATACGATGACCACCGCTCCCCACAGGATGGCGCCCGCCGCCCGCTCACCGGAGGGCGTTTTGGGGCATATGCACCGCAGCCCCCGCTCCAACACACTGATACATTTTCCAATCAGAACTACCGGATGGGGAAAGCCGTGGGGGTCGCCCACCAGAAGGTCTATGCAAAAGCCGATAACAAGTGCCGCAAGCGACCACATCATGCCGTTTCTCCTCCGCCCTGCATCGTAAAAATATAAATGGGATTTTGTCCGCTCATCAGGTGGTAGCTTCCGGCTTTTCTGTCCCGCGCTGCTTGCAGGGACACCACCTCCGTCTCCGCAAAGGGGAACGCCGGCAGGCAGTCCGTCAGTTCAGCCACGGACTCCAGCGAAACGGCCGTGGCCACGATGCGGACATGAGGATTTTTTGCCAGCAGCAGCGCCACGATCTCGTGCATATTGCCGGCACTGCCGCCGATGAATGCGTGAGTGGGGGCTGGCAGACCGACGCAGGCCTCCGGCGCGCTGCCGCAGACCACCTGTAAGTTTTCCAATGCAAACCGATTACAGTTTTGCCCCAGCAGCGCTGCGGCATCCTCTCGCCGCTCTACGGCGCAGACAAGCCCTTGCTTTGCCTGTAAGGCCATTTCCACCGACACTGAGCCGGTACCGGCACCGATGTCCCAGCAGACGCTCCGCTCCGTCAGCCGCAGCTTGGAAAGGCACACCGCCCGCACCTCACTTTTGGTCATGGGAACCACGGGCATTCCCTCCGCACTGCGGAGAAAGGCGTCATCCGGCAGACCCGGTGTGACCACCGCGTCGGGATGGGGGTTTTCGATAAGCGCCACGCTCAGAGGGGCATAGACACCATCCGTCAGTTCCGCCGCCGTGCCGCGCACGATGCGCTCATCTGGGTAGCCCAGCCGCTGGCCCACATACACAGAGACATGGCCCAGATCACCCTCTGTCAGCGTACGGCACAGATCGTTGATGCCGCGCTCGCCGCCTACCAGCGCAAAGAGGCGGCTGGTTGCCCGCACCTCCGGCAGAATGTTGTGCTGCCGCCCGTGGAGACTCACCACCCGGACATTCTCATAGGAGGTCCGGAGCCGGGCGCACAGATAGGACAACGAGCTCAAACCCGGCAGCACCGCCGTGTCGCAGCCCTCCAGCAGGGGCAGCAGCTTTTTCGTGCCGCTGAAGAAGCCGGTATCGCCGGACATGACCACCGCGAAGCGGCGGTACTCCCAGTGGGTGCGGATAAAGTCCGCAATATCCTGCGGCGCAATGGCGTCGCAGGTGTGCTGTCCCGGCCGCGCCACAGCCTCCAGCATCCGTTTTGCGCCGATGAGACAGTCCGCCTTCTCAATGGCATCACTGACCTCACGGGTCATAGCCTCCCGGCTGCCGGGGCCGATGCCGACGATCCGCACCTGCGGCCGGACGGTGCAGCCAAACCGCTTACACAGCACATCCAGCACCGCCGCAAAGGGAAGCCCCTCCCGCTGAGGCGGACGGCCAATGACCACCAGACCTGCGCCCGCCTTCCGGGCGGCGGACGCCTTAGCGGGAAAGCCGCCGGCTTCGCCGCCGTCCTTGGTCACCATCCATGCGGCGTCGGCAAACCGCAGTGTGGCCAGATCCATCTCCTCGGAGAAAGGGCCCTGCATGGCGATGATATGGGCGGCCTTCAGCCCTGCTGCGCGGCAGGCCTCCAGCGAGGCATCCATGGGCAGCACCCGGGCGTATACCCGCTGGGTAAAATCGGGGATGCCGCTATACGCCGCCAGCTCCTTACTGCCGGTGGTCAGCAGGATATTGCCTCGCGTACTCTCCAGAAATGCGGCGGCCGCCGCCGCATTCTCCACGCAGACCACATCCTCCGTCTGTTCGGAGGATTGCCGCAGCAGGCGCAGATACTCCGTCTCCGTTTCCCGACAGGCTGTGCAGATGCTCTCGGTGATGGAGGTGGCATAGGGGTGGGTAGCGTCGATGACCAGATCGAACCGCATCCTTTGCAGCATCCGGATGATGTCCTCTACCGGGATGCGTCCCGCCAGAATCGTAATGTTTTCCGCCTCCGGCAGCAGCGTTTCACCGTACTCCATGGCCACGCATACCGTAGCCTGCACCGGCTGTCCGGCCAGGAATTCCACCAGCTCCCGGCCCTCCGTGGTGCCGGCAAACACGCAGATATTACACATTGCGGTATCCTCTGGGTGTGACCAGTTGACCGGCCACCGTTTTGACGACGGCGCTGCCGATCAGCACGGTGCAGAACATATCCACCTCCGCCTCCCGCAGCTCTGCCAGCGTCAGGATGCGGCTGCTCTGCCCCTCACGGCCAATATTGCGCACGATGCCGCACAGCCGTTCTCCCGGCAGACGGCGCAGCAGAATATCGCAGGCCCGCTTCAGGTGGTCGGGTCTGCCGTGGCTGGCGGGGTTGTACAGGGCGATGGTCAGATCCGCCGCCGCCGCGCAGTCCAGCCGCTTTTCGATGGTTTCCCACGGCGTCAGCCGATCGCTGAGGCTGATGACCGCAAAGTCGTGGGTCAGCGGCGCACCCAGCACCGCTGCGGCGCTGCAAGCCGCCGTCAGACCAGGCACCACCTGAATTTCAGGCTCCTGCGCCTCGCCCCGCAGCTCATAGACCAGCGCCGCCATGCCGTAGATGCCGCTGTCACCGGAGCAGACCATGGCAACGGTCTTACCGCTGCGCGCCAGCTCCAGCGCCAGCTGGCAGCGCTCGGCCTCCCGTGTCATGGGGGTGGAGTGAAGCTCCTTGCCGGGGTAGCGATCCCGCACCAGATCCACATACACCGGGTAGCCTACGATGGCGTCACACGCCCGCAGGGCGGTATCCGCCCGAATGGTCATATCCTCATAGCTGCCCGGCCCGATACCTACTACAGTTACCTTACCCAAAGCGCACCTCCCAATGCTCCGCCGCAACGGCGACGGTCACGCCGTCCCGCGCTGTTTTTTGTACGATCAGTTTTTCGGCATCCAGCAGCGCCGCCCGCTCACAGACATTGTCCACGCCGGTAACGGAGCAGACGAAGTCGGAGGGAGTGAAGTCACCCGCCACATCCCGCAGCTGCTGCGCCGTGTAAAAATGCACCGGCCAGTTGTTTTTCTCACAGGCGGCCAGCAGGCCTGCCTCGTCCTGCTTCAGGTCGATGGAACAGACGCCGCAGATGGCCGCCGTGTCCAGCCCATTTTCCGCGAACACTGTCTGCACCGCACGCACCACCGCCCCGGCGGAGATGCCCCGCCGGCAGCCTACACCTACCCGCAGTACGCGAGGGATAAGCCGCAGGGTGCGGGCGAAGTGTGCCTTTGTGCGCCAGCCAATGAAAACGCCCAGCGGGCCGCTCTCCCCGGCAAACGTACCCTCCGGCAGGGGGGCGGGCAGAGAAAACTGGCTGCAAAGGGGGATATCCTCCTCTAAGATCGCCGCCGAAACCGCCTTGGCAAGCCCCATGTCGGAGATGACGCAGCCGTGCCGGGCAGCCCATGCGTCCACGGAAAATTTGCCGCGGACATCGGTGGCGGTGGTGACTACCGCCGTGGCCCCCAGCTTTTCCGCCAGCTCCACCGCCAGCGCGTTGGCGCCGCCGATGTGGCCGGAGAGCAGGGGGATCACAAACCGCCCCGCCTCGTCGATGCACAGCACCGCCGGGTCGGTCTTTTTACTCTGTACATAGGGGGCGATCTCCCGCACGGCGATGCCGCAGGCCCCCACGAAGATCAGTGCGTCCATGGAGGAAAAGCACGCGCCGTACACCGCCTTGTCCAGCGGCAGAAACTCCGGTTCCTCAAACCGCTCCATGGTGTAGCACACGAACACTGCCTCCGGGAGCGCTGTCATCACCCGCCGCGCCGTGGCGCAGCCGCCCCGGCTGAAGGCAAACAGGGCGGCTCTCATTGCGCCCCCTTGCGGAACTCTGTTGTAAAGTTGGGGTGATACAGCAGCGAGCGCAGATAGGTGTCACCCAGACAGTTGCCCACCACGATCAGCGAGGTCTTGGTCAGACCGTTGCCCGTCACCGTCTCGTGGAGCGTCCCCACCGTGCAGCGGAAGATCTTCTCCTCCGGCCAAGTGGCCTTGTAGACCACCGCCGCCGGGGTGTCAGCGGTATAGCCTCCCGCCAGCAGCTGGGCTTGCAGAAGCTCTGTCAGTGAGGTGCTGAGAAACAGCACCATGGTGGCCTGATGGGCCGCCAGCGAGCGGATGGACTCCCGCTCCGGCACCGGGGTGCGGCCCGGGGCGCGGGTGATGATGACGGTCTGGCTCACATCGGGCAGGGTGTACTCCGCCCGCAGCGCGGACGCTGCGCCGCAGAAGGCGCTTACGCCGGGGCAGACATCGTAGACAATGTCCCGCTTTTCCAGCTCGTCGAACTGCTCCCGCACCGCACCATAGATGCTGGAATCCCCCGTGTGCAGACGCACCGTGGTCTTTCCCTCCGCCTCCGCTTTCTCGATGAGGGCGATAACCTCCTCCAGCGTCAGCTTGGCGCTGTCGTGGATCTCGCAGCCCTCCCTGGTGTAGTCCAGCAGCGCCGGATTCACCAGTGAGCCGGCGTAGATCACCACGTCGGCCTCGCCCAGCAGCTTGGCGCCTCGGACGGTGATGAGGTCGGCAGCGCCGCTGCCCGCTCCCACAAAATGTACCATTGTCAGTCCTCCTTTATCCGGCGCAGCAGCTTGGATGCGCCCTTCGTCTCACAAAGATAGCCATATTCCTTGGAAAAGAGGATGGCTCCCGTCTCTATATCACTGCATTTATAGTGCATCATGTCGTCAATGCGCCCGGCCAGCCGGTGCAGCACTGCGTCATAAAGTCCCTGCTCCTTCAACAGCCGCAGGGCGTCGTCACAGGTGGCGCAGCAGAGCATCTCCGCCGCCGCACCGCCTTGCAGCCCCTCTGCGGCGGCACAGGCCGTCAGGATGTCCATGCGGCAGTCGCCGTAGCGGGAGTGGGTGTTCCACATACCGCCCGCCAGCTTTACCAGCTTGCCGATATGACCGATGAGCAGCGCCCCTCTGAAGCCCAGCTCCCGGCATATCTCCAGCGCGTCGCCGATGAAGTTGGAGGTCATCACCGCCGTGGCGGGGTCGATGCCCATGGCACTCTTGATATAGTCCGCGCCGTAGTTGCCGGGGGCCAGCAGTACATAATCCGCGCCGCCCTCCCGCCGCTGCCGCAGCTCTACATGGATGGTGTCCACCAGCGCCTGCTCGCTCATAGGCTCTACGATCCCCGTGGTGCCTAAGATGGAGATGCCGCCCTCAATGCCCAGCCGGGGATTGAAGGTCTTTTTCGCCAGCGTCTCGCCATCGGGAGCGGAGATCACCACCCGCAGGCCGCCGGTGTATCCGAACAGGCCGCAGACCTCCTCCACGGTCTCCTGGATCATCCGGCGGGGTACAGAGTTGATGGCCGCCGCCCCCACGGGCTGGTCAAGACCCGGCTTGGTTACCCGGCCCACGCCCTGTCCGCCGTCGATGACAATGCCAACAGTCTCTGTTTTCCGCACCTCGGCATAGATCAGGGTGTCACGGGTGATATCCGGGTCATCACCGCTGTCCTTCCGGATGGCGCAGCGCACACAGTCCGGGGACAGATAGATGTCCTCCACCGCCAATGCCAGCTCCATGCCCTTGGGTGTCAGCAGGCGGATGGACTCCTTTTTGCTGCCGCTCAGCAGCATCCATGCGGCGGCCTTGGCCGCCGCCGCGGCACAGGAGCCGGTGGTGTAGCCCAGACGGAGCTTTTTTCCGTCCCGTATGATAAATTCCTTCATAACCTACCGCCTGATCTGGTAGAGCATGGCGTTGCAGATGGCCGCCGCCACGTTGCTGCCGCCCTTGCGGCCCCGGGACACGATGTAGGGCGCGGCAGCGGCCTCGATGATGCGCTCCTTGCTTTCCACCACATTCACAAAGCCCACCGGTACCCCGATGATGAGGGCGGGATGGAGCTTGTCTGCCTCCATCAGATTCTCCAGCGAAAAAAGTGCCGTAGGGGCGTTGCCGATGGCGAAGATGCAGGGCTTAGGCAGGGCTGCCGCCCGCTCCATGGATACAAAGGCACGGGTCACGCCCCGCTCCTTAGCCTCCGCCGCCACGTCCGCGTCCGACATGAAGCAGTGTACCTCTCCGCCCAGCGAGGCGAGGATCGTCTTATTGATCCCGGCCTTGACCATCTGGGTATCGGTGACGATGTCGCAGCCCGCCCGTAGAGCGGCGATGGCCTTTTGCACCGCGTGGCCGGAAAAGGCCAGATTGTCCACATAGTCAAAATCCGCCGTGGTGTGGATGACCCGTTTGATGACCAGCTCGTTTTCCGGGTCCAGCCGCCGGTCGCCCAGCAGCTCGGTGATGATGGCGAAACTGCGCTTCTCAATGTCCATAGGCTTCATTTGCTCCATCATAGCGTCTCCTTTCTGCAAGCCGCCAAAAAGCGCTGTGCCATGACGGGCTTGGCGTAAAAATGGAAGTGGGGGAAGCCCGCGTACAGAGTGTCCGTGGCATACGCACAGCGCCACTGCTTACCGGAGGGCTTTACCGCCAGAAAAGCGCCGCCGGGCTGGGGGGTATCCCAGTGGTGGAATTCATGCATGGGTACCTGCTCTCCGGCGCGGCAGAGGAGGCTGTCCGCCTGCGCCGTGGCGGTGATGTAGCCGAACCGGGTCAGCCTCCCCGTATCAAAGCAGTCCCCCGGCAGCGCACCCACCATGGCGCGGCCTGCGATGGACTGCGTCAGATACATGAAGCCGCCGCACTCGGCGATACAGGGCATTCCCGCGTGTGCGGCCTCCCGAAGCTGCCCGCGCAGGGTACGGTTTTCCTCCAACTGCGTCGCGTAAAGTTCCGGGTAGCCGCCGCCTAAGTACAGCCCCTGTACACCGTTGGGAAGCCGTTCATCCGTCAGGGGGCTGAAGGGCACCAGCTCCGCGCCCAGCTGCCGCAAAAGGTCGAGGCTGTCCTCGTAGTAAAAGCAGAACGCCCGGTCACGGGCCACGCCGATCCGCACCGGCGCGCCCTTTTCCGGCAATACCGGCGGCGTAAAGCGAAGCGGCGGCGCGGCAGCCGCAATTTCCAGCAGGGCGGCTATGTCCAGCGTTTTTTCTGCCTCGGCCGCCAGCTTGCGCAGCTTCTCTTGCAGGTCGGCTACCTCGTCCGCAGTGATGAGCCCCAGGTGGCGGCTCTCCAGCGTACACTCTGGCAGCCTGGGCAGATAGCCGCAGGCGCGGACGCCCAGCCGGCTTTCCAGCTCCCGCGCCAGCGCACCGTAGCTCATGGCACTGCACCCGTTGAGAATGACGCCCTGCACGTTGTTGTCCGGCGCGAAGTCCAGAAAGCCCTGCACCGCCGCCACAACGGACAACGCCGCCCCCCGTGCGTTGACCACCAGCACCACGGGGCTGTCGGTCGAGCGCGCCGCCTCGTAGGTGCTGGCGCGGGTGGATGTCAGCCCCAGACCGTCATAATAGCCCATGACCCCTTCAATCACCGTGATATCGCAGTCCTGACCGTTGTGAGCCAGCAGATAGCGCATGGTGTCGCGGTCAAAAAAGAAGCTGTCCAAATTGGAGCTTTTCGCGCCGATAACCCGGCTGTGGAACATGGGGTCAATGTAATCCGGGCCGCATTTTGCCGCGCCTACCCGCAGACCCCGCGATACCAGCGCCTGCAAAACGGCGCAGGTGACGGTGGTCTTGCCGCAGCCGCTGTTGGTACCGGCCAGCACCAAGCGGGGGACTTTTTGCTCCATAGCGACCTCTCAATCCGCCACGATGGTGGCAAAATAGCTGATCTCCTCCGGCAGCTGCCGCAGGTCGGTGTAGACCTGCTCTGTTTCCAGTCCGCAATCTGCCACCATCCCGGCATTTGCCAGCAGGCCGCGGCGCTCCAGCGCCGCCGCCGTCTCGTGGATGGCCTTGCCGGACTTCATGATAACCTTCGTTCCCGGCAGCGTCAGCGCACTGTCCAGATCGGCGCTGCCCGGCAGGATGTGGAGGGGCTCCTCCATGCGGGTGAGGCTGCGCCCCAGCCGCGCCGCCACGGCGCAGAAGCTGGTGACGCCGGAACACATCACCGTTTTAAACCCGTCAGAGCGGATGCGCTCCAGAATATAGTAGGCCGTGGCGTACACGGACACGTCGCCCAGATTGACCATGGCCACGTCCTGCCCGGCCGCCAGTGCCGTTTCGATGGCGGCAGCCGCCGTGCGGTAGCTGTCCTCCCGTACCGCCGCGTCACGCGCCATGGTGAAATCCAACGGCAATATGGTCTTGCCCTGCATATCCACAGCACCGGCGGCGATGTCCAGCGCCAGCATCCGCCCGGACTTCATCCGGGGAGCGGCCACCACGCCGCAGTCCGTCAAGACCCGGCACGCCTGCCGGGTCAGCAGCTCCGGGTCGCCGGGACC
>OLCO01000221.1_pt1 | contig 9418 bp, 7 predicted proteins | sample 1607391 | NCBI WGS metagenome assembly OLCO01 (sample SAMN02674597, study PRJEB24791) | human gut metagenome, SKBSTL013 | isolation source: stool | host: Homo sapiens | place: USA
ATGCTGGCAAAGGGCTGGGAGGGTGACCCCGATTCCCTCCGCTCCGGCATCCTGCGGGGCATGGTTCGCTTTGTGGCACTCTATCAGGGCGAGTATGACCCGGAACGTCTGGTGAAGCGGCTGCGTACCGTTCACCCCATGACGCTGGTGCGTGATGAAAAGGCCATGAGCGGCACCGTCAGCTACAAGTATATGATGCTGATCCTTCGCACCTACAACGGCTCCAGCCGCCGCTTCAATCTCCCCATCAAGCAGTGACATTTTCGCCTTTCTAGGCATACTCCTTTTTCCTGCAAGAGCCGCCTGCCATAAACGGGCGGCTCTTGCTACATATAGAAGGATAGGAGGTCTGATCGCTATCATACCAAAAGACTGGAAATACCTCAGAGGGGACATTTACTATGCAGACATGGAGCCGCACATCGGCTCCGAGCAGGGTGGCACCCGCCCTGTGGTGGTTCTGCAAAACGACGTAGGAAACCGCTATGCGCCTACTCTTATCGTGGCGACAGTGACTTCCCGCACCGAGAAAAAGAAATACCAGCCCACACACGTTCTGATAGCCCACAATACAGCCTTTGAGAAACCGTCTGTGGTTCAGTTGGAACAGATCTTCACGATAGACAAAAGCCGCATACAGCGCTTCTTAGGACAGACTACACGGCATGAAATGCGCAGAATCGAAGAAGCCCTGATGAACAGTTTGGAAATCAATGAATGGGACAGGAGGAATGCCGATGAATGAAAAAGTGATGGTATCGCCGGAGATCCAAACCGAAGCGGTTGTTCTGCCGCAGATCGTCAGCATCAAGCAGGCAAGTCAGCGTATGGGCTTGCCTGAATATTACATCCGCCGCCTTTGCCGGGAAGTGCCGGGCATGGCGTTCCAGTCAGGCATCAAGTGGTACATCAACCTTGGCAAGATGGCTGACTATTTCAACAGTGGAACGACAACTTTGTGATTTGTCAAGGATGCGGGCATAAACTGCGACATCCTAAAAATTAACCGCCTGAACTGCTATACTCATCGTGACAGAGATAACCACCACACAGAAAGGACGGTAAATATATGGCATCGTTTGAATTAAGAGAACCCAAAAAGAAGCCTCGCTATTATAAGCTCATCGCAAATGTTCTGGTGAACGGCAAAATCGAACGCCGCTATGGTCGGTTTGATTTTGACCCTACCGAACTGAAAAATGCTCGTGCGCGCAACGCTGCTGCGAAAGTTGCCGCTGCCGAATTTGAACGGCGGGAACAGGAAAAGGCCGATAAAGAAGCCGGCAACGCAGGAAAGACCTTTGCGGTAGTGGCGCAGGAGTACATAGAATCTAAAAAGGCAAGACTTGCTCCTTCTGCTCGCTTAGAGGGCGATTATGACAGCCATCGTAATAAGGCGAACACAACGAGGGGCAAGGAAAACTACCTTCGGAAGATTCAGCAATTCCCTGAGTTTGCACAGAAGTCCGTTGATTCCATCAAAAAGGTGGATTGTGATTGGGTTCTGGAACAGATCGAAATTGGCGGCGCACGATGCCGCACCCATGCTGTTATCAATCAGCGTGGTCTGGAGATGAAAAAGGAATCTTGCCCGAAGCTGGCTAAGAGATGCGATTGCGGCGCAAAAACCATAGAAAAAGCATTTCGCAGCGAAGTGGTCGATATTAAAACAGCAGAACAGGTGGCGATTGCGCTGGGTTGTAAAGTGGACGATGCTTTTGATGTGGAAACCATTGCAAAACCTATGACCCGAAAGAGCATGAGAGAATATGCTCTGTTCATTCGTTCTACACTGGAATATGCAGATGAAAATTACGGCGTAAAGAATCCCATGCACAAAATTCCTGCGCTGGGAAGCCGGAGCAGGTCAGTAGACACTATTAAAAAGCACCAGATCAAGCAGCTTCAGGACACCTTAAAGGAAAGTTCCATGCTGGAACAGGTAATCGTTCTGTCCTTGCTCAATTCTGGTGTGCGCCGTGGCGAACTGGCTGGACTGACATGGAAAGATGTCAACTTTGAAGAATGTACCATACATATTTCTAAATCGCTTCTGGTATTCAAAGATTACGGCTACCAGTTGACCACGACAAAGGAAAGCAACATCCGGGATGTGGACGTTGCTCCAGAGTACATGGACTTCCTCAAAGAATATTATAAGTATTGGAAGTCCCAGAAAAAATTGATGGGAGGAAGTTGGCAGAAAAGCCTTGATAGGAAAAGTTCCAAGTATGCGCCCTCGCTCCTTGCCCTTCGGGGAACGGACTTCGTGATCTGCAACGACCATGGATTTCCTATCAACCCGGACAGCTACGGCGCACTGGTTCGTAGGATCGGACAGCGGGCAGGCATTGAAGGACTGCATCCTCATATGTTTCGGCACACTTTTGTGAGCATCCTCTTGTCCAACCCGGAGATTGGTGTGGCGACAGTAGCCGCAGAAGCCGGACACGCACAGCCCAGTACGACCCTCGCAATCTACACGCAGGTCTATGACAAGCGGCGCAAAGAGATTCGCAACCAGATGAGCAAGGAACTGTACGAATGAGCAAAAAAGAAGCACGAAGGCCGGAACCTTCGTGCTTTTTTGGTGGAGCGAAGCAACTCAAATCCGAACCATTGCCCTCTGGGGCATCTTTGGCGGCAATTTCATCGAAAGTGATGGTTTTTGTGCCGTCTTTGTAGTTGAATGTAATCAAAACTTTTTCATCATAGAGATAAACAGCATTCACGAATGTATTGATAAGCGTTTCCCGGTGGCTTTTCACGTTCGGGTCGAGCTTGCGGAACCGGGTCAGCCAGAACCGAACCTGATTTTCACTCAACCGTGGCCGAGCGATTTTTTCTTCGGCGATCCGAACCTCAAGTTCTTTCTGCTGGGCTTCCAGCTTTTCCAAACGCGATTTGGTGGAGTTGGTCAGCACACCTGCTTGAATGGCGTTCAGCATATTTTCAATGCCGTTCTCTACCTCGCGCATCTGCTTTTCCAGCAAAGGGAGCGTGGTGTTTTCCTGATCCTGCAACTCCATGACTTCTGCAACGATGGCATCAATCACGGCATCGTCCTGAATCAGCTTCATGGTTTCAGCTATGACCAAATCTTCCAGCCACTCTTTACGGACGGTCTTTTTCTTGCAGGTCTTGAAACGCTTCGCGGTGGCGCACTTATAATAATGATGAACGACCTTGTTTCTACCCGTACCGCACTCGCCGAACATCATCGCGCCGCACATTCCGCAGAACAGCTTGGTGGTGAGCAAGTAATCGTCCTCGGCCTTGTGGCGGGCAGGAGCACGGCTGTTCTTTTTGATTTTCAGCTGCACTTCCTCAAACAAATCCTTGTCCACGATGGCCGGGATGCTGTCCGGCATTACGATGTCCTTGAAGTGGTTTTCTCCGATGTAACGTTTGTTCGTCAGCAACTTCTGAACACTGTTATAGGTGAACTTCTGGTTGCGGTTGGTAGTCACACCGCTGTCGTTCAGCCAGTTCATCAGCTCCTTCATGGTCGCGCCATCGTTGTACCGCTGAAAGGCTTCCACCACAAAGGGGGCTTTCAGCGGGTCAATTTGAAAGAACTTTTCCTCGTCCACCTTGAAGCCAATGGGAATCGTGCCGCCGTTGTACTTCCCCTTCAGAACATTCTCGGTCATGCCGCGCACAACTTTTTCAGAAAGTTCTGCGGAATAGTATTCAGCCATGCCGGTCAGCATACTCTTGACCATGATACCCGCAGGGCTGTCAGAGATAGGCTCCGTGGCAGATACCAGCTTGACATGATTTCGTTCCAACTGGTACTCATAATGTGCAGAATCGTAGCGGTTCCGGGCAAAGCGGTCGAGCTTCCAGACCAACACGATATCAAACAACCGCTTTTCGCTGTCCTTGATCATCTGCTGGAAATCCGGGCGGTTATCGGTTTTGGCGGAAAGGGCGCGGTCAATGTAGTGCTTGACCACGGTAATGCCGTTCTTTTCGGCGTAGGCCGTACATTCACGAATCTGGCCTTCGATGGATTCCTCACGCTGGTTATCGCTGGAATAGCGGGCGTAGATTACGGCGGTCATGGCAGGCACCTCCCATTTAGATATTGTTGAGCAGCAGATACTAAGCAGCAATTGTTTCGTATAATTTATACCATGAATTTTACGTATTTTCAAGTACTTTGAAAAATTCTCATGAAGTATATCGCCTTGAAATTTATAAAAAGGAAACACTTGTAATATTGTGTTGCATCTTATAAAATAGAGGTATCAACAGTTTGCTCTAAGATAGCAAAGGCAGGTGCATCGTTATGACTCCGGAAGCAAGAGCGCGGGAACAAATCGATAACAGATTGCGGCAAAGTGGCTGGACAATTCAGGATCTGAAACAACTAAATCTGACGGTTGCTTCCGGTGTTGCAGTGCGCGAGTTCCCTACTAATACCGGTCCGGTGGATTATGCACTTTTCATTGAGGGAGCGCCAGTTGGTGTTGTAGAGGCAAAGAAGGACGAAGAAGGTCAAGCGCTGACAGACGTGGAAACGCAGTCCAGCCGCTATGCAAATAGCCAGTTCAAATGGGTAAAGCGGGAGTACAAGGTTCGGTTTGCCTACGAAGCCACTGGCGAATTGGTGCGTTTTACCGATTACGCAGATCTTAAATATCGTTCGCGCAAGGTATTCTCGTTCCACCGCCCGGAGACGTTGAAACGCTGGCTTGCTGAACCGGATACTGTGCGCAACAATCTGAAGCGTATCCCGCAGCTGGAGGAATCGGGCTTCCGCAAATGTCAAATCAGTGCAATTCATGGTCTGGACACTTCGTTTTCAGAAAATCGGCCGCGTGCTCTTGTGCAGATGGCAACCGGCGCAGGCAAGACCTTTACAGCCATTACTGCCGCCTATCGGCTGTTGAAATACGGCAGAATGAATCGCATCCTTTTTCTGGTAGATACCCGCAGCCTTGGTGAACAGGCCGAGCGCGAGTTCATGGCCTACAAGCCCAATGACGATCCTCGCAGCTTTTCGGAATTGTATGGTGTACGCCGGTTAAAAAACTCTTATATTTCCGGGGATGTACAGGTCTGCATCAGTACGATCCAGCGGATGTATTCCATTCTAAAAGGGGAAGAACTGGACGAACAGGCAGAAGAGATTCCCTTTGCGGAATATGTCACCGCCGAAAGCAAAGCACCAAAAGAGGTCGTCTACAATGCCAAAATTCCGCCGGAGTTCTTTGACTGTATCATTGTAGATGAATGCCATCGTTCTATTTACAATGTATGGAGTCAAGTGCTTTCCTATTTTGATGCGTTTATCATCGGCCTGACCGCTACGCCGGATAAGCGAACCATCGGCTACTTCAATGAAAATTTTGTCAGCGAATATACGCGAGAGCAGGCCGTTCTGGACGGCGTTAACGTTGGCGAGGACATTTACCTGATTGAAACCGATGTGACGAAAAATGGTGCAACCATCCTGAAGCAGTTGATCGAGCGGCGTAACCGCCTGACGCGCGCAAAACGCTGGGAGCAGACGGACGAGGATGTGTTCTACACACAGTCCAAGTTGGATAAGGATGTCGTAAATCCAAGCCAGATCCGTGCTGTGATTCGCACCTTCAAAGAAGCACTCCATACTACGTTGTTCCCCTACCGGAAAGAAGTCCCCAAAACGCTGATTTTTGCCAAAACAGACAGCCATGCAGACGATATTGTTCAGATCGTCCGGGAAGAATTCGGCGAAGGAAACGATTTTTGCAGAAAGATTACTTACAGTGCGCAGAATCCGGAAGCCGTTCTCAGCTCGTTCCGAAACGACTATAACCCGCGTATAGCCGTTACTGTGGATATGATCGCGACCGGTACGGATGTAAAGCCCATCGAGTGCCTGCTGTTCATGCGGGATGTGCGCAGTAGCAATTACTTCGAGCAGATGAAAGGCCGCGGCACCCGCACGCTGAGCAAGGATGATTTACAAAAGGTAACACCTTCTGCTACGGAAAACAAAGATCATTTTGTGATCGTGGATGCAGTGGGTGTAACCAAATCCAAAAAGACCGAGACCCGCACGCTGGAACGCAAGCCAGCGGTTTCCATGAAGGAACTGATGATGAACATTGCACTCGGTGCGCGGGATGAGGACACCTTGACTTCTCTTGCAAACCGTGTGATTCGTCTCTGCCGCAGGATGGAACGCAGCGAACACAAGCAGTTCAAAGAAACCGTAGGGCAGACCGCAGAGCAGGTTGCGGAGAATCTGCTGAATGCCTTTGATGAAGATGTCATTCAGGCCAAAGCACAAGCAGAAAGCGGCGTGCTTACGCCCGCACCGGAACAGCTTGCACAGACCCAGAAAGAGCTCATCAAACAGGCCGTTGCACCTTTCCAGAAGCCGGAAGTGCGCGATTTTATTGAAAATGTCCGCCGCAGCCATGACCAGATCATCGACAGCGTTAATCTGGACAAAGTACTCTTTGCTGGTTATGATACCAATCAGGAGGAAACGGCAGACCGGGTGATTTCTACATTCAAGGATTTCATCGAGGAAAATAAAGATGAGATCATTGCCCTGCGCATCATCTACAATGAAACGTATAAAAAACGTCCGATGGTACTGAAAAAACTGACGGAACTGTATCAAAAACTCAAAGCAAAGGGCATCACGGTCGAGCGTCTGTGGGATTGTTATGCCATCAAGCAGCCTGACAAGGTAAAGAAAGGCACACTCGCTCAGCTGACCGACCTGATTTCTATTATCCGTTTTCAGATGGGCTATACGGATACCCTCTCGCCTTTTGCCGACCGGGTAAACTACAACTTCAAACAGTGGACTTTCCGCCGCAATACCGGTGCGGTTCACTTTACCGCTGAGCAGATGGAATGGCTGCGGCTGATCAAGGAGCATATCATCACATCGCTGAGCATTCTGCCGGAGGACTTGGAGTATACGCCGTTTGACAGCAAAGGCGGCTTGGGTGGGTTCTATCGGGTGTTCGGGGAAAAGTATCAGGAGATTTTGGACGAATTGAATGAGGAATTGGTAGCGTAAGGAGGAAAATATGACGTTCAATTTTAATACTCCGATGACCTTTTATGAGTTTTTGGCTCTTTGTTTATCAGTATTGGCTCTTATTTTGCCTCTTATAAAAACTGTTTACAAAACATGGATTCAACAACCAAAATTGAAATTTTTACCAGCAGGTCGCACATATTTGTATTTTAATCAAAGTGGCTCGTACATTCGGATCGATGGTGTATACGAGGCGAATGTAAAACCGGTATCCGTAAAAAATATCGCAATAAAAATCGTTCGTCAGAAAGATGATCGAGTATTAAATCTATCATGGGGAACATTTATTTCTCCAGTGAATCAAAGCATGGTAGGAACGTATGTAAATACAACTGAATGTGCACATCCGTTTAGGATAGAATCAAATAGTATGGTATGTACATTCACAGAATTTTCTGATGCGTTTGATGCATTTGGAAAAGCCTTTCGAAAAAATACTACGGTACTCTTCAACAAAGTAGCTGAAATACAGTTAACCACTCCTGATTATCAGGTTGCATATGAAAAATACACAAAATTTCCAGAATATGCAGAAGCAAAAAGATTTGTTGAAAGGGAGTTTTTCTGGGATATAGGAAAGTATAGCATTGAAATCAAGACCGATTACAATTCCTCTTTTAACAAGCCGAAAGTGTTTCTTTATACTATCGTTGTGGGGGAAGCTGAACATGAGAATCTCGTTCAAAATATAGATGAATCGCTACTTTCACCCTTAAAAAGTGCGTATGGTGTTAAATTGAATTATCACAGTCCTATTGTAGAATTGCAAGAAAGAAATTAAAAAACAAATGTATAATTATATTCCTCTTGAACAAGCAGCCGATATATTGGATTCATATCGAAAACCAGTTAATAGTAAAGAACGACTAAATCTTAATAAAGGAAAGCCTTTGGATGAACTTTTCCCATATTATGGTGCGACGGGGCAAGTTGGATGGATTGACTCCTTTTTAACGGATGGCGAATACATTCTTTTAGGTGAAGACGGTGCTCCGTTTCTTAATCCATACGCTGAAAAAGCATATATTATCCATGGAAAAACATGGGTTAATAACCATGCACACATTCTCCGTTCCAAAACGAACAACGAGTTCCTTTGTTATTATCTAAATTATTTCAACTATAAAAAATATGTCTCAGGAACAACTCGTCTAAAATTAACTCAAGCACAGATGAGAAAAATTCCTATTCCGAACATTCCTAGTGATGAACAATCCCGCATTGTTGCCCGCATTGAAGAACTTTTCTCGAAGCTTGACAAGGCTGTTGATACGCTCAAAACTACAAAAGAACAGTTAGAGGTGTATCGACAGGCTGTGCTGAAAGATGCTTTTCAAGAAAAAGAAAACATTATACGTCTTGGAGATGCTATTGAAAAGCCACGCTACGGAACATCTAAAAAATGCGATTATCCATGTACAGCAAACTCTACTGCAGTCCTTCGAATACCTAATATTGATACGAAGAATGGAAGGGTTGATTCTTCTGATCTGAAATACGCAGAATTCAATGAGAAAGAACTTGAACAACTTAGTTTGAAAAATGGAGATATTTTAATTATTCGCTCTAACGGAAGCATTTCCCTTGTGGGTTCATCTGCCATTATTCGTAAATGTGATACAGATAAAACATATGCCGGATATTTGATGAGACTTCGTATTCTCAATAAAGAAAAACTCCTGCCCAAATATTTATTGTATTACTTGTCATCTCCTGATGCTAGACGCTATATTGAAAGTGTAGCTAAATCAACAAGTGGGGTCAATAATATCAATTCTCAAGAGATATCAAAACTTTGCGTTCCACTATCTTCTATTGAAAAGCAGGAAAAAACAGTTGCAGAGATTGAGATGAAACTATCTGTTTATCACGAAATTGAAAAATCAGTTGACACTGTTCTTGTACAGGCGGATGCAATGCGGCAGAGTATTTTGAAACAGGCGTTTGAAGGGGCATTGTAAAAAAGTGCCAGCAACTGGAACCATTCATTATGAGGATCATGGCGTAAAAGATCAAAGTGAGTTCGATATTGATACGGAACACTATGCAACGATTTTCTCTTTTGAAAGCGATGAAGAAAAGCTTCTAAAAGAAATGAAAAATCAAACTGCTGAACTAAAACGAATGAAAGAAAGTATTCGGGCAATTGCCCAAAATACAAAACAATTTAATACAACTGAGGAATCTGAATGAGCGAACAATCTTCTAATATCGTCTCCAAAGTATGGGGACTTTGCAATCCGCTGCGGGATGACGGCGTATCATACGGCGATTATCTCGAACAGCTTACTTACCTGATTTTCCTGAAAATGTCCGATGAATACTCCCGCCCGCCGTATAAGCGAGAAACCGGCATCCCTAAAG